>Ga0247840_10004202_pt1 | contig 23064 bp, 22 predicted proteins | sample LaCruzMarch2015__FD_192404 | JGI IMG/M metagenome (GOLD analysis project Ga0247840, IMG submission 192404) | Freshwater microbial communities from meromictic Lake La Cruz, Castile-La Mancha, Spain - LaCruzMarch2015_17m | ecosystem: Environmental > Aquatic > Freshwater > Lake | place: Spain... | reverse complement strand
TCTTTGGGTCCCACTGCAAAGGTTGCCACGGCACCTACGGCGAGGACTGGCGCTACCCCAACCGGGTCCTGGCCCTGAGCGAGGTGGGGACTGACCCGGCACTGGCGCGGGCCGGCTACAGCGATCAGGACCGCTTCCGCGCCTGGTTTGCGCAGTCTTTCTATGGCGAACTGTCCCAGATCACCCCGGCCATGGGCTATCTGGCCCCGCCCCTGGACGGGGTCTGGGCGACTGCCCCCTACCTGCACAACGACGCCGTGCCGACCCTGGCCGCGCTGCTGGAGCCGGCGGCGCGACCGACCTGGTGGCGCCCGCGCCGCAGCGCGGACGGGCAGCCCGTCTATGACCGCGACGCGCTCGGTTGGGCCTACGAGACCCTGCGCGCGGGCAAGTCCGCCGCCATGAGCTGGGACGAGCGCAACCGCCTCTACGACACCACCGGCAAGGGCTACGGCAACGGTGGCCACCGCTTCGGTGACCGGTTGTCGGCGGCCGCGCGGCGTGCCCTGATCGAGTATCTCAAGACCCTCTAGAACCGCTGTTCTTCTGATCGGCCCAAATAGTGCTTGCTCAGGCAGGCAGTGGTCTGTATACTTGTTGAATCAGATGCGGGGTGGAGCAGTCTGGCAGCTCGTCGGGCTCATAACCCGAAGGTCGTAGGTTCAAATCCTGCCCCCGCTACCAATCAGAAGTAAGGGCTTATCGGCGATTCCGGTAAGCCCTTTTTCTTTGCCCGGCGTTCAGGCAAGCGCTGGCGCAGGCAGATTTCGGCAATGCGCGCGCAGCGGGTGGGGCAGAAATGCCTGGGGTGACCGTTCGTCGGCCCCGTCAGCGGCATGGGCGGCAGCGCACAACAGCAAGGGGTAAACACGTCATGACCGCAGAGATTGAAAATCTCCTCCTGGAGCAGCTGCGCGCGATCCGGGGGGATCTCTCCGATATCAAGGAGCGCCTGGGGCGCGTCGAGCTTCGCCTGTCCGGCATCGAACAGACCTTGGACGGTGCCCTGGCCGACACCGACCGTGAAGCCGGCCAATGGTTCATCAAGCGCATGGAGCACATCAACGGCGCTTGGGGCTGACCGACATCCCCGGAGCCCGGAGCCGGCGATCAACCGTCAGTCCGGTTCTGGGCCGCGCGGTACCGGGCACTCGTCACTGCCGCCGCGCAACCGCCCATAGACCTGATCCAGCATCCAGTTCCGGAAGAAGGCACCCAGGGCCTCGTCCTGAAAGAGCTTGTTGATGAAATCGCCGTGTTTCTCATGGCGGGTCACCAGCGCATCGTCCAGGGCCTCGCGGAACGGGACCCCGAAGTTGCCCTTGTCATTGACGCGGGCGGCCTGTTGGAGGTCGGCATCGGCCACCAGTTGCGCAGTCACACCATCCACCAGGTCCTGGGCATCGAAGTCGGTGCCGAAGCGCGTATTGATGACCTCGATGATGGTGGAGAGCCGCTCCTGCGGCGGCTTCGCGGTGCCGGTCCCGGTGTATTCGGGGCCCGGCAACTCGCCGGAGCCGCCAGCCTTCAGGGTCAGTTCGCCCTCGGCGTCCAGCTTCAGCTTGTAGGAGGCCAGCACCACATCGTCGCCCAAGTCCACCGGCGCGCCGCCGGCGGGCGGCGGCAGCTTGCGCAGCAGCAGCCGACCATAGGTGTAGAGTTTCTCCAGGTCCGGGTCCGCAAAGGGCACGATCTGACCGAGAAAGGCATAGAGGTTCTTGAAGGCGTTGACCTTGGCGCGGAATTCCTCTTGGCGCTGCGTGCCTTCAGCATCCTTATCGTCTCTTTTCAGCGCCTTGAAGCGATCCACGGCCGGGTCTAACCAGGCGTTGAGCCTGGCATTGTCGGTGAGCTTCCGGTCGCCTTTGAGTTTGAAGAACACGGCCGCGAAGCCGTCCAGCTCCGATGGCGTGTAGAGTTGGAACTCGTCCACTGCGTGCTGCAATTCGTACAGGCGCTGCGGGTCCACCTCATCCAAGGTCGTCGTCGTCTCGTAATAGTCCTGGAAGCTGGCCAGGATCGTATCGCGCTCGTTGACGAAGTCGAGTACAAAGGTCGCCTCCTTGCCCGGGCAGGTGCGGTTGAGCCGTGAGAGTGTCTGCACCGCCTGGATGCCGTCCAGGCGCTTGTCCACATACATCGCGCACAGGAGCGGTTGGTCGAAGCCGGTCTGGTACTTGTTGGCGACGATGAGCACCTGATAGACACTGGAGGCGAAGCGGGCGGGCAGCTCGGTCTCCTTGATGGACTTGCCGTCGCTGCCGCGATTCATCTGCGGCTCGGTATAGGTGACACCCCGCACCTGGTCGTCCTGGACCTCGCCGGAGAAGGCCACCAGACAGCGAATAGCGCTATAGCCCGGGTCCTTGCCTTTGTCGATCAGGTAGGCGTCGCAGGACTGCTTGTACTTCACCGCCATCAGCCGCGAACTGGTCACCAGCATCGCCTTGGCGCGGCCCTGGAGCTGGTGCATCACGCACGCGCGAAAATGCTCCAGGATGATCTGTGTCTTCTGCGCGATATTGGTCGGGTGCAGGCCGACGAAGCGGGCCAGTGCCGCCGCGGCCTTCTTCTTGTCCAATACCGGGTCGTCCGCGACCTTCTTGGCGAGTTGGAAGAAGCGCTGGTAGGTCATGTAGCCCTTGAGCACGTCGAGGATGAAACCCTCCTCGATGGCCTGGCGCATGGAATAGAGGTGAAAGGGCGCGGGCCGGCCGTCCGGCCCCCGATGACCGAACAGTTCCAGGGTCTTGTGCTTGGGCGTCGCCGTGAAGGCGAAGAAGCTCATGTTGGGCTGAGGCCCACGGAACAGGGCCGCGCGCAGCGCGAGCTGATCCGGCGCCGACAGGTCCTCACCTTCAGCCTCGAGCCTGGCGGCGAGCGCGCTGTCGGACAGCAATTCCTTGAGGGTGACCGCCATGTCGCCGGTCTGCGATGAATGGGCCTCATCGACGATGATGGCGTAGCGCCGGTCCGGCAGGGCCTGAATCTTGTCCTGAATGAAGCCGAACTTGTGGATGGTGGAGATAATGATCGGCACCCCGGCGGTCAGGGCCCGGGCGAGTTGGGCGGAGTCGGTGTCGATCTTCTCCACGACACCGCTCTTGTGCTCGAACTGGTAGACGGTATTCTGCAACTGCTGGTCGAGCACCTTGCGGTCGGTCAGCACCACGACCGCGTCATAGACCTTGCGATCCTGGTCGTCGTGCAGCGAGGCCAGCCGGTGGGCGACCCAGGCGATGGTGTTGGACTTGCCCGAGCCCGCCGAATGCTGCGACAGGAAGTTCGTGCCGGCGCCCGTCTCCCTGGCCGCCGCCAGCAGGCACCGCACGCAATCCCATTGGTGATAGCGCGGGAAGACCATCGTCTCCTTGACCGTCACCTGACCGGTGTCCGGGTCCTTCTCCTCCTCGGTCTGCAAGTGCAGGAACCGCCCCACCAGGTCCAAGAGGTTGTCGCGCTGCCAGACCTCTTCCCACAGATAGCAGGTGCGCTGCCTGCCCTCCACCGGCGGGTTGCCGGCGCCGCCGTCATGTCCGCGATTGAAGGGCAGAAAGCGGGTGGCGGGCCCATTCAGGCGGGTGGTCATCCAGACCTCGTCCGCATCCACGGCGAAGTGAACCAGGGCGCGGGCCTTGAAGCGGAACAGGGGTGCATGGGGGTCGCGGTCCTGCCGGTACTGCTGCTTGGCCGCCGTCGCCTGCTGGCCGGTGATTGCGTTCTTCAACTCGCCGGTGGCGATAGGCAGGCCGTTGACGAACAGCGCCAGGTCCAGCTCGTCGTCGGTCTTGGGGTCGTAGCGCAGTTGGCGCACCACGCGCAGGCGGTTCTGGTCGTACAGGTCCCAGACCGCTGGATTCAGGTTGTTGCCGGGTTTGAAGTACGCCAGGAGGATCTTCTGGCCATGGAACTTGAAGCCCCGGCGCAGCACCGACAGCAGGCCGAACGTATCGAGGGCCTTGGTGAGTGCGTCGAGGAAGAGACCCGTCAGCAACGCGCCGTGGATCGCCTGGAGCTTGGCCCAGGGCTTGGGCTGGGTGTTCGCAACGAAGCCGAGCACATCCGCCGGGATCAGCGCCCGCTGCACGTCGAAGCCCGCGTGGATGGCCAGGGCCTCGTCCGGGTCGAACGCCGTCCGGCCGCGGGGCTCGTAGCCGCCGTGCAATACCAGGTGCTCGGCGATCAGGCGCTCGAAGGCGTCTTCGGTGTGGGTTTTCATAAGCGGACTAAACGTCCTAGTCCGAGGTCAGATTGGTTAGCAAGCGGCGGAGTTGGCTCTCAAGCGTTGGCAAGTCTCCGTGTATTGTGTCCCAAACGAGTTGGAGGTCCACTTTGAAGTACCCATGGGAAAGCGCATTTCGCATCTCGTAGGCGAACTTCCATGGAATATCCGCGTTGGCCAGCGTGAACTCGGGATGCCGTCGCTCGATGTTGCGTGCGGCCTCGCCGATGATCTCAAAGTTTCGGATTACGGCGTCTTGCGTCTGTTCGGCGCTCGTGAAGCCCGTCCGATCCATGCCGGTGGTATAGCGCGAGATTCGCTCGATCGCCTGGAGCATATGTTCCAGATAGTCGCGCAGACGCGGTTCGGGCACGCTGCTCATACTGGCTCCGCTTCGCTGAGTATCTGTGCCCGAAAACGGTCGGGAAGGGCGTCCGGAGTGAGCACATCGACCTCGACTCCGAGCAGAGTCTTCAATTCGTAGCGGATGCCGCCAAGGTCGAGCAGCGTCATGCCGGCGTCCCGGTCGATCAGCAAGTCGAGATCGCTGTCTTCGGTGTCCTGGCCATTGAGCGCCGATCCGAAGACCCGCGGGTTTCGTGCGCGATGGCGCGCGACGATTCGAGTGATTTCCGCGCGATGCATCTCCAGAGCATGTGAAGGTTTCATGGTTGCATTCCTCACTTCATGCGGCTAATCGCTCGATCCGCTGGGTGCGCGCCACGCGGGCGGCGAAGGCCAATGCGGCCAGGATATCCTCACGGGTGAGGTCCTCGTAGTCCGCCAGGATCTCGTCGATGGTCATGCCGCCGGCAAGCCACTCCAAGACATTCTCAACCGGATAGCGCAGCCCGCGAATGCAGGGCTTGCCATGGCAGAGCTGCGGATCAATCGTGATCAGGTCATTCATGCTGGCTCCCTGGGCGATTAAGGGAAGGGTGGACATGGCAACAGGTTGAATGCCGATGGGGCAGATAAAACAAGGTTTCGCAGCCTTGCGTGAGTATACCAGCCCGCGGGCCCGGAGAAAACGTTGCGGACGGGGCGAATGCCCCGTCCGGCCCGGGCTCATAAATCCAGTGGGCCGCGATCCGTGCCGCTGGAAGGTGCGTAGGGGTCGTATGTTGCCCGAATGTACGCGTCCGCAAATGGATCACATGAATAGAGCCAACCGCATTCAACTAAGAACTCAATGTCGTCTCTTGTGGGTTTACCAATGTTGCCCAGCCAGATCATTGCCGGCGTCTGACCGATGCTGTTCTTTTCATGGAGGCAAGAATGGGTCAAGTCGATGAGTTCGGGAACAAATGTAAAATCGCGTTCATCGCTATACCAAGCCCAAACGTGTAGCAGGCTATTGCCCGCGATATCGCGTTCGGTTAGGTTGGCCCCATGACGGTAAGCGGATCGAAGTGCTTCGCACGTCAGACTCTCCTGCGCCAAGGCGTTCATGGCAGGACTACTGAATAGAAACGGTCCTAAGCAATCGACAGATTTGCTGCTTGAAGTGTTGCCACAGAATGGGCATTTGTCGTCATCGACGTGGCTCATGTTCCGGTAACCTCTGATGCCGAGACGGACAGTGAATCAATCTGTCCGGTGACGGCGGCGGTGATGAGGGCTTGGCGGTATTCTTGGAGGCGAGAAAGCTGGTCTTCGATTCTATCTTTGGCTTTGGTAAAGTCAGAAAGCCGCTCATCCAGGAATGACGCTATCGCTTCCTGCTCCGGGCGATTCGGGAACGGAAAGCGCATTACCCGAAGCTTTTCGGCCGTCAGGTGGAAAATGTTGGCGCTGGCATCCAGCGTAAAGACTCCAGATGAGAAAGCCGCCCACAGTGCGTAGAACAAGAAGCGCGGCTCTTGGTGTTCATTTCGAGACCGAATCCGGTGCAACGCCTTCTGGTAATAGCATTCATCCAAGTCATCGTTCCACATCGCGCTTTTGCCAACCACCGAAGCGTTAGCTCCACCTTCGCAGGTCAGGATGTCGCCTTTCAGAAGATTGAATTTTCGCCGATCGCTTGACGAGAAATCCATGGTCGGAAGATTCTCGACGTTGATGTTTCCCCATTGGATATCGGCATTTCGCAGATAGGGCGCGGTCGTTTGCCCCGTTTGCGTCGATGCGTCAAGCATTTTTCCCAGTTGGACGGTGTACCGTGCATACAAGGGACACGCAGCCCAATGTGCCGGTATCTCCCCAATCCACGGGATGCCGGAGTCTTTCATCGGCACGCTGGGATTAAGGCCCTTGGTCACTACCTGGTTGATGAGGGCGGCACGCTCCTCGGCCAGCAGGTCCAGCACCTTGCGCTTCTTCTCGATCAGTGCGTCGAGGTCGGCGGTCTTCTCGTCGAGGTAGTTGGCGATGGCTCTTTGGGTGGCGAGCGGGGGAACCGCTAGCCTTGCCTCATATGCCTTTTCCCGAGAGAGTCCTGGTACACCAGTGTCTTGAGAAATCTGATCGAGCCCAAGCGTTGTAAGGCTGTAATAAAGCCAGCGAAGGTTCTGTCGACTGCTTCGCTTGTCGATAAAATAGGTCGTATCAATAGCAAAGCCGCCAAAGGGCGCGAAGGTCACCTTCCCGAACGACCCTTTGCGGCCGACGACGATCGCAGGTGCGATCATATTAGCTTGGTTGTGGTAGCCCACCGGTCCATTCGAGCCAAAAACGGAAATATCCCCTTCTTGACGTTCCGCATCAGCGAGGGAATCACCGTATTGCAAGCGTGACACACGCCTTAAACTCGTGCGAGTCCATGAATGGGGGGCATCATGCCATACTGTCTCGGAGGCGACCGGCGAATCATTGCTATCGGATTTCACCCCCATCCTCAGCTTCTCCATATCGCCCGCTCCGTGTAATCCTCAGGAAACCCCATCTGTCGCACATCGACCTGATGGCGTTCAAGCAACGCGAACAACCGCTCCCTCCAGTCGTGGCCGGGGTTGATGCAGTCCATAAAGTAGGCCAGCATCACGAGCGTGTTATAGATGCGGCGCGGGGCCTGATTGGCATCAGGGCCGGGGTCAAGGCTGGGGATCAGCGAAGCAGGCTTGGTGCGCGGGAGTTGCATCGTCACAGTGACCTCGCGGTTCCACAGGCGCGCATGATGGGCGCAGAGATTGCGAATGACGGTCAGGTGGTGGAGATAAGAAGTCAGTACCGCTTCGTCCAGGCCGTAGACCTTGGCAATCATGGACTTGGTCGCTTTGTGCTTCAGGTTCGAGAGCCAGAATGAGAACTGGCCGAGAGTCATGATGCCGACGGCGGCCCATAGCGGTGGGAGGTCGGGTTCGTCGTATTGCTTCTTATAGTGCTTAATGTAGCCTTCCTTGCTCTGCTCGTATTCCCGCGCGATCTCCGCGAGACTGCGACCATATTGGCGGTGGCTGGAGAAGAGCGAGGAATCCAGGTAGGCGTGCGGTCCGTGGGCATCCGCGAGCACATCAACCCACTGGTTGCGCACAGAAATCTCGATGCGCTCGATCGCATCGTTTACCAGCAGGCGTAGTGCCCGGTCGAAAGTATAAAGGTTCAGAACCTGCTCAAAGGTCGTGCCAGCGAGGAATCGGTGGTCGCTTCCGGTGGCTTGGGTCGTCTCGAAGGGTATCCAGTATCCCCGGAGCCGGTAGTAGCCGATATGGGATAGGTCGTTGAGCGCAGAGGCCGAGTCGGCGATGACCATCCCACGGTTGGTCAACAACTCAATCTGCTTTTGGAGGGAGGTGTGGGGTTTCGCGTATCTCATGCGAGCCCCGGAAAAAAGTAACCCGCCAGTTTGAGGGTACCCCGAGGGGCATAGCCTTGGCGGGTGTTGTTGCCGGAGATTATGGAGGCTGTGGTCGCGAGAGTAAAGCCCTCGCAAGCGCCGATCCCGTCTGCCCTGGTTTGCGGACTCATCCGAGTACCCTCCCCAGCAACCCCTGAATCTCGCTTTCCAACGCCTCGATTTCGCTACGGATCACCGCCAACGGCCGCGGCGCCTGGTAGACATGGAAGTGCCGGGTAAAGGGGATCTCGTAACCGATTTTGGTCTTGGAATGGTCCACCCAGGCATCCGGCACATGGGGCAAGACCTCGCGCTCCACGTAGGCGCCGATATCCTCCTTGAGCGGTACGTTCTCGTAGTCGCGCAGGTCCGGGTCCGGCTCCGGCTGGCCGTTGTCGGTGCAGATGTCGGCGCTCTGGTCCCGCTCGGACAGTGCGCTCAGGATGGCCTTGAGCACCGGGGCGGCGAGCTTGAGGCCCCGCGTCCTGGCGGCGGACTTGAGTGACTTGGTGAAGGCGTCGCGGTTCTGGTAGAGCGGTGCGGTCGGCTCGGTGGACTGCGCTGCGTTGGTCCGGTCTACGGGGGCGGCGAGGGTCTTGAGCAGGTCGAGCACGGCCTGTTGGGTGGCCTCGCCCTCCAGGATCTCGGCCGCGGCGGCGGCGCCCTTCTTCTTGCTGGTCAAGAGTGCCTGCCAGGTCTTCTCCTCCTTCAGACGCTCGATGCGCTCGGGGCTGGCCTGGAAGTTGAGCCGTAGCGGGCGCTCCACCGTGATGCGGTGGAAGCCGAAGTCGGCATTGTCGAAGACCTTGACCTCGGGGCCTTCGGTGAAGTCCGCATAGCGTCGGGTCAGGGTGTCGATGTCGTCCGGTCCCAGTTCCTTGCGTTTGTCGCCGAGTGATTTGCGCATTTTGCGGAAGCGGTTGACGCCGTTGATGAGCTGGACCTTGCCGCGGCGTGCGGGCGCCTTGCGGTTGGTCAGGAGCCAGACGTAGGTGCTGATACCGGTGTTGTAGAACATCTGGTCGGGCAGGGCGACGATGGCCTCCAGCCAGTCGTTCTCGATGATCCAGCGGCGGATCTCGCTCTCGCCGGATTCGGCCGCGCCGGTGAAGAGCGGGGAGCCGTTGAAGACGATGGCGAGCCGGCTGCCGCCTTGGTGCGGGCGCTTCATCTTGCTCAGCATGTGCAGCAGGAACAAGAGCGAGCCGTCGTTCTTGCGCGGCAGGCCGGGGCCGAAGCGCCCGCCATGTCCCAGGGTCTCGTACTCGTCCTTGACGGCCTGCTCGGCCTTGGACCAGTCGACGCCGAAGGGCGGATTGCTGATCAGATAGTCGGCCTTGAGATCCGGCAGTGCGTCCGCCGAGAAGGAGTTGCCGCACTTGATGTTGTCGGCGGCCTGACCCTTGACCAGCATATCGGCCTTGCAGATGGCATAGGACTCGTCGTTCAACTCCTGCCCGAAGACCTCGAGCCGCGCCTGCGGGTTGAGTCGGCCCAGATGGTCCTCGGCCACCGACAACATGCCGCCGGTGCCGCAGGCCGGGTCATAGAGGGTGCGCACCAGGCCGGGCTGTTGCAGGATCTCATCGTCTTGGGCAAATAGCAGGTTGACCATGAAGGCGATGACCTCGCGCGGCGTGAAGTGCTCGCCGGCGGTCTCGTTGGACTGTTCCGAGAAGCGGCGGATCAGCTCCTCGAAGATCGAGCCCATCTCGTGGTTGGTGACGTTGGGCTCGGGCTGACCGTCCCGCCCCAGCAGCAGGCTGCCGTCGGGATGGCGCCGGTAGGGGTGCAGGTCGAGTTCGATGAACCGGCGCGCGACCAGGAACAGCAGGTTGGCATTGTCGAGCCGGGCGATCTGGGTCTCGAAACGGAAGCGCTCCAGGATGTCGCGCACATTGGCCGAGAAGCCGTGCAGGAAGCGCGTGAGGTTGGCGGCGATATTGTCCGGGTCCTGCAATACCTTGGGGAAGTCGAGCCGGTCCAGGTTGTAGAAGCCGCAGGCGGCGCTCTTCATCAGCATCCGCTCGCGCAGGGCCGCCGGCAGCTTGTCGCTGGCGCCGTCGGTGTTCCAGACCGCCTCGCGCGTCAGGGCCAGGACCTGGTCGAGGCGCCGCAGCAGGATGAAGGGGAGTATGACGCGGCCGTATTCGGACGGCTTGTAGTCGCCGCGCAGCAGGTCGGCCACCCCCCAGATGAAGCTGACCTTTTCGGAGAAATTGTTCATGGACAGGTGGTTGGATTTCCTTTGGTTCAGTCGCCCGGCGGACCTTGCGGTTGGTCCGGGGCTCGAGGGTCGGCGGCGCGCGCGGCGGGGTGCCGCCCCGGCCGCAGAATGCCACAGTCCGCCGGCCGCTGCCCGCGGGGCTTAGCCGAACCTGATCCGCCGCCCACGGCGGGCGCGCAGGCCCCGTAGGGTCCGCTGTGCGGACCAGCGACCCCGCGTGAAGGCGCGGACTAGGAAGGTCTCGACGACGATCCGGCCCAGCCTCGAGGTCTTGGCCGCGTTTCGCGCCGACGGACCCGGCTCGCAGACGCGCATCGACAATGCCCTGAAGGACTGGCTCAAGACGCGCGCTGGCGCCCCCGTCCGACCTGACGTCGGCCAGCCGATCGGCGGATAATGACCGACGAGCGGCCCTGGCAGCGGTCGGTTCTTTTTGGTCTGGCGGCCCGGCGCGGGCGGCGCGACCGCGGCAGGCAGCGGTGACACTGGAGCCGCTGCCCGCCGGCGTCTGCCGGGACCCTGATCCGTCCGGTCGGTGACGCCCGCGCGCCGATCCTTGCACCCTCACCGCCTGTGCCTGGTGGAGGACATCACGGCCCGCAAGGCGGCCGAGGCGGCGCTGCGCCAGAGTGCGGCGCGCCTGCGCAGCTTTTTTGAACAGCCGCTGGTCGGTATTGCCATTACCTCGCTGGACAAGGGCTGGCTGGAGATCAATGACCGGCTGTGCACCATCCTGGGCTATACGCGTACGCAACTGCGCGACAAGACCTGGGCGCAATTGACCCATCCCGATGACCTGGCGGCCGATGTGGCCGAGTTTGACCGGGTCCTGCGCGGCGCGATCGACGGCTATAGCCTGGAAAAGCGCTTTGTGCGGGCCGACGGCCAGGTGGTGCCCACGGATCTGAGTGTTGCCTGCGTGCGCACGCCCGACGGCAGCCCCGACTATATCGTCGCACTGATCCAGGACATCACCGAGCGCCGCCGCTACGAGCAGGAGCTTGCGCAGGCCCGGGACGCCGCCGAGACCGCCAACCGGGCCAAGAGCGAATTCCTGGCCCACATTGATCGGCAACGCCGTCAAGTTCACCGAGCGGGGCGAGGTAGGCCTCAGCGTTCAGCCACTGCGCACCGACGCGGCGGCTGTGCGCCTGTGCTTCACGGTGCGCGACACCGGGATCGGCATCGCGCCGGAGGCGCTCGGGCGGATCTTCACCCCCTTCACCCAAGCCGAAGAGGGTATTACGCGGCGCTTCGGCGGCACCGGGCTCGGGCTGGACATCAGCAAGCGCCTGTTGGAGTTGATGGGCGGCGCGATCGGCGTCGCGCGCCAGGTGGGTCAGGGCAGCACCTTCTCGTTCGAGCTGGCCTTCGAGCGGGCGCTGCCGGGTGAGACCGGCGTGGCGGCCGCGGCACCGGGCCGCGCGTCGCCGCCGCCCGCCGGTCCGCGCCTGGTCGGCGCGCACCTCCTGGTGGTGGACGACAGCGCCATGAACCGGGACCTGGTCGAGCGGGCGCTGGCGCGCGAAGGCGCGACCGCGACCCTGGCGGCCGATGGTCAGCAGGCGCTCCAACAGCTCAAGGCCGCGCCTACGGCCTTCGACGCCGTGCTGATGGACGTGCGGATGCCGGTGCTGGAGGGGGCCATCGACCGGGGCGAGCCGGGACTGGAGGCGCGGCTCGTCGCCCTAGGCGCTCAACTCGCCGGGCTGGTGGCGGCCGGCGCGCCCTGGCGGGATCCTGCAACCTAAATCCGGGAATTGCTCACACAAAGACACAAAGAACACAAAGAAAACAGATCATTAAAGGCGTTGCGCCGATCACCGCCCAAGTGACCTACGCGACCGACGTATCGCTCTGAGAATCTTTGTGATCTTTGTGTCTCTGTGTGAGAACTGCTCTTTCTGGGTGCAACGGCTGCGGCCACTGGGTCAGGGTGCGATGAGAACTGCCGTGTTAACGCACATGTCGTAGGGTACGCATCGCGTACCCTGCAGCGACAGCTACCGAACGTTCTCACGGACCGGGCGTCGTTGTCGTAATCGTGGTCGGATTATTCGACAACGACAACGACAACGACAGCGAACCCGGGATCTCGGTCACCACATCAGCTCTGATTGCACCCACCGCGTCGGCAACGGATGACGTCGGTCCGCCGATCGGCGGATAATGACCGACCGGTGACCCTTGGCGGCCGTCGGTCCCTTCTGGTTCGGCGGTTCGGCGTGGATAACGATCATGACAGACGACACACAGCGAAAAGACGGTGTCCTGGTCGTCGACGATGACCGGTACATGCTCAGGTTGATCGGCGCCTTGTTGGTTGCCAACGGCCTGCAGGTGCATACGGCGACCGGGTCGAGCGAGGCCCTGTACCTGGCCGCGTCGCTCCACCCGGACCTGATCCTGCTCGACGTGCACATGGCGCCCGGCGACGGCTTCGAGACCTGCGCGCGGCTCAAGGCCGCCCCCGCCACCGCCGCGATACCGGTCATCTTCCTCACCGGTGACGCCGCCAACGCGACCCTGGTGCGGGCCTTCGGGCTCGGCGCCGTGGACTATGTGGTCAAACCCTTCGAGTCGGTGGTGCTGCTGGCCCGGGTGCGCAGCCACCTGTTGCTCGGGCGGCTGGCCGGCAACCTGCGCGCGGAGGTGGCCGCCCGGACGGCCGAGCTGACCGCGTCCAACGATCGCCTCAAGCGCCTCGCCGCGGAGGCCTCGTTGGCCGAGGAGCGCGAGCGCCGCCAGCTCGCGCAGGGGCTGCACGACGGGGTGATCCAGCGCCTGGCCCTGGCGCGGGCGCGGATCGCGACCGCCCCCGGCGCCGCGGCCGCGCCATTGCTCGCCGAGATCGACGCGACGCTGGCGTGCATCATCGGCGACTTGCGCACCCTGATCTTCGACCTGAGCCCGCCCGAACTGCATCTGCTGGGCCTGGAGGCGGCGCTCGGCAGCCTGGTGGAGCGCACCCGGCGGCACTTCGGGGTCGAACTCGACCTGCGGGTCGAGGGTACCCTGGACCCGCTGCCCCCCGATGTCGCCGTGCTCGCCTTCCAGGGCGCGCGGGAGCTCACCGCCAACCTGATCCGTCACGCCGCCGCGCGCTCCGGGCTGATCCTGGCCGAGCGCGATGGCGCCGGCCTGCGGATCTCGGCCAGCGACGACGGGGTGGGAATGGACGAGTCGCGCATCGGCCAAGGCTTCGGCCTGTTCAGCCTGCGCCAACGCCTGGAGTCCTTCGGCGGCAGCCTGAGGGTTGCGCCCCGCGCGCCCGGGGCCTGTATCGTCCTGAGCCTTCCGCTACACTTGGATCGATGATCACCTTCGACACGGCCAAGTGTCACGTCAATCTCGCCGACCATGGCATCGACCTTGCCGCGCCGGAACCAACCATGAAACGCAACGCTACTTCCAAGCCATCCATCAGCCCTGAGCAGATGGCCGCGGCCCTGGCCGCGGCCCCGGAGCGCGTCGAGGACCCGGATTGCCCCTATGACCCCAATGATCCGGCCGCCGTGGCCGCGTACTGGCAGGGGGCCATCACCAGCCACGTACTTGCCGGGTTGCGCGAGACCCCCCGGACCCTATGACCGCTCCCAAGACCGTCTACTTCCTCGCCGGCCTGCCCCGCAGCGGCTCCACCCTGCTGGCCAATATCCTGGCCCAGAACCCGTGCTTTCATGTCACCCCCACCTCCGGCATCCTCGATATGCTGGTGCAGGTGCGCAACGCCTGGGACCGTAACGACTCGCTGCGGGCCATGGACCGGGCGCAGAGCCTGCGGGCCAAGGAGGACGTGCTGCGGGCCATGCTCCAGGGCTGGTTCGCGCGGGTGGAGCAGCCGGTGTGCCTGGACAAGAACCGCTATTGGGCGGAGTTCCTGGAGATGGCCGCGACCCTCGTGGGGGGCCGCGACCGGGTCCGGGTGCTGATGACGGTGCGGGACCTGCGCGACATACTGGCCTCCTTCGAGCGGCTCTACCGCAGTACCTCGTCGCTCGGCCAGGTGCCGCTGGAGGGCAACAACCTGGTGAAGTCCAAGACCGCCCTGGGTCGGCTGGAGATGTGGATCGACGACGCCCAGCCGGTGGGGCGTGCCTACAACGCGGTGCGCGACGCGGTGACCCGGGGCTGGAAGGACTGTCTGCATTTCGTGGAGTATGACGCCCTGACCCGCGAGCCGGCAGCGGTGCTGGCGGGCATCTACCGCTTCCTGGGGGAGGCGCCCCACGAGCACGACTTCCAGCGGGTCGCGCAGGTCACCTTCGAGGACGACTTGGAGTACGGCTTCCGCGACCTGCACACCATCCGCGCCCGGGTCGAGCCGCAGCCCCCGCAGTGGCCGCGGGTCTACGACGACGCCGTGTTCCAGAGCGGCCCCTGGCGCACCATCGAATCCGTGGCCCAATTCTGGAAGCTCTACCAGGAACCCGGCCGCGGTCTCCCGGCGCCGCTGCGTCAGCCTGCCGGCATGACGGTACCAACGCGGCCCGTCGGCCGCGGCTGAGCCGGGCACCGCGGCGGAGCTGACTTTCATCCTCTCGTTCCCACGCCCTCTCGTTCCCACGCTCCAGCGTGGGAATGCAGTGCGGGCGCTCCGCGTCCCGTCTCGTTGCTGGACGCGGAGCGCCCGCTCTTGCTCCCACGCTGGAGCCTGGGAGCCAGATGAACCTGAATTCGGTTGAAGCGTGGGTCTATCGGGCGTACCTTGCAACGAGCATCGGTTTTCGGAGATCCCTCAATGCCCAGGGTTGCACAACGTCGGGACCGTCTCAGTCTGCGTCTCAGTCTGCGTCTCAGTCCAGAGTCCAAGCAGACCCTGGAGCGCGCCGCGGCCTGTCTCGATAAGACCCTGACTGATTTCGTCCTCGATGTCGCCCTGCGGCAGGCCGAGCAGGTCGTGCGTGCGCACGACGCCATCGTGCTCACGCACGAGGAATGGACAGGCTTCCAGGCGCTGCTGCTCGATCCGCCGCCGCCCAATGAGCGGCTGCAACAGGCACTCGATGAGCATGCGCGGATCATCCAACGGTGAACTGGGCGGCGGGGTCGCTGCGTAGCGAGCCGCTCGGGGTGAGTCATGATCGTCAGGCGTTTGATTGTGGCGTGGCCTCTCTCAACCGCTATCTGCGCGAGCAATCATTGGTTTCCGCTCCCTGCCGGGACCCGAGCGGCGGATGTTTCTGATGCTCGCGTGTTCAGGAAGGCCGTCGTCATGATCGAGTCTTGGGATTCACGCACGCGCCGATTCTTTATCCTCGCCATTGTCGGGACCGCCGCGTTGCTCGCGGCGGCGGGATGGATCAGTTGGTGGCTCTACAGTACAAGCAAGGACGATCTGAGTCTCTTCTGGACGGTGATTCCGGCGTTGTCCGTCCCGTTGTCGCCGCTCCTTGTGTTCCTCGGGTATCTGACCAGTCGCACTAGCAGGTCCGTGCCGCCGCCCATGGTGGACCCACCCGGGACCGGCCCCGACGGGTTTGTCGCGGCCGAGCGCGCCGCCGCTCACACCGGCGGCGCGGCCGACGCGCCCGCCGTCGCCCCGCCGCCCCCGGTCCTCCAGATCCAACTGCTGGCGACGCCCGATGCCGCGGACGAGGCCGGCGTGGTGCACGCCGCGCTCCTCGACCTGCCGACGCGGCGCGATCCACCCAACCGTTTCCGGGTCGAGGTCGTGACGGACGCGGACGGCGCCGCAACCCTGCCGCCCCTCATCATCGGCATCCTGGGCTGGCAGTTCGGCCCAGCGGGCGAGGGCGATCAGGCCGCCGCCGCGACCGGCGAGGCCCCCTGGACGGCGCTCAAGGACGGGCTCGGCCGGCCCGGCGCCGCGCGCGTCCTCTTGTATCGGCGCGAGGGCAGGCCGCCCTGGGACGGGCTGCCCGATGAGGCGATCCCGGCTGCGCTGGCGGCCTGGAACGGCTTCAAGGCCGCGGTCCTGGCCCTCTTTGCCGACTGCCCCGCCGCGCCCGCGGGGCCGGGCGCACCCGCCGCGGCGCCCTGCTGGCACCCCTATCCGCCCGGCCAGGCGAGCGCACTCGCCGAGCGGGTCGTCGCGGACCTGCTGCCGCTCCTGGAGTCCCTGGTCCCCGCCGCGCCCCCGGCCCCGGACGGCCCGGTCGCCGCCTGGACGGACCCGCCCTACCGCGGACTGGTGCCGCTGACCTTCCGGGACGCGGCCATCTTCTACGGCCGCGGCCGGGAGACCGACGCCCTGCTCGCCCGCATCCTGGCCCCCGACTGCCGCTTTCTCGCCGTCGTCGGCGCCTCCGGCAGCGGCAAGTCGTCGCTGGTCTGGGCCGGGCTCTTGCCGCGGCTGGCCGCGCTGCCGGACGGTCAGTCGTGGAAATGGCTGCGCTTTACCCCTGGTGACCCTGCGCAAGGACTTCTGGCCCCAGGCCATGGACTACCCGGCCCTGGCAGCGCTCTTCGCCGGCCAATACACCCTGTCCGCGCCCGCGCCCTGGGCGCTGCTGGAGATGGTGCGCGGCCCCGCCGGGCGTGCCGGCCTGCGCCTGGAGGACGGCCTGGCCGAGCAGATCGTCCACGATGCCGGCACCGCGCCGGGCGCCCTGCCGCTGATGGCCTACACGCTGGAGCAGCTCTACGCGGGGCCGGGCGGGGGTCGGCACCTGCTGTCCAGGCAGGGCTATGAGGCCCTGGGCCGGGTGCCGGGGGCCATCGCCACCCACGCCCAAGGCGTGCTCGACGCCTTCGCGCAGGAACACGGCGAGGAGACCGCCGCCCGTGCCCTCGCCGCGCTCTTTCGCCGGCTGGTCCATGTGGAGGACCCCGCGACCCCGCCGATCCGGCGCCGGGCGCGGATGGCCGACCTGTGCGCCGACGACCCCGTCGCCGCCGCCCTGGCCGAGCGGCTGATCCAGGCCCGGCTCCTGGTCCCCGACGGCGACGGGCCGGACGGCGCGCCCGCCGCCGCGCGGTGCGGCCCGGGCGATGGGCGCCTGGTCGACGTCGCCCATGAGGCCCTGCTGACCCACTGGGGCCAGTTGCACGACTGGATCGAGAAGCGGCGCGACGCCCTGCGGCTGCGCGGCCAACTGGAGCGCGAGGTCCGTGATTGGCTCCGGGGCGGCTGCCTGACCGGGGACCTGAGGTCCGCCGAGCGCGCCCGCGACATGAGCGCCGCACTGACCGCCTTGGACCTGTCACCCACCGAGGAAGAGCGCGCCTTCCTCGACCCCATGGTCCGCGCCCCCTGGCTGCTGGGGCGGGATCTGGCGGCCTGGGAGGCGGCCGGCAGGCCCGATGACGGGCTCTGGGGGGCGGAGCGCTTCCTCGGCTTCGTCGACCCGGTGCCACTCGACGGGCCGCCCGGTCCCGCCGACGCGCCCGCGGCGGGGCCGGGCCTGGCCGCGACCCCACCCCTGCTGCCCGCGCCCACCGCCGCGCAGCGCGACTTCCTCGAGCGCTCCTTCGCGCTCACCCTGGCCCGCCACCCGCAAGACCCCAGGTGCCGTACCGACTGCGGCAAGGCCTTGGCGGCGCTGGGCGACCCGCGCTTCGACCCGGACCACTGGTGGCTGCCGGCGGATGAGACGCTGGGTTTTCGCGAGGTCGGTGCCGGACCCTTCCTGATGGGCTCGCCGCACGGGGAGGGCTGGGATGACGAGTGGGAGCGGCACGAGGTCGAACTCCCCGGCTTCTATCTCGCCCGCTGGCCCGTCACCGTCGCCCAGTTCCGCGCCTGGGCCGCGGACCCGGACCGCGGCGGGCCGCCGGTCGAGCCGATGAGCCTGGAGGGCCGCGCCAACCATCCGGTGGTCTGGGTCTCCTGGCATCAGGCCCGCGCCTATTGCACCTGGCTCGGCGCGCGCCTGGCGGCCGTCGCGCCCGCCCGTGCCGCCGCGGCGACGGACGCCGGCGCGCGGCGCTTCTGGGAGTCGATCGCCGCCGGCCTGCTGCAGGCCCGGCTGCCGACCGAGGCACAGTGGGAGAAGGCCGCCCGCGGCACCGATGCGCGCCGCTACGCCTGGGGCGATACCCTGGCCCCGTCCCTGGCCAACTACCAGGAGACCCGCCTGCGTGCCCCCTACGCGGTCGGCTGTTTCCCGCTGGGCCAGGGTCCTTACGGCTGCGAGGACCAGATCGGCAACGTCTGGGAATGGACGCGGAGCCTCTGGGGACACGACTCGAATAAGCCGCAGTTTTGTTACCCCTATGAGCCCGAGGATGGCCGGGAAGACGAGGACGCTGGTGACGACCTGACGCGGGTGCTGCGCGGCGGCGCGTTCTCCTACGACGACCACGGCTGCCGCGGCGCGGTGCGCAGCCGCAACCTCCCGAACTACCGCAGCGACAATGGCGGCTTCCGGGTGGTCTGGTCCGCATTACTCTGAACTCTGGACCTCTGAACCTCTGAACCGCCACAGCGCGCGCCGACACCCCGGTCGCGGCCGGGACCGCTCCTTAGGCGCCGTAGGGTGGACAAGCGCAGCGCAGTCCACCAAGCCTTGGCTGGCTGCGTGATCGGGTGGTCTACCTGGTGTGGGTCGAGCGCCCTGACGGGCCCCATGTCATTTCCTGCCGCCCCGGAACCAAACATGAAACGCAACGCTACTTCCAAGCCATCCATCAGCCCTGAGCAGATGGCCGCGGCCCTGGCCGCAGCCCCGGAGCGCGTCGAGGACCCGGACTGCCCCTACGATCCCAATGATCCGGCCGCCGTGGCCGCGTACTGGCAGGGGGCCATCGCCAGCCACGGACTGGCCGAGTTGCGCGAGACCCGGGCGGCGCGCCGCCGTGGTCCGGGCCGGGCCTCCACCAAGGTCTCGACGACGATCCGGCTCAGCCCCGAGGGCCTCGATCATCGTTCCGGCCGTTGCCCTGAGGTCCCACACTGGAGGTCGAGGCTTTAGCCGGACCCGGGTCGCGCTGACGCGCTGTCGACCGGCTAAAGCCTCGACCTCCTGTCCCCTGCGGCCGGAACGACGACCAAGGCCGCCCCGAGGTCTTGGCGGCGTTTCGCGCCGACGGACCCGGCTGGCCGGCGCGCATGGACAATGCCTGGTTGGCGGGACTCCTGTCCCGCGTTCGCCGTCCTGACTGTGTTTTTTAGGCCATCGATTGGGTGTCGCACCCGCGCACACAGGCCCTTACCCGGCCTGATCGCGAAGACTCCCCCGCAAGGCCCCGCCGTCCGGGTCGATGCCGCGGATCTTGACCTCCAGAATCTCCCCGACCGCCGCCGCCTCCGGGTGCCCATCAATGCGCACCGGCAGGTAATTGGGCGTATAGCCGAACAGGTCCCCGGGCCGTCCCCCGCGCGGCTGGGCCTCGCGCAGGACCCGGCAGTCGCGGCCGACCTGGGACGCGAAGACCTGCCGTTGCAACTGATCCGCCAGGTCTTTCAGTTCCAGGACCCGCGCCCGTTTGGTGTCGGCATCCACCTGGTCGGGGAGCGCGGCGGCGCGGGTGCCGGCCCGCGGTGAGTAGGCGAAGCAATGGACCTGGCCGAAGCCCATGGCGGCGACGAAGCCCAGGGTGTCCTGCCACTCGGCCGCGGTCTCGCCGGGGAAACCGGCGATGATGTCGGTCGTGAGGTTGAGCCCCGGCACCGTGGCCCGCCCCAGTGCGGCCAACTGGGCGAACTGCGCGGTCTTGCAGCGCCGCGCCATGCGCCGCAGCACGGTGTCCGCGCCGCTCTGCAGCGGCAGGTGCAGGTGGGGCATCAGGCGCGGGTTGGCGAACAGGTCCCAGAAGCCGTCGGGCAGGTCCCAGGGTTCGAGCGAGCCCAGGCGCAGGCGTGGGATTTGGGTCTCATCGAGCACCGCGCGCACCAGCACGGCCAGGTCGCCCCCGAGCGTGCTGCCGTAGCCGCCCAGATGGACCCCGGTGAGCAGGACCTCGCGCACCCCGTCGGCGACGGACCGGTTGATGGCAGCGATGATCGCCGAGAGCGGGCGGTCGCGCTCCGGACCCCGCGCCAAGGTGGTCACACAGAAGGTGCAGGCGTGGCGGCAGCCGTCCTGCACCTTGATGAAGGCGCGCTGTCGGCCGCGGGCGAACAGGGGGTTGGCCGCTGTCCCGGTGGAGCCTTGCGCCAGGATCGGCAGGTCCAGGGCCGCCGCGGCAAGCGCCACCAGCCGGTCCTTGTCGCGGTTGTCGATCAGGAGCGCCACCCCGGATTCGCGCGCCAGGTCCGCCGCCTCCAGTGACGCCAGACAGCCGGAGAGCACCAGGCGCGCCCGCGGGTGGGCGCGGTGCGCGCGCCGCAGCCATTGGCGCGACTTGCGCGCCGCCTCCGCGGTCACGGCGCAGGTGTTGATGACCACCAGGTCCGCCGGCCCCGCGTCCCCGGCCAGATCAAAGCCGCGCGCCCGAAAGCCCTGCGCCCAGTCCTCCAGTTCGGCCTCGTTGAGGCGGCAGCCGAATGACTTGAGCAGGACGCGGGGGCGGGTGCCCATGAGCGGGTCGCCGGGCCTTGGCGTGGTCAGCGGGCGCCTTGGCCGCTGCCCGGGTCTGGCCTGGGGTCCGGTCGGGGGCCGGGCGGCCCGCCGGGGGCGGCGCGGCGCCCCGTGACGCGCGGGATGTGCAGCAGCAGGGTGTCGTCCTTGACCTCCCGGGTCAGGCGGCGCAGGTCGGCGTCGGCCGGCAGCGGCACGCGCCGCCTGACCGACCCCTGGTAGGCACTGGAGCCTTGCCGGTAGCCGCCGTCGCCGAGGCTCCCCTTCTCGAGCGAACTGCCGCCGGTGCGCAGCGAGAGGTTGAGGCTTTGACCGCTCGGGGTGACCTCGACCGCGTCCGGTCGGCCGCCGCTGACCTTGACCCGGAGCAGATAGCCGTTGGCCTCGGTGTCGCCTGCGACATCAAGGCGCGGCGGCCCGCCGGGCGGCGCCTGCCAACCGGCGCCGGGGCCCGGGGACACGGGGCCTGCCCCCGTCTTGGGGGCCGCCGCGGGCGCGTCGGCAGCCGGGTTGCCCGCCGCAGCAGGGGGCGGCGGAAAACGGCCAGGTTCCTCGGCGCCCCCCGGGCCGTAGCCGGTCCAGGCCAGGGCCAGGGCCGGGCTGGCCGCGGCCAGCGCGCCGGCGAGGGCGATTGCGAGGCGGCGGTGGGTCATCCTAAAATCTACAAATGAACATGAATGAACACAGATTGTTTTTTAATTGTCATGCGCTTATCGCTGATATCACAGTCGCCGGCAAGGTGGGCCCCCTGGCCAAGCGTAAGTCAATGAATAATCTGTGTTCATCTGTGTTCATCTGTGGATGACTGCTTTTCTTAGGTTCATCGGCAGCCCCTAAGGGAGGGGGCGGCGCCTGCCGGGTTCAGCCGCGCCGGGCCCAGGTGGGGCGGTCCAGGTCGTCGGTCAGCCCGTGCTCACGCAGCCAGTCACGGGCGTCGGTCGCGTCCTGCTCGAACCAGGCCCGGGCCGAGCCCAGCCTGAAGCTGTAGCCCCAGGCATCCATATCGGCGAGCATCCGCGCCCGTCCCATACCGGGGATCTGATCGGCCAGCAGGACCTGCAGGTAGCAGACGCCGTTCTCCTCCGGATAGTCGCCGCCCGCGTCGGTGTGCAGGACAGCGCGGCGGGCGGGGTCCATGCAGATGTAGTGGCTGGCCTCGTGCAGGACCGAGTGCAGCGGCGTGTCGGCGCGCAGATAGAGCCGGTCGCCGATCAGCCCGGCCTCGGAGTCGCCGAAGAAGCTCCCGGGGATGGGGGTGTCGGCGGGGCACGCGACGATCTGCATCCCGTAGCGCGCGAGTACGGCGCCGGCCGCGCGCTGGTCGGTCTCGGACCAGGCGAGGGTGGTCGCGGCGTTCGTGTCCGGTGCGGGCGCGGGACCCCGGTGATGCAATGGCGGATCGGGTAGCATAGCCTGTCGACACTGGCAGCGGAAAATGGGTGCCTATGATAGCCGATCGGTTATCGCCTGGTGGTGGCGCCGCGGCCCGTTTCTCCACTCGCTTCGCGGTGATCGTCTTCCCGAGTCCTCAGCTGTCAGTCGTAGTCCCGACCTTCAACGAGCGGGAGAACATCCGGGAACTGGTGAAGCGGCTCGCCGTGGTCCTCGACGGGATCGCCTGGGAGGTCATCTTCGTGGCTGACGACTCGCCGGACGGCACCACCGCCCTGGTGCGGGAGGTCGCGCGGCAGGACCAGCGGGTGCGGGTGCTGCAGCGGATCGGCCGGCGCGGGCTCTCCGCCGCCTGTGTGGAGGGGATGCTGGCCAGCGCCGCGCCCTCCCTGGCGGTGCTGGATGGGGACCTGCAACACGACGAGTCGATCCTGCCGGTCCTGCTGCGCCGGTTACTCGCTACGTTGCGATGATATCGGTAAGGATCGGTACGTGACGTTGCGTCAGGAAAAGATAGTTGATCAGCGTATTGTCGTACACGGGAATTTCAAACGTGTCATTCACCTCCAACCGACCGGAAGGCAGGATCCGAAATGATCGGTATCCCAGTTCTTGCGTCAGACTTCTGACCGCCGTAATGCTCTGCCTTCGCTGATTGACCATCGCCATAACCTGCTCCGACAAGGGGCGGGTGCCACACAAGAAATCCGTCGGCAGGATCTCAAGCAACAGGATCGGCTCATATTTCGCCAAGGTCTCCTTCATTCCGACCAACACCTGCCACTCCACACCCTCGACATCGATCTTCACCATCGCGATCACCTTTTCCGCCAGGAGTCGAAAGACCGCGTCCCCAGACTCCAGTATCACCGGGAAAGATGTGGAATAGGGTCTATCCCTAACCCGAATGTTTCATAAGGGCGCCGCGAGCCCCAGTACCCGAGTGCGGAACTTGGAGAATAACCCTAGCGACGAGCCCGGCAGCCACCAAAACGGCGCGCAGGAGATCAGCGGGGATCGCAGG
>Ga0247840_10004200_pt1 | contig 23074 bp, 21 predicted proteins | sample LaCruzMarch2015__FD_192404 | JGI IMG/M metagenome (GOLD analysis project Ga0247840, IMG submission 192404) | Freshwater microbial communities from meromictic Lake La Cruz, Castile-La Mancha, Spain - LaCruzMarch2015_17m | ecosystem: Environmental > Aquatic > Freshwater > Lake | place: Spain... | reverse complement strand
GGAGATGAATCGTAGAGACGAGCCTTCTCAATGATGTCTTTGTCTCGTTCAGGGAATTCACAATTGTACATATCATGGCTCCATGGTAATTCAAAGATTAGGACGGAACTGCCCGTCTATCTTGCTCGGATCGCAGGGAAAGCGCTATCTATAATACCGCAATATGTCCCTATAGCAAGTATATCTTGGTATTGGTTCAGCTACTTCTGCTTTTCCGGATGAGCGTTCCGGGGTCGGGGGGGATCACCAGGAGCGCAGCCACGCAAGCGTCCACGTTTCGACTTGGCGGCGCCAAGACGCAGTTGAAAAAGTGTGGTCGGCGTCTGGCAAGTGGAGTTGGTTGACCGAGTTGCGCTGCGCCCAATGAGACCAGGAGCGGTCGGACTTCAGCAGTCCATTGAACTCTTTGGCGGTGAGATCGGTGCCACTCAGGATCAGCAGCAGCGGGCGATGGAAGTGGCTGAGCCGTTCGAGAAGCCGCTCCGGCAATGGGGGCGGGGACTGACGCCGATCAGTTGCCATAACGGTGGTCGAGGCGCTTAGGTGGCCGCTTCGTTGTCGAGGGTACGCGCGTGCTGGTATCCGCCCGAGGGCCGAGCGTACGAATTCGCGTAGCGCAGCGAAGGATTCGCGGATCTGCACTCTTCTCCCGAGCAACTTGATCCAGAATTGGCCACTTAGCAGGCGCTTGGTGTAATAGTGGCGAAGATAGGCCTTGGCCTCCCCGTCCGGAGTGCGGACCCAGGGATTGAGTAAAACCAAACCAGCGATCCGGTGGTCTCCCGCCGCATAGAGCGCGCCCGCGGTCGCGGCATCGCAGAGTCCCCACAGAACGACCTGCCGGAGGGGCTGTATTTCCCGGAACAGGCAGTCGATGGCGGCGGCGATATCGTCTCGAATCGTCTCAAAGGAACGAGGGTCGCCCTCGCTGTCACCCATCCCGCGGTAGTCGAAGCGCAGGGTCGGGATACCGGCGGCGGCGAGGTGCCGGGCGAGGAGGACGAATTGGCGATGGCTGCCGACGCGATATTGGGGCCCGCCGACGACGATGATCACGGCGCGTTGCGCGTCTGCTGCGCCCCGGTGCAGGATGCCGAGCAGTTGGGCACCGGCGCAATCAAAGATCAGGGGAACCTCCGGTTCAGGCGTTGCCATTGCCGGTCCGTGCTGCCATCAGGTGTTTGATGGTCGTGGTAATGAGCCCCGTTCCTTCGGTAATCTCCTGAGTGGCCCAGAAGCTGTCGCCGGTTACCGCATGGACCCGGCTTGTGATCCCGGCGTCGCGCCAGGTCTCTACGAGCGGCGCGACAGTCGGCGGGATGGGTTGTTCGGCGGTCGCGATGATCTGATACCAGTCCAGCGCGGTGACCCGGCGCGGCCCAGGCGGGCCCAGCGCGCTCCCCTCCAGGCTTGCGATCAGGCCGGCGGACAAGCGATAGCCGGCGATTTCGAGCGAGCCTTCCTGTGCCAGTCGCGCGCGTAGCAATGCCGCGGTTTCGGCTGATTCGCGTCCCATCAGGCCACCGGCCAGCCGCAGGCGTAACAACTGTTGCACCAGTTGCCGGCCGTTCGGAATGGGGTGCCAGAGGATCAATTGAGGCACCGGTGTTGCCGCGGCCGCCAGCCAGTGCCAGCCGAGCAGCGCCCCCCCGCGCAGTGCGAGCAGATCCACCCGTTCGGCCCCCTGTTCCAGCAGCCAGCCATGGGCGCGGGTAATGTCCTCGATCCAGCCGGCCCAGTCGGCGTCACAGACCTCGCCCTCGCTGTCGCCGGTGCCGTAGAGGTCAGGCAAGAGGCAGCCAACACCCTGTGCGGCCAGTGCCCGGCCCAGCAGACTGAGCGTGCGGCGTGACTTGTTCAGTTCCTCAAAGAATGGCGGCACCATCAGCACCCAGTGGGTCGGGTGCGACGGCCCAGGCGGCCTGAACCCGACCGTGAACAGCCGTCCCCGGGGGCCGTCCAGGAAGCGCGCAAACAGCATGGTGGGGGGCTAAGACGCGGTCTTGGCGAGCAGGAAGCGGTGCAGGGTGCCGACGGTCTCGAAGGTCTCGGCCGTGATCTCGTCGTCGTCGATGCTGACGCCGAAGCGCTCCTCAATGCTGGTGAGGACCGCGACCACGGCCATGGAGTCGAACTCCGGGATGCTCCCGAGCAGCGGCGTCGCCGCCGTGAAGCCAGCGGCGCGCGGCCCCAGGCGCAGCACGTCGCGCAGGACCCCAATCGTGTCGTTGAGAGTTACCATCGAGACAGGCTCCGGTCGGCTGGACGTGGCGTTATCGCGTGACCAGTCGTTCGCGTGAACTCCTCTGGTCGGCTGGCTTTGCGGTAGTGCGCAGGGACCCCGGGCGGCGGCAAACGGGTGCCGCCGCTCGCCCGGCGGTGCGATTCAGTCCAGGTGACGTCTGCGCGCTGGCAAGATCTTACACCAAGTGGGGCCCGCTTTGACCGTCCGGGGATTCGGTGACCGCTAGGGGCGACGGTGCCTCGGTGCGCCGCCCACGCTGGTGCAGGGCCGCGAGCCAGGGCCAGCGGTAGATATTGGTGTGATAGAGGGTCCGGAACTCCTGTGCCCACTTGGTGTGCCAGTCCATGACGGGGCCGTAGAATTCGATGAGCCGGGTCGCGGGATCGGCGAAGGCGAGCCGAAAGGCGTCCTGGCGCAGGAGGCCAGCCGGGGACGAGGTCGTTTGGGACTCGTCGTAGGTCGTCTTCAGCCAATTGAGAATGCCGTTGCCGCGAATGCACAGGTCGCACGCGACCACCCGATCGTTGTAGGACAAGCGGTAGGCGACGGCGTCGCCGGACGCGGCGAAGGTCTCCAACAGGGTCCGATAGAAGGCCCCCTGGCGATTGTCCGCGGTGACCGCCGTCCCCCCGCCGGTCTTCCAACCCGCGCCCTCCAAGCGTCCGTAGTCGGCGATGACGCCCGCCATGTCCCCGGGTGCGGTCAGCACCTCCAGGCGTGGTATCAGTCCCTCCCGCTCCAGGCGGTTGCGCTGGCGCTTGAGGTTGTGGCGGAGATTCTTCCCGCGTGCAGCCCAGTAGGCGTCGAAGCCGCCCGCGGTCCGCACCCGCGCCGTCTGGATATAGTCCAGGGTGCGCAGGATGGGCGCGTCGGCGGGCCGCGGGGCCAGGTTCGGGTCCTGGTGCATAATGCCAAACAGGAGCGGGATACCGGGCAGGTGCTTCAGTAAGGAGTGTGCAGCCGGGCCCGGATCGATCCCCGCGCTGCACTGCCAGGTCCCCAGGGGTGCCTGATCCGGCTGGAAGGTGGTCCAGGCAAGGCGCGATCCGCGCTGGACCAGCGCCATCGCGATCACTGCACCACCCCGCGTGCCCAGGGCCGCGAAGACCTGTTTGGTACCGAAATGACGCAGCAGAGCCGCGACGAAGCGCGACTCCAGGAGCGCCGAGCCGCCATTGACCCGGTTCAGTGCGTCCCAGGCCTCATACACGTCGGCGAAATGCGTTCCAGGAACCAGTTCCCACACGATCATAGATGACTCCACTGCCGCCGCTCAGGGGGTGGCGCGGTTGGAAATGGCCCTGTCAGTCCATCGCCCATTGCGGCTTGGTCGAGTGCCGCGATCAGCCGCCCGCGTATCCACGCGGCCTCGGCCTCCGACAACTCCTGGTGACAGGGAAACTGGAGCAGGTGTTCCGCATAATCGATGCTGACCGGGCACAACTCCGGGGTGACTTGCGGGTCGAGAAACTCGCCGAAGCGGATGATCGGGACACCCTCGCGCTTTAGTGTGACGAAGACGGCCAGGCAATGCTCGACGTAGAGCGGAAAGACCTGCGGGGCCACGCCCGCCGGGAGCGGGTCGAACAGTGGTCTGCAATCGTCTCGCCCCGTGACCAGGTCCAGATAGGCTCGGTAGTAGCCGCGTCGGCGCGCCACCAGGTCGGTGGTCCGGGCGTGCCGCAGCAGCAAGGCGCTGCCCCGCGTCCCGCTCCACTCCAGCCAGCGTGGGTCCATCGCGAACTCGGGGGTGGGCGTTGGCGTGGTGGTACCGGTCAGAGCGCGACCGGCCGGGTACATCCGCCGCAATAAGCGCCGGAAGCGATCCCTGAGCCCTAGCAAGCCTGCGATCACCCGCCCCGCGTGCCCCAGTCGGTGATATTCGAGTGCCTGCTCAAGGAGATTCACCGCAGCCTTGAATTCGATCCGTAGTGGCGGTGGCCGGAGCCGAATGTCAGACAGGTCGCGGCGTGCAGACGCCAGGAGGCCGCCACTACCCAAAGGGAGGAACTTGAGTGTGCTGGCGATGGCGTAGTCGCCAACGCTTCCTACCGGCAGGCCGCCGGCCTGCCCGCACCAGGCGTGGGCGCAGTCCTCAATCAGCACCATCCCCAGCCGATCCGCTACCTGCCGCAACGGCGCCAGATCCTGCACAAAGCCAAAACAATGAACAAACACTAATACCTTGGCCCCGCCTTGTCCAAGTCGCGCGATCACCTCGAGATCCACTGTGGTATCAGTTTGTATCGGATAAAAGACCGGCATCAATCCCGCTTGCCGGAGGGGTTCCACCATCGCCAGGCAATGATAGGCAGGGAGCAGAACGCGATCGCCGGCGCCGCAGCCGGCGTGTGCCAAGGCCAGCGCGAGCGCGTAGCGGCCGCTATAGGTCGCAACGCAACCATCACGTTGCCACACCCCGATCGGACCCGGTGTCGTGCGCAAAGCGAACGACCTTGCGGACGGCACAGGTAAGGCCGGGGCGGCTGGCCGGGGAAAAGTCGCAGCGTCGTATGACTGCATCGTCCTGGCTTCTCAGTGCTCGCGCGGTGCGCCACGGGGAGCGATGGCCCGCTCCAGGGCGGCCGCGGCGACCGCTAAAGAAAATCGGGACTCGCACAATGCCTGTGCATTGGTTAACAGGTGATTCCGCAGGCCGCGGTCGTCGAGCAACTGCCTGATCAACTCGCCCCATTCCCGGTCATCCGCCAACAGCAGCGGTGCTGTCGGCCAATCCAACGCCGAAAACGGAGGCCGGTTTGCGGCAAGCACCGGTATCGCGCATCCCGTATACTCAACGAACTTCGTCGCCGTCTTGCAGCGGTTGAATGTGTTGTCGGCGATGGGTGCCAAGCCCAGGTCCCACCCCAGCTCAAAGAGGACACCGAGAAACTCCCGATAGCTTCGGGTATAGCCGATCGCGCCAACCCGTTTCGGGCCAAACTGCTGAAGGCGCAGCGGCATTCGTAGACCAAAGGTTTCGAATCTCACCCGCGGATCAGACTGGAGAATACCCGCGATCGCGGGAACGATGTCTTCCAGGTCCGGTAGGTGGGAGGCTGAGCCCATGTAGCCGAGCACCATTGTCCCGCGATGCTTCATTGCTCTTTTCAGCCTGCGCAGCCATCTGATCAGGTGGATGCCGCCGGCGATCTCCGGCAGATACGCGACGCCGACAAGAACCTCGATCCGGTGCGCGGGATAGCGTTTGCGGATCGCGCCTGCCAGCCGTTGCGTTGAGCATAGTATCGCGTCGCTGCCATCCAGGCAGAGAGCGAGTGCGTTACGGTATGCATCATCATAGGTGCGTTGGTAGGCGTCGCCGATTGACGGCGGGAGATTGAACAAGAGATCATCAATGTGAAAGTAAACGGGGATGTCGACTGACCGACACAGTTGCATCAGTTCCGGCGCCGCGGGGGCCACGTACCGGCTGAAAATGGCCGCCGCGGGGCGCTGTTGAGTGAGGGTCTTACCGACCTGAGTGACAATTGCCGCCGGATCAGAGCCCGCGAAATCGTCTGCCGAAAAATGAACCAGATCCCACTGCCGGTCCGCGATCTTCCTGCTAAACGGGTGAACAAAATTTATGAAAAACGTGGCGTTGCGGTGTTCCGTAAACACGAGCAGCCGCAGCCGCCCCGGCGCATTTGGCGCGTTGCCTTCAAATAGCTTAACCAGGCGTTTCACGTTGGGCCAACCGGCGCGCTGCATTCGGGCCGCGGATCATGCTGGCGCTGCTCATCCCTGTCTTCGCCGAACACAGCCTCCTGCCACTGGTCCGCAATGGCCGAGATACTGAAGTCGCACAATACCCTGGCCGCGCCGGCCTGAACATGAGCCCAGCGGGTCTGGTCATCGGACAGACAGGTCGGCAATGATTCTCGCCAGTTCCCCAGCAAACAATAATCAGAGAGGCGCTGGTAGCTTGGAATGGGGTCGGCGATAACCGCCAGACCTTGCGCCAAAGACAAGACCAGACGGTTGCTGCTCTTGAATGCCGTCAAGGCATTCAAATTTGCTGGGATCAGTGAAATCGTATGCAATCGCAGGGCCGCGAGAAACGTCAGCCGATCCCACGAGAGGTAGTGCGCGGCGAATTGACTGTCACAGTTATCTAGGATGATACGAACGCCGCGTTGCTTGAGGCGGTAAGCGAGTGCGACTGCCTGCCCCGCCGGCTGCCCGCGATCCTTTTTCGGGAACAGCGACCAGGCATCGAACACCACCGAATCATACGACAGCGCTCGACTGTGATCAAATAGCTCCACGCGTTGACCGCGCCGTTGCAACTCCTCCATCAGATAGAGGCATCGATACCGGAAGCCCGCGCGTCGCGGATTCTGGTCCAGAGCATACCAGGCCGCACGTCGCGAACACCGCAATGCGCTGTCCAGCACCATGTTATGGGTTGTCGTGAGAATTTCCCCCAATGCGTCCACAACGATTACGGTGGGTGATTGCCGTCGTCGGTCGCCGCGGCAGGCGCATGTGCCAGCCGCGGCGGCAGGTTTTTTCGTCAACGAATCGGTCCTCCGAGTTCAAATGCCAAGCCGGCGCTCCGCCGCCCTCCCAACGCCTCGTGCCCGACCGGCGTCAGATGGCAGGATTGTCGCACGTGCGGTCAGGTCTGACCAGCAGGTCAGGCGCAGTAGCCGGCGTCGCGAACGGACTCGCGGGATATTGGCGAACCAGGCACACTGCATTTGCCGCTTCGCAAAAATCGGTGCCCGGAGTGGGCTCGCGACCCCGGCGCGAACAGGCAAATGCGGCAAGACCGCTGGTCTCAGCGCAGACGCAAGATCTCTCTCACTTGCGACTTGATGAAATGGAGGTCCGTTCGCGTAAATGCCCGGTCGCGCGCAACTTGTGCGATACGCTGAAAAACGTTACCGGCCTGGAACGCGTGTTCATCTTCGGCATAGGCCGCCGCCGGGACTGCTTGGTGCTCGTAGGACTGGAGCGCGCGCCTGGTGGCAGCGAGATATCCCAGCTTCCATCTTAAGTCCGGTTCCAGGTGATTGCCCTCTGCCCATTCGTTCCACGCGTTGATAAAACAGATGCGTCCTTCACCCTGCCACCGTTCCGCTGTGCGCGCGGCAACCTGCCGCAACCAAACCTCGTATTTCTCCGGCGTTGAGTCAAGTAAGACCATTCCATTGTCTTGTCGGCGGGCAGAATTGTCCCAACCCGGGGAGGCGCAGTAGAAACGTTTATAGCCTGTCGGTTGCCGTCGGACGGCATTGTCGGCCACGTCCTGATAATCGAAGCAGCGGTGTCGAAGAAGCTGTTTCGGAAATAATCCCGCCTGGGCCAGGTAGCGATACTTGCGCCCGCGGAACAGTTGATTTCGGAGGCCGTTGAATGGAGCAAACTCAACCGCTGCGTCGAACCCGATTGAAGTGGGGTCCGTGAGGTCCAGAAAGCTCTCTACCCGGACCAGGAAGAGATCCGCGATGCCGGCCTTGCGCGCCGCTGTCCGCCACACCTCGGCAGTTCGGACGGGATCGGGAAGCAGCCTGGTGCGGTAAACGAGGAACAGCGGCTTGTCATTGATGCGGATATAGCGTTCATCCCGGAAGGCGGGAATCAGGCTCTCGATATGACGCGCGTCGTCGGCGGCGCTGTAGTGTTGATGCAGCAGCACCTGGTCATTTCCGCCATCCCACACACGCGTCCAGTTCTCATTGGCCCAGCATAGGCAAAACGGGAAATCCGGTTCCCCCGCTGCCAAGACCTCGTTGAACGGACGTTCCAGGACTCGCTTACCATTGAACCAATAATGATAGTAGCAGAATCCGTGAAGTCCGTACTCCCGGGCCAGGGCTGCTTGGGCCGCGCGCGCCGCCGGCAACCGCAGGTCGTAGAACCCGAGGTCGGCGGGAAGGTGCGGCTGGTAGTGGCCCGGAAAACGCGGACCTGCCCGGGTCACGTTGGTCCACTCGGTGAAGCCCTTTCCCCACCACGCGTCGTTCTCCGGAATCGGATGGAACTGAGGCAAGTAGAATGCGATTGCCCGGACTGTAGCGCTCACGAAAATAACCTCACAGGCGGGAAGCCGTCACAATGCGCTGAATTGCGATTGTCGCATTCGCGGCCCTCGTTGACCAGCGAGGCCTTGCGGGGCGCAACGGCTGTCCTTACCGCCTGAGGCGGGCGGCTCGTCTGCTTGCCAGACGCGTGGCACGCGTGCGTCTTAGCGCTACGCCGTGTGTGTGGACGAGGGGCGGTTTGGCGGGGTTGCTAGCCCCAGGTAGGCAATAGAGTAGTCGCGTCGCCGCCGCGCCAGGTCGGCGGTACGGGCGTGCCGCAGCAGGAAGGCGCTGACGCGCGTGCCGCTCCACGCCAGCCAGCGTGGATCCACCGCGGATTCGGGGGTCTGCGCAGTCGCGTTTGCCACGGGTTCTGGACTGGTTTGGCGCATCCGTTTCAGGTGGCGAAGGAACCTCTCCCTCGGTCCGAGGAGGCCCGCGATGATCCGCCCGGCGCGCCCCAGGCGGCGATACTCGAGTCGCTGCTCGAGGAAATTTACCGCGGCCTTGAGTTCGACCTTCAAGGGTGGCGGCCGCAATTGGATGTCGGATAGGTCACGGTGCGCGGAGGCCAACAGACCGCCGTCGCCGATGGGGAAAAATTTCAGTGTGCTCGCGACGGCGTAGTCGCCGATGCTCCCGACCGGAAGGCCCGCCGCCTCGCCGAAACAGGCTCCTTTGCGCAAGCGGGCGTGTGCCAGGGCCAGCGCAATGGCAGAGCGGCCGCTGTAAGTCTTGAGCGCGTTTCGCATCCATATCACCCCGACTGGCGGGACTGACGTACGCAAGCCGAATGTGTGAAGCGATACGACCGGTAAGGTAGGCATCCTGGCCCGGGGAAATTGACCAACGTCGTAGGCGGACATGGGTTTGGTGGCCGGGAATTCGGCGTCAGCGTGAAACGGGGATTTCATCGCGTTACGCTCAGCAGCCTATCGAAGAGGTGTTGCCACCGATCCGCTATGATCGCCAGCGAGCACTCCTGTGCGATCAGACGCCGCGCGGCGCTAACATGCGCTTGCCTTTTCTGCGGGCTTTCCAGGTATCGGGCGAGCCCCTCGTCCCAGTTGTCGAGATAGCAGACCGCGGAAAACGGCTCGTAGCTCGGAATACTGTCGGCGACCACCGCCAGGCCCTCGTGCAAGGCGAGCGTCAGCCGATTGTTGCTCTTGCAAATGGTAAACGGTGTCTTGGCAATCGGAATGATCGCGATATCATGAAGGCGTAACGCCTCGAGAAACGTCAGACGGCTCCAGGTCAGGTAATTGGTTGGAAGGTGCCACGGGGCAATAAGATCCAGGTATTTGTTCTTGTTATTGCTGATGACGGTCAGGGCCAACGGGTATCGCTGGTTAATAACCTGCAGCGTCCGCGCGCGCGTCACCAGCGCGTCCATTCCGCCGTCGGCGTAATTGCTGCCGTGATTACCGAACCAGACAAGCGGCGTGCGCCCCCGCACCTTATGATCGCGAACGTGGCGTGACAATTGCGTGAAGTCGCGAAAAAACCGCCAGCGCTTCCAATTGAAGATACTTCGGCGCAAAGTGTCCTTGGAAAATCCGACGATGCTTGATTCAACGGCATCTCCAATAACCGTGATCGTGATCGCTTCGCGGCTCTCCGACCTCATTACCTGTGCGAGTGCCGGAGTGGATACAACCAGTTCGTCGGCAAGTGCGATCAGGCTTCTCAGTCGCGTGATGCCTTCTGCCGTCTCAGCCCGTTGCCGCGGATTATAGAAATGATTGTCGCAGTCTTCCACTACAATTCGTGTGCCGGCGGCTTTGAGTCGAGACGCTTCTTCAAGCAACGTCGCCGGCGACCCGGTCTTGACATCCGTCTCGAAAACTGACAGTCCCTGGTACACAACCGCCGCGTATCGATGCCGGCTCTTCCAGGAAAAAAGCTCCACCGGGTAGCCGCGATCCTGCAGTTCACGCAGCGGGTTGAGACAGCGATATCGAACTCCCGCGCTAATGGGGTTTAAGGAGTAGGGTTTCCAGCCGATCAGGTCTTTCATCTTTCCGCGTTGGAATGGGCGAGCATTGATTTTGCGGTAGGGGCCTGCGAAAGATAAGCCGATTCCGGTGCGCGGACTCATCTTCCTGCGCAATGCGGCAGAAAAGCCTTGATCATTAGTTCGGCCACCGCGAGGGTGATATTCGTCACGGGCGGGGGCCGTTCCTGTGCCGGAGAGGCGGCTCCGCCCGCGACGGTGCGTAGCCGAAGTTACGATTAAGGCCAGCAGGAATTCCCGGTAGATACTGACAAATTCTTAACCGCGGCCCGCACCTGTCTGAGGATGCCGTCTTACCTCTACGATTGTCTCATCCGGCGCGGTGTATGACCAGTACTTCATCGCTCGAACGCGCCTTCGTAGCGTCTGCCTGTCGAGCAGGTCAAGACGAACGGCAGTCACCAAACCGGGGTTTCGTTTCTGTGCACCAAGCAGCCTGCTCGGATGGGGGCTGGTGCTGTAAGGGAGCGATGTCCCGTTTTGTCGGCTAACGGAGGCCGGTGCTGACCGGTGGCCCTGTTGCTGATACCGGAGAGACCGGGTAGGATAATGGTGAGTCGGCTCGCACAGGTTTCGTCCTTGCCATTCCCGCGCGTCGCTGTTGCGCGACGGGCAGATGAAGAGTAATACTATGTTATTTTTGTGTTAAAGTTTTGCGTAGTGATCGAATGTTTCCTTCCAAGAGATTAAGAGGTAGTCGCGCGCTTACCCGGGCATCGCCCTTGGAGCCGATGAAATGGCTTGCCTTTCTTGCGCTGGAGCGTCTCGCAGATCTGGGTGTGTGCGCTTCGGCTCTGGTGGCAGCGGCGCCGTCGACGGCAAGCGGTCCTCCGGGGCTGTGGGTCTTTGCCTCGACGATCGGCGAACTCAATGCTACTGCACCGTTTCTTCGTTCATTGCACCTGCGACTACGCGGACTGCGGTTGATATTGATCACGGATCGTACACTCTATGCCGCTGCCTTTGCGGAAATATTCCCCGCGGCAGTCGTCTTCGTGACCCAGGGACATAGCCGTGATGCGCGTCGCCTGCGGCACGCCTTTCCGCCCGAGCTGCTGGTGATTGCCGAGATACCGTGCCTCATCGCGGATGCGCCATGTCGATTCTCTTACGCTTTTCTGCGCACCGCCAAACAGGCCGGGGCGGCGGTGTGTCTGGTGAACGGATGGATCTATGGTTACGCCCCCAGTTGCCGCATGGATCGCCTCGAGCGGACCCTGTTCGGGCGTGAGTTTGTTCGGCAACTCGATGTCGCCTGTGTCCAGAATCAGGAGGCCGCTGCTTTTCTGGTCGCCCGGGGCGCGGACCCGGCGCGGGTGCTGGTTACCGGCAACATCAAGTTCGATGCGATGCAGCGACGCGATTGGAGCCCGGACCTTGCCCGCAGCCCGGAATTGCTCAAGAGTCTGTTCCGGGATTGCCGTCCCATCGTTGTGGCGGGATGTGTGACCGATTACCTGGAGCAGGTACGGGTGCTCGATGCCTTTGTGCGGCTGCGTGCCGAACGTCCGGATGCGCTGCTGGTGATGGCGCCGCGCCATCCGGAGGTCGCGGAGCACATGAGTGCGCTGGCCGGGTTCATCGCCGAGCGCGGTTTACTCGCGGCGTTTCGGTCGCGCAGCCGCGATGGGCCGCTGGCGGCGGGGGTGGTGTGCCTGGTCCTCGACACCATTGGTGATCTTGCGGATTTTTATGCCGCTGCCGCGGTGTGTTATGTCGGTGTCGATCACAACCTGCTGGAACCACTGGCCTTTGACAAGGTGGTCACGGTCGGCCCGGGCTGGAATCCGACCTATCCGAGCTATCCCATCTATCGTGCGCTGATGGATGCGGGAGGAGTGGTCGAGGTCAGTGAGCCCGTGGACCTGGCGCGGATCTGGCTGGCGATCTTGGACGGCCCGACGGCTGGTGTGTATCAGGATCGGGCACATGCCGCGCTGGAGCGTCAGTTCGGCGCCGCCGATCGCTGTATGGCCGCGCTCACGGCGCTGTTCGGGCCGGAAGCCTGATGGCCCGCGTGTGGTTGGCGGTTATTGTTCACGTCCCGCAGGACCGCGGCGTTTTCTTGCCGTACGCGCAATGGGTACATTGACCGTCACCAATTGGGCCGCCAGCCCAAGAGTCCCGCGGCGCATTGGGCGAGGTATTTCATCTTCGAGGGATGACAGACCCAAGCCCGAACTAGCGAGCGCGCGGCGGTCGCCCGGTTGCCTGCACGCAGATGGTGGAAGGCAAATTCGGCGTGATAAGCGGCGAGTTGCCGGGCGAAAGTTCGCGCGTCCAGGCACCGTCCGTCGCGGCTGCATAGCCCCCATTGCCGTACCGCTGCCGCCAGCAATCGGGTGCGATAGTCAATCCGGCGCAACGTGCGGTTCCCCTGGCGCGGATGCTGTCGATAGAGGGTGCTGGGGCGATTCAATTTTACGAAGGGATAGGTCCGTGACATCACCAGCCACAACGCCCAGTCTTCACTGTAGGGGAGCGTTTCATCGAAGCTGCCGCAGCGCTCGAACACGTCCTGGCGGAACATGGCGGTACTGGTCAGCATCCAGCAATCGATCAGCAATTGGTGATAAATCCATCCGGAATATTCGGGATCGATGTCGTCTGGGTAGCGCGACGGGTCATAGCTTCCCGGCGTTGGAAAAATACCGGCGGCATCAGGTTGCCATGGAAAAAAAGAACTGTAGACCACCCCGCACTGCGGGTGCGCGGCCATGGCCTGAAGCTGTCGCTCCAACTTATCGGGAAACCAATAGTCGTCCTGGTCCAGCAGACAAATAAATGCGCCCCTGGCCTCCCGAATACCGCGGTTGCGTGCGGTGCTGACGCCGGCGTTGGGCTGGGTCACCAGACGAACCGGTGGGCCATAGCCGGCCACGATCTCGCGCGTCCGATCGGTGGAGCCGTCGTCGACCACGATCAGTTCCAGGTCGTCGCGGGTTTGGTCCAGTACGGAGGCCATGGTTTCGGCAATGTACTGCGCGCCGTTGAACGTGGGAATGATGACCGAGACGGTCGCCGGTGTTGCCGTGCCGGCTGCCGGATCGCGCGCAAGTCTATGGTGTCGAATCATCCAGTCACCCGCACGGCAAGGAGGGGCTGAGGAAGCGCAGCAACTGCGCGGTGTCGGCGACCGGTCCCTCGGTAACTCACGCTGACGGACGGAACACGGATGCAATACGCTGCTCCAGCAGGCATAAGCGCTTGGCTATCTTAACGGCGTAACAGCCGTAATAGCGCTTCAGCGCCAGGTCGGCACTGCGCGACTTTTCAGCGACTGCCGCCAGGTGTTCCGTCAGGACTGGATTCAGTTCTTCGATGTAGGAAGATAAGGCCTCCGCATGGCTGGCGAGCGTACGGTCGACGCCGGACTGGTCGTGTTGCGCCGCACGGTAAAAATCCCGATAGGCATCAGCGACTGCGGTTTCGATGGGGCTGCGGTTGAGAAAGGGGAGGTCCTGGTGGTGTCGCAGCGCGGGAGTCAGAAAGTTCGAGATTTCGGCACGCGCCTCGTCATTGCCCCTTGGCCATCTCAGCGCGAAGGCCTCGCCGAGCCGGCGCAGCAGGTGCTCGGGATTGCTCAGCAGTTCGTCATAGCGGACGAAAATACGGGGTTGCTCGCGTGTCTGCGCTTCGGCCTGCGTCTGATGCTGCCACCATAGCAGTAACGATTTATCCCGGCTGATCCCATTGCGCCGCGCCAGTGAGGCGGCCACTTCAAGGGGATGGCGAACCACAATGACATAATGGCTGTGAACGCCCATGTCGGCCAAAATGGCGTGCCATAGCGGCAGCAGGCGACAGATGCGCGGGTCCTTCAGGCCCCAGAGTGGGGCCGCGTGGAAATCGCCGCGTATGATCTTCGTCAGGCGCTGGCGGTAGTGGGGGATCGAGGCGCGCTCGGTCCAGCCGGTGGGCAGTGGACGAGGGTCGTCCCAGGAGGATGCGAGTTCCAGCAACAGTTCGTCATGGCAGTCAACAATGGGGCCGTGTTCAAAAAAGCCCTTGTCGTTCACATTAGCTTGGGCGGGATAGAGGTGCTGACCAAAATCGACCCCGGCGCAGGCCAAGACGCCGGCCATGGCGGAGGTACCGCTACGGTGCATGCCAAGCACAATGATGGCGTGGTGGTCCTGCGGTGTCGGGAGGCATGGGTCGGACATCATGGCGTGCTGGGTTCGCGCGTGCCAACGAGGACTTGTGCAGGTGTGGGATGAGACAAAAAGGACAGTGGGCTGGCGGTGTAGCCGTAGGCACCGGAATGAAATACCGCGATCAGATCGCCGGGCTCGCAGCGGGGTAGAGCGATCTGTTCGGCGAGAATATCAAGCGGCGTACAGAGCGGGCCGACGATCGTGACGAGTTCCTGGTCCGTGCGGTTGCTGGCCTGCGCCGCGACCGCTACCGGGTAGTTCTTGCGAATGACTTGCCCGAAATTTCCCGATGCGGCCAAGTGGTGGTGGAGCCCGCCGTCGGTGACCAGGTAGGTGCGTCCCCGCGACTGCTTGCGGTCGATGACCCGGCATACATAGACGCCGGCCTCGCCCACCAGGTAGCGGCCCAGTTCCATTACCAGTTCGGCGGTGCGTAAACGCGGACTCAGGTTCGCGAGCCGCTGGGACAGGTGGGCCGCGATCGGTGCCAGGTCCAGCGGCTCTTCTCCCGGGAAATAGGGGATGCCGAAACCGCCCCCGATGTTGAGGTAGGTGACGGGCGCCGGCGCCTCTTGCGCCAACTGTTCGGCGAGGGTCAGGATCAGGTCGTGGGCCTCAATGATGGCCGCGGGGCGCAGGTTCTGCGAACCGGCGAAGATGTGGAAGCCCCGAAACTGCACCGGCAACCGCGCGATCCGGTGCAGCATGGCAGGAACCTGTTCTGCATCGACGCCAAAGGGCTTGGGGCCCCCGCTCATCGTCATGCCGGACGACTTGAGCGCAAAATCCGGGTTCACCCGGACGGCGACCTGGGGCGGGAGGTCCAGGGTGCGCCCGATGATCGCGATCCGTTCCAACTCGCCCGGTGACTCCAGGTTGATGATGATGCCCGCGGCGACCGCGGCGCGCAGTTCAAGGTCGGTCTTGCCGGGGCCGGCGAAACTGATTTTCTCTGCCGGCATCCCGCTGTCCAGCGCAACGGTCAGTTCACCGAGCGACGCGACGTCGAACCCATCGGTCAAACCGCGCAGGTGCGCGACGAGCGCCGGCATGGGGTTGGCTTTGACCGCGTAGTGGAGCGAGAGCGCTTTGGGCATGACCTCGCGCCACTGCGTCGTGCGCCGCGTGAGGGCCGCACGATCGTAGGCATAGAAGGGTGTCGCGCCGACCCGTTCGGCCAGCCGACGCACCGGGATACCGCCGATGACGAGTTCACCTCGCTCAAAGGAGAAGGCGGTGATCGGGGCGTGGGCGGGTCGCTGCGCCATCAGGTCTGGACTCCGACTGCGGCGTTCTGGAGCCGGGCGGCAAGCGACTTGCGGTCGATCTTGCCGTTGGGGTTGCGGGGCAGTCTGTTCTCCAGAATGATCAATTGCGGGACCATGAAGCCGGGCAGCGTGTCCCGGCAGTGCTCAAGGAGCCGCGCCGCCAGGTCCGGCTGGTCCGCGGCGGCCGTGCGACGATGACAATGGCCTGTCCCAGCGTCGCGTGGGGTATCCCGATGGCCGCGGCCTCGGCAACCAGGCCGCTCGCGTACACAACGTCCTCGATCTCGGTGGGGCTGACGCGGTAGCCGGAGGTCTTGATCATGTCGTCCTGGCGGCCTACGAAGTAGAGATAGCCCTGCGCGTCCCGGCGCACCTGATCCCCGGACCAGACCGCCAATTCGGGATGGGGCAGACCGGGGGGTTGTCCGGGTGCCGGGCGGAAACGCTCATTGGTCCCCTCAAGGTCGTTCCAATAGCCCAGTGCGACCAGTGCCCCCCGGTGGACCAACTCACCCGGCTCCTCAGGTGCGCAGAGGCCGCCGTCGGCCCGCACGACCAGGACCTCCGCATTGGGGATGGCCTTGCCGATGGAATCGGGGCGGATGTCGACCTGATCCGGCGCCAGGTACGTTGAGCGGAAGGCCTCGGTCAGGCCGTACATCAGATAGATGCTGGTCCGGGGCAGTTGAGCCCGCAGGGTCGCGGTGACTGACCTGGGCATAGCCCCCCCGGAGTTGGTGATATAGCGCAGGCAGTCGCGTGCTGCCGCCGGCCAGTCGAGCCGGGCAAGCGCAGTCCACAGCGGTGGGACCGCCGCCAACCCGGTAATGCGCTCCCTGGCGACGGCCTTGATCACGTCGTTGGGCAGCAGGTAGTCCATCAGGACGACGCACGCGCCGGCCGAGAAGGACGTGGTGAGCTGGCTCAGGCCATAATCGAAGCTGAAGGGCAGCACCGCAAGCACACGGTCGTCGGCGCAGTTTCTCAGATACTCGGCGACACTCAAGGCCCCGGCGATGAGGTTGCGGTGCGAGAGCACCACGCCCTTGGGCTGACCGGTGCTGCCGGAGGTGTAGAGGATCGCGGCGACATCCGCGTCGATGCGGCGGTGACCGCTGGCGTTGCCATTGCCGTCGTAGACGACCGCGGTCAGCGAGACGCACCGCGGGCGCAGGGCGACGGCAACCGCGTTTGGCTCGCCGTCGACCAGGACCACCGCACGCAGCTCGGGGCAGGGTGTGCCATCCGCCGCGAGCAGGTTGGCCCGTTCCACTGAGGTCACCAGTATCCGCACGGAGCAATCGTTCAGGATGTAGGCCGCTTGGAAAGATTTCAGGAGTGGATTGAGCGGAACGATGACAGCACCGGCGGCCGAGGCGCCCACGATGGCACCGACGGTATTGATAGTTTTGGGCAGGTAGATGCCAACCCGCTCGCCGGCGCCGATACCGAGCCCAAGCAGACCCGCGGACCATCGTTCAATAAGACCCCATAGCGCTTCGTAGGTCAAGGTGTCGCCGCGATGAACCAGCGCGGTACGCGGGGCGAACCGAGCATTGGCGGTGCGCACGAGTTCATGTACCAGGGTGATGTTTGGCATGATGCGGGCTGTTCGGGCCGTGCGGGCAAGGGCGGCGGTGCAGCCTAAGGTCCGGGGGGCTAAGCTATGCGGCGCATGTTCCACAGCAGCCGGAGTCCGAAGCGCGTCGGCGTGCGGTCCCAGGGGGTGAAGCGCGGGAGCTGGAAGCGGTCCGTGGCGGCGGTGGCGACGCCCTGGCCGGTGGATACGGCCGCCTGATAGCCGATCTCCTTGGCCATCTGGGCATGCCGCGGGCCGAAATCCAGCATCGGCTTACCATTGGGATAGGCGAAAAAGCGCAATCGCTCACCCAGCAGGCCCTCCAGGTCCTCCTTGTTTTCGGCGATCTCGCGGTAGGCGTCCCGCTCGGCGGTGCGTGCCAGGATGGGATGGGTGACGGTATGTCCGCCAATCTCGGCCCCTTGGGCGCGCAACTCGCGCACCTGCGCCCGGGTGAGCATCGGTGAGCGCAGGTGCGGTGCGTAGCGCGCGGCCAGATCGTCCGCGATCACGTCGCGGAACTCGGGCGGGCAGTATTTCAGGAGGCCCAGCAGGTCGCGCAGCAGTTTGGCCCGCTCGCGCGGTTCACCGAGGGCGTGGACTCCGAAGCGGTATTCGTTGAGGTCGACTTTGTCGCCCGGCAAGCGACGGATCGCCTCGGCGAGCCGGTCATTCCACATGAGCCGGCCGTCGAGATAGCCGCTGGCGATGAACACGGTCACCGGTATCCCGAGCTGCTTGAGGACGGGCAGGGCGACCGTCAGGTTGTCGGCGTAGCCGTCATCGAAGGTGACGCACACGGCGCGCTGTGGAAGGGTGCCTTGCTCCAGCCGGCGCAGACCCTCGGCCAGGGACAGGGGGGAGAAGCGACTGCGCACCAGGTCCATGATGGCGGTGAACTGCTTCACGTCCGGGTCGCCCGACAGAAAGGGGTCCGGCGCCGGCCGCACGCGATGAAAGACCATGATCGCGAGGCGGTGTGGGTAACGGGTAGGCATCAGCCGCGCCGCGGCGCCGACGAAGAAACGCTGGCCGAGGCGCCTGAAGCCGGATGCCAGCGCATCCAGGGCGGTGCCTGCGGTTGATTGCGGCGGAGTCAGCGGCATGCCGAACTGGCGGCGGCCCGCGCAGCCCCCGTGCGCGCGCCCGGGAGGGCGGGCAAAGTGCCTCCGCCCTTGCATCCGAGACGCGCATCCCGCGGACTGGGCGGTGATCGCGGTGAGGCCCGATGTGCGAGGTCGCGCGACAATCAGGTTACTGTCAGGCTCAATAGCCGCCCTTGCGCAGAACTTCCGGCAGGCCGGCAATTTTAGTGCCCTGCTTGGTCGGGGCCAAGGGGAAGAGGGTGTAGAGGTCCTTGCTGGTTGGCTTGGTGCCCCACAGCGTGGCCATATCCTTCAGCACGGCCCGTTCCATCGGCTGGTGCTGGTTGTTGGTGAGATACTGCTCGCGCAGGTAGCGGATCAGGTCCCAGTGCTTGTCGGTGAGTGCGATCCCCTCGATCTGGGCGAGCCCGCGCGCCACGTCCTCGTCCCAGTCCAAGTGGTTGACCAGGTAGCCGTGGTCGGTGGTTTCGATCGTCTTACCATTGATTTCGATGGTCATGCTCGTGTGTCTCTCGTCGCGAAGTTCCGGCCTTTCAGCCGCTCGTGGTGACGGCGTCGATGCCTTTGTGGGGGATGAAGATACCGCAGCCCAGCAGGCGGTGGGGCCCGAGCCCGTGCTGCTGGAGGCGCAGCGATTCCGCGCCGCTGAGGTCGGCGAGCAGCAGGCTGCGGGTCAGGATCGGGCCCTGGGGGGTCGCCAGTGCGAGGGCCCGCCCGCACAGGGCCTTGCGCATGCGGATGTCGAGTGCTGCCAGCGTGGCGGCAGTCGCGTGCAGGAAGGCGGACTCGTCTGCCTGCGGGGTCTCGCCCGGGGCCGCAGCCACATGGCGGGCGAACAGGGTGGTCTCCTTACTCAGGGGTCTGACCTTGCCGACGCCGACAGTGAGCGGGCAGTCGCCGACCTGGCACCGGATGCCGGGCAGTGCTGCGAGCAGTTCGGCCACGCGGGCCCGCGGCGCGCGCAGGGTGAGCTTGGTCCGGCGCGACACGTGGAGCCGGTTTCCGGTCCCGTGGGCGGGGCGCTCCCAGCCGTTCTGGGAGCCGGCGACGTGGACGCCGTGGATCGCGATCCCGGGCTCCGCGGCCATCCAGGGACAGACCGCGAGCAGTGCGGCGGCGAGGCCATAGGCGTGATCGACCGGGAGTTGGCGACAGTCGAGCGCAAACGATAGATCGACGATGTCATCCGGCACCGTGATGGTGTCGGGGTCCTCTGCTTGGTTCCAGTACATGGGCATCACTCTGATTCGCCGACTTTCAGGACGACTGGCCCGGGGCGAAGGGCAGCCGGTCCCGGAGGGCGTCGCGATCGAACCACCAGTCGTCCTGCACCAGGACCTCGACCACGTTGCGCAGTCGCATCAGGAACTTGTCCGGTTCTTTCAATTCCAATCGCTCCATCCACCGGTCGAGCTGTTCGGGGGTCTGCACCCCGCTGTGGCGACGCGCCACGTTGCCGAGGGTTTGGGTGGAGAAGAACATCAGGTCATCGCGGTGCTTGCCCTGGGCGCGCACGTCCGCCAGGAACAGTGCGGTGCTGGCCGCGACGGCCGCCCCATCCGCGTCGTCCGGGGTCTCGTCGATAACGTGGCCCAAGAGATCGATGCTGAGTTCGGGGTCGACGGGGCAGGTGACTGCCAGCCAGATACCTTGTCCCAGGGCGCAGATGGAGTCCGGTTGCCCGGCCTGGAAGAGGACATCGCAGGCGTCTGCCGCGGATTCAAAGTCGTCCACCGCAAGGAAGTGGTTGAAAGCCTCGCGTCCGAGCGGCCAGGCCTCGGCGCCGCGATCGAGGCCCACGAGGGTGCGGGCCAGTTGCAGACGGGTATCGGCGCCGGCCGTGGCCGTTGCGCCGCTGCGCTCCAGATCGCCCAGACGCTCGCGCAGGGCATCGAGATGCGATTCCAGGGCCGCCTGCCCGGGGTCGCGCGGCCCGCGCGCGCCGTCCCCGGGACCGATCCCGTGATCGGCCAGGCGGCCGGCGAGCAGGTTGAGTTGTTTCATGAGTGCTCCCGGCATCTCGACTTAGCGCACCAGGCCGCTGAACGCGGCCTCCAAGCGGTCTTCCCAGTTGTCCGGGGTGTCGGGGTAGGGCGGCTTCACATCCATACGAAAAAAGCGCTCGCCGGACCGGGCGACGGCCTGCACGAGGGGGACCAGGTCATCGAAGGACTGAAGGTCTTGGTCGCCGACGAGGAGTTCGCTGAGCTTGAGCATGGGTCAATGCAACCGCCCTGAGTTCTGTTGATCGGATGCCCGGGGGACCCCGGGCGCGGCTAGCTGATTCGGGTTGCGACTGGGGACGCGCCCGGCCTACCGGCCCCCGCGCGCAGCGCCCAGGCCTCCCGGGCACCTCACCCAGACCCGCAGGGCTGGGCGGGGCTCATGGTCCCGCGAGTCTCTCGCGCCCCGTGGTCGGGCCATCCCTCACAACTTCCACTTGCGGTTTGAGCCGCGCGAAAACAAGCAACCAGGTGCCCCGCGCGCCAGCGGCATGGCGCTCATGCCGTCGGCGGCAGGCCGCGCCGCCCGTGCCCCGAGCGGGAATTTACCGGCGGCGAGCGTACGTTAGGATGTGAGTATATTAGTAACTGTTGACTGACGTGTCACCCGTGGGTAACATCCATCGGCAATTGCAAGACGCCCAACTGCCGCAACACGCCGGAGGACACCCGCAGCGGCACCAGTTCGGTCGCTTTCCCCCTAACCGGGGAAAGAACGGCGCCGCTAACCCTTACCTAATAAAGGATAAGGGCCGGTCCGCGACCGCTGGCGACTTGGCGTCCGACGTGCGGTACCCGGCACCACGGCAACCACAATGACAGCCGGGCCCGTTGTCGATGATCCGGGCTGATCTGTCGTAGCAGACCCCGGCCAGCGGCCGGTGCGGGCCTTCGCTCGCCTGCCGCTCCGCAGCGGGCGCCCCCGAATTGTAATGATCCGATCAGGAGAGACAGCGCAATGGCGATCGATAAACACAGCACCCCGATGCTGGACCAGTTGGAAACCGGGCCCTGGCCGAGTTTCATTTCCGGCATCAAGCGTTTGCGTGATCAGCATCCCGATCCGCGGATCAACAACATGTCCAACAGCCTGCTCGGCCAGTTGGAGCACTCCTATGAAACCCGCAAGGGTTACTGGAAGGGCGGTACCGTCTCGGTGCTGGGCTACGGCGGCGGCATCATTCCACGCTTCTCGGAGGTGGCCCGGGCCTTTCCGGAGTCGAAGGAATTCCACACCCTGCGCGTTCAACCCCCGGCCGGTAATCATTATACGACCGCCATGCTGCGGCAACTGGCCGACAGTTGGGAGAAATACGGTTCCGGCCTGATCACCTTCCATGGTCAGACCGGCAACATCATGTTCATCGGTGCCGATACCCAGAATACCCAGCCGTTTTTCGATGAGATCAACGCCTACGGGTGGGACCTGGGCGGGGCCGGTCCCTGCGTGCGTACCGCCATGTCCTGCGTCGGGGCGGCCCGCTGCGAGATGTCCTGTACCAACGAACTGAAGGCCCATCGGACCCTGGTCAACCGCTTCGTCGATGACGTGCATCGCCCGGCGCTGCCCTACAAGTTCAAGTTCAAGGTCTCGGGCTGTGCCAACGACTGCCAGAACGCCATCGAGCGCTCGGACTTCGCCGTCCTGGGCACCTGGCGTGACGACATGAAGGTCGACCAGGCCGAGGTGCAGAGCTACGTCGCGGAGAAGGGGCGGCAGTCTGTGCTCGACAATGTCATCAGCCGCTGCCCGACCCAGGCCTTGGCCCTGAATGACGACGACACCCTGAAGGTGGACAACCGCAACTGCGTGCGCTGCATGCATTGTCTGAATGTGATGCCCAAGGCCCTGCACCCCGGCGACGACAAGGGTGTGACCATCCTGATCGGCGGCAAGCGCACGCTCAAGATCGGCGACCTGATGGGTACCGTCGTGGTCCCCTTCAAGAAGCTGGAGACCGAGGACGATTACGCCTCGCTGGTCGAGCTGGCCGAGACCATCATCGAATTCTGGGCCGAAAACGGGCTGGAGCACGAGCGTTGCGGCGAGATGATCGAGCGCATCGGGCTCGCGAACTTTCTGGAGGGCATCGGGATCGAGCCTGACCCGAACATGCTGAGCCATCCCCGCCAGTCCTCCTACATCCGTATGGATGAGTGGGATGCGGCAGCGCAGGCCTGGTACCAGGGTCAGGCCGCGGCCGGACGCTGATTCACGACAACGACCGGACCCGTCGCCCACCGCCGTGGGTGCGGGTCCCTGAATGATTAGCTGATCGACTGGAGGACAGGCAATGGCAGACACGCGCGAGCCGATTGAATCCGGCTGCCCGGACCCCTGGCAGTACATGCATCCCGTGATGCGCAAGAATTTCGGTCAGTGGAAATACCACGACCACCCGCGCCCTGGCGTGCTGCGCCATGTCGCCTATAGCGGCGACGAGATCTGGACCGTCAAGGCCGGTACCCAGCGCATCCTGGACCTCTTCACCCTGCGCAAGCTGTGCGACATCGGCGACGAGTTCGCCGATGGTCATGTCCATTTCACCTTGCGCTCGAACATCGAATACCTGGTCGCCGGCCAGGCCAAGGTGGCGCCGCTGATCGCCGCCCTGGAGGCCGCCGGCTTCGTGGTCGGCGGTACCCAGAACTCGGTGGCGATGATCT
>Ga0247840_10004198_pt1 | contig 23077 bp, 17 predicted proteins | sample LaCruzMarch2015__FD_192404 | JGI IMG/M metagenome (GOLD analysis project Ga0247840, IMG submission 192404) | Freshwater microbial communities from meromictic Lake La Cruz, Castile-La Mancha, Spain - LaCruzMarch2015_17m | ecosystem: Environmental > Aquatic > Freshwater > Lake | place: Spain... | reverse complement strand
AAAACAAACACAACGTCAATAAAAACTTTTAAAAAACGACAAATGTTGACACTACGTTTTTGAGGTTTTTGACACCCTTATCGTCGAGAGCCTTACGAAAAAACCGATTTAACTGTCAAAGTCGGGACCAACTGGACCACGGCCGCACTGGAAAAAAACGTGGAGGCGGACGTGCTTTTTCAGTCCACCGGTGTGGCCCAAAATCTTTTGTCCCGCATGGCCACCGTGCCCCGTCGCCCACCGCCGGATTTTAACCCCGGGGGCGTTGTGTTCGTCCCCGCGGCGTTTCTGTTCCCGCCGAACAAAATGGGGGAAATGGTGCGTCGTAAAGACGAAGGGGCCATGGACGCCTATCTGTATTTTCTTCACAGCGGGGTGTCCACCGCCACCTTTTCATCGGTGAACGTTCCCGTCGCCGTGGCGGCTTTGGGGGCCAAAGACGCGGGCCCCGTGGCCAATCGGCGTCGTCTCCACCGTGTTTTCCGTCGGTTGCACGAGGTTTATGGTCTTCTGGAGGTTCGGGAGACTTACGGAGAAGACCCCGCCGTCCGTTTTATGTCTGTGTCTTCCGGCGGGGTGGTGGGCCTGCCCGTGGCTTATTTTGACGGTGGGTGGGACCGCCGGTTGTCTCTCCACGGCAAAGCGTTTTTGCTCCTTCACCTCCACCACTCGACCGTATCCCCCATCACCCCTCGCTGGTCTTTTGGTCGGCAATCCCTGTCGCGTCGTTACGGCTTAACCCTCGACACTCTCAGCCAAGGTGTGGTGGAACTGCGTCGCCAAAACCTGCTGGAAGTAGAATACGACACCCAACCCACCCCCGAGGATCCCACCCGCCACGCCAACATCTACACCCCCGCCCCCTTCTACAATCCCGCGGATCTCGAAAAACGCCTGCACACCCTGCAAACGCGCCACGGGCTCCCCGCCCTCGCCCGTGCCCAATCCGTGGCTCACCTTTTATACGAAGACGCCGACACCGCCATCATAGAAAAACTGATTCTTCTTGAATTCCGCTACGGCCGCCCCACCATGGCCCAAGCCGTTCACCTCCTAGGCCAAAAAAAACCCGACAACCCCAAACGAACTTTCGCCTACTTGGTCGGCCTCCTCCAAGCCCTCGCCAACCCCAGTGATCCCGGAGTGGATGTCCCCACAGAAGACAAAACTCTCCATTCCTCTCCCCCTTGATTATCAGCTTCTTCTCGGGTCCCTTCGCCTCGCCCCTCGCGTCCATTGAAGTTTGAGTTGAATTTTAGAAGATAATCTGTATAATTAAGCAGGCACAAGATATAAAAGTGCAAAATTGAACAGCGAAACTTAGGCTGAATACATGTCGGGCGAAGGGATTGTAGGAGGATTACTATGTCTTGTATGGCTGGTGCAATAGTAGGTTTGGTTAAACTATTAATCACAGGCATTTTAGGGCATTATTTATTGTTTGGCCTTTTTTTTAAGCCTCCATTAGTTCAAAAACTATTTACCATTTTTACCCGACCATTCATAAGCATAACAAGCCCAATCGCCAGCCTGTTTCTTTCGGGTTGGGGAGAGCGTTTTCTAACGCACACCATTCACTTTGGGACAATAAAATCATATGGAGCATCGCATTTGTCGCATTTTGAATTATTAATTCTTGGTTTTTTTTGCACATTTGTAACCACTGGGTTGCTAACTTCAGTTATTCTTATTTTTTCAAACACATTCTCAACCAATTTTAGAGGGACCATTTTTCGTGTTTTCTCTTTTGCATTTTGTTCTGGTCTGGTTCAAATTGGAGGAATTTATCTCGCACGCATGTAAAAAACAAATCATTTAGAGCGAGGAACATTTTCATCTTAAATTTACATGCGCCCAACAAGGCGGTACAGCGGACGCGGGCACCATCGGCCCGCGTCGCTAACCTTTGACGTTGGACGCTCCGCGTGGAAAGAGGAAAAAATGAGAAATATTGAACCAATTCTCAGGTCTAAAATCGAACAGAAACTTACAGAAATTGAAAAAGAATTTTCAGTTAAAATAATACTTGCGATAGAATCTGGCAGTAGAGCATGGGGATTTGAATCAACTGACAGTGATTATGATGTTAGATTTATCTATAAACATGATTTCAAGTGGTATATTAATGTATTGCCAAAAAGAGATGTTATTGAACTTCCAATAGTCGATTTGGATGACTACTCTGGTTGGGACATTCGTAAAAGTCTATTTTTAATAAATAAATCAAATCCTGTTTTTTTTGAATGGTTAAAATCACCAATTGTGTATTTTAAAGATGAAAAAAATTACTCAATTATTTTGGAAGCAGCAAATAAATATTTTTCACCGATTCCATCGGTCTATCACTATTTGAGTATGGCGGGGAGAAATTACAGAGAACACTTAAAACAAGAGAAAGTAAAAACTAAAAAATATTTCTATGCATTAAGGCCATTACTTGCATGTCAGTGGATTAAAGATAAAAATGAGTCTCCTCCAATGGAATTTGAATATTTATTGGAAAATGGGATTGAAGATAAAAAAGTTATATCTATAGTAAACGATTTACTTAGAAAAAAGAAGGCAGGAGTTGAGTTGGGAGAAGATAAGAGAATCGATCTGCTTAACGAATTTATAGAAAATAAAATTTTGAATTTTGAAGAATACACTAAATTATTTAATCCAGCAGATAAGCCGGATAGTAAATATTTAGATGATTTATTGTATGAAATTATAAAACCAGACAACTAACAACTGTTTCAACTTGATAAATACTTCGTATTTACAAGTTAAGCAAATGTTCGACGCCTGATTTTTATGGAGCAATCGAATGACAAAAATATTTTTAGTTATTGAGTCTTAGAAAATATTCTGCACAATTAGATAGGCACATCACCTAAAAGTGTCAAACTAAACAGCGAAACTTAGGCTGAATACATGTTGGGAGCATAGGGGACGCCCATAACCATATAACTATATTTGACCTAGCCGACATGAATTGGTAGTTTATTATTATGCCACGCCAAGCGCGACTGGATTTTCCTGGAAGTTTGCAGCATCTGATCAATCGAGGAATTGAACGCCGGGCCATTTTTTATGATGCCGGTGATTACAAGACCTTTTTGGAAACACTGGAAACGGTCGTGACGGAAGGGAAACACCGGTGTTCGGCGTGGGTGCTGATGCCCAATCATTTCCACCTGTTGGTGGAAACGGGAACGGAACCCATCTCCCGGATGATGAGCCGATTGTCCACGCGGTACGCGGTGATCTTTAATCGCCGGCACCGGCGGTCCGGTGTGTTGTTCCAAAACCGATACAAATCCATTGTGTGCGATCAGGAGACGTATTTCAAGGAGCTTGTGGCGTATATCCATCTGAATCCCTTGCGGGCCGGTCTGGTAAAAAACACGGCGGAATTGACGGGCTACGCGTGGAGTGGCCATCAAGCACTTTTGGGCAAAAAGGAAATGGTCTGGCAGGACGTGGAAGGGACATTGGCGCATTTTGGGGAAACCGTCAAAAAGGCGCGTCGTGTGTATTGGGATTTTCTTGTGGATCACCAACGCGTGCGTTCCGGAACATTGTCCGGGGGTGGCCTGATTAAATCCCGTGGTGGCGTGTGGGAAGTGATGCGCACCCGAAAAGATCGGGATGGTTACGACACCCGGGTGTTGGGGGAAGGTGATTTTGTTAAATCCGCGTTGCGACAAGCGAAGGAGAAAGTCCCTGATCCGGTGTTCCCAGAGATGACACTGGAGGAAGCCGTGGAGCGGGTTTCCCGAGAAATGGGTGTCTCCCGGGAAATGATCAAAACGCCGGGGAAAAGCACAAGGAAAGGGAAAATGGCGCGTGCCCTGCTTTCCTATATGGTGGCGACAGGAATAAAAAAGTCCCGGACGGAATTGGGCGACTATTTCGGAATCAGCCAACCGGCGGTGAGCAAGCTTTATCTATGCGGGGCAACGTGGGCCGCACAAAACCCTGAAACCTGGAAAAAGCTTCTGTCGAAATAGTTATATAATCATGGGCGTCCCCCATCCTGTCGTCCCCCATCCTGTGGGCGTCCCCCATCCTGTCCCCCATCCTACCAAACAAAGGTATTTTCCTTTTTTTTCAGTCTTTATTTTAGGTGGGGTATGAGGTTGGAAATTTTAAAGCCGTTAACCATTTCCCGCATTTCTTGGGATTGGGTGGCCAGACCTTCGGCCGCTTGGGCCGATTGGTCCGCGTCACCGGCGTTGCGCTGGGTGAGTTTGTTTAATTGTTCAAGAGCGGTGTTGACCTGCCCAAGTCCTTGGGATTGTTGTTCGCCGGCGGAGGCGATTTCCGCCATAAAATCCGCGACTTTAACGGCGTCCCGATGAATCCCTTCCAGATTCCCGGAAACTTCTTGGTTCAGGGAGACGCCGTTGTCGGCGTTTTTGATGGATTGGGCGATGAGCGCGGCGGTGCTTTTGGCGGCGTCCGACGAACGCATGGCGAGGTTGCGGACTTCCTCGGCGACCACGGCGAAGCCCTTCCCCGCGTCCCCAGCCCGGGCGGCTTCGACGGCCGCGTTGAGGGCCAAAAGATTTGTTTGGAAGGCAATTTCATTGATGTTCTTAACGATCTTGGCTGTGTCGTCGCTGGAGGCTTTGATTAAAGCGACGGCGTCGGAGAGACGTTTCATGCTGGTGGACCCTTGACCGGCCGCCTCTTTTGTCGTTTCGGCGATTCCCCGAGCGTCCTTGGCGTTCTCGGCGGTTCGCCGAATCATCGAGTGGATCTCCTGAAGGCTTGACGCGAGTTCTTCCAAGGAAGAGGCCTGCTCCGCGGCCCCTTGGGAAAGGGACTGGGATCCCCGATCAATTTGGCGAGCGGCTTCGTTGATGCGGTCCCCCGATACGGCCACGTGCTGGAGACTGACATCGAGGCTTTCGACGGCAAAATTAAGGGATGTCTGAATTCGGGCGTGATCCCCGTGGTAGTCGCCGACCATGCGGGCCGTCATGTCTTTGGCGGCCACGCGTTCCAACACTCGCCCAGCCTCGGTGATGGGTTGAATGACGGCGTCTAAGGCGTTGTTGACGCTTTGAATCACCTCGCGGTAAGCCCCTTGAAAAAGAGACCCGTCGCCACGGGTGGCAAGCCGGCCTTCCCGAGCGTCCGTGGTGAGACGACGGGTTTCCGTGACAAGGGCTTGGAGGTTCGAGACCATTCGTGTGAGGGCGGGGGCGATGAGGTCCCCCGCGTCTTTGGCACGCACCTCAACCGAAAGATCGCCCTCGGAGATCTTTTTCATGTTTTGGACCACGTCGTTTTCAAGATTTTCAGCCAAATCGTCCATGGACCGGGCCAGGTGGCCGAATTCGTCTTTTCGTTTCATCCTGAGACGTTGTCCCAGGTGCCCATTTTTGAGGTCGGCGATCAAGGCGAGGATGTGATGAAGAGGGAGGTTGATGTCCCGAGCAATTACCCACCCGAGGCCTAAACACAAAGCCAAGGTGAGGATCCCGCAGACGATGAGCGTTGTTTTCATGCTGGAAAGGTTGGCGGCGCTTTGTTTTTCTATTTCGCTGTTGAAGTTGTTGGCCAGTTGGACGACCTTATCAACGGCGACCCGGTGGCTGTTGTATTCCTTGGTTATGTCCCCCAGCAACACTTGGGTGGATTCTTCCCGGCGGCCGGCGACGATGAGAGGAAGAAAAGACTTGTTCACCCGGTCGTAAAACCGCCACCCCGGATCCGCCGATTGAATTAAGAAGGTGTCACGGATTTCACCTTTCGGTAATTGGTCTGTCCAATACTTTTGTCGGTCTCGGTAGTCGGTTTCTAACCGTTTCATTTTTTCGATCAAGACCGGGGTTTCCTCTTTTGTCGCGGTGGTCAGTTGAAAAGCGGTTAAGTAGGACTCGATCAGATAAGCGGGCGGTGGAAGAATGTCGGCCACCAAATCTTTTCCAAGAATGATGTTTTTGTATAAAAGACCGCCGATGCGGATTTTCCCAACTTCGATGGCACCGACCGTGGTGAAGACTAAAAACCCCAAGGCCCCAAGGGCCCCCAAGAAGACCAATTTTGTCCGAACCCTTACGTTGGAAATAATCACAGAGCCCCCCCTAAATAAGGATGCCTCACGTTTTATACTCGTGACTTATCGGAAGAATTGAAAAACTCTGAACCTTCCCATCCAAACAAAATTCGGGGTCAACATCCACATTTTAGGACGAAGCAACGGGGACTCTTAAATATGAGATAATTCCATCCACGAACAATTCCGTGATATGAACGAAACAGGAGCCTTATGAATTCCACACCAACGACTGGTTTATCGTCAGCGGAAGTTGCTCGTCGGCTTCGCAAAGGCGGGGGGAATGAACTCCCGATGGACGGGGAGCGAACCTTTATTCGTTTGGTTTTTGAAGTGCTGAAAGAGCCTATGTTTCTCTTGTTGGTGGCCTGCGGGGCCCTTTATTGGGTTTTAGGGGATCGGCAAGAAGCCTATATTCTTTTGGGGTTTGTGTTTTTTATCATGGGAATTACCATCGCTCAGGATTGGAAAACCGAACGGGCTCTGAAATCCTTACGAGACCTTACAAGCCCCCGGGCCGTGGTGGTTCGGGATGGGGTGCAGCAACGCATCGCCGGGCGGGACGTGGTGGAAGGGGATCTTTTAATTCTTTCCGAGGGGGACCGCATCGCGGCGGACGCTCGTTTGGTGTCCGCCAGTCATTTGGCTGTGGACGAATCTCTTTTAACCGGGGAATCGGTTCCCGTCAGGAAAAGCCCTCGATCGGGCGAAAATCTTTCCTCGCGGCCGGGGGGAGACGATCAACCCTTTGTGTTCGCCAGCACCTTGGTGGTTCAGGGCCAAGGGGTGGCTGAAGTGACCGCCACGGGCATCCGAACCGAGGTGGGACGTATCGGTTTGGCTTTGAAATCTTTAGTGCCCGAATCCACCCTTCTTCAAAAAGAAACTCACCAATTGGTGCGTCGCATCACGGTGGTGGCCTTGGCCCTGTGCGCGGCGGTGATTTTTATTTATGGGTTGACCCGGGAAAATTGGATGGGCGGCCTTTTGGCCGGGCTCACGTTGGCTATGGCGATTTTACCCAACGAGTTTCCCATGGTCTTGGTTATTTTTCTATCCATGGGTGCTTGGAGGCTTTCAAAAAAACGGGTGCTGACCCGTCGCATGGCCGCCGTGGAAATGTTGGGGGCGGCCACGGTCCTTTGCACAGATAAAACCGGGACCCTGACCCAAAATCGCATGACGCTCGAAACCCTTTACGCCGATGGGCGTGTCCTTTCCGTGTCGGAGATGAAGGGGGAAAATGCCCCTTTTAGAAATTTGTTGGTCACCGCCACGCTGGCGTGTCAGCCCAACCCCGTGGACCCCATGGAACAAGCCGTTGGGAAACTTTTGGCGGCGATCACCGAAGGCCCTCCTCCGTGGGCCGGTTGGACCCGGGTGCACGAGTATCCTTTATCCCGAGGGTTGTTGGCGATGTCGAATCTTTGGAAATCCGAAGAAAAATCCTTGGCCCAAGCGACGGCCAAGGGGGCTCCCGAAGCGGTGTTTGACTTGTGCCATCTTCCTGAAGACAAGAGGGGGCGTCTGGGGCAGGTGGTGGAACAATTGTCCACTCAAGGTTTGCGGGTTTTGGGCGTGGCCCGGGCCACCCCCTCGTTCGACGTTCGCCCCACGAATCAGCACGATTTTGATTTTGAATTTGTGGGTCTTTTGGGATTCGTGGACCCCATCCGCCCGGGTGTTCCCGCCGCCGTGGCCGACGCTCAGCGGGCGGGCATTCGCGTGGTGATGATCACTGGGGACCATCCTGGGACCGCGTCCAGTGTGGCCCGGCAGGTGGGAATTCTCAACGCGGACAAGACTCTGACGGGGCCGGAATTAGAACGTCTTTCGGATGAACAGGTTCAAGACGTGGTTGAGCGCATCAACGTGTTTGCTCGGGTGGTGCCTGAACAAAAGTTGAGGTTGGTTCAGGCCCTCAAGAAAAACGGGGAAGTCACCGTGATGACCGGCGATGGGGTGAACGACGCCCCGGCTTTGAAGGCCGCTCACATCGGTATCGCCATGGGCCAGCGAGGGACCGACGTGGCTCGGGAAGCCGCGGATTTGGTGTTGTTGGACGATGATTTCTCGTCTTTGGTGGCCGGGGTTCGTATCGGCCGGCGGGTGTTTGATAATCTGCGCAAGGGGATGGCCTACATCTTGGCTGTTCACGTCCCCATCGCTGGCATGACTCTTTTTCCGGTGGCTCTCAAATGGCCGTTGATTTTGTTGCCCGTGCACATCGCGTTTTTGCATTTGATCATAGACCCCGCTGGGTCCGTGGTGTTTGAAGCCGAACCCGAAGAATCCGGTGTGATGGACCGCCCCCCCCGACGCCCCACGGAACCCCTCTTTGGCCGGGCTCTGTGGATCGCCAGTTTGTCCCAAGGGGGGGCCGTGATGGGTGTGGTGTTGACGCTTTTTGGGGTGGTTTTTCAACGGGGGCACGTGGAAGCCAACGCTCGGGCCATCACCTTCACGGCCCTGATCGTGGCCAATCTCGGGTTGATTTTTTCCAATAGGTCTTGGTCTCGAACGTCGCTCAGCACCCTCGGGTCCCGAAATCTGGCCCTTTGGCTGGTCACTCTTGGGTCGGTGGTTTTTTTGGGTTTGGTTCTCCAAATTCCTTTCCTCCGCACGATGTTTCACTTCGCCCCCCTCCACGCCAACGACATTGTCCTCTGCCTCGTCGCCGGCGGGGCCAGCGTGGCTTGGTTTGAAGTGGCTAAGTGGGTGAAAGGCCGTTGGTCGGTTCCCTAACCCAGACGAGCCGAAACGGTGAACAATAAAAAAGGGTTGTCTCTCGAATTTATTTTTTACGTTGACAGATGTCTCTGGAGTGGCTAAAATGTCGCCACTATGCCGAAAAGAACGTTTCAACCTCATAATCGCCGTCGCAAGAAAACCATCGGTTTTCGAGCACGGATGTCCACCCCTGGCGGGCGACGCGTGTTGTCCCGGCGTCGCCAGAAGGGCCGTTGGAAATTAAATCCATAATTCGTTTCAGTGCCACGAAAGACTGACCGGGCGGGATTTTAAGCGGACCCAGCGGAACGGGCGACGACGCGTTGGGACCTGTCTTGTCCTTTGGGTTTTCAAACGATCGGATGCCCCTTCCCGCCCCGCCCGTTTGGGAATCGTGGTGGGACGACGTCACGGTGGAGCGGTGCAACGCAATTTGTTTAAGCGACGCGTTCGCGAAGTCTTTCGAAAAAACAAACCTCGATGGCCGCGAAACCACGATTTTGTGGTGATGCCAAAGTCCCCGGGACCTTTCCCGCCCCTGTATGTGTCCGTAGAAAAAGACCTTTTTGACGTGGGGATCTCTCAATGACAAAACCATCACCCATGACCAAGGTTTTCATTTATCTGGTTCGCTTGTACCAGAGCACGGGGATTTTTTGGAAACCTCGATGCCGGTACTGGCCCTCCTGCTCCGAATACGCCCGGGAATCTCTGGAGAGCCACGGAGCTCTTCGAGGGGCACTGTTAACGGTGAAACGACTGTCGCGGTGTCATCCTTGGGGCGACCACGGGTATGATCCCGTCCCCCCACAAAACCCATGAAAAAAAACTATCTTTTTGCGTTTGTTTTGTCTTTCGCGATTTTGATCTTTTGGGATCGCTTCACGGCGAAACCTTCTCTCAAAACTGAGACGGACCCCGTTGCGGTTTCGTCCGTGGACACCGCCGTGTCCCCCACCCCCTCGGTTCTCCAAGAGAGCACCTTGGTTTACGAAATCGGTCTTAATCGGTTGTCGGTGAACCGTTACGGAGGCGGGATTAAGCAATGGGAAATCAGGGAGAACGATCGTTGGCTTTCTCTTGTGCCTGAAAAAGGCTACGCCCGTCAACCCCTCACCGCGTTTCCTGAAATCCTTTTCAGCGTGGAGCAAGTGGGCCCGTCTCTCAAAATGACCGGGACCCGAAGCGATGGGGTGACGGTGGAAAAAACCCTGACGGTGTCTGAGACCGACTACCGCCACACCCTCGACGTTCGATTGGTGAACACCAGTTCGGCCTCCTTGACGGTGGCTTACTCTTTGGGGTGGGGTTTTGGTGTGGAAGCGGGGGATGACTTGGGCGAAAAATCTTCGAAAGGAACCCAACGGGCCATTGCTTATCAACCACCCCGGGTGATAAAACTAAAACCCTCGGTTCAAACAGGGGCGTTCCCTTGGTGGGGGGTGGACGGCCATTACTTCCTTGCCGCGTTTTTACCCACGAGTGACGCGATTCCTTCGGTCACGTTGCAAACAGAAAAACAGGACGCCTATTTTGCCGTCCGGCAATTGCTGACCGTGGCCCTTGAACCGGGGGCGTCCAAAGACGACAAATTTTCTCTCTACCTTGGCCCCAAAGGTTTTGAAACTTTAAAAGCCGTTGGTTTTGGTCTTGAAAAGTCCGTGGATTTTGGGTTTTTCGCTCCCGTGGGGCGTTTGATCCACGTCTCTTTGTTTTCTCTTTACAAAGTCACCCACAATTTCGGGTGGGCCATTCTTTTGATGACGTGCGTCATTCAGGTGATCGTTCTTCCTCTCACCGTGAAAAGTTTCCAACACAGTCAAAAAATGAAAGACATTCAGCCTCAGTTGAAACGTATTCAGGAGTTGCACAAGGGAGATCCTCGCCGACTCAACGCCGAAATGATGGACCTTTATAAACGTCACGGGCTTCGGTTTATGGGCATGGAAGGGTGTGTGCCCATGCTCATCCAATTGCCTATTTTCTGGGCTCTCTACTCGGCGTTGCGAAGCACTTTTGAGTTGCGTCACGCCCCGTGGATTGGCTGGGTGAAAGACTTGTCCGTTCACGATCCGTTCTATGTTTTGCCGGTGTTGATGGGGGCTGGTATGTTTTTTCAACAAAAGATGTCCATGAGTTCCATGGACCCCAACCAACGCCAAATTATGTACATTATGCCCATCGTGTTCACGTTCGTTTTCCTTAAAATGCCGTCGGGTTTGGTCCTTTACTGGTTCACCAACAGTTTGCTCACCATCGGTATTCAGATGTGGTTGTTGCGACGCCACAACACGGTGAAAGCCTCGTGACCGAATGGGTGGGCGAAGGCCGCACCGTTGAAAAAGCCGTCGCCCGGGGGTTGGCCGTTCTGAAATTAAACCGAGACAGCGTGGACGTAAAAGTTTTGAAAGAACGCAAGAGCGGGTTGTTGAGCATGTTGGGATACCGTTCTGTAAAAGTTCGGGTGGTTCAGCGGGTGAAAGTTTCTTCTTTCGTCGAGCGTCGCCACGACGAGGAGGCCCGAGACCGTTGGGAGAGGAACGAACAAGGCCGTTACGAAAACCGTCGAATCTCTAAAGAAGACAGGGGAGGCCCCGCGGTTCGTCCCTCCCGCACCGTTCAAAAACTGAAACCTGTCCCTCTCCCGAAACGCTTCGCAAAACAAATTTTAAAACAGCCCGTCGTTCGTTCTAAAACGAAGACTCCCCCCGAGAAACCTTTACTTTTGCCCAAAAAAACAGCTGAGAAATTCAAGGTTCGTCCCGGGGCGGATTTAGGCACAAAACACACCGTTCACCCACCCGTTCCCGTGGGAGCGTTGTTGGAGCAGTGGCGAGATCTCCTCGGCTGGGAGGATCTGTCTTGGAGTTTTGTCCCCGGGGAGGGAAAAAACACCGCTGTGAAATTGAAAACGTCCCGGGGATCCCTTTTAGCTGGCGGGGACGGGCGGGTTTTGGAAGCCTTTGAGTATTTGTTTAATTTGGTCTCGTCGGGAGGAAACCGCGAGATCCCTTGGGTTGGTTTTCAAGTGGAAGGTTTTCGATCCACGGCGGAATCCGGGTTGGCTGAAAAAGCCCGTTTTGCCGCTTTTCAAGTGCGTCGAACCGGGACCCCCTTTGCGATGGACCCTATGTCCGCCGCCCATCGGCGGATCGTTCATCAGACGTTGGTGAGCCACCCGGACGTGATCACCTCCTCATCCGGGGAAGGTCCCCTTCGTCACGTTGTGGTTTGTTTGAAAAACGCATCGGTTTCTCCTACGGAGAACACCGACGATGCCCCAAAAAATCCACGTTGAACCGATAAACCAAGACACCATCGTGGCCGTGGCCACCCCCCCCGGTCCCGGAGGGATTGGGGTGGTTCGCCTTTCGGGTCCCCTTTCTGTTGTTTTAGCCGACAGCCTTTTTCGTGGCAAAACGTCCCTGTCCTTCTCCCCCTCCCACACCCTTCACCACGGCGTTTTGTATGACAACAACGAGGTTGTGGATGAAATTGTGGCGGGTCTTTTTCGCAATCCTCGTTCTTACACGGGGGAGGATGTGGTGGAGTTTTCTTGCCACGGGGGACCTGTCATCCTTGAAAGGGTTTTAAACCTCTGTCTGCAGAAGGGGGCTCGTTTGGCGGGCCCCGGGGAGTTCACCCAGCGGGCTTTCTTGAACGGCAAAATGGATCTTTCCCAGGCGGAAGCCGTGGCCGAACTGATTGCGTCCCGAACGGACACTCAGCGCCGGTTCGCTTTGGAACGGTTGAACGGAGGGGTGAGCAAGATTCTCACCCCTCTTCGTGAAGAGGTTTTGGATTTGTTGGCCCGGGTGGAAGCCAACCTGGATTTTTCCGAAGACGATGTTCCCGCCATTGATCAAAACGCCCTTATTCAACGCCTTCACGCCGTGATGGGTGCGATCACCGATCATCTCCGTCAATCGCAACAAGGCCGTGTGTGGCGGGACGGGGTGCGTCTGTCTTTGGTGGGGCGGCCGAACGCGGGCAAGTCGTCTTTGTTTAACGCTTTGTTGAACACCCGTCGGGCCATTGTTCACGAGGCGGCTGGAACCACCCGGGACACGTTAGAAGAATCGGTGGTTTGGGACGGGGTTCCCGTGACCTTGGTGGACACGGCCGGTCTTCGGGACACCGGGGACACCGTGGAACGTGAGGGAGTTCAGCGGGCCCATCAAGCGTTAAAGACCGCGGACGTGGTTTTGTTGGTGGTGGACGCCGGGACACCCCCGGACGTGGAGGAGCGAGACGTTTTTTCAAAAACAGATCGTCCGGTTTTGCTCGTGCTCAACAAGACGGATTTGTTAGCCCCGGAAACGGTGGCAAAAATCGTGGATCGCTGGGAACGTTTTTTGGGAACCAAAGCCGTGGCTGTTTCCGCGGTGACGAGGGACGGATTGCCGGTGTTAAGAAAGGAGTCCCTCTCCTTGTCGAAAGGCGGAGGAGAAACGGTGGAACCTGCTTTTTCGTTGAACACCCGACAAGAATCTCTTCTCAACGAAACTCTCCGGTCGTTGCAAGGGGCGATTCAAAGCCCTTTGCCAGAAACTCTTTCCACGGACCTTCGTCGGGCTTTAGATCTTCTCAACTTGATCACGGGCCAAGGAGCGTCCCACGAAATTTTGGATGTTATTTTTTCGCGATTTTGTATTGGGAAATAGAGGAAACGATGGCTTTAACGGAAAGTTGGCCCGGGGCCAACGCTTTTCTCACGTAGCCGTAGGTTAAACAGGTTCCCGAAGAAAATCCGTTCAATCGGGCCTCTTGCCCTTTGGATCCCATGGGGATAAAAACTTTTCGGGGTACCGGGCATTTTGAACAGAACTCCATCAAATGAGCGGCCTCGGACTTTGACGAAACCTTAACGGCCACTTTAAGCACATCGCCTTCAAATCTTCTGAATTTGCGCACCAAGCCCGTCAGCACTTGTTTGGAGGGAATTTTTTTAAAATGATGGGCCGATAAAACCACAAAGCGTCCCCGCTTGTGGGCCTCGAAAACCACGTGCCGATTGATGTCCACGGCGGCCAATTCCACGTCCACCCCATCCGCTTCCGAAAGCCCCGCTCGAAAAAGAGCCAACCGGTCTTGCTCGCGAAATTTAGGCGACAACCCGCCCCCTTCTTCCCCCATACGCAACGTGAGCAACAAACGGCATTTCACGGATTTCTTTAGTTTTTTTAGGGCCCGCTGGAGAAGGATGGGTTTCAATTGGGTTTTCGGAAACAGGTCCGCCCTTACCTCCACCAGATTCGCCCCTTCGGCTTCGGCGCGATGGGCATCCGTCAGGAGATGAGAAAAATCCCCCAGACTGGCCACCACCATAGGTTCCCGGCCAAGGCCGGTGGGTAAGCGTCGTGTGTTCATTGATGAAAAAGCATATTAATACTGGAAGGAAAAAGCAATAGAAATTCCCCAATTCCTTGGCCGTAGAAGCCGAACCGAACCGTCGGCCCCCTTTTTGTTTCGCCAGCCGTTCCATCTTAGTCAGTTCCGCTTCTGTGTAGTCCACCTCCGCTTTTTGAACGCGGACGGGGGCAATTTCCACGTGGCCGTGGGCTTCATAGAAACCCACCAGGTTATGCCCCTCCGCCACCTTAAACATCCGGCGAATACGGGCCGGAACCACCGTCTGGCCATTCTTGCCAATCGGGGACACCGCAATCAATTTCATGGCAAAACCTCCTAATATCCTAGTTTCATATATTATCCTGAAAACGGAAGTTGAACTCCGATCGAAAAATAAAGAAAAGCATTGATAGAATTTCATTTTATGATTCATTCGATGGCGAAAAAGATTCACCCAATGGGTGAATAAAAAAGAATCATAGAAGAAACAGAAAAGTCTTCCGGCAAATCTCCCCCCTTTGTCAAAGGGGGGAACACTCTCGGGAGACGTGCTTTTCCCCCCTTTACGAAGAAAGGGGGGTACGGGGGGATTTGAGAGTTCAACTTACGTTTTTAGGATTATACATCGGATTGTTAAACCCAAATTTTGCATTAGACCGCGGGATTCGACGAAAAATGCCGGACATTTTCTTCCTTAATAAGTTCGTCCATGCAACCAGCATGGCCTTCACTTTTTGCGTCGAAACTGCCTTGGCCTTCTTCGTCTCGGTCCTCGCGTCTAATGCAAAATCTGGGTTAAAATGGCAACTCCCATTTCTTCAGGCCGAATGTTCGTGAGAATCCCACACAAGAGGGACACACCTACCACAAGGAACACCCCCCCCTAACAAAAAGCCCCCCTCAGCTTTTTGGCTGAAGAGGGCTTTTGTTCAAAATGGCTCCCCGGGCTGGACGACGGGCACGGCCCGTTGTGGATAGGAAGTCCCGCTGATTCAGGCGACGGACTCCGTCCGTCGCTTCCACCCGAACCCGGCTCTACCGGGGTTCGAGCCATCTACAAGCAGGATTTTCCGTCGGCCCTTTGGGCCGTCGGAAAATCCTCCCCGGGCTGGACTCGAACCAGCAACCCTTCGATTAACAGTCGAATGCTCCACCATTGAGCTACCGGGGAAAAAATGAGTGTGACGAATATTAGCATTACTCGTTATTCGTGGCAATACGACTGACGACAGTTTTGGAATTTGTCCTTGACGGTTTGGTGCCAGACAAGTAAAATCGGCAGGTCTTTTGTTTGTTTCTCTATCTTAAGGAGGTCTTGCGTTCCCATGAGCGGATTAACCCCGATGGAACAGATCGCGATTTGGTCTGTGTTTGGTGTGGCTATACTAGGACTTTTGTATGCCGTGTTCCTCAGACGGCAAATCATTCGGGAAGAAACAGGAACCCCGAAAATGAAAGAAGTTTGGACAGCCATCAGCGACGGGGCGGACGCTTATTTAACCCGTCAACTTCGCTCCATTCTTCCGCTCATCGTCATTTTGACCATCGCTTTGTTCTTCTCGGTTTATATTGTTCCTCCCTCTCCCGAAGCCATGGAACGATTTTTAGGAGCCAGCGAAGAATCCGTTCGTCTTTGGATTGGGTTGGCACGGGCGGGGGCCTTCGTTATGGGGGCCATTTTCAGTTTGCTCGTGGGTCAGATTGGGATGCGGATGGCCGTGGCCGCCAATGTGCGCGTGGCGTGGGCCGCTCGCAAGTCCTTCGGCGACGCCCTTCGCATCGCTTACCGGGCCGGCACCGTGACGGGGATGTTGACGGACGGGTTGGGTCTGTTGGGCGGTACCCTGATTTTTATTATTTTGGGCATCGCCGCTCCCGACGCGTTGTTGGGGTTTGGTTTCGGTGGAACCTTGCTGGCCCTCTTCATGCGAGTGGGCGGTGGAATCTTCACGAAAGCCGCGGACGTGGGGGCCGACTTGGTGGGTAAAGTGGAAGCCGGCATTCCCGAAGACGATCCTCGAAACCCCGCCGTCGTGGCGGACCTCGTGGGCGACAATGTGGGCGATTGCGCGGGTATGGCCGCGGACATCTTTGAATCTTACGAAGTGACCATCGTGTCTGGGTTGATTTTAGGCTTGGCCCTCATGCACATCACCGGTCGGATGGAATGGATCATATTCCCTCTCTTGGTGCGCGGTATTGGGGTGCTCTCCTCCATGGTCGGAACCTACGCGGTGAAAGCGGACGTCACGGGCAAGGCCCACGACGCCATGAAAGCGATCTTCCGCGGCTTTCTTTCTTCCGCGGCGATCTCCGCTGTGTTGTTCTTCATCGGCGGTTATTTCTATCTGAACAAACCCGAGATGGAACAGTGGGGTGGGTGGTGGCGGTCTCCCTTGGCTGTGGCCAGTGGGGTGTTGTTGGCCATCATCATTGACCGACTGACCGAATATTTCACAGGAACCGAAACGGCTCCGGTGAAAGAAATTAAGAAGTCCGCGGACACGGGCCCGGCCACGCTGATTTTGCAAGGGCTGTCCTCGGGTTACGAATCCGCGGTTTGGGCGGTGTTGGTGATTGCTTTGACCATCGTCTCGTCCATCGCCATTTTCGGCACCATTCCCGGGCTCTCCGCCGGTGACCGCGTGACCTTCATCCTCTACGGTGTGGCCATGACAGGCATTGGGATGTTGACGCTGACCGGCAACAACGTGGCCATGGATTCTTTCGGGCCCATCGCCGACAACGCGAATGGAATTGCGGAAATGTCTTGGTCCGGCATGGAAGATCCTGAAACCGTCTCCGCCAAACGCATCATGGCGGATTTGGACGGCGTGGGCAACACCACGAAAGCCATCACCAAAGGCGTGGCCATTGGGTCCGCGGTGATCGCCGCCGTGTCTTTGTTCGGGTCGTTCTTGGTGGACGTGGCACGCTCTCAAGCAGCCGCCGGGGTTCCTCCGGAGCTTCAGATCACCGCGGTTGGTATTCGCGTGGACGTTCCCATTGTGTTCGTGGGGATGTTGATCGGTGGAGCGTTGCCGTGGCTCTTTTCGTCCTTCGCCATTCAGGCTGTCAGCCGAGCGTCGGCCTTGATTGTTCAAGAGTGCCGCCGTCAGTTCCGTATGGGCGTTTTGGATGGAACGGTGAAACCCGACTACCGAGCCGCGGTCGCTATTTCCACAACGGCCGCTCAAAAAGAATTGGTGGGGTTGGCCCTCTTGGGCGTGGTCACACCGGTGTTGGTGGGCTTGGTGTTTAAGGTGGAAGCCTTGGGTGGCTTTTTGGCGGGATTGATTCTATCGGGTCAACTGTTGGCGGTGTTCATGAACAACGCCGGCGGGGCTTGGGACAACGCCAAAAAACTGATTGAAGAGGAACCTAAAAACCCCGCGGAAAACACCGGAAAAGGGTCTGAACGGCACAAAGCCAGCGTGGTGGGTGACACCGTGGGTGACCCCCTGAAAGACACCGCCGGACCGGCCCTCAACCCCATGATCAAGGTGGTCAACTTGGTCTCGGTGATTATCGCTCCGATTGTCGTGAAATACCAAAATCTCGGCGTGAAAGGTGGGTTGGTGGTGGTGGCTCTTCTGGCCTTGGTCACATGGGCCGTGTGGCATTCCAAACGCCCCGCCCCGGCCATCGCGGGCTTGTCCGGAAAATAATTAATTCTTCTCAAAAAAAGGCTCGGCACTTCGGTGCCGAGCCTTTTTTATTCCAGTTCGTAGTGTTCGCCGAAGTGGGGGGTGGTGACGCGGGTGATGCCCTCGGTTTTAAGTCGTTCCTTTAGTGCCTCCCGTTGGCTTTCATCACCGTGGATTAAGAACGTTTGGGCGGGACGGGGCGATAAACCGTGAATGAACCAAGTTAAATCGTCTTGGTCCGCGTGGGAGGAAAGGTGTGTCATGGTTTGAACTTGGGCGGCCACCTCGTGGGGCAACCCGAAGATGCGAACTTGCTTGGCCCCTTCCGCGAGGCGACGACCCAAGGTGCCCTTGGCTTGGTAGCCCACCAACAAAACGTTCGTGGTCGGTTCGCCCACGAGATTTCGAAGGTGGTGCAAAATTCGTCCGCCTTCGCACATACCGGACCCCGCCATGATTATTTTTCGGCCGGGGGTGTTCGTCAGCTGTTTGGATTCTTCCACCGATCGAATGTAACGAATGGACTTTAGGCCAAAAGGATCGCCGTCTTTGGCGGCGATGGCGTGAAATTCTGGGGACAGACTGAGGTGATCGCTGTTTCTCTGAAAGATCTCGGTGATATCAATGGCCATGGGGCTGTCCAAATAAATATTGATGGGCTTAATACGCCGGTGGTGCAAAAGTTTTGCCAAAAGGAAAGACATCTCTTGGGTGCGTTCCAAGGCAAAACTGGGAATCAAAATGGGCCCCCCTTCTTTTTCCGACTGATTGATGACTTCCGCTAAGAACGATTCCGCCTCGTGCACCGGGGCGTGACGACGACCTCCGTAGGTGCTCTCGATCAGGAGGTAATCCACGTGGGGAGGAATGACCGGTGGTGTCATCAACAAACTTTCCCGACGGCCGAGATCACCGGTGAAAAGAACGTAGCGTTTGCACTTGAGAGTACGGATCCCCACGTGAATCATGGCGGACCCCAGCACGTGCCCGGCGTTCAAAAACGAAGCGTCCATCCCGGAAGCCACAGGAAACGACTCGCCGTAGTTGTGAGGAACGAGAAGGGTGAGGGTTTCTTTAACATCCTCCTGCGTGTAAAGGGGTTCGATGCGAAGGCCTTGCGCGGCGTGAATCTTATTAAAGAATTTAGCGTCTTCCTGCTGAAGCAAAGCAGAATCCATCAACATAATGGCCAACAAGTCCGCCGTCGGCCCTGTGCAATGAATGGGCCCTGAAAAACCTTCTTTCACCAGCAAAGGCAACCCACCCGAATGATCAATGTGAGCGTGCGACAACAACACCGCCGTCACCGTTCGAGGATCGGCGGGAAAAGCCCGGGTTTTGGCCAAAGCCTCCTGCCGGTGCCCCTGATAAAGGCCACAATCCATCATCACCCGCGTGGAGCCGTGTTCGAGCAAATGCCGGGACCCGGTCACTTCATCGGCCCCACCGTGGAACCTCAACGTGAAGGTGGACGGCTCTCTCTCCATAGGAACATCTCCTTTTGTATCAAATGACAACAGAACATCCATTTTATAACCCCGAAAGGAATTTATGTCAAGGGGCACACAACGCCCCAAAAAATCACGGAAGCCGCGCCTCCCCCTTTGAAAAAGGGGGATTGAGGGGGATTTGCTTTTGTCTTCATCCATCGGGCCCCCCGCCCCACCCTTTTTTAAAGGGGGGGCCCATCACTCAAATTCTTCACCATTTTAGTGAAACGATCTCAGACGATTTTTTCCTTACGCGATCTTTTGGGCAACACCCCACAAACATTTTTTTAATCTTTCTTTTTGAATGCATCTCATCGGTCGTTTTCGGCTCTGCTTGGTTATTGCTCCGCATAAAGGAATTTTATACAGTCTCGAAAAACTTATCGTCTGAAAAAGTTCAAAGGAGAGCCTTATGCAATGGAGATGTTCAAAAAGTTTGGTTGTTTTTTTTAGCACGCTGGTGTTGTTTATGTCGCAAACAGCTTGGAGCTCTTCCGTTCGTGTGAATTCATTAGGGATTACCGGTCTTGTTGCTGACGAGGAGGTTGATTTCACGATCAATCCGGCTTATCTCAATTTCATTGATGGCCAGCGGGTGTATGGGGCCTTAAGTGCGTCGTGGCGAAACGAATACCAGGGGACAAATTCGAATCGAGTGGATCCCTCGGTCTCTTGGGTTGCTTCGGGCGGGACATCAAAATACGCTCTGTCCGCCAATGGCGACTTTCAACGGAATAGCCCGTTTGATACCGCTGTCAGTTACACCCAAGACGGAAGCCTCGGGTTTAGTTGGGCGAAACAACTCTCCCAGGGAAAAGGATTGGGAGTCCATGTGGATTACGAAAGCACCCGTTTTCGTTCAGACGATTCCCACGAAACCCATGGGTTTAATTGGAAATCAAACGTCGGCCTCTTGTACGGTGATTCAGAGGGCCATCGTTTAGGAATGGACCTTAGTGGAACCTACAACAAAGGCGATTTCGAATTATCCCCTCCCTCCGGTGCGAGTGGAATAACGGAAGGGTGGTCCGTGACGGCCGCCATACGTCCGGAATCGGGTTCGTTAAAAGGGAAGTTACGTCGGAGCGTTTTGAGCGTTGGGTACAACAGAAGTTGGTCTAACGAGGGAAAATCCATAGACTGGTCCATTCCACACACCTTAGGCCTAGGTTGGCAACGCCCTGGAAACGATGGACGTCTTTGGTTGATCGGGGCAGAAATAAATGGGGATTATTCTCAATCACAAACCCGATACGGAGCCTACAACAACACATCTGTGAATTGGAGCGAATGGTTTTCAACGAAAATAGGGTTGGAACAACCATTGAACACCGGGCGGTGGATCCTTCGTACATCCCTTATCCCTGTTTTCGCTGAATATTTCCACAACAGTTCTTCTTCCGCAGGGAGATTTCGATCCACGAACTACTCGCTTGGTCTTATTTCGGGGTATGATGTGGGGGTTGGTTTTAATCCAACGGAAAACTTCTCACTGGACGCCCTGTTTTCCTCCAACAACGTCCAGCAATATGTTGAGAAAACAAGCTTCTATGACTCTTCCTCTCGGCGTAAAGCCACGGCTATGGATCTCTCTGTTGCGGCGACTTGGAAGTTTTGATCGGCAACACAGCCTCAGGGTTTGTTTTAAAAAAGAGTGCCCTTCCGGTTTTCCCCGGAAGGGCACTCTTTTTTGAAGATTACGAAAGAAACAGATTCCCGTTGTAAATTTGTAAAATGGACCCCCATGAAAATATCGTCTTTGTTTCGAAAAGGTCGGCCTTTGTTTTCTTTTGAATTCTTTCCTCCCAAAACCGATGGGGACGTGGATCATTTGTTAAGCACAGTGAAAGGGCTTAAATCCCTGTCCCCGGATTTTGTTTCCGTCACCTGGGGAGCGGGCGGGGGGACCCGAGGGAAAACCTTAGACATCAGCTCCGCCCTTAAGAACGATTTGGGTGTGGAAACCATGGCTCACCTCACCTGTTCGGGAGCCGGAAAGGACGAAATCAACGGGATTTTAGCGGACGTTCAACACCGAGGGCTTGAAAATATTTTGGCTCTGCGAGGGGATCCGGCGAAAGGAGTGACGGATTTTGTGCCTCACCCGGACGGGTTCAGACACGCCAACGAACTGGTGGCCCACCTCCGCCGACAAGGGGACTTTTGTTTGGGCGTCGCCGGGTATCCGGAAAAACACCCCGAGGCCCCTACCTTGGACGTGGACTTAGACAACCTCAAGCGAAAAGCGGACGCGGGGGCCGATTTTATTGTGACCCAACTTTTCTTTTCCGCCGAAATTTTTCTGCGGTTTAGAGATCGGGTCCTCTCACGAGGGATTCGCCTGCCCTTGGTGGCGGGAATCATGCCCATCACCAACGTGGGGCAGGTGAAGCGGTTCACCACGTTGTGCGGGGCCAGCGTCCCTTCGGATCTGTTGGTGAAACTGGAACAGACGCCCAACGATGAGGAATCCGTCGTGCGGTTGGGGATCAACCACGCCCTTCAACAATGCCGTCACTTGATTCGCGAAGGGGTGGACGGCGTTCATTTTTACACGTTGAACCGATCCCATTCCACCGCGGAAATTCTTCGGCAATTAAAACCGTGAAAAAATCTCTTTTCATCACCTTCGAAGGCCCCGAAGGAAGCGGAAAATCCACCCAAGCCAAAATCTTGGTGGAAGCGTTGCGGTCCCAAGGCGTTCCCGTGGTACACACCCGGGAACCGGGGGGAACACCCATCGCCGAAGCGGTGCGACGGGTGTTGCTTCACCCCAACGGTCGCGTCGCCCCCATGACGGAACTTTTCCTGTATGAAGCCGCCCGAGCCCAGCATTTGGCCGACATCGTTCGCCCCGCTTTGGAACAAGGGCGAGTGGTGGTCTGTGAACGATACACCGACGCCACAGAAGCCTATCAAGGTCACGGACGGGGTTTAAACGTTAAAGACATCGCTCTCCTCAATCGCGTGGCCACGGACGGCCTAAAACCCGATATCACTTTTCTGTTGGACGTTCCCCCCGCCCAAGGGCTTCGGCACGCCCGGACCCTTAGCAAAAGACTTTCCAAAACCGGGAAAGTGGCGAAGGGCGGGGACCGCATGGAACGGCAACCCCTCGCGTTTCATCGGCGGGTTCGTGCCGGCTATCTCCAACTGGCCCGCCGGGACTCCCGGCGAATCCAAGTCATTCCTTGGGGACAAAGTGTGGAAAAAGTTCACGCCGTTGTGTTAGGAGCCACGCTAAAACATCTCCCAACAAGATCCCGTCAAAAATCGCCGGTTCAGGTTCGGACTTAATAGATTCAGATGCAACACACTATTTTCGCATCTTTAGTCATCGTTTTCGTCATTGTTTCACCCGTTTCGGCCACTGATCCATTTAAGAAATTGAAAAACATGAACACAACCGATGGAATTAGTCGATCTGAAGCAAAAACAATTACAAATTGTTACTTCAAAAAACACATAGGGTGTGGTACATGGACTGACATAAAGGAGACTCCAAACTATTGGGACGTATCTGTACTATTTGGCTACGCGGGGACTCCAAGACCATTCCACATAAATAAAACTTCCGGTGCTATTACAACAGACGTTGGACCAAATTATGAAGATCCAAAAGATTTACTTAAACCTAAAAAAGGCTCACCCCATGGGTGAATCTTTAAAAAGCCTTTCAGGCTCGTCATTCCGAAAGCCGGAATCCAGCTACATACCCGCCCCAAAAAAGGTCGGGTAAGGGAGAAAACGAGCTCACGGTTTCTTCTAAGTTTCGTCATTCCGGTGAAAACCGGAATCCATTGGTT
>Ga0247840_10004197_pt1 | contig 23092 bp, 19 predicted proteins | sample LaCruzMarch2015__FD_192404 | JGI IMG/M metagenome (GOLD analysis project Ga0247840, IMG submission 192404) | Freshwater microbial communities from meromictic Lake La Cruz, Castile-La Mancha, Spain - LaCruzMarch2015_17m | ecosystem: Environmental > Aquatic > Freshwater > Lake | place: Spain... | reverse complement strand
CGGCTTGCCCTCTTCTGCGGGATCTCGACCGGCACGATCTCGTCGCGAAAGTCGCCCTCCTGAGTGGCCCGCTCGACGTTGTGATGGCTGCGAAGGGCCACCTCGTCCATCTCCTCGCGAGAGAGGCCGTACAGCTCCGCGACGAGCTCCGCCGTGTGGCCCATCACGTAGGGCTGCCCCTGGAGCCGAGCGTGGACGGGGTGGTCCTGACCAGACTCGTCGGGAGGACACGGATGGTAGCGGGACCCACAGTAGAGGCCTTCGATCACCTGATCGTCGATGGTCTGGTTCTGCAGCCGGGCGCCCCAGCGCGCCGTCGGGACTGCGTAGGGGACGCCGGACATCACCTCGACGCCGCCGGCGACGATGACCTCGGCCAGCCCCGCCTTGATCATCGCCATGCCCGAGACGACGGCTTCCATGGCGGAGACGCACACGCGGTCCATCGACACCGCGGTAACAGTGACCGGGATGCCGGCCTCGATCGCCGCGGAGCGGGCTACGCTCTTCGTGAGGTACGGCTCGAAGCAGCTGCCGAGGCGGACGTCGTCCACGTCCTCCGGCCTGATCCCCGCGCGGTTCAGGGCCTCCCGAATGACGGTCGCCGCCAGCAGGTACGGCGGCACGTCCTTCAGCGCGCCTCCGAAGGCGCCGATCGCCGAGCGACACGCGGACGCCACTACCACATCATCCATTTGCACTCCCACTCCGATCGAAGATCGTATCCATCGTCGCCGTCCGTGCTCCTCCCGACTCAGAGCGGCTTGATCCTGTCCGCCGCCCCGATCATCGTCCGGATCGCCGCCGCGTCCCACTCGGCCCCGCGATTGTCGGCCAGGGCGAAGCCGACCAGCCCATTGGGCATACAGACGACGAGGTTGCCGCCGCCGCCGTACATGTAGGGGACCGCGAACGTCTCGCCCGTCTGGCTCGTGTACTCGATGTTCCAGAAGGACAGTTGGTAGGCGGACGTCGCGTAGAGGCTTTCGATCAGATCCTCATCGAGGATCTGTGTCCCGTCCGGGGCACTGCCGCCATTGGCCACCAGTGTGCCGACCTTGGCCAGTGTGTCGATCGTGGGAAGCGCACCCCACGCCGTCAGAGGGAACCCTGGCTTGCCGCTCCGCGTCTGGACCGTGCCCGCGGCGAAGTGATGCACGCCGATCGGCCGGAACACCTCCGCGGACAGCATCCCGAGGAGCGTCGCACGGGGGCCTTCTCTCTGCTGGAGAAAGCGCTGCATGGCCAGCGCGGCCGCCCACATGTCCTGATCCATGTAGCAGAACTTCTGACCCGGCCCGCTGACCTTCGGGTTCGGCGCCTCGTGGAAGTAGTGCCTGATCTGCCGAGCCAGCGTGTACGAGTACGCCCACTGGTAGGTGTTCGGACTCGCCGCGCTCCAGTTCGGTCCCGGCCCGGTGGGCCCCATTCCGGTCGCCATCTGCAGGGCGTCCCGGATGGTGACCATCTTCCAGCGCGCCGCCGCCTGTTTGCTCACGAAACGGTATTCGGACGGCCTGAAGTAGCTCACGAGCTTCGTGTCAAGGAACCCCGGCCCGTACTTCCGCGCCAGGCGCAGGGCCGCCAGCCCGGCGATGAGCGACTTCGACGCCGACCACACCCCGACTCGCATCCCCTCGCGGTAGGGGTGGTCGCCGAACGCCGTGCGGACGTTCGTGCAGTAGACCGTGTCGCCCGAGACGATGCCCATCGTCACCACGTTCTTCAGGGCCACGCCGGTCCCCATCCCGGAGACGGCGTCGCCGAGGTCGGACAGCGGGCGCATCGGCCAGCGGTCGGCCAGCTCCTGCGCGTACGCGACCTCGCGGTTCTGCCTGTCGGGGACCGCGCCCGCCCGGTGGCGCATGTGGATCTGCGCCCACGCCTTCATGGTGAAGTCGTAGTCCGGGAAGATGAAGCCGCCGCCGCTGTCCCGGCTGATCTGCGCGTGGAGGTCGGAGACCCGTCGTCCCTTGTAGTAGAAGAACGCCAGGCCGAGCAGGGATTCCGACTCCTGAGACTGGACCAGCGAGAAGGGGAAGGCGGCCTTGTTCCAGCCTGCCCATCTCGAATTCTCCGGCGCCTTCCACACCCTGCCGGGGCTGATGACGAGCTCCCAGAAGCTCGCGGTACGGTCCCTGACCGGCCTGCGGATGACGCCTCGCTCGACAGGCACGAGGTCACCATCGTCGGTCGTGAAGAACCGGGCCTCGAGGCCGGGGAAGAGGGTCGCATCAAGGCGATAGAGTGGAACGGCGCCCTTGGGGTCCTGGGCGGCCAGCCAGTCGAACGAGTAGCCCCAGCCGTCCCACGCCGCCCAGGGATGGCTGTAGTCCGCGCCGAGCCGCGGCGCCACCTGTCGTGGAGTCGGCCGCACGTGCACCGCGGTCGTGCGGAACACGAGCGTTCCCTCGAATCCGGCGGAGGCCTTCTGGGCGTCCGCGGGAGGGATGAAATGGCGCGTGGTGACCCACGAGGGGAAGCCGCCGACCGCGGCGCGAGAGGCGAGAGCGGCCGGGGCGCCGAGAGAGAGCACGGCTCCCGCGGCCACCAGCAACGCGAGCGCGACGCTCGCCGCCGACCGCCCGGCCGCGCCGCCCATGAGGTGCTTCCTCTGCCCACGTGTGTCCATGGTCGTGTCTCGAAGAAACCCGGCGCGTCAGGCCAGGATCCCGGCGAGGTCCTCGCACGACTGGAAGACGTGCGCGCCCCACTCCTCGTACAGCTCTGGCGGCGCCGATGAGAACATGGCGACCACCACCCCGGCGTCCGGGTTCACGTAGACACGCTGTCCCAGCCAGCCGACGGCGCTGAAGACCGTGTGATCGGCCGCCTCGCGGACCCAGAAGCAGCTCCGGTACGAGCAGCCGGAGTAGTCGCCGCCGTCCTCCCAGGTCTCGGCGGCGGCGGCGAACGCCGCTTTGTCTCCGTTTCGTCTGACGTCGTCCAGCCACCGCCCTGGGACCACCTGGACGCCGCCCAGCCGCCCGTCCTGCACGAGCATCAGGCCGAAACGGGCAAGGTCGCGGAGACTGCACGACAAGCCGCCGTCGAGCTGCACGCTGCCCGCGCCGTCGAGGAGGAGGTAAGCATCGTGCTCGGCGCCCAGCTTGCTCCAGACGTGTGTCTTGATGAGCTCGGGCACGGACAGCCCTGTGGCTCGCTCCATGACCCAGCCGAGGACGATCGTGTTCAGCGAGACGTAGTGGAACACGGCGCCGTGCTCGCCCTCCTTGCGGGTGGTCGTGGCGAAGTCGTAGGCGGACCCCGGCTCGTCGTCCGCGAGCGCGGGTTGCACGCCCTCGAGGCGGCACAGGCGGGCGCCGTCGTAGTGCGGCTTGTCGAGCTCGTCCTCGTAGCGGATGCCCACCGTCATGTCCAGGAGGCGCCGCACCGTGGCGTCACCGTACGCGCTGACGGCGAGCTCCGGCACGATCGCCGCCACTCGATCGTCGGCTCCCAGGCTCCCGGCCTCGACCAGGTTGGCGACGACGCACGACGCCACTGCCTTGGTGATCGACTGGCAGAGGTGGGGCGTCTCGGGCGTCATGCCGCGCAGGTAGCGCTCGTAGACGATCCGCCCCGCGCGCATGACGAGCATTCCGTCGACGCAGGCGCCGTCGAGCATCTCGCGGAGCGTCCACGTGGCGCCGTCGGCCTTGCCGACCAGGACCGTGTCCAGGTCCAATGGCTCCCGCGAGATCTCGACGACGGGCTGCCGCCGCGACGACACGTCCGCCGTCCCTGACACCTCGCGGGCGTGCTGCATGTACCAGTGCGTCAGCTGCGGCTCCGCGTAGACCAGGTCCGCCCTCACCCGCTGTTCGGGCGGCGGAGGAAAGCCGCGCATCACCTGATCGTCGGCGACGTTCACGCGCCCTCCACCTCCCTGGGCCGGCGCCGGAGCACCAGCCAGATCACGAGGCCCACCACGATGACGGCGCCGGCGACGATGGCCACGATGGCGCCCGTACTGGGGCCGCCACTCGTTGCCGACTCCGCGGAGGCGACGGGCTGCACGCCCGTGTACGTGCCGCGCATATAGTTCATGACCACTGAGGGAGAGCCCACCGGCGCTAGCTGCCAGCCGGTCCAGCGGTCGGCGCGGTAGGCCTGCAGGTTGGTCTCGTACCAGAGGACGATGTACGGGTTGTCCTCGTACAGGATCTGCTGCATCTGCTGCACGATGGCGACGCGCTTGGCGCGGTCGATGGTGGACGACTGGGCGGCGAACAGCTTGTCGTACTCCGGGTTCGAGTAGCAGCTGTCGTTGTTGTTGAGGATCTGGTCGGTGGTGAACGCCGAGAGCTGGTAGCTGGGGTCGAGGTCGCCGCCCCAGGCCCAGATGTACATGTCCACGCCCTCGTTGCCGTAGAGGACATCGCTGAAGGCGCCCTCATCCATGACCTCCAGGCGCACCTTGATCCCGACGCTCTTGAGGTAGGGGACGACCATCTTGCCGGCGTTCACCTCGGGGGGGTAGTCGCTCAGGGCGACCAGCTTGAAGTCGAGCTTCTTGCCCTTGGCGTCCTCGCGCACGCCGTCGCCGTCGCGGTCGGTGTAGCCGGCCGCGTCGAGGATCGCCTTGGCTTTCTCGGGGTCGTAGGTGACAAGCTGGTCGGCCGGCGGCTCCCAGTGCCAGTCGCCCATGGCGGGCGAGAGGACCGACGTCCCCTCCTTCGCCACGTCGCTCATGCTTGTCCCTGCGATCCGCGTCTTGTCGATGGCCGCGGCGACCGCCTGACGGATGCGCACGTCCCGCAACAGGGGGTTGCCTTCGCTCTCCGGCGAGGTCCAGCAGTTGAAGGCGAGCATGGCGAAGCCGACCGTGGGGGCGGTGACCTTCCTGGATCCCGGCACGCCGGCGATGGAACGCAGGGAGGTCGGGACCTGGAAGACGCCGATGTCGAGGGCGCCGTTCTTGTAGTCCTGCACCAGGGCGTCTTCGGTCGTGTAGATCTGGAAGAGCAGCGTGTCGATGTTCGGCCGGCCGGCGAAATAGTCCGGGTTGGCGGTCATCTTGACGAAGCCGCCCTTCTTGACCTCGGCGATCGCGAACGGGCCCGACCCGACCGTCGGCGGGTCCTTGACCGTCTCGACCTTCCTGCCGGGGATCTTGCCCCAGAGATGCTCGGGGACGATGGGGATGTAGAGCCCTGTCATCAGGGCATTGGGCTTCGTGGAGGTGATGACGACGGTCGCCTCGTCGGGCGCCTCGACCTTCGTGACGTCCTTCAGGTACGACATGTAGAAGTAGATCTGGTTGTCGAGGATGAGGTTGTACGTGAACGCGACGTCCTTCGCGGTGAGCGGCACGCCGTCGTGCCAGGTCACGTCGTCGCGGATCGTGAAGGTCCAGACCTTGCTGTCCGGGCTGGTTCGCCACTCCGTGGCCAGCTCGGGTACCGGCCTGTTATTCACGTCGTACCAGGTGAGGAAGTTGTAGTTGAGCCGGAAGATCTCCCACGTCAGGCCCGAGTAGTTGACGAACGGGTTCATGCCGTCGATGTCGTAGCTGAAGCCGACCCTGAAGACGGGCTCGACGAGACCCGTCGCCGGCGGCGAAGGCGACGGCGACGCCGCGGAAGCCGTGGCGGACATGGCGCCGGTCAGCACGACGATGCACACCGCCACGGCGGCCAGCGATCGAATGGACGTGATCTGTCCCAGACGACCCTTCATCTGCGCCTCCCCGAGGATGATTGGACTTGCGGACTGTCGACGAGGTCGTTCGGTCAGCTCTCCCGCGAGGCGTGCAGCAGCGCAGCGGCCTTCACGCCGATCCCGGCGCGCGTGAGCTCCGCCGCCGTGTGGTTCACGGCGGCGTGCTTGTCGAGGTAGTTCTGCTCGAGCAGCGGCATGAGGCCGTCGGCGACGACCTGCTCCTTGGGGATGAAGTAGTCGAGGATGTTGCTGGGGTGCTCGCGGGTGGCCTCGACCTCGGGGTCGCCGCCCTCGTGCTTGGCGGAGATGTTGGGCGCCGTGGCCGCCGCGCTCACGACGTCGGCGCGGCGGTCGTAGGGCTGGCGCACGATCGACTTGAAGGTCTCGGTGACGTGGTGCTCGAAGCGCACGTCGTCCTCGAAGCCCAGGCCGCGGCGCACCTCGACGTCGCCCAGGAGAGTGGAGAGCTCGACCGAGTTGGAGACGTTCAGGCCACTCATGCTCGTCGTGCCGTCGTCGGCTGCCAGGAGGCGTGCGCCCATCAGCAGCCAGAGCACGGACCAGGCATTATCCACTCCCATGAACACCGACACCTTGAAGCGGTTCTCGATGCCGAGCTTGTGCATGAGCAGCGCGACGAGGATGGTGCCGCTGTTGATGTTCAGTACCTCGCGGATGCCATACTTCGTGAAGACTCCCAGGTACTCATCGGCCCACTTGAGCGGGTAGTCGTTGGGCTGGCCGATGCCGCCGAAATAGCCGGTGATCGTCTCAGGCCCGCCAAGGTGTACGTTGGAGCCGTCGATGCCCTTGGTGTCGAGCGTCTCGACATGCGTCGCGCCGATGATCTGCATGGCGGCCGCCACGGCGAGGATGTCCTCGCCGGGCGCCGTCTGCTCGGCCATGCTGCGCACGCGGATGTAGCGCCCGGGCATGAGCTCGCGGCGCGCGATCGCCTGCCTGGCCTCGGCGAACAGCCAGGGGAAGTACTGCAGGGCGCTGATCTCGAGGGTCACAGCGTTGGCCTCGTTGAAGGCCATGCCGTCGGCGGCGGCGCCGAGGACGCCGCGCCGGTACTCGGGCAGCGTCACGAAGGCGCCCTCGTCGCGCTGCGCGGCGAGCCACTCGAGGTCGACGAGGAAGGGCGAGCCTTCTTCCTGCAGGCGCTCGAGCCGCGTCTCGAGACGGCGAGCCTCACGGGCTGCGCGGTTGATCTCGTCCACGCCGCCGTACTTCTCGATGAGCTCGAGGAGGCCGTCCACGAGCGTGTTGCCCGGGCCCGCGAGGACCGCGTTCACGGCCTCCAGGTCGGCCGGCTTGATGCGCAGCTTCTGGCGCATCGCGTCTTGAGTCGTCATCGGTCCTCCTCAGTGTACGCGGCGAACTTCTCGTGCTCGCCGTCCAGCATGTGGTAGCAGTGCTCTTCCTCGGGGAAGGCGGAGGCGCGCACGTCCTTGACGTACTCCGTGAGCGCCGCCGTGGAGACCCCGGCGAGGTCGGCGTACTTCTTGACGAACCTGGGGGTGAAGGCCTGGAACGTGCCGAGCACGTCGCTGACGATGAGCAGCTGCCCGTCGACCTCGCCGCCGGCGCCGATGCCGAGCACCGGGATGGGCAGCTCGGCGGCGATGAAGGCCGCGACCTCGGGGGGCACGGCCTCGACGAGCAGCAGCTGGACGCCGGCCGCGTAGAGGGCGCGGGCGTCCTCGACGACCAGCCTGGCACTCTCAAGCGTGCGGCCCTGGGCCTTGTGGCCGCCGAGCTGCCCCGAGCTCTGCGGGGTGAGGCCGATGTGGCCGCAGACCACGATGCCGGCATCGAGGATCGCCTTGACGCGGGTGATCACGCTGACCCCGCCTTCGAGCTTGACGGCGTCCACGCCGGCTTCCTTGAGGAAGCGGCCGGCGCTCCGCACGGCCTCTTCGTCGGAGACCTGGTAGCTCATGAAGGGCATGTCGCCCATGACGAACGTGTGGGGGGCGCCTCTGCGCACGGCCTCGCAGTGCACGATGCACTGGTCCATGGTCACGGGCACCGTGCCGCTGTAGCCGTAGACGCACATGCCGAGCGAGTCGCCGACGAGGATCATGTCGACGCCGGCGGCCTCCTCGAAGGTAGCCGTGGGGTAGTCGTAGGCGGTGAGCCAGGCGATCTGCTTCCCGGCGCGCTTCATCTCGTGCAGGTCGAACACGCTCTTCCTGGTCGACACGTCGTCCTCCTTGCGCTCTACAGATCCGCCGGCAAAGCGCCGGCCGCCCTCACTCCTCCCAGCCCTCGGGCTGGACAGGCCAGCCTTCGTCGGACTTCACTTCCGAGTACACGAGCATGGTCTCGACCTTGTCGACGCCGGGGATCGCGGCGATGTCGTGCTTGATCAGCCGGCCCAGGTGCTCCAGGTCGCGCACCGCCACGTGAAGCAGATAGTCGAAGCGGCCGGCCACGTGGTAGCAGGCGCGCACGTCCCTGAGCGCCACGAGGCCGCTCTCGAACGACTCGATGGACTCGGTGCTGTGATGGTTGAGCACGGCCGCCACGAACGCCTGCAGGCCGAGCCCTAGACTGGCGGGGTTGACGAGGGCGCGATAGCCGGTGATGTGGCCGTCCTGCTCCAGGCGCCGCACGCGCTCCGACATGGCCGACTGCGAGAGGCCCAGCGCCTGCGCCAGCCGGGCGTTGGTGAGGCTGCCGTCCTGCTGCAGCTCGATGAGAATCCGGCGGTCGAGAGCGTCCACACCATCCCCCTTGGTCAGTTGGCTGCATGCTAGCTGGAGCATCTCCGGCTCGTCAACCGTTTGCCCGGATGTTATCCTGACTCATGGCCGGACAATGCAGTTCGCGCCTGAAAGCGAGAGACATGCCGAGAGACTCTGCGGGCCGGGAGATCGCGGCTGCGCGGTGGACACTGACCCCTGCCCCTGACGACCAGGAGGACCGGCATGCCCGCGACGCTCATCGAGAAGACCCCCTCGGCCTACGCCTACCCGCTGCTGATCAAGCATCTGCTGCACGCCCCGCTGGCTCATTCTCCGAACCAGGAGATCGTCTACCGGGACCTGGTGCGTTACACCTACCGTGAGCTCGCCGAGCGGCTCGGCCGGCTGGCCAACGGGCTGGCCGGCCTGGGGGTGAAGCCCGGGGACACGGTCGGCGTCATGGATTGGGACAGCCACCGCTACCTGGAGTGCTTCTTCGCGGCGCCCATGATGGGCGCGATCCTGCACACCGTGAACGTGCGCCTGTCCCCCGAGCAGCTCGTCTACACCATCGATCACGCGGAGGACGACGTCATCCTCGTGAACGCCGAGCTCCTGCCGGTGCTCGAGCAGATCAGGGACCGGCTGGAGACCGTGAAGCAGTTCGTGCTCCTCAGCGACGCGACGGAGAGGCCCACGACGACCGTGCCGCTCGTCGCCGAGTACGAGGAGCTCCTGGCCCGCAGCTCCGCCTCGTACGACTTCCCGGAGCTCGACGAGAACACCTGCGCGACGACCTTCTACACCACCGGGACCACCGGGCTCCCGAAAGGCGTGTACTACAGCCACCGTCAGCTCGTGCTCCACACGCTGGCCGGCCTCTCGGCGATGGCCATGTCGCCGGGGCAGGGCAGCTTCCACCGCGACGACGTCTACATGCCGATCACGCCCATGTTCCACGCCCACGCCTGGGGCTACCCGTACATGGCCACTCTCATGGGCGTCAAGCAGGTCTACCCAGGCCGCTACGAGCCCGCCGTGCTCCTCGGTCTGATACAGAAGGAGAAGGTCACCGTCTCGCACTGCGTGGCCACGATCATGTACATGCTTCTCGAGAGCCCGGCGAGCGCGCAGACCGACCTCTCGAAGTGGAAGGTGATCATCGGCGGCGGGCCTCTGCCCAAGGCGCTCTGCAAGGAGGCTCTGGCCAGGGGCATCGACATCTACGGAGGCTACGGCCTGAGTGAGACCTGCCCGTTCATCATGAGCGCGCACCTGCCCGCGGACATGGCCGACCTCGACGAGGCGCGCGAGCTGGAGATCCGCTGCAGGGCCGGCCGGCCGAACCCCCTGGTGGACCTGCGCGTCGTCGATGCAGCGATGGACGACGTCCCCCACGACGGCAAGGCCACGGGGGAAATAGTCGTGCGCGCCCCCTGGGTCACCATGGGGTACCTCAAGGACGACCGTAGCTCCGAGGCCCTCTGGGCGGGCGGCTACCTGCACACCGGCGACATCGGCAGCATCGACGAGCTCGGCTACCTGCAGGTCTGCGACCGCATCAAGGACGTCATCAAGACCGGCGGTGAGTGGATCTCCTCGCTGGAGCTCGAGAACATCGTCGGCCAGCATCCTTCAGTGAGCGAAGTGGCGGTGATCGGCGTCGCCGACGAGAAGTGGGGCGAGCGCCCCATGGCGCTCGTCGTCCTCAGGGCGGGCGCCCCGGACGACGCCGCGGCGATCCGCGGCTTCGTGCTGGAGTACGCCGAGAAGGGCGTCATCTCGAAGTTCGCCGTGCCCGACACGATCCTCTTCGTCGACGCCATCGACAAGACGAGCGTCGGGAAGCTCGACAAGAAGCTCTTGCGAGAGAAGTACACGGGCTGAGCCCGCCGCCTGCTTCGAAGCCCCGTACGCACGCGACGGGCGAGCGACGAGCGTCGGCACGCCTGAGGACGGCCGGCCGGGCTCCAGTCCTCCCTGGGACCCGGCCGGACCAGCGCCTCGCCGCGTGTTCGGCGTTCTTGCCGAAGCTTCTTCGGCGGAACACCGATCCGCAGTGTCTCATCCCGGTGCAGTAGTCACTATCAGGAGGACATCCTGCGTATTGCTTGACTGGCCGAAGTGGCTTCGGCTATAGTCCGCGGCCATGGACCGCACTCTCTTCCTCATGGGAAACGAAGCGATTGGCTATGGCGCCGTACGCGCCGGCGCCACGTTCGCCTGCGCCTACCCAGGCACTCCTTCCACCGAGATCATCGAGACCGCCGCCCGTCTTGAGGGCATCCACGCCGAGTGGTGCGTCAACGAGAAGGTGTCGCTCGAGACGGCCGTCGGCACGTCTCGCGCCGGCGCGCGCACCATCGTCACCATGAAGCACGTCGGCCTGAACGTCGCCGCCGATCCGCTACTGACGCTCACCGAGACCGGCGTCAACGCCGGCTTGGTCATCGTCAGCGCCGACGACCCCGGCATGAGCTCCTCGCAGAACGAGCAGGACAGCCGCAACTACGCGAAGTTCGCGAAGATCCCGATGCTCGAGCCGTCCGACAGCCAGGAGGCCTACGACTTCGTCGCCGAGGCTTTTGCCCTGTCGGAGGAGTTCGACACGCCGGTGCTGCTGCGCTCTTCCACAAAGCTCTCCCACGGGCGTGGGCAGGTCGTGCAGCGTGCGCCGGTAGAGTTTGAGGCGCGCGAGTACGTGAAGGACATCACCAAGCACCTCATGGTCCCTCAGTGGGCGCGCCTGCGAAACCGCTTCGTCATCGAGCGCCTGCAGCGGCTACGCCAGCGCGCCGAGGAGTCGCCGCTCAACATCCTCGAGGCCGGCGCCGCCGACTTCGGCATCATCACCTCGGGTGTCGTCTATCAGTACGCACGCGAGGCCTTCCCCGACGCCTGGTTCCTCAAGCTCGGCATGTCGCATCCGCTCCCGTACAAGAAGGTGGCGGAGCTGTACGAGCGGGTGTCTCGCGTCGTCGTGATCGAAGAGCTAGACCCGTTCATCGAGGAGCAGGTGCGCATGCTCGGTCTGCCGGTGATCGGCAAAGAGGCCATCCCCGCCGACGGCGAGCTCGACCAGGACATCGTCTTTCAGGCGCTCGAGCCCTACGTCACGAGCACGCCGCCGCAGCGACGCCTCCCGGTCTTCCCGCCGGCGCCGCGCCTCGCCGACCCGCCGCCCGCCGCCGACCTGCCGGTGCGTCCGCCGGTGCTCTGCGCGGGCTGCAAGCACCGCTCGGTGTTCACGGCCCTGAAGCGTCACAAGCTCGCCGCCATGGGCGACATCGGCTGCTACATGCTCGGCGCCGACCCGCCGCTCAACGCCCTGGACAGTTCCCTCTGCATGGGCGCCAGCGTCGGCGTCATGGCAGGCTTCAACGAGGCCCTGGGGCGCAAGGCCGCCGTCGCCGTGATCGGCGACTCCACCTTCTTCCACTCGGGCATCACGCCCCTCATCAGCGCCCACTACAACGGGGCCGAAGGCCTCGTGCTGATCCTCGACAACCGCACCACCGCGATGACCGGGCATCAGGGCAATCCCGGCTCAGGCCTGCGGGCCGACCTCACCGAGGGTCCGGCGATCGACATCGAGAGGATGTGCGATGGCATGGGCATCCGCTGCGTCACCGTGGACGCCGCCGACTACCCCGCCCTCAAGGCGGCCCTCAAGGCCGAGATCGACGCGCCGGGGCTGAGCGTGTTCGTCGCGAAGGCGCCATGCGCGCTCATGGTGCGCGAGAAGCTCGGCGAGATCGTCGTCGATGAGGAGCGCTGCAACGTCTGCGGTCTCTGTCTCGACATCGGCTGCCCGGCCATTGCGCCAGGTGAGGACTTCGTGTCTATCACCGACGGATGCACCGGCTGCGGTCTGTGCATCGAGGTCTGCCACCGAGGCGCCCTGGGCTACGCGGAACACGAGATCGACCGATGAAAGGCGTCACCACCGTATCTCTCATGGGCGTCGGCGGCCAGGGCATCCTGCTGGCCGCGGCGATCATCGCCGAGACGGCCTCCGCCGAGGGCCTGCGTGTGAAGGCGAGCGAGGTCCACGGCATGGCGCAGCGCGGGGGCAGCGTCGTCAGCACGGTGCGCTTCGGTGAGCGGGTGTGGTCACCCGTGTCGCGCGCCACGGACGTGGTGATCGCCACCGAGCTCCTCGAGGGCCACCGTGGCCTCCGCCTGCTCGGCCCGCAGGGCATCCTGGTGTGCGCCGCCACCACGCGCATCGCCCCAGGCAGCGTGCTGCGCGGCGAAGAGGCTTACCCCGACGATCTGCACGCCGCGGCCGCCGCTCGCGGCGTGCGGCTCATCGCGGTCGACGCCGAGGCGTTGGCGCGTGAGGCCGGCACCGTGCGCGCCGTCAACGTGGCGCTGCTGGGCGCGGCGAGCGCGGTGTTCCCCTTCACCGCGGACTCCTGGCAGCGTGGCCTCAAGGCCGCCGTGCCGGCCAAGATCCTTGCCGTCAACGAGCGGGCCTTCGCCCTCGGACGCGGCGCCGTGAGCAACGAGGACGCACAGGCCCTTTGACCGCGCTCTCCCCTGTCGCTCCGCGAGAGTCCGCGCGGAGCGGCGCCCTACCCACGACGACGACGTAGGAGAATCGACGAGGCGTTCGCGCCCCGAGGGTCCGTAGCGGCCGGCCGCAAGGAGGAGGCAAGGTGAAGATCGCTGGAGCGCGCATACTCGTCACCGGCGGGGGCCGCGGTCTGGGGCGGACGCTCGTCCTGGACCTGGCCGCGGCGGGCGCCCGCGTGGGCGTCTGCGACCTCGATGAGGCAAGCCTCGCAGACCTCGAGCGTGAGGCGACGGCCAGCGGCCTGTCGGTGTGGACGCAGCAGGCCGACGTCTCCGACGAGGCGAGTGTCGAACGGCTCTTCGCCGGCTTCACGTCGGAGATGGGAGGCATCGACGCGGTCGTCAACAACGCCGGCCTGAACCGCGATGGCTTCCTCATCAAGAGGTCGGGCGAGACGCTTGTGAAGCTTCCGCTCGCCAAGTGGCAGGCGGTCATCGACGTCGATCTCACCGGGGTCTTCCTGTGCGCCCGCGAAGCTGCCTTTCACATGGCGCCGCAGGGCACGGGCGGCGCCATCGTCTCCATCTCGTCCCTGTCGTGGATGGGCAACGTCGGCCAGACGAACTACAGCGCCGCGAAGGCGGGCGTCGTCGCCATGACGCGCACGTGGGCCATGGAGCTCGCGCGCTACGGCATCCGTGCGGTCGCCGTCGCCCCGGGGCTCACGGCGACGGAGATGGCCAAGTCGATGCCCGAGGACGCGCGCGAGCGCTTGACCTCCGCCATACCGCTGCGCAGGATGGCGGAGCCCGCCGAAGTGTCACACGCCGTGCGCTTCGCGCTCGAGAACGACTACGTCAACGGACGAGTCATCCCCGTCGATGGCGGGCTGAGGCTGTGAAGGTCCGAGCCGCCCTTCGTCTCCGCGCGCTCGACTCCGCGCCGGCGGCGGCAAGAACAAGAGCTGGAAACTACGGAGGTTGAGATGGATGCGGTGACTATCGATCCGACGCGATTCGAGCGTCTTCTGAACCCGCGTTCGATAGCCGTCTTCGGCGGTGCGCAGGCCCAGGAGGTGATCCGCCAGTGCGACCTCATGGGCTACGAAGGCGAGATCTGGCCGGTCCATCCCAAGAAGGACGAGATCCAGGGGCGCGCCGTCTACCGCTCGGTGGAGGAGCTGCCGGGAAGCCCCGACGCCGCGTACGTCGGCGTGAACCGCAACCTCACCGTCGATATCGTCAGGGATCTCGCGGCACGCGATTGCGGCGGCGCGATCTCCTATGCCACCGGCTTCGCGGAGGCGGGCGAGGACGGTTTCGAGGCCACGAAGCAGCTCCTCGAGGCCTCGGGAGACATGCCCCTCGTCGGACCGAACTGCTACGGGCTCCTCAACTACGTCAGCGGGGCGATGCTCTGGCCCGACCAGCAGGGCGGCCGGCGGGTGGACCGGGGAGTGGCCATCATCACGATGTCGTCGAACGTGGGGTTCAACATCACCATGCAGCGGCGCGGCCTTCCCATCGCCTACATGGTCTCTCTCGGGAACAGGTTGAAGCTCGACCTCCACGACGCGATCAAGATCTTCGCTCGCCAGGATCAGGTCACCGCGATCGGGCTCTATCTCGAGGCGATGCCCGACCCGAAGACCTTCCAGGATGCGGTCGACGTCGCCCGGGAGCTGGGCAAGCCCATCGTCGCCCTCAAGACCGGTCGCTCGCAGGTCGCTCAGAAGGTCGTGATGTCGCACACCGCCTCGCTGGCCGGATCCGACGTCCTCGTGAGCGCGCTGTTCGAGCGCCTCGGCGTAGCCCGGGTCGACTCTCTGGAGGCGCTCGTCGAGGCCCTGAAGGTGCTGCACGTCCTCGGTCCGCTCAAGGGCGGTCGTATCGCGGCGATGAGCACCTCGGGGGGCGATCTCACCCTTCTCGCCGATGCCCTGAGTCCGGGCCTGACGTTGCCACCGCTGTCCGCAGAGGCGGCGGACCGCGTTCGCGCGGTCGTGCACGAGCGAGTGATGGCTTCGAATCCCTTCGACTATCAGATGTTCAGCTGGGACGACGACGACGCGAACGCCGAGATCTTCGGCGCCCTTTTGTCTGACGACTTCGACATCGCACTGAGCCTGCTCGACTACCCGAGAGAAGACAAGTGCGACCAGTCGACCTGGGGCGGGGCCGAGCGGGGTTTCGTTCGGGCGACGAAGCAGACCGGCACCAAGGGCGCGGTGATGGCCACCTTCTCGGACACGATCTCGGAGCCTGTGGCGCAGCGCCTGATGGAGGATGGCGTCGCGATGCTCGCCGGCATCGACGCCGGGGTCGCGGCCGTCAAGGCGGCGGTGGATATCGGCGTCGCCTGGCAACGGCCCCCCAGCTTGCCGCTGCTCACGGATCCGGGTCGAGGGGCGCAAGATGCCGTCACGGTGCTGGACGAGGCTGAGTCCAAGAGCCTGCTCGCCCGGTCCGGCGTGCCGGTCCCGGCGTCGCGGATCGTTCGCGGCGCCGAGGAGGCTGTCGCGGCGGCCGAGGAGCTGGGCTTCCCCGTCGTCATCAAGGCGCTGGGGGTCGCACACAAGACCGACGTGGGCGGCGTCCGCCTGAACCTCCGCAGCACCGACGAGGTGTCCGCGGCCGCGTCGATGATGTCGGGCCTCTCCGACTCCTATCTCGTCGAGCGGATGGTCGAGCAAGTCGTGGCGGAGATCATCGTCGGCGTGGCCCGGGACGACCAATTCGGCCCGTATCTCGTGATCGGCGGCGGCGGGATCCTCGTCGAGCTGATGAAGGACAGCGCGTCGCTCCTGCTCCCGGTCACCAGAGAGCAGGTGTTGCGCGCCCTGGATCGGCTGAAGTGCGCGCCTCTCCTGAACGGCTTCAGAGGAGGCCCCCCTGCCGATCTGGACGCCGCTGCGGATGTCATCCTGGCGGTCGCAGGCATGGTGGAGAAGGACCCCTCGTCCGTCGTGGAGCTCGACATCAACCCACTGATGCTCCTCGCCGAAGGTCGTGGGGCGATCGCAGCCGATGCCCTGATCAGCCTGAACGCGCGTGGAAAGGACCAAAGCAGATGAGGCAAGATGGGCTCAGGCAGAGGATCATGGACAAGGTGAAGGAGGAAGGAGCTTCGCTGGTCGGGATCGCGCGCATCGCCGACCTGAAGAACGCTCCCTCCTACGCGACCTACGACGAGAGCCCCTTCTACCCCGAGTACAAGGGCGTGGAGTGGAAGGACGAGTTCAAGTCGGTCCTGGTGTGGGGGCTTGCGCACCCGGCAGCGGAGCCCGTCCTCGACTGGTGGAGCTTGAAGGTCAGGGGCTTCACCCCCGGCAACTGCGAGCTGGCCGCTCAGTCCAAGCGACTTCGGGTCTGGATGAACGAAGAGTTGGGGATGGGCGCCCTATCGTTGCCGTACCAGATCGAGTATGGAGGGGCATTCCTGAAGGACGCCGCTGTTCTGGCCGGCCTGGGGGTGATCGGCAGGGACAACCTCCTGATCACGCCGCAGTTCGGTCCGCGGCTTCGTCTTCGAGGGATCTTCATGGAGGCCGAGCTTGAGCCGACGGCTCCCCTCCCGGACTTCGACCCGTGCGCCGCGTGCGACAGGCCGTGCCACCGCGTCTGTCCAAGGACCGCGTTCCGCAGCGGGAAGTACGAGAGGACGCTCTGCAAGCAGGAGCAGGACCAGCTCGACGTCGACTTCGAAGTGCTCGACGGGTCGATCATGGGGCTCGACGAGCTCACCAACGTCACCAGGTACTGCCGGGCGTGCGAGCTCGCGTGCCCGGTCGGGCAGGATGGTGAGGTCGTCGCGCGCGCACCTGAGGCGGTGCTTGCCGACCAGCCCCGCTTCGTCCTGGAGGACGACCGGTGGGCCGCTTTCGGGGAGCAGTTCCAGGGCAAGTCGAGAGCCATCCCCGCGCTGAGCGAGGCCGCCGCCGCGTCGAGCCCGTTCGGCGGCGCGGAGGCTCCGCTCCGGCTCGAGGACCTGGCCGAGACGCACGACGTCGCCGGCTTCGGCTGCGGCGACGCGGACCTCGACGACTACCTCACCGGGCGCGCCCTTGCGGACCAGCGGGCAGGCAAGACCCGCATCGCCGCGCGCGATGGGCTTGTGGTCGGGTTCTTCGGTCTCAAGGCAGCCACGGTCAGCCCCCCCGCGACGACCGCGCACGTGCCCGGCCAGGGGCCCTTGGACGTCCCTGTGATCCTGCTGGAACGGCTGGCGGTCGGCACCTCCGAGCAGGGCCACGGCCTCGGCGCGGCGATGCTCTTCCAGGCGCTGTCCCGCTGTCTTCAGGCCGCCGACACCATGTTCTCCCGGGCGGTCCTGGTCGACGCAGGGGCCACCGGGCCGCGCGGCTTCTTCGAGAAGTACGGCTTCGAGCCCTCGCCGACGGATCCGCAGCACCTCGTCATCCGCACGAAGGACATCCGCAAGAGCCTGAAGCCGGCACAGGAGTAGGCTGCGTCGCGGGCGTCGCGGCAGCGCGTCAGCCGGCGTCGTTTCAGGCGAGCACCAAGCTGGCGGCGGCGAAGACGGGCGCCGGCGCCGTCTTGACCACGTGCGAGGCGGCAGCGGCATGACCGGCGGGAGCGGGTCGAAGGCTTGAAAGGAATGTGAGGGCGATGGCCCCCGACGCAGCACAGGCGGCGAACATCCGGCTGACGCCGAAAGAGGAGGCCGTCCTCGCCGGCGGCGAGGGCCCGGTGCTGCAGAAGGTCATGCGGACCGTGGTGCAATACGGGGAGGCGTTGGGCGCCGAAAGGCTTGTCGACATCATTGGCGACGGGCACCTGGTGATCGCCTACGCCATCCCCGGCATCGCCCCGTCGCTGGAGATGCTCGAAGAGCTCGTGGCGGCGGGGCTGAGGACGAAGTACCCGTTCACCCTCGACCCCCGGCCGCCGCTCGACTACGACAACTGGGCTCTCGATCCGCGGCAGGTCGCCGTCCTCGACGGCGCGTACCGGGACCAGGCGCGGTACGAGGACCTGCTCCTCCAGCTGGGCGCGCGCGACGCCGACGCGTACACCTGCCGCCCGTTTCTGGAGGAAGTCGGCAACACTCCGAAGAGCGGCGACATCCTCGCCTGGTCGGAGTCCGCCTGCGTCGTCTACGCCAACTCCGTCCTGGGCGCGCGCACCAACCGCAACGGCGCCATCATGGACCTGCTGTGCAACATCGCCGGCAAGGCGCCGCTGTCGGGCCTGCTCGAGGATGGCGCGCGCCGGGCCACCTGGCGCATCGACGTGAAGACCGCCGACCTGCCGCTGCCCCAGCTGCTGGGGGCGGCCATCGGCCGACGCGTGCTGGCGGACGTTCCGCTGGTCGGCGGCCTCGACCGCTTCCTCAGCGCCGACCTCGATGCGCCCACCCGCGACTACCTGAGCGAGATGGGCGCCGCCTGCGCCACGGCCGGGGCGGTCGGGCTCTTCCACGTCGAGGGCGTCACCCCGGAAGCCGTCGCTCAGGGGAGGGACGTCCTCGCTGCGGATCACCGCGCCTACGTGATCGACGACGACGTCCTCGCCGACCTCGTCGCCTCCTACCCGGTCCTGTGGCGAGACAAGGACGCGCGCCCGGAGAAGTGCTACCTCGGCTGCCCTCACATCAGCCTGGAGCAGATCGACTGGTGGGCGCGCAGCCTCAGCGCCGCGCTGCGCGCGCGGCGGCAGGCGCGGATCCAGGTGCCGACCACCCTGTGCGCCGCGCCGCAGACGCTGGCGCGGCTCGCGGCGGCCGGGGGCGCCAGGCGAGATCTGGAGGCAGCCGGCGTCATGCTCAGCGCCGGCTGCCCCATGCAGCTCTTCGACAACGACCTCGCCGCCGGCAGCGCCATCATCACCAACTCGACCAAGCTGCGCACCTACACCAACGCGCGCTTCTTCCCCGACCGCAGGATCGTCGAGATCCTCGTCGGTGGGGAGATCTGAGGTTGTCCGCGATGCTTCTCACCTTCACGGGGCGCCCAGTCCTCGCGGGCAACGTGACGGGCGTCGCGGTCGTCAGTCACGGCGGCTTCAACACGTACGCCAGCTTCTTCGCGAGCATCCATGAGCCCTCCGGCGTGGCGATCTGCGCCGACAGCGGGAACGCGGACCTCTACGGGCGCGACCTGGCGGGCAAGGTCATCTGCCTTCCCAGCTCGACCGGTTCGACGTCCGGCGGCGCCGTGTGGCAGCGTCTGATCGAGATGGGCAACGCGCCGCGGGCGCTGCTGTTCTCGCAGGCGATCGACTCGCTGGCGGCCGGCGGGCTCATCGTCGCCGATCTCTGGGCCGGCAAGCGCATCGTGGTCGTCGATCGCCTGGGCGACGCGTTCCTCGAGACGGTCGCGCATGGCGATGAGATCAGGATCCGCGATGACGGCGAAGTCGTGATCCGCCGCACCGTCGCGCCAGAGGTCCGTGCCGCGAGCCATCGGCGCGGCCCTGGGCCCTGAATGTGGGCCACGCCGGCCCCGACCCCACGGCCACTGAGGAGCGCCTCATGTTCACTGTGATCCAGACAGACCGCGGAGCATCGGACGGAGTCGTCGAGGACGCGGTGTTCACGGAATCCGGCCTCGACATCGCCTTCGCGAAGCACGAGCTCGAGACTGAAGACGGTCTGATCGAGGCCTGCGCGACGGCCGACGCCCTGCTCCCCGCGTACGCGCCGCTGACCGCCCGCGTGCTCGACCACCTGCCGCGCTGCCGGATCGTCGCCTTCATGGCGACTGGCTTCAACAGCGTGGATATGGCTGCGGCCACCGAGCGGGGCATCGTCGTCACCAACGTGCCGGACTACTGCACTGCCGAGGTCGCCGACCACGCGCTCGGCTTCCTGCTCGATCTGGGGCGCAACATCACCCGCCTGCACGACTCCGTTCTCGCAGGAGCTTGGGACTACGCGGCCTGTGGCAAGCCCGATCGCATCGGCCATCAGACGCTGGGCATCGTCGGCCTGGGCCGCATCGGCAGCGCGGTGGCGCGCAGAGCGCTGGCCTTCGGGCTCACCGTCAAGGCCTTGGATCCCTACGTGGACGAGGTTGCCATGAGCGCCCTCGGCGTCGAGAAGACCGGGCTCGACGATGTCTTGGCGTGCGACTTCGTGTCCCTTCACTGCTCACTCACCGACGAGACGCGGCTCATCATCGACGCCGCCGCCCTCGCGCGCATGAAGCCCACGGCGTACTTCATCAACACGGCCCGCGGCGCCTGCGTCGATACGGAGGCGCTCACACGGTCGCTCGCCGCAGACAGCATCGCGGGCGCCGCGCTCGACGTCGTGGATCCGGAGCCGCCGCCCACAGGGCACCTCCTGTACTCGATGCCCAACGTCATCCTCACGCCGCACACGGCGTTCATGTCGCGGGTCTCGGAGAAGGAGGTCCGCGAGAAGGCGTGCCGAGAGGTCGTCAGCGCTCTGCGCGGCGAGACGCCTCTCTACGTCTGCAACCCCGAGGTCCTCGAGAGGGACGGCCTGAGGTTGTCGGCGCCGTCCTCGGGCTGAGGGCGCACGCAGGCCGTCGCGACAGTCATCACCGCGACGAGAGGCAGCGGATGACCTCGCCGCCGGCGACCTCCTCGCGGCTGGCTGAGCGAAAGCTGACCCCTCAGCTCCCGGCCGCTTCCATCGTCCGCCGTCGGGAGAGCCGCAGGTAGAGCACCGCTCCGGTCAGGCCGGCGGCCAGCACCAGCACGTACGCGCCGCGACCCCCGAGCCGGTCCATCGCCAGCCCGCCGAAGATGGGCCCCAGAGCCACCCCGGCCGTCCAGACGAGCGTCCAGGCGCCCATGTACCGCCCGCGCAGGCGCAGCGGCGCCAAGTGGGAGATGACGGTCACCGAGAATGGCATCAGCAGTGCTGCGCCGAAGCTCACGACCACCACGAACGCCGCCGTGACGACTCCCTGGGGCGCGAAGGCGGCGCCTGAGAGGCCGACGCCCGTGCAGGTGCTGGCCACGGCCAGCACCCGCATCCGGTCGGCATGCCGCAGGCGCCGCCCCAGCGGGTACTGCACGAGCACGTTGCACAGGGCGTACAGCGAGTACAGCAGGCCGACTGTGCTCATCGACACGCCCACAGTGTCTTTGAGCAGGATCGGAAAGGTCATCAGGAACTGGCCGTGACAGTAGAGCGGCAGCAGGGTCACGGCGGCGAAGGTCAGCAGGCGCCGGTCGCGCAGCACGGCACGGTACCCGGCGAAGGTCGCGCGGACGCTCTCCCGTGCCGCTGCCGCGGCCGGTCGCGTCTCCGGCAGCCAGATGAAGGCGACCACGAGGAAGAGAGCGCAGATCACCCCGCCGGCGATGAACGGCCAGCGGTAGCTCGGGTCGTGACGGAGCAGCAGGCCGCCGAGAAGCGGGCCCACGACGATGCCGCCGCTCGCGGCCGTCCTCGCGATGCTGTAGCCCTCCGCGCGCCGATCCTCGGGCACAACGTCGCTGACCACGGCGTTGCTCGACATCTGGAACATCCCCCAGCCGAAGGCCGCCTCGAAGGCGATGAGCGCCACTACCAGCGGCACGCTCTGGGCGAAGGCCAGTCCAGGAAAGAGCACCGTGGTAGCCATGATCCCGAGCAGGAGCACCGGGCGCCGCCCGATGCGGTCCGCGGCGGCGCCTCCGGCGACCTGGGCCGGCAGGCCACAGAGCTGGGTGAACCCGTAGATCAAGCTGATGGCCGTGAGTGAGATGCCCAGCTTCTCGTTGAGGTAGATCGACTCGAACGGGTAGCCGCACTCGTAGCCCAGCACGTAGATGAACCACCCTGCGGCGAGCAGCCAGAACGAGCGCGGAAAGACGGACGCGAGCGTCCGCAGCCGCCGCGCCACACTCATCCCGCCGACGTCCGCCATGCTCTCACCGTTCGTTCCTCACGCCGCGGCCGGCCGGCTCTCGCCGGCCGGCCGGAGGCGTCAGCGCCGGTCTGGCCGCGGGCGAAGGCCCGCCGGCGGACGCTTCGCCCTCTCACCAGGCCCGCCGTCAGAGACGCTTCAGGCACGGCGCCTCGATGTCGAGGAGCGCGGCGATGTTGCGCTTCGCCTCGATGCCCTTGCGCGCCCTGGGCACGGCCGTGATGACGCCGATGTCGAGCTCTTCGCGCAGCGCGCGCATGACCGTCGAATCAGCGAGATCCTCCACGCCGACCTTGAGCTTGTCGGCCACGTACTTCTTCGCTTGCGGAAGCCTCATCTTCTTACGGAGCTGCATCCTCGCCACCAGATCTCCAGTGGTGCGGATGCCCCCCACGCCCGAGGCAAGCGCGTGGCTCATCGACATCCCGTAGGGATCGCCAGTACCCACCTACAAGCCATCGACGCGGCCGATCTCGACCATCGCCGCGCTGCACCTGGTGAGCACGTCGGGCGGCGGCGCCTCGAACATCGGCACGCCGCCGACGCCCATGCCGACGTTGGCGTGGATGGGGATCTCGGCGTCGCCGGCCGAGGCGGTGGTGTCGAAGTCGATGCCGTCGGCGCCCACGGCGGCCATGCACCGGGCCACGTAGAGCATGTCGGCCTTGCAGGCCGCGGCCATCTCCATCCGCGCCGCGCGGGCCTCCTCGATGCGGCCGCGCGGCGGCAGGTCGGCCGGGTTGGGGAAGGGGCCGTCGGGCTGCGCGTAGAGGCCGAAGTCGGGCATCGCCCGTTGAAGATCGGGAAGATCGTCGTGAGCAGCGCCTGTTCGACGCCCACGGCCTCCAGAGAGACGATCGGCTTGACCGGCTTGTAGGAGTAGTCGGGGTGGCCGATCTCCATGGTGTCGAAGCGGAAGGCGCGCTCGAAGACGCGCACGCACTGCTCGCGGGACAGGGGCAGGCCGACGCCGGAGGAGAGCTGCGCCGAGTTGAGCGTGTTGACCGAGCCGTCCTTGGTGAGGATCACCTCGGGGCGGGCTCCACGCCGACGATGCGCCCCTTGTAGGCGAAGAGGTCGTAGAGGTAGTCGAGCTCGGCCTCCTCGAGGGGCGGGACCTTGCCGCGCTTCACGGCGTCGGCGCAGCCGGCTTCGAGGTCGGCGCGCAGCTCGTCGGGGGTGAGCTCGACGATGTAGCCGTCGCCGTCCGGGTGCGGATGGTGCTCATGGGGCTCCCTCCGGTGGTGTCGCGGTAGCGGGGTGGGCGGCTGTGGCCATCATCCCACCCCCAGCTCGCGCTCGGCGTCGCGGACGATCGCCGCGAGCTCGTCGGCGACGCCGTCCGGGAGCGCGTCCGGGACGTGAGCGTCG
>Ga0247840_10004196_pt1 | contig 23095 bp, 17 predicted proteins | sample LaCruzMarch2015__FD_192404 | JGI IMG/M metagenome (GOLD analysis project Ga0247840, IMG submission 192404) | Freshwater microbial communities from meromictic Lake La Cruz, Castile-La Mancha, Spain - LaCruzMarch2015_17m | ecosystem: Environmental > Aquatic > Freshwater > Lake | place: Spain... | reverse complement strand
TCTCTGTGGTAAATGGCAATACAGAAACCAGCAGGATAACCTTGCCGTTATATAACGCCGGAGCTGGATTGAATATGGAGGATATTCCAGGGTAGTCCTTGGCTTGAATCAACGGATTGGCAGGATGCCTCGTCAATATTGCGGTGGAATCTTCCAATGGCCTCCCGATTTTGCTCTCATCCGATATTCCGTGCATAAAGTATTGTTCTTAAAGTATCCGCCATGGAGATGGGCGAGAAAGAGGGAATGAAGTTTACTGTTAACTGCTGTCAGGTTTTTTAACTCATTGCATTCAGCGCGATTTTTCCTTCGATCCGGGCCTCACCTTGACAGCCGGTTCGTCAAAGCATAAAAGCACCTGTGAACATGCGCCAACTTGGAACCCTTTGCGGGGTTTCCGTAGCCGCCGTATCGAAGGCGTTCAATAATCACCCCAGCATTCCCCCGGCCACCAAGGAGATGATTCTCCGCAAGGCCCGGGAAGTTGGCTATGTCCCAAATCCTGAGATCTCCCGGCTCATGCGCGCGGTCGCCGAAGGTTATCACGAGCATAATAAACCCACTATTGCGGTGCTTTTTCCCTGGAGCAGAAAACAGGATTTTGCTGAAGAAAGCGACATCCCGACGATTCAAATGATTTGGAAGGGACTTCACCAGTGTGCACGTGAAATGGGTTACCGCCTCGACTGCTTCTGGCTTGGTTCACCACACATGTCGGGCAAGCGCCTGGTCAACATCTTTACGGCCCGAGGGCTGGAGGCATTGATCATCTTCAGCTGCCCGCAGGGATACAAGGATGTCAGCATCGACTTCTCCAAGTTTTCGGTGGTGGCGATCGGGCACCTGCCTTTTGATCCCTCTCCGGTCACGATCGAGGTGGATGCCTTTGCCATCGGCACCCTGGCGCTAAAAAAGCTCCGTCAGATGGGATATACACGGCCGGGATTTATTTTGATGGACGCCGATCTTGAGCAGGATGAAGGGCGCCGGTATTCCGCATTCCACTACCTGAAAGAGGAGTTTTTTTCCAATCAGGCGCCCATTCCGGACATCCTGATGCAGACGTCGCATGTCAAGCCGTGGTCGCTCCCGAATGCCTCGGAAATCGATCGTCTGATCGGATGGGTTCGCAAGTATAAGCCGGACGTGGTTGTGAGCACGTTCAACGAGGTGAAAGACTGGCTTGTGAACTCCGGGTTTTCTGTTCCCCAGGACATTGGCTTTGTCTCACTCAACAATCCCCAAATGTTCAACAACTCCGGGACCGTGATTGATTGGGATCACGTCGGGCGCAAGGCCATGCTGTTGATGGACGGACTCCTCTCCAAATACAGCCGTGGCGTCCCGCACACCGCCGAAATTTACACAATCGCCCCCACCTGGTTCGAAGGCTCAAGCCTCGCCTCAGTCAAACTGTCCAAGAGTCAACGCCGACCTTCCCTGCGAAAAAAGAAATAGGCTTGGCGAACTCCCATTTCCGGAGTGCAGGCGGCGGGGACACAACGGCCCCGTGCGGAGGAATGGCTTCCCACCCCTGCTTGGATGATTGACGGAGGAATCGAAACGATTCCCCGCTACTGAACCTGAACCCACCATTTCTGGGGATCCGAACCCGTTCCCGTTGTCGGCAGATTTTCACTCGAAAAATCCACCATACGAACATGCCCTCCCACGAACAAGACCACCGTCTTGCCCAGGATGTCGGCCCCCACCACCGGTTTCACGAGTTCCGAATAGATCGGATTGGTGTGGAACAATGTGCCCCAGACGTAGGCTCCTGCGTGACCGGGATTGTAAACACCGGTGAAGAGCAATGGCCGGTCCATTGTTTGTTGAAGCTTGATTGGGGCAGCTGGATCCAGCTCCCACGACTGCGGGTTGGGATACTCCGCCGTTGGTGCCATCTTGGGAAATACTGCGGAGTTCAGAGTGTAGGACCTGGTTGTCCCGTCAATGGCTCTCCCTTTCGAGGCGGCAATCGGTTTCGTCAGCCTTGTCCATGCCAGAGAGTTGAGAAGCTTCTGTGACGACTTCACGCTGCCACAATAGGCGTCCACCGCCGTCGACCCCCCGCTGCGAACGATGTCGTAGGCAGAAATCGGGGATCTATCTCCATACATCAGTTGCAGGGCTGATCCATAGTTCTTGATGCGGCTGATGTCTTCGGCGGCTTCTCCTTTGATTCGCATCTTCTGAACTGCCGGCATCATCAACGTTCCCAGGAGCACAATGATGCCGATGGCCGCCAGCATTTCGACCAGGGTAAAACCTGACGAGCACCTCCCCTTTTTGGAAAGAGCACTGGAGCCCGAGCAAAACTCAGCTCGAAGCACTATGCGCTGTTTGAAGCATGAATCCATATCTGCAAGGTCGTCGGAGGAGAAAACATGAAAACCAGTAGTCCACGTTTTTCAACGCGACAAGCGGTCGGAAGGTTAACAGTTAATTGCTGCCTCGCCAAAAATCGCGATTTCCGCTGCTATTTCGTTCCTCTCTCATCTCGCGAGAGGCTGCGATCAAATGTGGGGTGCAGCTGCAGTCCGGCTCTGCGTTGCACCCAGAAGCTCCCCCGGTTTTGATGGCATCGGCTTCCCGAAACTCTTGGATTTTCCTCTGGCTATTGCCATCCTGCACAAGGCAATCCTTAGTAATCCCCGTATCGGCGTCCGGCGCGGGGATCGACTGGGCCGGAAGGCAGCGATTGCTTCCAGCCAACCAGTTCCCGGCGCAACGTTTCAACGATCTCCGGATTGCCTGCTGCGACATTGGCCCCCTCACGAGCGTCCTGCTCCATGTCGTAGAGCTCCGTCCGATCATCCTCCGTGTTCAACAGCAACTTCCATTTTCCCTTCCTTACTGCCAGCCGCGGACTGCAGTTCTCCTCACCCAGGACCTCAAAGCGACGTTCCCAGAAAAGCGGTCTTTTTCGTTGAAAATTCGTGTCGCCCTTGACAGCCGCCGCCACACTCTCCCCGTCGAGAATCTTGCGATCCGCCTCGGGAACTTCCAACCCGGTCAACTCGCAAAGGGTCGGCATCAAGTCCAGGCCGCTGATCACGCTCTTTTTGTTCACCATCCCGGCAGGAACCCCTCCTCCGGGCCAGCGGAAAAGAAACGGGAGTCGCGTGCCGCCATCATACAACGAGCGCTTCCGGCCGCGGAATGGTCCGGAACTGCCGGAAGCCGACCAGCGGGCGTTCATGGCATGGCCATCCTCCGGACCATTGTCTGATGAAAAGACCACAATGGTATTCTCAGCAATTCCCCGCTTATCCAGATACTCCAACAAGCGTCCGATCTGTCGATCCATCTCCGTCACTGCCGCCGCGTAAACCATGTCGGGAGACGTGAATCCCTCCGGTTCCTCCTTTCGGAATGGCGCCATTTGGTCTTGGGTTGGCATGAGGGGGGCATGTGGGTCCAACAGCCAAAGCTGGCAATAGAATGGCTCATTGCCGATTTGATCCAGAATGGAAATCGTCTCGTCCACCAGAATCTTCGAGCAATCGGGCCTTTCCGGCAGTTTTCCAAGGTTTCGTGATCCCGAACGATAATCCACCCAGCGTGCGATATCGAAACCGTAGGCCGCGGGGTCTCGGGAGAGCAGGTCCCCGAGATGCCACTTCCCCACATGCGCCGTGCTGTAACCAGCCTGCTTCAGAATTTGAGGCAGCACGCACGTTGACTTCGGATCAAGAGAGTCGACCGTCCCGAATTTTTCGTTCTCAGCATGGCTGCCCAGGGCCCGATGAAACTTCAGCTCAGCCGGGAAGCGCCCGGACAGCAGAGCGGCGCGTGAGGGAGAGCAAACAGATGCCGCCTGATATGCTTGCTCGAACCGGACCCCCTGCGCTGCGAGCCGGTCAATGTTCGGTGTTTTGAACTGTGCGTTTCCGTAACAGCTCGCATCCCCCCAGCCCATGTCATCCGCAAGGATGAAAAGAATATTGGGACGTTCAGCAGCCGCGGGGGAAACAATCACGAGCAACCAGAGGACGCAAAGCGTAAAAATCAGCTTCGATTTGGGCTTGATCCGGGTCTCTGTCCGGACGACTTCTTCTATGGTTGGTCTCATGACATGAAATCCTCGTTTCGGTCTGCGGCTCGATATCACTATACCCGGAAGGGCCCACCTGGCGAAAATCGCTGGAGCGGGGGAACGAGGTTGCACTTAATAGAAATACGGCTGGACACAATATAATGCAATAAATAAACAATAGCACAGATTCCTGCGTGGAGGCGCACAGGTTCCGTCACGTCACAGGTCCCTGTTCAATGTCTTGAGCGGAATCTTCTATCTTTATATACCTTCCGGGCGATGCAATACCGTTGCGAAAATCATCTTCTGGACAGTCACAGCAACAAATTGCAACATAGAATAAATGATCATGAGCAAACCCCGGCATACACAGGATCCCTTGGGGTGTCCGGAGCCGCTCCGCCGGCTTCACTTTGATCGAACTCCCGGTCGTTATCGCGATCATCGCGATTCTCGCCTCCCTGTTTTTTCCTATGGCATCACATTTCCTCGATCGTGCAAAGGGGGGGCAAGTGCATGTCCAACCTCCGTCGGATCGGGGTCGCGATGAACATGTTCGTCGGGGACCACGATGGCTGCTATCCGCTCTTCTGCGATGGACACCTCAAGGCGATTGGCTTCTCGGATGGTCGACTGCAAGCGGAGGAGGGGCGACGGCGTCTGACCCTGCGGGATGAATAGGGTTCTTCCGCACCACACTCGGAAGCCGAACGGCATGGTTCCTAGAAAAGAATAAATACTAACTTTTCGCAACGAATATTGCGTTTTGTTGCTTTCCTGCTGAGGATCACCACAAATATATCCGTTATGAAACCATCTGAAACTGTTCCAAAAATGATCGTCGGCGATTCACCGCTCCCGGTCTCTCTGATTTCGCGCAGCCTCCACAATCCCATCATCACCGCGGGCGATCTTCCATTTCCTGGCCAGTGCTGTTTCAACAGCGGCGCGGTGCGGGTGAACGGGGAGATCGTCATGGTCCTCAACTGCTGGGATGCCGAGTGGGTGCCGCACTTCCTGATCGCCCGGAGCACGGACGGGGTTCATTTCGACATCAGCGACAAGACCATCGCCTCGCCTCCGGACGAGTATCCCTACCGGGGACGCAAGGACGGGATCTTCGACACGAGGATCACCACGCTCGATGGATGGCACCACATCACCTACAATGTCTCATCGGGGCTCGGCGGGCGGATCCGCCTCATCCGCACAAGGGACTTTTCCCATTTCGAGGATCTGGGGTTCATCACCGGTATTGACCACCGGAACTGCGTGATTTTCCCAGAAAAAATCGGCGGCCTCTACGCACGGCTGGAGCGTCCCAACGGGGAGGGGAGCACTGGGGGCGACATTTACCTGTCCTACTCGCCAGACCTCATTTTCTGGGGGAAAACCGAGCTGGTATTGCAGAAGAGCACCCGCTACTGGGAAAGCTTCAAGATCGGGCCCGGTGCCCCGCCCGTCAAAACCAAGGCGGGATGGCTGGTTTTGTATCACGGCTGCCGCCAGCACATGAATGGCATCATGTATAATGCCGGCGTCATGCTGCTGGATCTCGCCAATCCCGCAAAGGTGATCGGCAAGATGAGGGCCTGCCTGATGTGGCCCGAGGAGGATTACGAGTTCCGCGGCAATGTCCCGCAGGTCGTTTTCCCCACCGCTGCTGTCCCGGGCAGCTCCGACGACGAACTTCTCGTTTACTACGGCGCCGCCGACAGCTCGATCTGCCTCGCCAAGGTTTCGATCGCGGCGCTCGTCGAGCGCTGCCTCGGCGACGGACCCTGCCTGCCAGGCCAGCCCTGAAGGGGAGGACGTCACATTTTCTTGAAAAGACCATTGATAATAAATCAGGGCGCTTTCGCTATAACTTGCGCTAAGTTACACGCGTTCCCAATTCAACCACACCCCATGAAAAGCAACAAACCCATGAACCATTCTGCCACCCGTTACGGTCTCCTCGCACTCGCCTTGCTCGCGGTTGCTCCTTTTGCCCGTGCCCAGAATTTCACCATTGGAAACCTGATGAAGAACAAGAGCGCGGGGCCGGGCTGACGGCTTGAGCTGGCAGTTCTTTAAGTGAACAGTAAACTGGAAGCGTTCTTGAAACGTTCCCTCCCTGATCACCATTTTGTATCATGACCATCGAAGCCCTCGTGAGAGTCGGGGTGGCCGCTGCAATGATCCTTTCAACCGCGATCGGTGCCGCGGCACCGGACGCAGGATCTTCGGCAAAGACCTTTAAGCCCAATATCATTTTCATCCTGGCCGACGACCTGGGGTGGACCGACGCGGGCGTCTACGGCAGCCGGTATTACGAGACGCCGAATATTGACCGCCTCGCCGCGCAGGGGATGCGGTTCACGAACTTTCACACGTGTCAGAACTGCGCCCCGACACGCGCCGCGCTGATGAGCGGTCAATATGCGCCGCGCACCGGCATCTACAACGTCGGCGCAGGCGAGGGGAAGTCCGACTGGGAGAGCCGGCCGCTGCTTCCCGTGAACAACTCCAACAAGCTGCCCGCCGACAAGATCACCGTGGCGCAGGCGTTGAAAACCAACGGCTACCTGACCGGGATGTTTGGCAAGTGGCATCTCGGTGACGATACGAAACCTGAGTATCATCCGGCAGGACGCGGCTTCGATGAAGCGATCGTGACGCACGGCGACCACTTCGATTTTGACACGATCCCGAAGGTGGAGATCCCCCCCGGGATCTACAAATCCGACTGGCTCACCGACCGTGCAGAGGATTTCATCCGCCGGCACAAGGACGGTCCCTTCTTCCTCTATCTGCCGCATCAGGCGGTTCACAGCCCGATCCAGGCGAAGAAGGAGGTGATCGGGAAATTCGAGTTGAAGCCGCCAGTCGGCGGGCACTCGAACCCGACGTATGCGGCGATGATCCAAAGCCTTGATGAAAGCGTGGGCCGCATCTCGGCGCTGCTCGATGAACTCAAAATCGCCGACAACACCGTGCTCGTCTTCGCAAGCGACAACGGCGGCGTGGGGGGCTACGACCGCGCAGACGGCCTCATCCGTGACCAGCCATTCAAGGAGAAGCGATTCAAAACGGAAGCGGACGACGGGAAACACATCACCGACAACACCCCGCTGCGCTCCGGCAAGGGCTCCCTCTACGAGGGAGGCACGCGAGCTCCCTTCATCGTGCGCTGGCCGGGCAAAGTAAATCCGGACTCCGTGTGCGACGTGCCCACAATCCATGTGGATTTGTATCCCACGCTGCTCGACTTCGCGGGAGCACCCGCGCCCGACGGCTACCCCCTCGATGGCGAAAGCCTTGCGCCGCTCCTGCTCGGCGGCAGTGACTCGCTGAAGCGTGATGCCATCTTCCAACACTTCGCCAGCTATCTTGGAGCCGGCCCCGGCCAGTGGCGAAGCACTCCCGTCGCCACGGTCATCTCAGGCGACTGGAAGCTCATGGAATTCATGGAAGACAAGCACATCGAACTCTATAATCTCCGGGATGATATCGGCGAACACACCGATCTGGCCGCGACGAACCCCGAAAAAGCCGAAGCCTTGCGGAACCGCCTGCACGCCTGGCAGAAGGGCATCAACGCACCGGTGCTGCAGCCGAACCCCGACATCAAGCCTCCCGCCACAGCCAACGGCAAAGGCAGGGGGCGAAGAAGCCAATCCACCGAGTGAAAGAAGATGCGACCGTCCCTTCAGGAGGGCCATCCCACAGCCCGCTCTCGTTCCACTCAATCCTTCACCACATGACATCAGCAGTGCGAATCCTCAGCTTGTCGCTTCTCATTCCGCTGGCCGCTTCTTCTGCCGGGGCCGCGCCGGACGGCCGCCCCAACATCGTCCTCATCGTGGCCGACGACCTCGGCTATCGCGACACCGGCTGCTATGGTGCCACGAACATCGCCACACCCAACATCGACCGTCTGGCCGCGCAGGGCGTGCGATTCACCGACGCCCACTCGACAGCCGCCGTCTGCAACCCCTCGCGGTATTCAATCCTTTCGGGCACCTACCTCTGGCACGCCCGGCGCAAAAATGACTACTCATTCTATTTTCACGAGGGGCAGACCACCCTGCCCTCACTCCTGAAATCCGCAGGCTATCACACCATCGCGCTGGGGAAATGGCACAACGGCTTTGGCCGGGATCTGCCCGAGCCGGACTGGAATGGCGACCTCAAACCGGGCCCCTTGGAAATCGGATTCGATTCCTTCTTCGGAACGCCGAGAAGCCATAACGAGCCGCCGCTGGTATTCGTAGAAAACCACCGGGTCGTGGGTCTCGATCCCGCCGACCCGATTCAAATGGACCGCTCCCAAGGCCCGCACGGCACCGCGACCGGAGGCCGGGCGGCCATGGAGGCACGTCCGAAAGACCGGATCGATATGATCCTGGCGGACAAGGCGGTGGAATATTTCTCGAAGCAACCGGCGGAGTCCCCGTTTTTCATGTATCTCGCCTTTGAAGCGCCGCATGTTCCGATCGCTCCCGCGCCGGAGTTTCGCGGCCGGAGCCGGGCAGGCCTCTACGGCGACTTCATTCAGCAATTGGACCACTGCGTGGGCTGGGTGTTGGATGGCTTGAAAGAACGGGGCTTGGAAGAAAACACGCTCGTGATCTTGACCAGTGACAACGGTGGCGTGTATGATCAGGCGGCACTCGAGGCAGGGCACCGTTGCAACGGGGAGCTACTGGGCCAGAAAACCGATGTTTGGGAGGGTGGACATCGCGTGCCGCTGCTGGCCAGGTGGCCCTCCAAGATTCCCGGAGGCGTCGTCCGCAAGGAACTCTTCACCCAGTTGGATCTCATGCCCACGCTGGCCGAAGCAGCTGGCGTGCCGCTGCCCGCGGGCGCGGCGCCCGACGGCACCAGCGAGCTCGCGGCGTTCACAGATCCGCTTCATGCGCCTGCCAAACGCACGGAAGCAGTGTTTCTCGGCACCGACGGATTTGCCCTGCGACAGGGTGATTGGATTTTCATCCCCAAGCAGGGTTCGGGCGGAATGTCCGTGCCGGAATTGAAACCCAGACCGTGGAGCCTTTCCTATCAGACCATGGGATTCATCAACAGCGACCAAGATGAGCGGGGTCAAACCAAGCCGGATGCCCCATCCAACCAGCTTTACTCTCTTGCCAACGATCCCGGCCAGCACACCAATGTCGTCGGGCAACATCCGGAACGCCAGATGCAGATGCAGGCCCGGATCGTGGAACTGCTGCCTCAACTCCGTAAAAGTCCGCCGCCGTCCCGGACAGATCCAATGTAAAATCACCCTGACACGATGAAAAACACCCGCCGAATCCCAACCATTGTCGCCGCCGTTTGCCTCGTCGCGATACTCTCCGCCGCCCAGTCCCTGCAGGCCGAGGTGATCACACTCGCCTCGGTTTTGGACGCGCCGCACGTTGAGTCCCTGGAAGAAGCCTTGAGCGCACAGGGCAAAACCCTCACCGCCGCGGATGACCTGGTATTGATTGGAAGGTTTAACACGACGGCCAGGGATCAGGGCGCGGGAGGCCTGATCTGCGCGAACCTGGAGATCCGGTCGCGCAGTAATTCTCCGAAAGACCTCGGCGCTTTGTTTCTACAGGCGTCCCCGCTGACGGTGGAGGACACAATCAACATCGAGGCCGGAACCCTCACCAAGAACACCAGGAGCCTCAAATTCCAAGCCCTCCGGTTGGGCAGGAGCGGCTGTCTGGAAGTGATCATCAACCCGGGCAAGGCGTCGGGTGATTCGCTGGACTGCGCGCAGGGAAGCAGCTTGATCTTCAAACTATTTGATGAAACGTCGCTCTCCACCCTGGAATCGCCGGGCTATTGCGCCCTGAATTTATCCGGCGATGCCAGCTTCGCCAACGGGAGCAGGGTCATCCTGCAGTTCCTCAAAGACGCGCCCCCTCAGGCCATTGCCCCGGGGCAATACCTGCTTGTGAAGTCGGGATCCATCACAGGAGCTCCTGAGCTGGCGGTCAAAATCGGCAGTGAAGCCGTGCCAAACGATCGCTTTTCCCTCAGGCAGGAGGAAGGCAACCTGCTGCTGCAGGTGGGGCCATAAGCCTGCTCCCGGACCATTCATTCCACCATGTCATGAAACACCCCATCCTCCTCGCGACAGTGCTGGCTTCCTGCAGCTCCCTTCCGGTTTTTTGTGACGAAGCCAAGCCCAACGTCCTCCTCATCATCGCGGACGACCAGGGCTTCGGCGATTTCGGATTCACGGGCAACAAGCTGGTGCGCACACCGAATATTGACCGGCTCGCCGACGAGTCGGCGGTGTATCGGAACTTCACCGTCGCGGCGGCGTGTTCGCCAACACGCGCGGCGCTGTTCACCGGTCGCGATCATTTGCTCACCGGCATCTGGGGCGTGGGCGAACGTGCGGGACTACGGGATGACGAGACGCGGATGCCGGCGTTTTTCAAGACGGCGGGATATCATACCATGCACGTTGGCAAGATCGATTGTGTGAAGGTTGGCAAAAAGAACGGACAGGACTTCGGGTGGGACGATTGGCTCGGCGGAAGCGGTTACGAGCATCGCGATCCGATGATGTGGAAGCCCAAAAACAGCGAGCGCGGCCATGGATGGACAGCTGACATCTGGACGGATTTTGCGCTGAATTTTATCCGCGAACACCGTGAGGAGCCGTGGTTCGCCTCGGTCGCGTTCATCATCCCGCATATGCCATGGGTCTGTGATGAGAAATACAGCGCGCCTTTCGTGGCGCAAGGGTGTTCGGATAATCTCGCAGCGTGTTACGGCAGCATCGCGCACATGGATGAGTGTATTGGCCGCCTGCTCGATGGATTGAAGGAAACAGGGCAGGACCAACGCACCATCGTTGTTTTCCTCAGCGATAACGGGCCAACAAGCCCGGAGGCGAAAGCAATGAACGAAGACGAACTTGCGAAGGATGCCGATTGGGTGAAGCGCAACATCGCAAACCTGCGCGGTCACAAGGCGCTGGTCTGGGAGAACGGCGACCGGGTGCCGCTGCTCGTGCGATGGCCTGGACACATTCAGCCCGGCGATCGCAAGCAGTTTGGCGGTGTCGAAGATGTGCTGCCCACGCTGCTCGATCTCACCGCGATCAAAGCCGACACCACACCGCATCAACCCTTCACCGGGGTGAGCCTGAAAGCATCGCTGGAGGATGCCTCCACAAACGCCGGGCATCCCGGATTGCTCCGAATGGCCATCTCCGGTCCCGGCTCACCGAAGCCCGGCGTCACGGATGTCACGCTGCGCAAAGTTGAAGATCACCATCTCACCCTGCGCGGCCCGAGATTCAAATACCACTCTCTTCCCGGTGGCACGTCCACGCTTTATGACCTTGATGCCGATCCCGGCGAAACCACCGATGTGCAAGGCAGGTTCCCCGAAGTTGTGGAGCAAATGGCCGGAGAATGCCGCGCACGCTGGAACGCCGTCATCCACAGCGGACGTTCCTTCACACCGGAACCGGAAATTGCCGGTGGCAAAACAGGGAAGGACGGAGAGTGAAACGCCCAATACTCCTTATCGACAGAAGGCTCAGGATCGCCATCGCATCAACCTCATCCACTGAAACAAACCTCCCCTCCATCCTGTGGGGAACTCTACAACCTCAAGACCGACATGCTGGAACAGCACAGCCCGGCAGACGCCACCGAGTATGCGACACAGTTGCGGGAGGTGAGGAAGCTTCTATCCGATGCGCTCGGACCGCTGCCGCATGTGTTCAGCGAGTTAAAGACCACATCAACATCATGAAAATCATCCTGCTGATCTCCGCCCTCCTGATCGCCCCTGCCATCACGGCATTCACCTCCGCAGCAGAGCCACCTGGCCTCACTGTTGCAGACGGAAAGTTTCTTCTGGCCGGCAAGCCGGTCCGGGCGGTTGGCATCTGCTATTACGATCTCTTTACACGCATCGCCGCCAAGCCGGAAAACGACTCCTCGCTGACCGGCTTGAAGGAGCTGGCTCAGGCCGGCGTGCCATTCGTGCGCTTCAATGCCGGCGGATATTCTGAGCGCGACTGGGAAGAATATCTCAGGGACAAGGAAGCCCACTTTGCCGCGATGGACCGGGTCGTGAAGGCCGCGGAGGAAGCGGGCATCGGCTTAATCCCGTCGCTCTTCTGGACACCCAATCTCTGCCATGTGGCAGGGGAGCACAAGCAGGCATGGGGGGATCCGAACAGCGCCACCATCGCCCTGATGCGGGATTACACCAGCAAACTTGTCGGGCGCTACAAAAACTCCCCGGCCCTCTGGGCCTGGGAGTTCGGCAACGAGTGGAACCTCAAAGTTGATCTCCCCAATGCCAAGGAACTGCGCAAGCCGGGAGAGGACGAGAGCGACGACCTGAAATCCCCGCAGCTTGCCACGGCTCTCGGGGAATTCGCCAAGGCGGTGCGGGCGATCGACGCGACGCGCCCGCTGATCACTGGCCACTCGCTTCCCCGTCCGTCCGCGTGGCACAACACCCGGGAAAAATCCTGGGCGCCCGATGACCGCAAGCAGTGGGAGGAAATTCTCCTGCGCGACGCCCCCTCCCCCTTCGACACTCTCGGGATCCATATCTACGCCGACAACGAGCCCCACGAGGCCTGCGGCCGCTGGACCACCGGCTGGGCTGACTACCTGAAAAACCTCAGGGATGTCGCCACAGCAAACAAAAGGGCGCTTTTCATCGGGGAATTCGGCCTGGCCGATGGCGGAAAATTTTCCTCCGAGGAGGTCAAGACGAGATACCGGGGCATCCTCACCGCCATGCAGGAGGCCGGCGTGGATCTCGCCGCGGCCTGGGTCTTTGACCTTCCCTCGCAGCGCAAAGACTGGAGCATCACCTTTTCCAACAGCCGGGCCTACATGCTCGAAGACGTGATCGCCGCGAACAAGGAATGGATGAAGCACTGACCCGGGTTCGTCCCGGAGATCAAATGTAGGTCCTCCGAGTTCTGCCTTGCAAATCGCAGCCCTCTTTGTTTTCAACATCCAGCCTGCCAGCCGGACCGTTCCGCCTCAACGTGCCCTAGCCTTTGAGTCGATCCCGGCTATGCGGATTTTTTCGGGGTGGTCCGAAACCTCCTCCCGTGTTCCGGGCGGGGTTTCAGTTGCGCTACCGGTCCGGAGCTTCCGCGAACGATCAAATCCCCCCTCACCACCGCAGGCGCCTGGGGGATCTCGTTTGAAATATTCTCGATCCGGCGGTGAACAATGGTTGCAGCCTCCATCCCGACCTTTTCATAGTTCAAACTGAGCACCGTAAGTGGAGGCGTGCAGAATTCGCAGAACCGGGAGTCATCAAACGTCATCACAGAAACCGCCTCCGGGACCTTGATCCCCAGCACCGACAGTTCGTGCAGCGCGGCCTGCCCCTCCTCGTCGCTCATGGTCAGAATAGCGGTCGGGGGGTGCGGCCGGTTCATTAGCAACTGCACGGCCTGGGAGGCGAAATCAAAGGCGTCCGAGGGAGGACTGGCGCAATCGTTGAGATCGAAAAAGATCGCGGCCTCCGGGCCGAGCCCGGCCTGCTTGAGCGCCCGGAGATAGCCCTCTCTCCGGGAAAATCCAATATCCAGGGCCTTCAAGGTGTCAACGAACGCAATCCTCCGGTGACCGAGATCCAGCAAGTGCCGGGTGCCACGCTCGGCCATTCCGGACGAGTCGGCGCGGATGGTCCAGGCCGCCGCCTCGGGCGGGCCCGTCATCACGCAACAGTAAGGGAAATTCTGCTCGTTGAGGCTGGCGAAGTAGGGGCTTTGCTTCGACGCGTTCAGGAAGACCGCGCCATTGACCCCGCGGCGTCCCAGGACCCGCACCAGATCGCATTTCGAGAGACGGTCGAGTTCCTCACCAAAAAGCGAAAGCTCGATATCCTGTTCGTTGCAGTAGCGCCAGACGCCATCCAAAATCGCATCCACGTAGCTGGAGAAGAGGCTGCGTTGCTTCGGCACCGTCTCAAGCACGAAGCAGATGTTGGTCACCCGCGGCTCGAAGTTGCGCAGCTTGAAACCCAGGTCGGCTGCCCTCTTCCTCACAATCGTCCGGGTCTGGATCCCGATCTCCGGGCTGTTGCGCAGCGCCCGGCTCACCGTGCCGGGAGAGAGGCCGAGATCGGCGGCCAATGTGTAAACCGAAACGTCCTGTTTTTTTCGGCTGCGCCGCAACTTGCCTTGCATATGGCGCGATCCTGCCGGCTTCAAATGCTCAAGGCAAATAAATGTTGCGTGACGTGCGCGCTGTGCTTTTTCCCGCACCGGATGGATGCAAGCGCAGGATCAACACGCAGGAAGGAAGGAGCGCAACAATTCGAACAGACCGGCGTCCAACCGGTGGCCGTGCCAGGATCGGGTTCGTGCCCCCGGCATCCCGTTGTCGAGGATGCCAAACCTGCCGGTGAGGTTCCAGAGCGCAAAACCGATTTGCCGGCTGGACAGGAGCGCGAGGACGTCCCGGTACCAGCGCTTCACGGCCACCGACTCATTGCAGTTGAATACGCCCATTTCCGAGCAGTGCAATGGGAGTCCGTCAAACTGTGCGAGGGTGCATTCGTAATCCGCCTCGAGTTGGCGACGCCCGTAGCGGATCGTCGCGTCTTCGAAGGGATAGTTGTTCATGGTGATCGGAAGATCGACCCACGGGCAGCCCCGGCAGGTGAATGAAAGCGGGTCATAGCCGCGAACGGCATAAATGTAACGCGGGTCGCGGGGCGGGTTCCACCTAGTGATGTTGAGGACCAGGTCCAAGACAATCGTCCTTTCCGGCGAGTGCTCCCAGATCCGGCGGGAGCATTGCCGGATGACACGGTTCACTCCTTCAAGGAACTCCGCGTCAATCCGCCGGGCGCACGGTTCGTTTACCAGATTAAAGCTCAGATCCCGGGAGGACGCCCCGGAATACCTCCGGGCCACCAGTCCCCACATGTCGGCGAAGGTCCGTTGTTTTTTTTCGTCGTGAAACAGCGTGTTGATGCGTCCGAAATGATGCTCGCGCCCCGGAACAAGATGATGAATGCAATACCCGGGTGCCGAATGGAACGCCAGGTTGAGATGGATCCCCCGCTCGCGACAACCCTCGACCATGCGGTCGAGAACCGACTCGTTGCGCCCGAACCGGACCTCTCCGCACTGGAAGAGAAGACGGGAGTCCATGGGCAGCCGGACAAAGTTGAACCCCCACCCCGCAATCCAGTCCAGATTGCGCTCGATCTGGTCGAAGCTCCGATTGTCAGGGAAATACTTGTCCCAGACCCTGTCCTTCGAAAAAAGGTATTGTAGGTTGAACCCCCACCAGCGCGGGTTTTCAGGAACCGCCACGGGGGGTGGCATGCCCGGGGTTGCTTTTGTTTTCATTCGGAAGTCGATTCCCGCTCAAATCTGGTCAGAAAATCGCTGCGATGTCGATGGTCATGCAGGGGTCTCCTCGCGCTTGGAAGCCGGCGCCTTCTTACGACCCTTGCCATTCATTCCTGATCGGCCTTTTGCGGAGGCGAAATCTGTCCCTTGGCTGCGAGGCGACGGTTGGCAGCCGCGATCATTTCAAAAACAAACGCGTTTTCTCCGCCGGACTCGGCATTCCAGACCTTGAGGTCGGGATTCGGGGAGTTGAAGACCCAGTAGGCCGAGAGCGGAATATCGAGCTCCTCGATCCACTGCAGAAAATCCAGGACCTGCGCGCGGCGCTCCGCCGGATCCAGTTCCCCGACACCTGGACCGAATTCGCCGAGCCAGACCGGCTTGCCGAGCTTCCGCGCCTCCGCCCGCGCGGCGGCAAGAATCTCCCTTGTCGCTGCGCCAGCGATTCCATAACCGGGATATCCTTTCCCGTCTTTCTTCGGATGATAAAGGTGGAGACTCACAGTGTTTGTGGGATTCGCCTCCGCCATCGCCTCCCGCCATTGTTCCTTGCTGTCGTGCTTCCATCCTCCCCCGCGAGCGAGATTCCATGCGCTCGTGCGCGGTGTGGCATCGCCGGTCATGACCGGCCGGTCCGGATCAATCTCACGAACTGCGGAGAGAAAATCCATATAGGCGCCTAAAACCGCCGCACTCGTGAGCCGATCGTTTTCTCCGCGCTGCCGGGCCGTATCCCGATCCGGCACAACCCACTTCTCGGGATCCACCGGACCGGGCAGATCGGCTTCCGTCATGTATTCGTTACCAAATTCCCAGGCCCAGATCGCAGGCGAATCCTTATACCTTGAGACAATATCCCTCGTATAGCGGCGCATGAAGTCGCGTGTCTTGCTGTCCGCCCGCCCCCATGCCGACACTGGTTCGCCGACAAGGTCCGGCACTGAAAAATATGCCCAGAACAGGCAGGGAACCAGGCCGATTCCCCGGCGTTCCGCCTCGCTCACCAGGCTGTCCAGAACTGCAAAATACCGTTCGGGATCGTCGCGGTAAATTTTCCACTCCCTCGGATAGAACGGGCACGCCGCAAAGCGGGCGAACGGGATGCCAACCTGCTGCAAAAACTCCAGACCCGCAATATAGTCCGCCACGCCGTTCCGCTGAGCTGGTGCTTCCAACTCCCGCTGAAACGCGTCGTAGTAGTTGATCCCGATCCCGCGATAGGGCGCCCCATTCCGGAAAAGGCCGCCGTCCTTCACGGAGAGCGGGGTTCCCGCCAGCGCGACGGTGGCCGTCAGGAACGCCAGAACAAGAAATCTCATGGGCAGAATGATCGGCTGATAATTCCCCTCGACGCAACAAGAAACAACAATATACTGCGACAATGAATTCCCCGGAACGCCAGCCGGCCAGCGATCCCGGGCTCACGCGAGGCAGGAAAGCGGCCTGGGCGACTGGTGCGTTTGCCGACGTGTTCATGGCCAACGCATTCAGCTATCTTGCGCTTCCGATCTACAACGTGGCGCTGAAGGTGGACCCCGCCTTTCTGGGTTGGGCGATGGGGATTCCCCGCATCTGGGACGCCCTCGCCGATGCGTTTGTGGGCAACGCCTCCGACAACACGCGGAGCCGGTGGGGTCGGCGCCGGCCTTTCATCTTCGTCGGGGCGCTGTTCTCCGGGCTGTTTTTTGCCCTGATGTGGATGCCTCCCGCATCAGCCGGGGCCGGGGTGATCGGGATGTATTTTCTTGGGATCTCGATCCTCTACTACACCGCCTACGCGATCTTCACCGTTCCGTGGGGCGCGCTCGGCCTCGAGTTGAGCAACGACTACCATGAGCGGACGAACGTGCAGGCCTGGAAAAATGTTTTCCAGGCATTCGGCGGGATTTTTCTGGGCTCCCTGTGGTGGCTGGCGCTGCGGTTGGGAACGAATGAGGTCGAAGGGGTGCGATGGGTCGGGGTGATCTTCGGAGTGCTCATCGCGACAGCAGGCATCGTCCCGGCGATTTTCGTGAGGGAAAGAGCACTGGATCCCGGGCGGGAGAAGCTGCCGTTCTGGCGCGCGGTGGCCGGAACATTTCGCAACCCTTCGTTTCTCTGCGTGATCGGCTTCACGGTTTGCATCATCTTCGGAGTCTTTGTCGTCAACGCATTCGCCCTCTACATCAACATTGTTTACGTCTTCCATGGCAACAAGGCCGAGGTTTCGAGCCTCAACCTCCTGATGAACGGCATCTTCCAGGTGGTCGGTCTTGCCATCAGCCCGGCGGTGGCGATGGTTGCGCACCGCCTGGGCAAGCGGACCACGCTCGCCGGCGGGCTCGCGCTCGTCGTTCTGGGGTTCGGCCTGAGCTGGTGGACCTACACCCCGCAGGCGCCGTTTCTCCAGGGCGTCACGCTCGCGCTGATCAGCCCCGGCCTCGCCTGCCTGTGGATCATCGGCCCCTCGATGCTCGCGGACATCTGCGACATGGACGAGCTTCAAACCGGGCTGCGCCGTGAGGGCATGTATAGTGCCACCTTCGCATGGTCGATCAAGCTGAGCATCGCCCTCACGATGATCCTGAGCGGCTACATGCTCAACTGGGCGGGCTACGATGCCGCCCGCGAGGCAGCCCAGCTGCCTGGGGTGATCGACCGGCTCCGCCTTCTCTACATGGTCGTCCCGAGCGCCATGGGATTGCTCGGCCTCGCCTTCGTTTTCCTCTACCCGATCACAGAGAGCAGGGCACGCGAGGTCCGGGAAAAGATCGCAAACAGCAAAGCGGGAGAAGCGAGATAAACATCACGCAACATTTTTAACAAACATGGGGCGCTCTCCAGCCGGAATTCGGCTTGCAACGAATGTGTCCCCCTGCCATTCCCTCCCTTGGAACATTTGACTTCCCACCGGTTGTTTGTTTGATTCCCGTGCATGGACTCCACCGGATGTAGCAGGCGCGGCTTTCTCAAGGCAGCGGCGCTCTCGACGGCCGCACTGGCGATCAAACCGGCACTCGGCCAGACAGGCGGAATGGCATCGAATACCGCCGTCCTTCCCCGCCGGGAATTCGGAAAGACGGGCATACAACTTTCCATCATCGGCATGGGCGGGATCGTCGTAAAAGATGCCGATCAGGACCATGCGAACCGCATCGTCTCGGAATTTGTCGAGCGGGGCGTCAATTACTTTGACGTCGCGCCCTCCTACGGCGATGCCGAAGACAAGCTCGGGCCGGCCCTCGAACCGCACCGGAAAAACGTCTTTCTCGCGTGCAAAACGCAAAAACGCACCGCCGGGGAGGCGGCGGAGCAGTTGAAACGCTCATTCGAAAAGCTGCGCACTGATTACTTCGACCTCTACCAACTGCATGCGGTGACGGATGTCGCCAAGGATATCGACTCAGTCTTTGCAAAGGGCGGCGCGATGGAAGTTATCACCGAGGCAAGAAAAGCCGGACAGATCCGCCACATCGGGTTCTCCGCCCACTCGGTCGAGGCCGCATTTGCCGCGATGGACCGCTTCGACTTCGACTCGATCCTTTTTCCTGTGAATTTCGCCAACTACTTTGCCGGAAATTTCGGGCCACAGATCATGGAGCGAGCGCAGTCAAAAGGCATGGCGTGCCTGGCACTCAAAGCCCTGGCACGCCAGAAATGGCCTGAAAATGATCCGGGACGGAAGATCTTTACCAAGTGCTGGTATCAGCCGCTGGACGACCGGAAGGAAGCTGATTTGGCGCTCCGGTTCACGCTGGGCCAGCCGGTCACTGCAGCGCTGCCCCCCGGCGACGAAGCCCTGTTCCGGCTCGCTCTGGATCTTGCGCCGGGATTGTCTCCGCTCACCGAATCGCAGTCCCTGGAGTTGAAGCAACTCGCCGCGAGCCTGAATCCACTCTTCCGCACGGCCTGAGCGACGCCTCGCCGCAAACGACCGATGCGGAGGGTTCAGGGTGTTGACGCAAAACCGCCGCTGCGCTTTCCCTCAGGAAACCGCATCCAAGGCATTCGCAGCAGCCCGCTTCTCATTCAAGTCGATGTGAGCCTGCGGGTGCAAAGTGGAAATCCGCATCCCGTAGAACGAACGTAAAACGAAGGCGAGGCCGATGAGGAAGAATACGATGCCGATGCCGAGCGAGATTCCCCTCGGAGAATTCACCGCGATCTCCACGGCGAGGATTCCGAACAGGGTGGTGAATTTGATGATCGGGTTCAGCGCCACCGAAGAGGTATCCTTGAACGGATCGCCGACAATGTCGCCGATCACGGTCGCGTCGTGCAGCGCGCTGCCTTTTTGCTTCAGCTCAACCTCGACGATCTTTTTCGCGTTGTCCCAGCATCCGCCGGCGTTCGCCATGTTGATCGCCATGTAGAGCCCGAACATCGCGATCGAGATCAGGTAGCCGACAAAGAAGATCGGGTCGAAGCACGCGAAAGCGAGCGTCAGAGAGAAGACGACCGCGAAGATGTTGACCATGCCGTGCTGGGCATACTTCGTGCAGATCTTGACGACCGCATTGCTGTCCTCGGCCGACGCGCGATCCGAGTTGCCGAGCTTGATGTTGCGCTTGATGTAGTCGACCGCGCGGTAGGCGCCTGTGGTCACCGCCTGGCGCGAGGCCCCAGCGAACCAGTAGACGACCGCCCCGCCCATCATCAGGCCGAGGATGATCCGCGGATCGACGATGCTCAGGTTCGAGAGGTCGGTCCACCCGAAATGATTTTTGAGCATGAGGATGAGCGAGAAGATCATCGTGGTCGCACCGACGACAGCCGTGCCGATCAGCACCGGCTTGGCGGTGGCCTTGAAAGTGTTGCCGGCACCGTCGTTGTCCTCGAGGAGGAGCTTGCCCTTTTCAAAGTCCGGAGTGAATCCGAAGTCGCGATTGATCTCGGCTCCGATGCCCGGGATCTGCTCGATCGTCGAGAGCTCGAAGACCGATTGCGCGTTGTCCGCCACGGGGCCGTAGCTGTCCACGGCGATCGTCACGGGACCCATGCCGAGCATTCCGAAAGCCACGAGGCCGAAGGCAAAGACGGCGGGAAACGCCATGTAGTCGCCGAGGGTGGAGAGGCTGGTGAGGTAGGCGACCAGCATCAGGATGGCCAGGGTGAGCCCCTTCCAGAAGCAGGAGAAGTTGCCGGCGACGAGGCCGGAAAGAATCGTGAGCCCTGCGCCGCCTTCGGTGGTCGCGTTGACGACCTCGTGGCAGTGCGCGCTCCGGGTGCTCGTGAACACGCGGGTGAGCTCGGGGATGATCGCCGCGGCGAGCGTGCCGCAACTGATGATCGTCGACAGCTTCCACCAGAGGGTCGGGAAGTGGGGGGCCAGCATGAAGTAGCTGACGATGTAGCTCACGGCCACGCACATCAGCGATGTCAGCCAGACCAGGATCGTCAGTGGGTGCTCGAAATCAAAGTGGCTGTGCTTGCCGAACACGCCCTTCGTGATCCAGGTGTTGATCTTCCAGGAGAGGATCGAGGTCGGGATCATCACGATCCTCATCGCAAAGATCCACACGATGAACGTCCACATATACTGGGGCAGGACGGCGAGGAGGATGAAGGTGATCAGCGCGACGCCGGTGACGCCGTAGGTTTCGAAGCCGTCGGCCGTGGGGCCGACGCTGTCGCCGGCGTTGTCGCCCGCGCAGTCGGCGATCACGCCGGGGTTCCGCGCGTCGTCCTCCTTGATCTTGAAGACGATCTTCATGAGGTCGCTGCCGATGTCGGCGATCTTGGTGAAGATGCCACCGCAGATTCTGAGCACGCTGGCGCCGAGGGATTCGCCGATCGCGAAGCCGATGAAGCACGAGCCGGCAAGGGCCGGCGGGACAAAGAGAAGGATGGCGATCATCAGCAGGAGCTCGGTGCTGATCAGGAGCACGCCGATGCTCATTCCCGAGCGGGTCGGGATTTCCGAGACCGGCAGGGCCCGCCCGCGGAGGGCGGCGAACGCCATGCGGCTGTTCGCGATGTTGTTGATCAGCATGCCGAACCAGGCGACCGCGAACGATCCGCCTATGCCGATGAGCGACCAGACGATGATGAGGGCCACGGTCGATGGCGCGGCATGCTTCAGGAATCCGAAGTAGTAAACCATCGTCGCGCCGATGAAAATTTCCAGCATCAGAAGCAGGCGGCCCTGCTGGAGGAGGTAGGTTTTGCAGGTGCCGTAAATGAGGGTGGAGATGTCCAGCATGCTCTTGTGGGCCGGAAGCTTGCGCAGGCTCCTGCATTCCGCCCAGCCGAACAGCATCCCCAGCAGCGCCACGCCGAGACCGATCCAGAGGATCATCTCACTCGGCAGCGCGAAGCCGGGCAATTGGAAAACCGCCGAGCGGTCGGTCGGCAGGGCAAGGTCGGATTCGCCGGCCTTAAGGACTTGAGGACAGAGAGCGAGAACGGCAGACACAAGACCCAGTTTGGACAGTTTCGTGGAGGGAGTGAAAATGTTCTGCATAATATAAGTTTTTCTTATCATTGGCTATTGCCAGCTGCATGGCAATGACTGTTTTCCACGGACGCAAAAAAACCTGCCCGGGCGACCTCGGCGGCATCTGCTTTTGAATCAACAGGAGCCCGTGATGGTTTGAGAACAAGCGCCCTCACCAAGCTGCGGGACTATTTCCGCTCGCCACCAAAAGCGCGTGCAATGCCCTAGGCAGGCCGACGAGCCAAAAGCTTGGCTAATACAATGATTCCGCCCGGGCACTTCAGAGCTGGACACCATGCACAGTCGGGCCCTCCCGACCCGGCCAGGCTGATACCTATGCGTCCTGACCCGAAGCCTTCCCGATCGGAAACACCCGGAATCCGATTTTCCGGAGCTGCTGGTGGGGAAGAATATTTCTGCCGTCGAAGACGCAGGCGGGTTTCGGCATGTCCTTGTGGAGCTTTGCGTAGTCGATCGTCTTGAATGCATCCCACTCGGTCAAAATGGCGATAGCGTGCGCGCCGGCGGCGGCCTCTTCAGCGGACTTCGCTACTTTGAGGTTCGGGTTCTCCGAGGAGCCGAGCACATCGGCACGGATCTCCTGCTCGCGGACTTTCGGATCGTAGACGACGACCTCGGCACCTTCGGCGAGGAGATCCTGGCAGACGGCGATGGCGGCGGTTTCGCGGGTGTCGTTCGTGTCCTTCTTGAAAGCGAACCCGAGGATGGCGATGCGTTTGCCCGTGACGGTATTAAAGAGTTCGCGGACGATACGCTCGGCGAAGCGGTGTTTCTGCCAGTCGTTGATCTTCACCACGCTGTCCCAATACGCCGAGACCTCGGGAAGGCCGAAATGCCCGCAGAGGTAGGCGAGGTTGAGGATGTCCTTCTGAAAGCAGGAGCCACCGAAGCCGACCGAGGCCTTGAGAAATTTCGGGCCGATGCGGGAATCTTTGCCAATGGCGTTTGCGACTTCATCAACATCAGCGCCGGTCGCTTCGCAGAGCGCGGAGATCGAGTTGATCGAGGAGATCCGCTGGGCAAGGAACGCGTTGGCAACCAGCTTTGAGAGCTCGGAGGACCAGAGGTTTGTGGTGAGAATCCGCTCGCGGGGAACCCAGCGCGCATAAACCGAGACGAGCTTCTCGATCGCCGCGAGCCCCGAGGGAGTCTGCTCGCCACCGATGAGGACGCGGTCGGGGCAGGTAAGATCCTCGACGGCTGTGCCCTCGGCAAGAAACTCCGGGTTCGAGAGGACGTCAAACTGCCCGGATTTCGAATTGGCGCGGAGGATCGT
>Ga0247840_10004195_pt1 | contig 23106 bp, 15 predicted proteins | sample LaCruzMarch2015__FD_192404 | JGI IMG/M metagenome (GOLD analysis project Ga0247840, IMG submission 192404) | Freshwater microbial communities from meromictic Lake La Cruz, Castile-La Mancha, Spain - LaCruzMarch2015_17m | ecosystem: Environmental > Aquatic > Freshwater > Lake | place: Spain... | reverse complement strand
TGGAGCCCAAGGCGGCGCGCGCCACCCACGGAGCCTGCAAATCAGATCGAACCGTGATGGCGCGCGCTCGCTCTTTGGGTGTTCGTTAGGCATTTCTGAATTCGTAATTGAGCCTGGCCCCTTTTTCTTCCAGTTTCCTGTGCTATCTATGTTTTAAAGCTTCAGAAATTGCTTTTAGTTTACGTATATCTTCTTTATTTTTGGCAATATTTTTATCATATTTGGCAATATTTTTATCATATTTGGCAATATTTTTATCATATTTGGCAATATTTTTATCATATTTGGCAATATTTTTATCATATTCATCTTCTAATGCCTTTAGATATCTATTTTTTTCTTTACCGCCACATAGAACTTCCCTTCCAGATAATTTTAGATCACCATCACTATCACATTTTTGAGTTATTTGGTGTTGTTGCTCAGGTGTGATATATTTATCACTCTCTGAGGCAATGGCAAGATTCGTAGAACTAGCTAAAAAAACTGCAACTAACGTTTTTATTACTTTTTTATTCGAAGCTAAATTTTCATGTACTTCTTCACTTTGAGAGCTTGATGCTTTATTATACGCCATAATTAATTCTGCTTTGTTGGAGTTGCGGGGCTAGGGTCGAATTGCACTGACCTGGATCAGTGAACTGAATAGGCTTTTTTGACATAGATCTCTAGAAGAAACAGCAGTCTGGAGTTAAAATAGCTCATCGCTATCGCGCCGAGCTTTGCTGGGCGCGATAACTACCAAAAGTTTGTTGGACTTATCCGATCCCGGCACGGTGCTCGCTGCGGGCGTGGCCATCCTTTAGAGATGGGGATTGTATCCCCGAGTCCAGAGTCGCCGGCCGGTGCCGTGCGGTATCGCAGCATGTGGCGACGCTCGGAGCGTCGCAAAGCGGGCATCCGAGGGGGCCGCAGGGCTTACACACGGGCAATTCTGGATTGATTGTAGACCATCTTCCAACGTGGGGGCGATGGCGAACGTAGGTCGCGCGTGGTCTGTCCAACGTGACGGGTGATCTCTGGTGTTTAGGCGGTGGCATGCGCATTCATCACCCCCTGACCACGCCGCTGCGGGGCCGGATGCATGGTCACATCCAACTCGTCCGGTGCGGCATGTGGGACACGGATAGCCGTCAAAGGGTGCCGTGGCCTGCGGTGTGCTGGCGGGTTCCGGGGCCTTGTTAATCGTTCCGGCCAGCCTCCGCCGAGACCTTAGGGCGGAACGTGATCCACAGATGTCACCGATGTTTTTCTTCATCTGTGAACATCTGTGACATCTGTGACATCTGTGGATAAAATCCGAGCGGTCACCTTGGCCAAAACAGCGATCGTGGCCAGTCCTCACAACGACCCCCAGTTGCTCTTCCGCCGTCCCAGCCGCAAATGAGGCAGGATCAGCCCGAGCAGGATGCCGCCGATCAGCACCCCGGCGCCGATCAGGAACCAGCGCAGGTTGGTCTGGTTCTTGAGATCGCGGTTTTCTTGTTCCAGGTCGGCACGGGCGCGCGTGAGGCTGGCGACCTGGAGGCGCAGGCGCTCCCGATCGTTTGTGATATCCATGACGTTGGCGGAGGCGTGGCGGATGGTCGCCAATTGCTGTTCCAATAACTGCTTTTCCCGCTCCAGTGTCTGATAGCCGGATTTCAGATCGCTATGTTCGTTCTGGACCTTGGCAAGTCGGGCGGCGAGTGCGTCCGGCTCCTGTTGCAGTTCCGCCAGGCGGGTCTCCAGTTCCGCCAGGCGGTTGCGCGCGGCGGGTTCGCTCTGCAGTTGCGCCTCCGGCACGAAACCCACGGCGCCGTCAGCGGTGCGGACCCGTGCGTATTTGGTGGTCTGGTTGACGTCCAGCACCTCGACGCGCGTGCCGCTCGGCAGCATCTTCAGGATCTTGAAGCGGGTGCTCTCACCGGCGCGCAGCGTGCTTTCGATCTGGTCCGTGACATAACGGGTCTCCGCCTGGGCCAGGTGCGGGGTCAAGAGTGCGGCGCACAGGCACAGCACGAACGGCGCGGGTGGTCTCACTGGGCGTCCTCGTGAATTCGCGGGTTGAATCCGGTCCGATCCGGTCCGATCCGGTTCGATCCGATTCGACTCAAGGCCCCGGCACGAGCAGGAACTCCAGCAGCGCCTTCTGCACGTGCAGCCGGTTTTCGGCTTCGTCCCAAACCACGGATTGGGGTCCGTCGATGACCGATGCGGCCACCTCTTCGCCCCGGTGGGCGGGCAGACAGTGCATGAAGAGTGCGTCCGGCGCCGCGGCCGCCATCACCGCGTCGGTGACCTGGAAGGGGGAGAACAGGTCCAGCCGGTTCTCCAGTTCGCCCTCCTGATGCATGCTGGCCCACACGTCGGTGGCGATCAGGTCGGCACCCCGGGCGGCCTCCAGCGGGTCATGCACTACCGTGAAGCGGCCGGCGCCCGCGCTCAGCAACTGGGCATCCGGTTCAAAACCCGCGGGGCAGCCGATGCGCAAGGAGAAATCCAAGAGCCGTGCCGCTTCCATGTACGACTGGCACATGTTGTTGCCGTCGCCGATCCAGGCCACCCGGCGCCCGCGGATATCGCCGCGGTGCTCGAAGTAGGTCTGCATGTCGGCGAGCAACTGGCAGGGGTGCAGGCGATTGGTCAGGCCGTTGATGACCGGTACCCGTGAGTGAGCCGCGAAACACTCGACTGTTTCCTGGTCGAAGGTGCGGATCATGACGACATCGACCATGCGTGAGATGACCCGCGCGGCGTCCTCGATGGGTTCCCCGCGGCCGAGTTGGGTGTCGCGCGGCGACAGGAAGATGGCATGGCCGCCGAATTGAGCCATGCCCGCCTCGAACGAGACGCGGGTGCGGGTCGACGATTTTTCGAAGATCATCGCGAGCGTGCGGTGTCGCAGCGGGCGATAGTCCTCGCCACGGCACCGCATGGCCTTCAATTCGGTACCGCGGGCGAGCAGGGTGCGCGCTTCCTCGGGGCTCAGGTCGAACAGGGACAGGAGGTGCCGACAGGCGGTCGGGGTAGCTGGCATCGGTGATCCATTCTCCGCATGGGATCGGGTGTGCGCCACGGGTGCGCGACACCGGTTCGAGCCCCTAGTGGGCCCCAAGAAAGCGTTTGATCAGGGCACTCAAGCCCGCGACCAAGTGGTCGGCCTCCGGTGCTTCGAGAATCAAGGGAGGCAGGAGTCGGACCACCCGTTCCGCGGTGACGTTGATCAGCAGGCCCTCTTCCAGGGCCAGACCGACCAGTGCGCCGCAGGGCCGGTCGAGTTCGATTCCGAGCATCAGTCCGCGTCCGCGCAGGGCGACGACGCCCTGGGTCCCGGCCAGTGCTTCACGCAATGCGCTGAGCAGCGCGGCGCCGCGCGCGGCGGCATGGGCCACCAGATCCTCGGCGGCGATGGTCTCCAGGACCGCCCTGGCGGCCCGGCAGGCCAGCGGGTTACCGCCGAAGGTGGAGCCATGGGAGCCGGGTGCGAAGACCTCAGCCGCCACGCCGCGGGCGACACAGGCGCCGATCGGCATCCCGTTGCCGAGGCCTTTGGCCAGGGTGATGACGTCCGGGCTGATGCCGGTGTGCTGGAAGCCGAACATCCGACCGGTGCGGCCGATCCCGGTCTGGATCTCGTCGCAGATCAGGAGCCAGCCCTCGCGGTCACAGATGGCGCGCAGGCCCGGCAGATAGCCGTCGGCGGGGATATTGATGCCGCCTTCACCCTGGATCGGTTCCACCAGGACGGCAACGATGTTCTTGCGGTTGGCGGCGGCGGTTTCCACTGCCGACAGATCGTTGTAAGGCACGCGCACGAACCCTTGCACCAGCGGTTCGAAACCGGCTTGCACTTTGCGGTTGCCGGTCGCGCTCAGGGTCGCCAAGGTGCGGCCGTGGAAGCTGTTCTCCATCACCAGGATGGCGGGATTCTCAATCCCGCGGTGATGCGCATGCAGGCGCGCCAACTTGATCGCCGCCTCGTTGGCCTCGGCGCCGGAGTTGCCGAAGAACACCCGATCCATCCCGGACAAGGCGGTGAGCATTGCGCCCAGGCGCTCCTGCTCCGCGATGCGATAGAGATTGGAGGTGTGGATCAGCCGCCCGGCCTGTTCACAGAGCGCGTCGCGCACCGCCGGATGGGCGTGGCCGAGTCCGCACACGGCGACGCCGGCCAAGGCGTCCAGGTAACGCTTACCGTTCTCATCCCACAGCCAGACGCCGGCGCCGTGATCGAAGGTCACCGGCAGGCGTTGGTAGGTCATCATCAAGGGTTCGCTCATGGCGCAGGCCCTGCCTCATCGGCGCTGGGACACCCGGCGGGCGGTGTCCTGAAAAACGAAAAGGCGGTTCCTGGTCGCGGAAACCGCCTTGACGGAAAGGCGAAGCTGCGAAAGATAGCGCGACTCCCGTAAACGATACAAGTGTTTGCCGACGTTCATCGGGACTTTCGTCCGCTTGGTCCACCCGGCGCGGACAGCGAGGGCGGCAAACGACTAAGATGCGCCTCTTTATCCGCCACTGCGCTATCTCCGGCCCTGTCCGTTCCAAGGAACTGCTGCGATGCACATCAACATCCGCCAAAGCCTGTGCGAGTTGCTCGTCGGCCTGCCGCGCTGGCGTGGTGCCGATGCCCGTCAGGCCTGGTTCGCCGATCTGATCTGGGATCTCACCTCCGCGGACCCGGTGTCCGTGCCGCCGACTCCGGAGGCGGCGGCGGACCTGCTGATCGATCTGGTCCTCGCCGCGGGCGGCGGTGCGGGGGCCGACGCACTGGTGGAGAACCTGCGCGAGCTGGGGGCCGGCGGGGCGGCGGGGTCGCGGCTCTTAGGTGAGATTGCCGCTGAACTCGCGGCCGAACGCGCGGCGCCGGCCGGCGACGGCGCCCACCGCGCGCGCTGGGAGCGGGAACCCTATCCGGGACTGGTGCCGCTGGAAGCCTGGCAGGCGCCGATTTTTTTTGGCCGCCGGGCCGAGACCCGCGATCTGTTGCGCCGCCTGACGGCCCCCGCGGGTCCGCGGTTGACGCTGGTCTCCGGGGTGCTCGGCTGCGGTAAGTCGTCTCTGGTGCGGGCCGGGGTGCGGGCGCGGCTCGCCGCCGGGGACCTGCCGCGGGTGCCGCAGGCCGGGTCCTGGCAGGTCAGCATGATGTTTCCGGCCGGTAAAGGCGGCGATCCCTTCCTGGCGCTGACGCATGGGCTGGCGCGCGAGTCCGGGGCGCCCGCTTTCGATCCGCCGACCGAGGCGGCGGCCCTCAAGGGGTACGGGGCCGAGGCTCTGTCCGACCTGCTGGACCGCTGTCTGGCCGATCGTCCCGTGGCGGCCTGCTGGCTGCTCATCATCGACCAGTTCGAAGAGTTCTTCACCACGGTTCACCCCGAGCTGGCGGAGGAGTTTCTCGAAATGCTGGTCGATGCGCTCGAGTTGCCGCGGCTGCGGGTGCTCGGTACCCTGCGGGCGGACCTGATGCACCGCTGCTGCGCGCTGCCCGATATCACGCGCATCCTCAATGCCGGCGGGCTTTACTGTCTGGCTCCGCCGACCCGGCCTGCCCTGGAACGGATGATCCTGGGGCCCCTGACCGAAGTCGAACTGGGTGCGCCGATGCAGATCGAGTCCGCGCTGGTTACCCGCCTCCTGCAGGACGTGACCACGCAGTCCGGCGGTTTGGCGCTGATGGCCGATACCCTGAAGGAATTGTACGACCAGGGTCGGTCGGTCGGGCGTATGGCCTTGGACGTCTACGAGGAACAACGCCTCGATGGGCTCAAGGGCGTGATCGCCAGGCGGGCGGAGCGCGCGCTCGAACGCGCCGGGGCCGCGGCCCAGAGCGCCCTGCCTGGTCTCTTCGCACGGCTGCTGACGGTGACGGAGGATGGCACCGTGGCCCGGCGGCGCGGTGAATGGCGGCAACTCGCCGAGAGTCCGCAGCTCGCGGTCCTGGTACGGGCGCTGGCGGCGCCGGACACCCGACTGGTGCGGGTTGGCGAAGGTGAGCATGGTACGGTCGAGTTTGTCCACGAATCCCTGTTGCAGGAGTGGCCGGCCCTGCGCCACTGGATCGAGCGCCGCCGTGAGGCCCTGACCACCCAGGCGCTGATCGACGTGGAGGCGCGCACCTGGGCCGCGATCGGCTACCCGCCGGACCTGCGCTGGCGCCACGAGGTCCTGGAGTCCGCCCGGGTGTTGCTGGCCGAGACCGGTCTGCTCGATGACCTGGAGCGCAACCTCGATATTGCCGCGTTCCTGACCCCCGAGGCCGAGTGGCTGCTCAGTGAACTGTTGTGCTCGCGGGTGGAACCGGTGCAACGCGAGGAAATCGGCTTGCGGCTCGCCCAGATCGGCGATCCGCGGCCCGGGGTCGGGGTGGCCGCAGGCGTCCCGTCCATTCAGTGGTGCCCGATTCCGGCGGGGGAGGTCCTGATCGAGGGTCACGGACGCTTCCCGGTCGCGCCGTTTCGGATCGCGGCCTATCCGGTGACCCAATGTCAGTTCCAGACCTTCCTGAACGCCGCGGACGGGTTCGACTCGCCCCGGTGGTGGGAGGACCTGCGTCAGAGCCCCCCGGTGAGCGGTGCCATGCGCCGTCACGGCAACTACCCGGCTACCTATGTCTGCTGGTTCGAGGCCACGGCCTTTTGCCGCTGGCTCAGTGCCCGCATGGGTTATGAGATCCGCCTGCCGGATGAGTGGGAGTGGCAATGGGCGGCGCAGAGCGCGCGCCCCGGGTTCATTTACCCCTGGGGTCGGGATTGGCGTGAGGGCCATGCCAACACCGATGAAGGCGCGGTGGGCCGTGCCACCGCGGTCGGCATGTATCCCGCGGGCCTCAGCACCCATGGTGTCTACGACCTGGCGGGCAACACCTGGGAATGGTGTCGCAATCGGTATGACAAGCCCAGCATCGTCGCCGCGGATCCGAACAAGTCGCGGGTTCTGCGCGGCGGCTCCTGGCGGGTTAATATGGGGTTCTCGCGCGCCGATTTCCGCCTCGATGGCCTGCCGGAGGACCGGATGGGCGGTAGCAGCTTCCGGCTGGTCACGGACGCCCGTGACCTCGAATGACCCGTGCGGCGAGCGGTCCGCGCGACGCGCGCGCTGCCCGGCCCAATCCTGAGACGCCCCCTGTAAGCGCCGACGCTTCAGCGTTTTGTGCGATCCGAGCCGGCGTCGCGGCTACCACCACAGGGCTCGCGCCGACCCGGTAACAAGAGAGATTGAGCACATGCCAGAGATCGCCAGACCCTACGGAATTCTCATCAAGCAGTACGCCGGCGACCATTCGCCACCCCATTTCCATGTCATTTGCGGCGATGACCACGCCCTGTTCGATGTCGAGACATTGGAAATGATCGCCGGCCACCTACCCGTTCGGGCGAAGCATCTGGTCGTTGAATGGGCCACCCTGACGCAGGCCGTGGAAGATCCCGTGGCCGCCTCAGGTGCGCAAGCAGTTCCCAATGTGATGAATATGCCGCGTATCGTCAGTGCCGAGCCGCTGGCCAACCACTGCTTGATCGTGACCTTCACCAATGGTCGGCGCAAGCGCTACGACGTCAACCGCCTGCTTGATGACGCGGTGTTCGCGCCACTGAGAGATCAGGCGCTCTTTGGGAAGGTCGCGGTCGAGCAGGGCGGATACGCCGTGTCTTGGAATGCCGATATCGATCTCAGCGAGCATGCGCTGTGGCAGCAGGGTGAGGATCTCCCCTGAGGTTGCGCCGGATTCCCGATCCAGGGACGGTGCGGCTGTCCGGTCCGAAGGCTATAACAGTGCTCGTCGTCCGGTGGGTCCGCGTGCGACAATTGTTGCAGTGCAGCATCGCGCGGGTCCGTCAGCCCCGCTTTGCCGTCTTCCTTATTGTTGAGGTGTAACAATGCAAAGCGTTTATATCGCCGGTGCCAGTTTTGGCAGCGGCAAGTCGTCCGTGGTGCTGGGATTCATGGAAATGTTGTCGACGGTGAATCTCCGCCTGGGGTTTTTCCGTCCGATGGTCGCCGCGGGGGTGGAGCAGGATAACCTGACCAACCTGGTCCGCGGCCGTTACAATCTGCCGTTCCCACCGGAGATGCTCTACGGCTGCACCGCCCAGACCGCGGGCCAACTGGTCGCGGCCGGCCGCTATGATGATCTCCTGGAGTTGATCCTCAATAAATTCACCTTGCTCAGGGAGTCGTGCGACCTGGTGGTGTGCGCCGGGACTGACTTCAACGAGCAGGTGCCTTCGCTCGGGTTCGACTTCAACGCCGATCTGGCGAACAATCTGGGCTGTGCCCTGGTGCTGGTGGTCAAGGGCTTCCGGCGCAGTCCGGATATGTGCCTGCGTGCGCTGCAGCAAGCCCACACGTCGATGCGCAACCGCGGCGGCGACTTCCTCGTCAGCTTCATCAACGGGATTGCACCGGAGCATGTGGCTGAGGTGCAGGCGGGTATCCACGCCCTGATGCTCGCCAACGAGCATGTCTACATCATCCCGGAAGATCCGGCCCTGGGGATGCCGACCATGGGTGAGGTGGCCCAGGCGCTGGGGGCGGAGTGTCTGCGCGGCGAGGGCGAGGGCCTGAATCAGGCGGTCGCCACCTTCAAGGTCGGCGCGATGGAGGTGGCGGGCTTCCTGGACAATGTGGAGGACGGCTGTCTGATCATCACCCCCGGTGACCGCGCCGACATCATCCTGGCGTGCCTGGCGGCCGACGCCTCGACCTCCTGTCCGCGGGTGGCGGGGCTGCTGCTGACCGGCGGCCTGCGCCCGGCGCCCAGTCTGGAGCGCGTGATCTCCGGCCTGGAGCGTACCAAGCTGTCGATCCTGAGCGTACCGACCGACATCTTCGACACGGTGCTGGACGTCAACCGTATCCAGGCGACCATCCTGCCCAGCGATGAGCGTAAGATCGCCACGGCCCTGGGGGCGTTCGAGTCGAATGTGGGCGTGGACGATCTGCGCGCGCGGATCAGCGGGAGTCAGTCCGGGCGGATTACGCCATTGATGTTCGAGTACCAGTTGATCCGTCGGGCCAAGGCCGACCGGCGTCGCATCGTGCTGCCGGAGGGGGGCGACGAGCGCATCCTGCGTGCCGCGGAGATCCTGACCCTGCGCTCGGTCGTTGATCTGACGCTGCTCGGTAATCCGGAACGGATTCGGCGGCGCATTGCCGATCTGGGTCTCAAGCTCGAAGGGATCGAGATCATTGATCCATCCGTCTCCCCGGATCGTGAGCGCTACGCCAAGATGTATTACGAGCTGCGCAAGAACAAGGGCATTTCCGAGGAGATGGCCAACGATGCCCTAGTGGACGTGAGCTACTTCGGCACCCTGATGGTCTACGCGGGTGACGCGGACGGCATGGTCTCGGGGGCGACCCACACCACCCAGCACACCATCCGGCCCGCGTTCGAGACCATCCGGACCAAGCCCGGCACCAAACTGGTGTCCAGCGTCATCTTCATGTGCCTGCCGAACGGGGTTCTGGTATACGGGGATTGCGCGATCAATCCGAATCCGAACGCGGAGCAACTCGCGAATATCGCCATGTCGTCCGCGGAGACGGCCGCCGCCTTCGGCGTTGAACCGCGCGTTGCCATGCTGTCGTACTCAAGCGGAACCTCCGGCAAGGGCGAAGATGTGGACCGCGTGCGCGAGGCGGTGCGCATCGTTCGGGAGACGCGCCCGGAGCTGGCGATCGAAGGTCCGATCCAGTACGACGCCGCGGTGGATCCCGGTGTGGCCGCGTCCAAGATGCCCGAGAGCAAGGTGGCAGGGCACGCCACGGTCCTGATCTTCCCGGATCTCAATACCGGCAACAATACCTACAAGGCGGTTCAGCGCAGCTCCGGGGCTGTCGCGATCGGCCCGATTCTGCAGGGCCTCAAGAAGCCGGTCAACGACTTGAGTCGCGGCTGTACCGTGACCGATATCGTCAACACCGTGGCCATCACCGCCATTCAGGCCCAGACCGACGCGTCTCGATCAGCGACGCGCGTGAAGAGGGAGGCCTTGGCGCAAGTGAAAACCCAATCGCAGGGCGAACTGATTTAAGCCGCCAACTGCGCCCCTAGGAACCGTTCACGAATACGCTCGACGAGTCCACTAGGGAGCGCATTTTGCGTCTGTCGTTGTCGTTGTCGTTGTCGTTGTCGTAATCGTAATCGAGGTTATGAGGCATTGGTCATCAACCCGGCCACCTCGTGATCTACGCGGCCGTTGGTCCGCACAGCAGACCCTACAGATCAAGGTGTTACCCTAGGGGTTGCGGTGCGGACCGTCTGCGGCCGGCTGGGACGATGATCACGGATTGCATCTTTCTCCGATTACGACAACGACAACGATGGTATTCGTGGTTTAACTTATTTCTGACTCGCTGCTTAGGGTAATCGACATGAAGGTTCTGGTTCTGAACTCCGGTAGCTCATCCATCAAATTTCAGCTCTTCGAGGGCACGGGCTGGCAGGTGATTGCCTCCGGTGCCGTCTCCCGGATCGGTGAGGCCGAGGGCGAGGTCGAATACACCTGGCAAATGCCTGATGGACCTATGCAAACCGGCAGGCAGGGGATCGCCATCCCCAGCCATCAGGACGGTATCGACCACATCATCGCCGGATTGCGGGCCGCCGGCGTACTAGCCGATCTGGCCGAGTTGGCCGCGATCGGCCATCGGGTGGTGCATGGCGGCGAGCGTTTTCACCGTCCGACGTTGGTCGATGACGCCGTGGTCGAGGCGATCCGCGAGATGTCGGCGCTGGCGCCTCTGCACAATCCCGCCAATCTCGACGGGATCCTGGTGGCGCGCCGGCTCTTTCCGCAGGTACCCTCGGTGGCGGTCTTCGACACCGCGTTCCACCAGACCATGCCGCGCACCGCCTATCGCTACGCCATCCCGGAATATCTGTATACGCGCTACCGGGTGCGGCGCTATGGGTTTCACGGCACCTCCCATCACTATGTCGGGGAGCGCGCCGCCGCCTTGTTGGGGTTGGCCTTCGACCAGTGCAACCTGATCACCCTGCACCTGGGTAACGGGGCCAGTGCCACGGCCATTGGTGCCGGGCGCAGCATCGACACCTCCATGGGGATGACGCCGCTGGAGGGTTTGGTCATGGGCACCCGCTGCGGGGATATCGACCCCGCCATCCTGTTCTACCTGGCCGACCAACTGGGGTTGAACGAGCCGGCGCTGGACGACCTGTTGAACCGCCAGAGCGGACTCCTCGGGCTGTGCGGAGTCAACGACATGCGCGAGATTCAACGGCGGGCGGCCGATGGGGACGACGCTGCCGAGCTGGCCATCGGCATCACCGCGCAGCGCATCAAGAAATACATCGGCGCCTACTACGCCGAGTTGGGTCGGGTGGACGCCATCGTCTTCACCGGCGGCATCGGCGAAAACGATGCGAACATCCGCCGCCGTTCCTGCGCGGGGCTGGAGAACCTGGGCATCCGGCTGGACGAGGGTGCCAACCAGTCGTCCGCACGGGGCGAGCGGACCATCAGCGCGGCGGACAGCCGGGTGCGGGTCCTGGTCATCCCCACCAACGAGGAACTGGCCATTGCCCGCCAGGCGTTGGCGGCAGTGGCTGCCGCTGGGGGCGATTCGTAGCGCTGTCGATAACCGAACGTAGGGGCGGGTTTCAAACCCGCCCCGCGGGCCTGTCCGGACAAAAGCGCGCTGCCGACAGCTTTTTTCGGCTCAACGGTGACAAGATTACGGGCAGAAGTGGAGAATAGCGGCGGCATATTCTGCTCCTTGGACCTGATCTGTATGTATAGCAACGACCGCCTGGTGATCCTCGACGCCGACGGCACCACGATTGATGCCTTCACTGCCATCGATCAGACCTTTGCCCTCCACGGCATGGATATCGGACCGCTCGCCCGTTTTCAGAAGCGCCGTAACATGTTCAAGTATTTGGGGGGGCTCAAGGAGTTTCCGCGCAATCTGCGCAAACAGATCGCTGGCCGCAAGCGCTCCCGGCTGATCGACACCCTGACCGACGTCTACCGCGAGCAGGCCGCGCTCTATGCCGGGATCAGGGATCTGATGCAACAGCTCACGGAGCAGCCGGACCTGCGCATCGGGATCGTCACCCGTAACATCACCCGCGAGCCCGTGCTGACCCTGGAGCGCCTGTTCATCCGTCAGGGGTTCGATCCGGGCCGTTTCGACTTTATTGTGCATCTGCCGCTGAGCGAGGAGAAGCTCACCGCGTTTCGGGACCTGCGCACGCGCTTTGCCGTCAATCCCGCCCGAGCCTATGCGTGCGGCGACGAGGCCAAGGATTACCTGGCCGCCGTGGGTGCCGGCATGTATCCCTTCATGGTGTCCTATGGCTTCGAGGATTTCGATCGGCTGACCGCGCGGCACGGGATTCCGGCCGACGTCATCGCCCGGACCCCGGAGGAGTTGTGTGTCCGGGTCCTGAATGCCTTCGGGTTGGAGCCGCGGGGCGGGAGTATCCCCGCGGGTATGGCCTTGACCATCGATCCGGGCCGGCCCTGATCGGTCGGCACTCAAGCGAGCAGGTCACGCGTCAAGAACAAGTTAAACACGAACAGAAGTGAGCTGTTTCCTATTCCTGGATACGGATCGGCGTGCCATCGCGTACCAGCCGCCAGATCTCGTCCATCTCGTGGTCCTGAACGGCAATGCAGCCATCGGTCCAGTCGCGTCTGCGGTAATCTGCCCTGACCGTTTCGGAGCGGATGTGATTGGGCATTCCGTGCACCATGATCATGCCGCCCGGGTCCACGCCGAGCAGCTTTGCAAGTGCGCGATCCTGCTCGTTGGGGTAAGACACATGGATCGATTTGTAGTAATTGCTCCGCGGGTTGCGCCAATCCAGCAGGTAATCGCCGACCGGCGTGCTTTCGTCGCCTTCACGCATCTTGTGGCCCCGCGGGTTGTCGCCGAGGGCGATGCGGTATTCACGCAGCACCTTCCCGCGATTGAGTAATTGCATCTTACGTTCGGACTTCTTGACCACCACGCGATCGGCATAGTTGGCCGGGGTCGTTTTCTCCCCGCCGCAACCCACGAACGACAGGGCAACGCTCAGTACAAGGGCCGCGGCGAGCGCGCGGCCGATTCGGCAAGGCCCGCGGCTGCCGATCGGCGCGGCGCGGCCCGCGGATGCTAAACGAGCAATAGGAGCTGATCGACCGGGCATGGTTCTGGTCCTGAAGGGTGTGTCGGGGCACACCTGAGCTAGAAACGACTAACGGAATTCTAGCTAACCGGCTGGTTAGAAACAATGTCAGGTTATCGACTTGGCCCTCAGTCCTGCGCAGCTAGATACCCGGCAGAACGCGCAGGAACAGTGTCTTGAGATAGGCGGTCTCCGGGATCGCCGGATGCACCGGGTGATCGGGTCCTTGCTGACCGGTCTCCAGCAGTTGCAGGAAACGCCCGGCCCGCCGACCCGCTTGCCCGACGGTGCGCAGGAAGGTGTCGCGGTCCATATGGAAGGAGCAGGAGGAGGTGACCAGAAGCCCGCCCGGCGCCAGGAGTTCGATGCCCAGCCGGTTGAGCCGGGCATAGGCCTGAAGGCCTTCTTTCTCGTCCTTACGGCGCTTGATGAAGGCCGGGGGATCCAGCATGACCGTGTCGAACAGGCGGCCGTCGTCGCGCAGTCCGCGCAGGACCTCGAAGGCGTCGCCCTGCACGGGGTGAACGCGCGCGCCCAGACGGTTGCGCTCGGCGTTGGCCGCGACCCGCTCCAGGGCGTTCAGTGAGCTGTCGACGCAGGTGACCTCGTCCGCACCCAGGGCCGCCGCGCGCAGACCCCAGGCCCCGGTATAACTGCAGACATCCAGTACCCGCGAGCCCACGCCGAACCTGGCCAGGCGGGCGCGATTCTCCGCCTGATCGAAGAACCAGCCCGTCTTTTGGCCGCTCCGCGGGGCGACCTGGAAATCGAGTTCCTGTTCGGTGAGGATCAGATCGTCCGCCGGATCGCCCAGAACGGCCTCGACCCCCTGGATCAGCCCCTCCAGTTCGCGCATCGGCGTGTCGTTGCGCAGCAGAATGGTGCTGGGTCGCAGCACTTGTTCCAGGGCGGCGAGGATCTCGCCGCGGACCCGCTCCATCCCGGCCGTGGTGAGTTGGACACAGAGCAGGTCACCGTAGCGGTCGACGATCAACCCCGGCAGGCCGTCACTTTCGCCGAAGACCAGGCGATAGAACGGGCGCCGGTAGAGCCGTTCGCGCAGCGCCAGGGCGTCGTGGATCCGCGCGACCCAGAGCGCCGGGCTCAGGGGGCGCGCATGGTCCCGGCTGACCAGCCGGGCGCAGATCAGCGAGTGTGGATTGACATAGCCGTGGCCGATCCAGCGCTCATGGTCGCTGCGGACCTCCACCGCCTGACCGGGCGCCAGATCCTTCAAGGGGGTGGCCGCGGTGTCCACCTCGTTGCTGTAGATCCAGCAATGTCCGGCGAGTAGACGGCGTTCCTGGTCTTTGCGCAGTTGCAGCGGCAGGGGCTTCATGGGGGTAATCCTTGGTCGGTGTCGGTGGGAGGAAAAACTGGATTGAAGGCTGCGAACCACTGCTCAACGCCATGGCGGTTGCGGCCCAGCCGCCAGTCATCTTGGCGTTCTAGTCCCGGGACGGTCGCCGCAGTTGCGTCCGACTTGGGACTGCCTCGCTGTTTGACGCGAGCGCACCGCGCGCGTGCGCGGTGAGGGGCGGGTCAGCGGCCGTTCCGGCCGCCGGGGGTATGGATCAACTGCCGACCTTGAGCTTCTGCCCCGGACGGATGCTATTGTCGTTGGGTCCCATCTTGTTCAGTTTACGCAGTTCTGCGACCGAGAGGCCGTTGCCGCTGGCAACCCGGAACAGGGTCTCCTGAGGTTTGACGACGTGCACCTTGGTCTTGGCTGACTTGTCTGCCTGCGCGGTCTTCGGCTCCGCCTTGGCAGCTTTGTCCGCGGACTTGGAAGCTTTCGCCTCTTTGGCGGTCTTGGCCTCCGCCTTGGCGACCTTGGGCTCGACCTTCGTCGGCTTCGCCTCTGCCTTGGCCGTCTTGGTCGCGGTTTTTGCCTTGTTTCCATCGGCTTTCGCGGTCTTGGTCTCCGCCTTCGCGGCCTTGCGCGGCGGGCTGGTCTGGAGTTCCTCGACCGGTACGGACTTGGGCGCGGTCTTGGCGACCTTGGTTTTGGCCCTGGGAGCCGGCGGCGCCATCGGTGCCGTTTCGGGTTCGGCCTTGGCGATTCGCGGTTCGTCCTCGGATTCGATTCGTGCACTCTTGCGGAACGCGACCGTCGCGATCGGCTTGGCGTTTACCGCCTGGAAGGCCATGGCGGTCGCCGCGGTCCTGGTCGGCGGCGGCGCGGTGCGTGACGCCAACGCCGATCCGGAGTAGGACGGCGGCTGGCTGGCGACCCGACTCATGCTGCCGCCGGGCAGCCACACCGTGGTGCCCGCGGGCAGGTTGGCGCGTCCGTCACGGGCGGGCTCCCGCCAATGCAGATTCAGGCCGGCGAGGCTGGCGGTGGAGACACCGTAATGGCGTGCCACATGGTCCGCCGGCATGCTGTCGCGCAACACCAGACGGTCGCTGGACCAGGGCTTTTCGTAGGCCACACCCTCGGGGAAGTAGCGGCTCGGGTTGCCGGCCACTTCGCGGGCTGCCAGGAACTCGGCATAGTAGTTCCGGGAGGCGAATTTGAAATACTTGCCCTTGTAGTTGCGAACGACGTGCCCGAAATTGTGGCCGTACTGGGCCTTCGCATTCGCCATGCCGCCTTGACCGTGGTTGTAGCTGGTGATCGCCAGCGGCCAACTGCCCAGGCGGTTGTGGGCCTCGGAGAGGTAGCGCGCGGCCCCTTGGGCGGAGATGATCGGGTCGTAGCGGTCATCTACCACGTTATTGACCTTCATGTAAATACGTCCGGTTGCCGGCATGAACTGCCAGACCCCGGCGGCACCCGCGCTGGAACGGGCGTTGGTCTGGTAGGACGACTCGACATGGGGCAGGTAGGCCAAGTCCTCCGGCAGCCCGGCGGAGCGCATGACCTCGCGGAAGGACTTTTCGTAGCGTCCGCTGATCTCCATGCCGCGGCGGAAACGTTCCCGCAGGCCGCGTTGGCTGCGTACCCGATCAGCGGCTCCGTAAAGTGCCCGGGTGCCGCCGGCCCGTTCGAATTTGGCCAGGAGTTCCTTATCCTGGGTGCTCAGCGGCTGATTCGTGGTCACCCGCCGCTCCAGCTCGCGCACCCGGTCCTCATGGTATTGCTGGCGTGAGCGGACAAAGCCCTTTTGCGATTCGGTGTAGCCGTCACTGCCCGCGTCCGGCAGACGCACCACCTCGTAGATCACGCCCAGGTGCTCGTCGTCGTGGAAGGCGACCTGATTGCGGCTCCAGATGCCGTAAACATGACGCCAGAAGTCCACGTTGGGCTCGATCTCCGAAGGGACCGGAAATTCACCCGAGGTGCGGTAACCGCTAGCCGGGGGCTCATATCCGCCGGTGTCGTCGCGCTGATTCTCGCCTCCGCCGCAGCCCCCCAAGGCCAGAATGGCGGTCAGCATCAGGCCCCCAACCGCATAAGTGACCCAGTGCCAACGCCTTGCGCGTGGCGAGATGGTATTCGATGAAGCCGCAGCCATGGTCCGTACTCCCCCCGAGCCTTAGATCACTGATCGTGCGCCGGAATAGCGCAGGGTGAAATCTTCGCTGATCAGCGTCTTGGAAGCAATCCATGAGACCACTTCGGGGAGCGCGGGTCTTGTCGGTCGAAACCGGACGCGGACAGCGAAGCCACGCGGTGCGAGAGCGTTCGGGGGCGTTACGATAAACTCGACAACGACAACGACAACGAGCGTGTTTGTGCCTACCGTGATTTTCGGGAAAGGGTCTACCGACATGCAGGGGCGACTTAAGGCGCCCCTACCTGACGACCCAGGGGGTCCAGCCCCTCGGACTCCAGCAGGGTGACCAGGCGGATCAAGGGCAGGCCGATGAGTGCACTGGGGTCGTCGCCCTCCAGGCGGGCGAAGAGCGCGATGCCCAATCCCTCGGATTTGAAGCTCCCGGCGCAGTCGTAGGGCTGCTCGCGGTCGAGGTAGGCCTCGATGCGGCGGCGCGTGAGTGGGCGGAAGTGGACATGGAAGGGTTCTACCAGGGTCTGGGTGCGCCCGGTGATGGCGTTGAGCAGACAGAGCCCGGTCTGGAAGACCAGGGTGCGTCCGGAGGCCCGTTCCAGTTGGGCGATCGCCTGCTCGCGGTTGCCCGGCTTGCCGAGCACCAGATCGTCGATACAGGCGACCTGATCGGCGCCGATGATGATGGCGTCCGGGTGGCGCTCGGCGGCGGCGTTCGCCTTGGCCTCCGCCAGGCGCAAGACCATGACCTGCGGCGGCTCGTCGGGCCGACGGGTTTCGTCGACCTGCGGTGAGTCGGTCGTGAAGGGCAGGCCCAGCCGCGTCAGCAGGGCGCGCCGGAAGGGTGAGGTTGACGCGAGTACCAGGGGTTGATTCATGGGGGATTCCGATAAATGAAACAACGACAACGACGAGACGCGACAGGCGTTCCCGATATGGTGGTGAACGGTTCCTAAGCCTGTTCGCGTTCGATCCCGGCCGCGGCAAGCGCTGCCGTGGGATGCGCATGGGCCGCGAAGAACCGCATCATTTCGCGTGACGCATCGGGTCCCGTGCCATCGGTGAAACTGCCGCGCCGGTCGCCGCCGAACCAGGCATGACCAGCGCCGTGTACCAGCCAGTGCTCCGCGACCACCGTGCCGTCGGGTCCCTGGTGAGTCGTCTGTGTATAGGTGCGCTCAGTCCCCTCGGCCTGCCGTGTCTGCATCTGCGCTTGCGTTCGCGGCGGCACGCACTGGCTCACGATGTGATCGCTATTGCGCGGATGGACGGTCTGGTCGCGGTCGCCGTGGAACACGATGGTCGGTGTTCCCGCGCCCGGGGCGGCGTCGGTCGATGCGCCCGCGCTTTGCATGACACCCAAGGCCGACGGCAAGTCATTGGCTGCCGCATAGGGGATGCCGGAGTGCGCGCCGACCGCGGCATAGAGTTCCGGATAGAGGGTGCCCATCGCGACGGCCATGGCGCCCCCGGCGGACAGGCCGGCGATGTAGATCCGCGCCGGATCGGCGTGATAGTTCGCGATCACTTCACGCGTCATCCCGGCGATCAGCGAAGGCTCACCGGCGCCGCGCTGCTGATGATCCACATTGAACCAGTTCCAGCACCGCGTCGGGTTGGCCGCGGACGATTGCGCCGGATACAGGACCAGGCAGGGCCACTCCTCGGCAATCGCATTCCAGCGGGTGCCGACGGCGAAGTCGTCCGGACTCTGGGTGCAGCCGTGCAGCATCACCACCAGCGGTAATGTCTGACCCGTGTAGGTGCTTGGGATGTAGAGCTTGTAGTCACGGGTCCCGGCGTGATTGACAAAGGTGCCGGCGCGAAACTCGCCCGGTGTAGGCGTGGCGCCCTGCGCCGGCGCAACGGGTTGCGGTGCGAAGGCGGGGAGTTGGAAGCGCGACCCATCCGGCGGCGTGGTGATGCCGAGGCGGGCGAGCAGGTCCGGGACGAATCCGCCGGCCGTACCAACTGCGTCGCCGGTGCCCGGTGGCGCTGCATCGCGTGCACCCGGTGCGCCGCGCGGCATCAGGCCAGCGAGTGTCTGCTGAATGCTGGTCGTCGCGGCGGCCGGACCGTCCCGGTGCAGGCGGGCCATCGCCTCGCGCATTCCGGAGAGCATTTTTTCATTGATCTTCATAGAGAGTTTCCTGTTCTTTTAGTCATTTGATCCGCCCGGCGAGCGCGCTCTTGACGGCGGGGCTCGCGTGCAGGGCGCCCAGGACCACAACCGATTCGATCGTGGCGAGCGCCAGTTCCGGCGACACATCGGCACCGATGCTGGCCAGACCCAGGACCTGGATTTGCAGTTGCTCTCCCGCCCGCTGCACCGCCTCCAGATCGGCGCGCGAATAATGCTGCATCCCGAGCACCAGACTTTTGCGGGCGATCGTCTGGTGAACCGAGTCGGCGTGCTTGGCCAATTGGTTACGGATCGCGGTACGAATCAGATCGGTGCGATTGGAGTAAAAGCCCTCCTGCACCAGGAGGTCGATCTGGCCGAGATCGACCGGTCCGAGATTGATCGTGATCTTCTCGGTGTCGCTGAGTTTAGGGCGAATATCGTGTACGCTCATCTTTGTCATGCGCCATCCATATAACATCTGCTGACCATCTGTATGGATGGTATTCTACGCGCGAACGCACGCATGTCAAGGTGCTCGGCGGGTCGGTGGCACGTGCTTCGCTGGGCCTTGATCAAGATTCCGGCCACTTGGGCTCGCCGGGTGCGTCGTCAGGGCTGGAAGCCCTGACTACGCATACCGCTGGCCGGGATTACGCTCAAGGCCCTTCGCTGCAGGGGACGGCGCGCGGATCAGGGCGACTAAAGTCGCCCCTACACGTCGGTAGATCATTTCTCGGAAATCACCTAATCCGCGCCCAGCGCGGTATGCGATTGACGCATGTTGCCCTGGACGCGGTTTAGCCGTGCTTCACCGGGATGTCGCGATGCCCCATGCAGATCCGTGCGAACGCCGCTGGGGGCAGCGGCCGGCTGATCAGGTAGCCTTGCGCCATATCGCATCCCAGTTGACGCAGCAGCGCCCACTGATCCGGGGTCTCGACGCCTTCGGCGACCACCCGCAGTTGCAGGCGGTGGGCCATGGCGATCATGGCCGCGATCAGCCCGACGTGCTTTTCGGACCCGGGTACCTGGAGGACGAAGCTGCGGTCGATTTTGATCACGCTGAAGGGCAGTTCGCCGAGCAGGGCCAGTGACGAATAACCGGTACCGAAATCGTCCAGATGCAAGCTGACGCCCAGTGTCGTCAGGCGTTCGAGGATGGTGCGGGCCCGATCGGCCTTGTCCATCAGGGCGGTCTCGGTGACCTCCAGGGCGAGTCGATCGGGCGCCAGCCGGTAACGGTCAAGGAGTTCCGTGATTCGGTCGGGGAGATGCGCATCATCAAGTTGGACGGCGGATAGATTGATAGCCAGGGGCGGCGGGGTGCAGACGGGCGCGTCCGCGTCGGTTGACTGCTGGTCCAGCCAGGCGCGAATTTGCATGCAGGCGGCGTCGAGCGCCCAATCACCGGCCTCGCGGATCAAGCCGGTCTGCTCCATCACCGGTATGAACTGCCCCGGCAGGAGTATCCGTCCCTGGGCATCGACGCAGCGCAGCAGGGTTTCGGCAGCGCACAGGCGCCCGGTGCGCAGATCGGCCTGGGCCTGATAGCGCAGCCGCAGGCCGCCCGTGGCCAGGATGGTGCGCAATCGTGTTTCCAGATCCAGTCGCTCGCGTGAGCGCTGGGTTTGCTCCGGCTGATAGAAGGCGAAGCCTTCGATGCCGGGACGCCGTTTGGCCTCATACATGGCGGTATCGGCATTGCGCATCAGGGTCTCTGCCGTGTTCCCATGGGCCGGGAACAGGGCGATACCGATACTGGGACGGGAGTAGAGCCGATGGCCGGCCGCGTCCAGTGGGGTGCTGAAGGCGGTGCTGATCCGCGCCGCCAGTTCCCCGGCGCCGCTGGCGGAGCCGACGCGTCGCGCGAGCACCGTGAACTCGTCACCACCCAGGCGCGCGACCAGGTCCGTGTTGCACAGGATGCGCTTGAGCCGCTCGGCGACCGCTTCGAGCAGGGCGTCGCCGACCCGGTGACCCAGGGTGTCGTTGACCTCTTTGAAACGGTCGAGATCGAGGAACAGGACCGCCAGCGGCTGGCGGTGGCGGCGCCCGTCCATCAGCGCCTGCTCCAGACAGTTGAGGAACAGTGTTCGGTTGGGTAGACCGGTGAGTGGGTCGTGGGTAGCCTGGTGCTGGACCTGGTCCTCGGCCCGCTTGCGATCCGTGATGTCGTGCAGCATGATCAGGGAGGCCGGGAGGCCTTCCCATTCGGTCTCGGTCGCGGTGACCTCCGCGACTCCATAGCTGCCGTCCGGACGCAGGATGTCGAGTTCCGTTTGACTGCCGATGCTGGGCAGGCCGAACGGCAGGCCGTCCAGTTGCGCAGCGTTGCGCCCCAGCGATTTCTGGGCCGCCGGGTTGGAGAAGCGGATCAGTCCCTGGCGGTCGACCACCAGGATGCCGCTGTGGTTCTTGAGCACTACGTTGCTGAAGCTCGACTGCATGCGCTGCATCTGGTTTTGTGCCAGGCGTCGCGCGGAACAGTCACGCAGGATGCTGATCGCTCCCCAGCGGCCGTCGTGCGTGATGGACGCAACGGAAGAAATCTCGACCGGAATGCGCCGGCCGTCCCGGTGCAGGGCCTCGATCTCGTGGGACCGGTCGCCGCTCGGGCTGTCCTCGTGAGAGAAAAAGTGAGTGCCGTCGGCCGTCGCGTCGGGGCGGGGTTTGCGGGGGGCGAGCCGGTCGTGGATCACGCTGCCCAGGGCCTCGGCGGCGCTGTACCCGAAGAGTCGTTCGGCAGTCGTATTCCAGTAGGTGACGCGTCCCTCGCCGTCGGTGACGATGATCGCGCCCTGGGTCGCATCGGTCAGACGCCAGAAGGTCTCTTGGGCCTCACCCAGAGACTCCAGTCCCTGCCGCAGTTGCCGTTCCAGCGCCATGGCGCCGGCCGTGGCGGCCAGCAGGTTGTCACGGGTGTGACGCAGGTGGCGCTGATAGCCGGTCAGGATGATGGCCGTCAGGATCAGGTTGGCCGCGAGCGCGGCCGCGAACATCGACCGGGGCCGCGGTGCGGCCGCGCGTTCGTAAGCGGCGGTGCGTTCGCCCGCCATGCGCGGTGCCGGTGTCCCGGTGGCGGGCGGCGCCGCGGCGATGGCGCGGTCGGCGGCTGTCGTGACCTCCCCGCGCACCGGTCCGGGCAGCCAGACCCACCAGGCACAGGCGAGGACGATGGCCGCGCGGACCAGGGCGGGCGCGGACCAGGATCGACGCGTAGGGACTGCGGTCATGTTTCTTATGTGCGTGCTGCGCTTAGGGCCTAGGAGGCTCAGCGGCGGTCGCCTGCCGGGCGTGAACCCTCATTGTATCGGGTAATGGGGTACTGTCGCGCGTGCCGGCCTGGGCCGGCGGTCTGTCCGTGGCTGTGGATGGCTGACGCGATCTGCCGTGCGGCCAGGGCGGGCGTCGTGGGAGCCTGCTTCGGGTGCGGCATTGTCCCGAGGTCGGTGGGCGATTGTGACGGGTTCGAGCCACAGAAAAAAGGGCCGCATGAGCGGCCCCGATGGTTGCTGCGCGGTCGAGCCGGGGTGATCGCACCCCGGCGGTCTGTGGTCAGATCCCCCGTACGCTCGGTCCGGCGATCGGCGGGTCTTGCAGCGGCTTACCGCCGGTTGCCGGGTTGCTGCCGCGGGGCGGGAGCGTGGGTCCGGTGTCCTCGACCGGTTCGCGGGCCGGCCGGCCGGACATGATGTCGTCAATCTGATCCCGGTCGATGGTCTCAAAGCGCAGCAGGGCATCGGCCATGGCGTGGAGTTTGTCCATGTTCTCGTTGAGCAGGTCCTGCGCACGCCGGTAGTTGCGGTCGATGATGATCCGCACCTCCTGGTCGATGGACTGCGCCGTGTCCGCGGAGATCTGGCGCTGCTGAGTCACCGAATGGCCGAGGAAGACCTCGCCCTCCTCGTCCGCATAGGCCAAGGGCCCCAGGTTGTCGGAGAGCCCGAAACGGGTCACCATTTTGCGGGCAATCGCGGTGGCGCGTTCAATGTCGTTGGACGCACCGGTGGTGACATGCTCGGGCCCAAAGATCAGCTCCTCCGCCAGGCGCCCGCCGAACAGGCTGGAGATTTGGCTTTCCAGTTGGCGCTTGCTCATGCTGTAGCGGTCGCGCTCCGGCAGGAAGAGGGTGACACCCAGCGCCCGACCGCGCGGGATGATGCTGACCTTGTGCACCGGGTCATGCTCGGGGACCAGGCGGCCGACGATGGCATGACCGGCCTCGTGATAGGCGGTCAGCTTCTTCTCGGTCTCGGACATCACCATGCTGCGCCGTTCAGCGCCCATCATGATCTTGTCCTTGGCCTTCTCGAACATCTGCATGTTCACGGCGGTGAGACCGGCGCGCGCGGCGAACAGGGCGGCCTCATTGACCAGATTGGCCAGGTCGGCGCCGGAGAAGCCGG
>Ga0247840_10004194_pt1 | contig 23109 bp, 14 predicted proteins | sample LaCruzMarch2015__FD_192404 | JGI IMG/M metagenome (GOLD analysis project Ga0247840, IMG submission 192404) | Freshwater microbial communities from meromictic Lake La Cruz, Castile-La Mancha, Spain - LaCruzMarch2015_17m | ecosystem: Environmental > Aquatic > Freshwater > Lake | place: Spain... | reverse complement strand
AGCATCACCCCCGCGCGGCGCTTCGCTCCGACGGTCCAGTTTGACCTGGAACAGCCGTCCAGTTTGCGGCGGAACAGGTGTCCAGTTTGCGGTGGAACGGCTGTCCAGTTTGCGTGGAATACGCAATCTGGCCCGTTTCATCGCCGCCGAGATCGGACGCGGTGCCGACCAGGACCAGGTGGCCAAGGTCCTCGCCGCACCGGCCCAACGCAAGGTCTTGCTCAAGCGCCATGCCGCCTATCTCAAGTTCTATGCCGACTGGCTGGGTAAGCCCCAGAAGATCCGCTGGTGGCAGCGCTCGATCGAGATCCGCGGTCAACGCCTGCACGTCGCCGGGCTCGACTCCGCCTGGATGGCCTGCGGCGACACGGACCGCGGGCACCTGCTGCTTGGCCGCTACCAGGTCAACCAGACCGTTCTGCACCCGGCGCAGGCGCAGCTTGGGCTGGAGGACCTGGCCGGCAACTGTTGGGAGTGGTGCGACGACGTCTATTCTGAGGATCAGGGGGCGGTCGGGTCGCCGCGGTTCCTGCGCGGCGGTGCCTTCGACGACGGGGCGGTTCCTGCGCTCCTCGGACCGGTTCCCGGTCGTGCCGGCGTAGGGTCCGCTGTGCGGACCGGGGACCCGCGCGACCAACCGGAGCCGCGGAATCCGCCGTGGCGCTGGGGCGCTGCGGGCGCTGGGGCGCTGCGGGCTATCCCAGGGCGTTGCCCTCACTGCCATTAAGTTAAGCCCTTCTGGCTCCCACGCTCCAGCGTGGGAGCAAGTGCGGGCGCTCCGCGTCCATTGCCAAGACCGGACGCGGAGCGCCCGCCCGGCATTCCCACGCTGGAGCGTGGGAACGAGAAACCTGAGCGCTGGCGCTTAACTTAATGGCAGTGAGGGCGTTGCCCTGGGCTGGTATGTCGCGCCCCTGCGGGGCTTGGGGATCGCAAAACAAGACGAAACGCCCTACTAAACCGCGTCCAGAACGAGATGCGTAGTTTCGGAGGTACCGGTCTCGGAAAAACTACGTTTCCCAATGTGGTCGCGGTTTAGACCCGCGCGACCAACCCGAGCCGCGGAGCCCGCCGTGGCGCTGGGGCGCTGCGGGCGGCGGTCCGCACAGCGGACCCTACGGGCAGCCGCCCAAGGCGCCCCAGATGCCGCGAAACGCCAACAGGCTGCGCGCCAAGCGACATCGGCGGAACCTCCTGCGGAGTTCCGCCCTCCGCGGGCTTCGATGTCCGGGGCGACGGCCAACCCCTCACGGCCGTCAGGGGGACGTGGCGCCGCATCCGGCTGAAGCCTCGACCTCCGGTTTGTTGCACGGGTGCAAGGTCATCCGGCGTTCACCGAAGGCCCCCGATCGTCGCAGCGCCCGTGGTCATGGTTCCGGCCAGCCGAGGCACCGGCCAGTTGGAGTCCAAGGCTTCAGCCTTGGATCGGCAGGCCAAGAAGGCTGAAGCCTTGGACTCCAACTGCGCCCGCGGGCCGTGGGGCGCGCAGCGCCCGACACCTGCGTGATACCGCTGGAGCGGTTTACGAGGCAGATGCACTCGCGACAGCGCACACGCTGAGGCGGGAGCCGGCACTGGGGGCGCCGCACCCCAGTGCGGCGCGACCTCGCGAGCGACCGCGGCGTTGCGTGTTGCGGATAGGCCGGGCCGCACTGGGGTGCGGCGCCCCCAGGCCGGACTGGACGTGAGGCTTGACTTGACGGCAGTGCTGCTTGCGCGTGGGAACGAGAAGGCCGCGGCGGCGATCAGCCAGCGCCCGCCGGTCTTGGCGGCGGGCAGGACCCCGCTCTGGATCAGGTAGCGTACCTGGCGGACAGACTTGCCCAGACGTTCCGCGGCTTGTTCGAGGGTGAGTTGCATGGCAGGACTGACAGCCTGTGTCAGTGTGATTGACAGTGACACTTATACTGACACTTATACTGACAAAGTGCCATTTGATTGTCAAACGCAAACGGACCGCTACGCGGTCCGTTGTGAAGAAAGGGTCAAAGGATCGAAGGGTCAAGGCTGGCGGGGCGCGGCCAGGACGCAGCGGAACCCGACGTCCGGGTACCGGCCCCAGGGCACGAGCCAGTCCCGGTTCGAGGAGCGCAGGCCCCTGGCCACGAGGTAGAAGGCACCGCCGCGCAGCACGCGCGACGACCCGACGTCGCCAGTGGCGCAGGGGTCGACCGCCGGGCTCTGGCCCTGACATTCGGAATAGAACTCTTCACGGTAGGCATCCAGGCACCATTCGACCACGTTCCCTGCCAAGTCCAACACGCCCTCCGGTGTGCAGTCGCCGGTGAAGACCCCGACCGGGCTGGGGCTCCCGACCTTGGCGTCATCGAAGTTGGCGCGCTGCGCATCCGGCGGTGCGTCGCCCCAGGGATAGCGTCGGCCTGCCGTGCCGCGGGCGGCGTATTCCCACTGCGCCTCGGTCGGCAGGCGGACCACGCGGTCCGTGGGCCGCAGGATGGTCCCCTTGGCGCCGTGGGGCCGCCCCAGCCGATCGGTCAGCCAGGCGCAGAAGGCCATCGCCTGATACCAGGAGACCTGCACCACCGGACGGCTCGGGTGCGTCTGCTGCTCCTCCCAGTCGCCCGGCTTGCTGGGCTGGTCCGCCCCGCCGGCCTGCCACCAGCACGGATCGGCGTGATCCTCGTCCTCCAGGAAGGCGGCGAACTCGGCGACGGTCACCGGAAAGCGTGCCATGGCGAAGGCGCTGACCTGGACCTCATGGGCCGGGGCCTCGTTGTCGCGTGCCTCCGGGTCATAGCCCGGGGCCTTCTTATCCTGCTGCTGCGCGCCCATCCGCAAGCGCCCGCCCGGCAGTTCGACCCAGCGCCGCGGGTGCGTCCAACCCAGGCGCGGATCGCCCACCTGGGCCAGCGCCTCGGCGGCGGCGATACGGTCGGCGAGCGGGATGGCGGGGGCCTGTTGGGGGTCGAAGACGGCCAAGGCAGTGTTGAGAACCTGCACGTAGCGGGGGTCGCTCGGCTGGTAGTGAAAGGGGTCCAGGTCGCGCACCAGGGCGCCCAGGAGCCCGGCGGCGCGCGCCTGTGCCGCGAGTTGGGGGCCGCGCCGGTCGCGTCCGAGCCGGTCGAGGACCGCGTCGACCAGCCCGTCGACCTTGTCGAGGCCTTGCTCATGGAGCACCCCGCCGAGCAGCAGGACGGTCTCGCGCCACTCCGAGCGATAGAGTGCGGGGGCGGCCCCGTCGTCGGCGTCCAGCAGCAGTGCGGTGCGCTCGGCGTCCGCCAGGCCGGCCAGGGCCTGGGCGGCCAGATACTCCTGAAAGGTCAGGTGCCAGAAGCGCAGTTGGTGGCCGCGGCGCACGATGATGCCGCTGTCGAGTTCTTCATCGAGGAGGAAGCCGTCGGCACACTCCAAGGGCCCGGGGTCGGCGGCGCCGCCGGGACGAAAGCGGTGGGCAAGGTGTTCGGCCGCCCAGTGGCGAGTCACCTGGATCAGCCGGCCCTGGCGATCGGCCTGCATGGCGAGCGCCAGATCTTTCAGCAATTGGCGACAGCGCGGCGCGGGTACGCGTCCGGGGCGTGCCTCGCGCGCCTGGATCAGCCAATTGAGGATGGATTCATAGAGTTCGGCGCGCTGTTCGGGCAGACGCTTGTCGTTCCAATGCACGACGGCGAGCGCGGTGAGCATGACGGCATTGCGGGCGAGCCGGCGGATCTCGGGGCGGGAGTCGAGCGCGGCGGCGAGCGCCCGGCGGTGGTCCTCGGCCTGGCGGGCGCTGTCCGGGAACAGGGTGCGGCTCCAGCGATCGAGGAAGCGGGCGATGGCGGCGGGATCCAGGCGGTCGATGGTGGTGTGGACGAAGCCGCTGAGCAGGGTCTCCTCCTGGAGCGCGGCGGGGCGGCTGGTGACGACCAGGGGGCAGTCACGGTAGGCCCGTACCACGCACTCGATGACCTCCACCAGGGTGCGGCGCTGGCCCCGGTCGGGGGCCTCGTCCAGCCCGTCGAGCAGGATCATGGCGTCCCCGGCGCACAGCAACCGGCGGAAGTCGTCCGCGCCGAGTCCCAGGTTGTGGCCACGGGCATCGTCGGCGAGGAATTCGATCAGCCAGTCGGCGGTCCTGGCGCGGGCCGGGCCGCGGTGGCGCTCCTGTTCGCCGGCGATGAAGTCGAGCCAATCGGCGATGCGCACCAAGAGCGGCAGGCGGGCGCGCTCCAGACCCAGGCAGCGGGCGGCAGCCTGGGGACCCGGTGCCCGCTGCAACTGGTCCGCGGCCAGGCAGTGGGCGACCCAGCGCAGGAAGGTGGTCTTGCCGCAGCCGGGGTCGCCGACGATGACCAGGCGGTGGTGGGCCAGGGCGGCGTGCAGGGGGCTGGCGGCGCGCTGAGGCGGGTCAGTGACATCGCCCTTGCTGCCAGGCCCGGCGGCCCGCCCCGGGGCCGCGGCGCCGGTGGCCTGTAACTCGATGTAGAGGTCGGCGATGGGGACGCGATTGGCCTCGGGCCGGCCGGTGCGCAGGCCGCGGATGGCGATGCCGGCGGTGTCGTCCCAGATGGCTTCGAGATAGCGGGTGGGATCGGCGGGGGGCGGCTCGCGGGGCTTGGTTTGCTGGTCCTGGGCCGGGGTGAGGTCGAACTCGGCCGTGCCGTCCGGGCGGCCGGGTTGGTTGCGGTCGATGGTCCATTCGCCCTTGACCCAGGCGCGATAGAGGACCCGCACCCGCTTGGGTGCCGCGTGCAGTTCGATCCACTGGAAGGCGTTGGGATGGCGGCTACCGTCGTAGACACAGCCGGCGGCCAGTTCCAGGCAGGCGCGGGCCGGGTCCGGGGGCCGGATGAAGGCGGCCTCACCCGCGTGCAGGTGGCCGCGCAGGACCAGGTCCCGGTGCAGGTGGATGCTCTGGCGCGCCTCGGCGCAGTCGAACTCCGCCAGGTAGTCCCAGGGGTGGTGCAGCAGGGCGAGGCGCCAGTCGGCGCCGTCGGCGTCCGGGTGAAGCACCGTCTGACTGAGCTGGTAGCTACCGAGCAGGAGGTTACCGCGGTCATGATCGCCGCAAGCTATCCAAGCGGAATCGAGCCCGGCGATGTGTAGTCGCCGGCCGTTAATCGAGATGCTGCGCTGCCACCAGGGTAGGGGCGGTGCCTCGCCGAGCCAGTCCCCATAGAAGGTCAGAAAGGGGACGTGGCGCTTGGTCAGGGCCGCGCGCTGGCCAGGGTGGCTGAGGACGGCGGCGATTCGGTTCTGATCAGCCTTGGTCAGTAGACCCTCCTGAACCATGCTGGCCACATCATCGACCTCGCCGCGGTCCACGTCATGGTTGCCGGGTACCAACAGCAACGCGTCCCGCGGCAGTGCTCGGGGTGCGGCCGGCGACAGGGCGGGCCACAGCCGATCCAACAGCCAGGTACGCGCGAGTTGGTACTCATCGGCCTTGCCGGCGAAGGCTAGGTCACCGGTGATGACCACCAAGTCAGGACTGAGCCCGCCTTGGACTTCCTCGCCGATGAACCGCACCAAGGCGCGCAAGACGGGGTCTGAGTCCCACGCCTGACCGGCACGGAAGTGGATATCCGACAGGTGCAACAGGCGGATGGGGCGGTCGGTGTCAGGGCTTGGCATCCGGTGCGGTCTCGGCAAACGCGGGATGGTCAGGGTACACCAGGGCGAAAGATGCCGACAGTTTCGGCATTGCATGGATCTCGACCTCCTCGGGCAGGTACTCCAGCGGCGGCACCGCGGGGTTCTCCGCGCGCAGGACGACCCGCCCCGGTTCCTGGCGGATGCGTTTCAAGGGGTTGTAAGCCAAAACCCTAGAAAATTCCGCTGATGGCCAACTTTCCGTCTTACGGTCGCGACCTTGGGCACCGCGAAGCCCGCGGTGGGCTGCCGCTGCATCCGGCACGGCCAAGACCGCCGCGTCCGGTTCGGCCTCCTCAATACTTGATCGTTATGGTAGGAAATAACGATTTCAACTTTGCGCTGGCGCGACCTATCGTTTGAACCGTAGGCGGGCGACAAGGCTTCGGGGTCCTGATCCTCCCGGAGCGACCACTAATCCCTTGTCCAGCTTGCTACACGAACCAGAGACCCGGCCCAGACATCTGACTTGAGGTTACTGCCATGAGTGACGCAACCCTGCGCTCCAAGACCAACACTGCCCTTTGGATGGCTGTCGCCATCTGCCTGGTGCCCCTCGTGCCCTACGCTCTCGGAGGCTTTGGCGGCGGCTGACCATGCACTTTGTGGGACTGAACAAGGCGGCGTGAGCCGCCTTTTTCGTGGGCGGGTGTAGCCGAGGGCGGATCACCACGGCACCGAAAGCCGCTCGACCACATCGCGTCGTGCCAAGACCCTTGAGCATAGCTCCCAGCGGTCGCGGTCCGGGTCGATCGTCGCCTGGTAGCGCAGTTCAAAGACATCGCGGGCCTTGCGGCGCAGGTGGATGTACTCGTCCATCATGGCCTCGAGCTTCTCGACGCTGTCGATCCAGTCGTCTTCGATCGTATCAGGGAGTCCGCCAAAGATGTCGAACTTATCCTTCATCCGGCGGGATAGGACCCGGTAGACCTTTTCGTCCTGGGTCTCGGCATAGACGAGGTTCAGCATGTCGACATTTCGCCGCGCCTGGCCGAAGCGCTTGATGCGACCGAGGCGCTGTTCGAGCCGGGAGGGGTTCCAGGGCAAATCCACGTTGATCAGGGTCCCGAGGGTCTGGAGATTCAGCCCCTCGCAGGCCGCGTCGGTGGCCAGCAGCAGGCGCACGGTACGGTCCTTCACGGCGGCCTTGATCTCCTCGCGCTCCACGGATGCGAAGGCCTGGCCGCGGAACAGGCCGCTCTTGCCGGCCCCGGCATAGACCGCCACGGGCTCCCCCGGCAACAGGCCGGCAAGTTGCCTGGCCATCGCAAGCGCGGTGTCGTAATACTGGCTGAAGACGATGCAGCCATGCGCAAGCCAGGTCTTGCCTTCCGTGCGTTGATTGGTCAGGAAGTGCAGGACGGCATTCAGCTTGGGATCGCGGGCCTCGGGGCGCGACAGCTCGCGCACGATGGTCAGCAAGTGGTCCGCCTCCTCGGCGGTCAAGGCGCTCAATGGCTCCTCCAGCAGGGCCGTTTCCTCGTCATCCTCCAACAACTCCCGCCGCAACAGCCGTTCGGCCGTCGCCCGCCCGGAGGCAAAGCTGGAACAGATCCTTTGCAGGATCAGGGTCCGCATCAAACCGCCGGCCTTGGAGCGTTTACTCAGGGCCTCGGTAAACGCCAGGGCGGCCTCATAGGCAAGGTCGAAGGGATGGTTGGTCCGCAGGCCCAACCCGGCAAACCCGATGTCCGCGTAGGCACCAGATAGCGCATCCGGATCGGGGTGGATATTCACCCCGATCCGCTCCAGCAGACCGGCCTCTTCCAGCGTCTGGCGCCGACGCAGCACGGTATGGCGGACCAGCGGGTTGTGAGTTTGCAGAAAACCCGGCGCCACGGCTTCACCCAACGCCTGTTGCTCCAGAAAGCCCAGGGACCCGAAGCCGCGGTCGGTGAAAAAGGTCTGATCGGCAAGGCCCAACTGGAGCCGCAGCGAGGCGAACAGGACCGCCTCGCCGGCCGGCGGTAACGGGTTACGCAACCACTCCCAGGCGTCGCGCTCATCCAGCGGGGCCTCGTCTCCCTTCACGACCGGTAACGCCTTCTCCCAACCGGACCAGCGGGTAAAAGGGGCCCGGCCCAGCACGAAGTTCGCCCCGGCGTTGAGGATGCCGAGCAGGTCCCATAACTCGCGCACCTGCGTCTGGATCGGGGTGGCCGTGCCGAGCAGGCAGTGCCTGGACCGCTGCGCGATTCGCATCATGAAGTCGAGCAGGTTGTTCGGCGCCTGCTGCGCCTGACCCAGGCCGCCGCGACAACGTGCCTTATGGGCCTCGTCCAGCACGACAGTGCCGTATCTGCGCTCCAGCAGGTACCGGCGCTCCTCAGAGGCTTGAAAGATCAGCCCGGTGGAGACGATGGCAATACGGAACGGACAACGCGCAATGTCTTCCGCCCCGCGGGTCTTGATGACATGCCCCTTGGGGTCGATCCAGACCTTCTTGCACGAGGACCAGACCGCGCTCGGGATGCCGAGCCGATCCGCAAGCTCCACCTGCCATTGCAGGGTCAGGGTCGAGGGGCACAGGATCAGCACCGGCCCATCGTCCAGCAAGGTGGCAACCATGGCGCACGCCGCCAGCGACAGGGTCTTGCCGACCCCGACCTCATCGGCCAGCAGCAACCGGACCTTGCCATAGGTCTCGCGGTGCGTAAGAAACAGGGTGACGAAGGAGCGCTGCCAGGGTTGGAGTTGCTCACCATGGCGGTAGATCGGGCTCTCGGCCAGGGCGGCGGCCGGCAGGTCCTGCGGTGTCGTGTCCTCGAAACGGACCTCGACACGCTTGGCGACCCGCTCGATCTCCTCAACGATGGCCTCCGGTAGCGGATAGGCATCCGCCCACAAGGCATCGAACTCCTCTTCCACCCAGGCGACGCCCTCCGCGGACCGATCTTCCCACAGGATTTCGTAGTTGTCGGCGAAGGCGCTTTTGGTCTCGTTGATGGACCCCAGGAAGCAGGTCTTGGAACCGTCCGCCGCCTCGATGACCCCGGCCTTGCCATGCAGAAAGACCTGCTCCTTGGGCACCACCCGGATCTCGACCCGCCCGCTGGTCAGCAGGTCATGCAAATAGCGGTAGCGATCCGCGTGCAGCAGCGCCTCCACCTCGGGGGTTGCCTGATTCCAGCGCTCCTTGAGCGCTGTCTCGCGCACATGCCTGGAGACCGCTACATCCGCGGCATCGAGTTCGCTGTTGCAGACGATCTGGACCTTGGCGATGCCGGCGATCTCTTCTCCGACCAACTCGAAGATGGAACTGCGGAAATAGCCGGCGATGCGTTTGTAGGATCTCGCCGTCTTGAGCCGGTCGCGCAAAAAGGCGTGATCCAACCGTTCGCGGCGGGAGGAGAAGCGTTGAATGCTCATAGTTCACGCCCGATCTGTCGGCTGGCCGGAGCGCAGCGAACCCCGGTATTCAACGCTTGAGTTGCGCGGAAACGATGGGTTTCGCTGCGCTCTACCCATCCTACGGGAATACCCACACAGTTTTAGAGTATAGGGGCCAGGACAGCCCGTTCAGACATCGCTGGTGTCGCCGGGAAAAAACTCCGGGGACAGCGACTGCTCAAGGGTGTAGGGACACTGGCTCGGAAAGGTCCGCCGATCGATCCCGGTCTCATCCTCGGCCTTGAGTTTTGCCTTTTCATAAGCCGTCTGGATCTTTCCCGCCACCAGCGGCTGCAAGCTGGGGCTGTCTTCGAGCAGGTCAGCGATGTCCATGCGCTGCGTCACTATCGTATTGCGCCAACTGCGCGTCCGCTTGGGCGCCTGGTACTGCCACTTGAGCAGGTGCATCAACAATACGGCGAGGCGATTCAATAGCTCACGCTTCTCGCTCTTCGCCATCGCCTCCAACTCCTCGGCAATATGCTCGACATCGACTTGGTCGAATTGATGATTGCGCATCAATTGCGCATTCGCATTCAACCAGCCGAAAAAATCACGGTCGTAATTCTGCGCAACGCTCATGCTTCGACACTCCTATTGCTGGATTTCTTGGCGTCTTTGCGACTTTGCGTGAAATAGTCTTTCGCTCGCTCAACCGATCCGCTGGTTGAGCACCAGTTCCCGCAGCACCCGGGCCGCGCTCGCCTCGTCCGGGCGCAGGGTCCGGAGCTGCTCGGCGAGGTATCCGGCCAACTCGCCGGCCAGGTCCCGCCGGGTGGCGTCACCGTACCAGTCGGGGATGTTCAGGGTCAGGTGGCCCATGATCTCAGCGCCGTCGAGATCCCGCGTCAACTCCATCATGGCGTAGAGGATGGCGCGCAGGGCGGATTGGTGCAACTCGGAGCCCTCGCCCATCTCGGTCCGGCCGAGTTCGACGGCCCCCTTGAGCCGCGCATCGTTCGCCTTGCGGCTGGCCATCAGGGCATGGAAGTCGCGCACCTTGAACGCCTTGGCGAAGTTCTGATAATTGTCCAGGGCATGGGCGCCGCGGGCCTCCAGGTCCAGCATCTTGAGATAGAAGCGCTCGGCGCCGGTCAGGCGTTCCCAGGTGGCACGCTGGATGCCCTTGGGGACCAGGCATTGGTTCGCGGTATCCACGGCGAAGGCGATCAGGCCATCGACGAAGGTGGTCTCACCCTTGACCCGGGGGCGGATCGCCTCGGCGGCCATGTCCTTGCCGTCGATGACCGCATAGCGGGTCAGGACCCGCAGGGCCGCGGCATAGCCGGCCATCTGGATGTCCGCGTCCTCAAAGACGTTTTCGTCACGATACAGGCCCTTGGCCTGTTGGTTGAGGCCGGTGAGTGCCTCGACCTGGGCATCCACTTCTTCTTGTAGCTCCCAGGCTAGGTCATCGCGCGTGGTCTTGTGCTGACCGGCCCGCTTACGCAGCACCAGGAGCACAGTTCCCTTGACGTGGCTACCTTCGCGCAAGGCGCTGTCGGTTTCGGTCGCGACATACCAGGCGGCGGTCACGCACAAGCCGGAGGCCCAGACGATGTTAGCCATATCCGCCCAGATGGTGCCGGATTGGTGGGTGAACATGACGACCTGGATGCCATTGTCTGGCATACACTCGGCCATGCGTTTGTAGGCCGAGACCATCTGCCGACGGAATGACTCGCCCTCGCCTTGAATGGCCATCGAGCGGCGGCTGTCCCAGGTCCATTCAGCGAACTCAGGCGGCGGGTTCTTTCGTAGCCAGGCGATGAAGAAATCGAGGATTTCTTCGTATTTTACCGCGTCGCCGTAGGGCGGGTCAGTTACGAAGACTTGGCTCTCTCCGCTTAGCTGATGCGCTGGTATGGCCCGAATTTCTATGCTAAGTTGTTCTTGAATTGGAAAGGAGTCATAATCCACTTCGATAAATGGGAGTCCGTATCTGCTGCCACGGCAACCATAGTTAAAAAAGGTATTTAGAGCTTGATTGTAAAACGTGCCCGTTACGAGCCCCCCTCCGCCGCCGCCGTTATGCCATTGACATAGCCGCGAGTTGTAATTCAATAATTGCGCCAGTCCGAATTTCTTTCGCGCATCACCGAACGCATTGACAAGGCCCGCCAACATTAATTGTCGTGAATTGAAAGCATGTTGCCAATGCGTCCAACCCCTACTCTTGATCAAGTCCAGACCCTGAAATCGAGGTGGCCCGCCCACCTCGATTCGCATATCCGGCATCAAACCCTGCGTCTGCCAATCGGCGATGTGCTTGGCGACATAGGACTCAACGATAGCTTCCCGCTCAAGATCTTGGCGAGTCACACCTCGAAATTCATAGTCGAAGCTCTTGCCCGTCTCTTTCGGTCGCATCCATTCGATACAATAGAGTCGTTCCTGTAGCAGGTCACCGCGGTGAGGGATGAAATCCTGGCTCTCCCATGGCCTCAGGCGGTTGCCGGTTGAGCCGTCCGCCTCAGTGTAGTCGCCGCGTAGCGTCGAAATCCTTGTCTTGTAGGTCACGCCTGCGACTTGGTGGATCAGGTAGGCTTCGTCGTACTTGCTGTCCCGGCTGACGGTACCCGACTCGGCGGCCTTTATTTCGCGTTCAGTGACGCGGCTGCGGATCGCGATGTTGTAGCGTTTGTTGACTGTATCGGGCACCAGTTCGGCGATCACCCGGTAACCCTTGCTGATAACCCGACTTGGCAGCAATGGTACGGACCAGCCAGTCTGAGGACAGGTGGTCTCGACGCAATACAGAAAGACCTTGGCCCGCCAACCATTGCCATCGGTCTCAACTCCAAGCTCATCGATTTGCTCCTGCACCCGCCGCACCAGTGCTTCTTGCTCCTGCGCAAGCCGCTCACGGCTCTCTGGGGAGCCGCCAACGATGTTCAGTGCCCCCCAGGTAAGCATGCAGGCGATGGGATTGATGTCAGACGCGTAAACATCACAGCCGAGCCGTGCCGCTTCGAAGGGGATCTGGCCGGAGCCGCAGAAGGTATCCGCAACGCGGGGGCGATGGCCGAAGCGCAGGATGCCGAGCTGCTCGACCAGCTCCGGGAATGAACCGGCATGGGTTCCGAGATGTTCATTGACCGCGCCCCAGATATGGTCGTGGACGGTCTCCATGACCTCCTCGGGCCGCTGGGCCTGGTTGACGCGCTCCCGATAGGTCAAATCAGGCAACATCTGGACCTCCAACCGGCGGCGCTCCATCTCGTTTAGATCTGCGCGCCAGGTGACCTTCACCCCCTTATAGGCTGGGTCCGACCAATCCACCGGTGCCGAGTTCGGGAGGGCGCCCGGCGGATCGACCGTGAAAAAGGCGTCGATCCAGTCGATGGACAACTCGGCGAGGACCTCCTTCGGCTTGGGGCGACGCTTCCAGCGCACGACAAAGGACTCGTCGTCCATCGCCATCAACTGCTCGAAGATCTCCAGGTCTCGGGCCGGGTCCTCGGTGGCCGGCAACAGGCAGCCCAGGATGCACGCCTTGTTCAGGATCAGAGGCTTGCGACCCTTCCAGTAACTCCCGAGCGCGGTCAGTGTCTTGCCATGAACCGCCATCTGCTCCTTGTACGCCTCAGCGGAGAGCTTCTGCACCGGCAACAGGCGCTCGATCAGTGCGGGGGCATCCTTCAGGGCGAAGGGGACGATCTCCGGGGTGTCTCCAGTCACGATTGCTCCCAGTCCTCAATCCGCAGGTTGGGAACCCGATTGAGCTCGTTGGTATTATGCGTGACCAGGATGAGGTCACGGCAACGGGCGATAGCCGCGATCTGCATGTCCCGCTCGCCGATCAGTTGACCGAGCGGCTGAAGGTGACTGCGAATCCGGGCATAGTGTTCGGCCGCTCTTTGATCGAGGTGTTGGTATCGAGCAATACGCGCACCATCACGGGATCTCGACCGGCTTTGGCGGAAGATCAGGCAAGCGATCCGGAAAGTCCGGGGAACAGGCCCAAATTTCGTGTAGCCATTCGGCGGTAGCCACGTCCGGTGCAGCCGCCGACGACGGGGACAGCGGCAGTACAATGACCTCCACCTCGGTGCCTTCAGGGAAATCGGACGGAAGTTCGATATGTAGCTGTTTACCCTGGACCGGGCAGATAATGCGGTGTGCTTGTACCATCGGTAGAAACCTCGTTTTCTTGACGGCGGTTACCGCCATCGTGCCCGAGCGGCAATTGTGCAGCAGGCTGCTGCACAAATCTGCGGTTCTTCCCTTTGCGTCTTCGCGCCTTTGCGTGAAACCTTTCGGGTCTTCGGCGTCAGCCGGGATCGCGCGGCGCGAACAACGGCAGATCGAACAGGTCCGCCTCGATCGGCCGCAGACGCCGCCGACCCGTCGCCGGCTTCTCGCCATCCGACAGGGCATGGAACAGCGCCCGACGCCAGCCGCGCCCGGTGTCCTCGGGCAGACCGGCCTCGGCTACGGTCATGGCGAACAGCCACCAACGCTCCTCCGGGCGCAGCGCGGCCCACTTGCTGCCGATCACCGGGAGCTGGTCGCTGGTCGCCGTCTCGGCGGCCCAGGCCAGGACACAGAGCTCACGCCCGAGCAGGCGATCCACCAGGTTGCGGCCGGTGTGCCAACGCCCGGTCGGGACCTTGGCGACCTTGAGCCGGGCGTTGAACTCACGCCGGGCCGTATCGGCAATCGCGGACCAGGCGGACCTTGGCAACAAGGCGCGCTCCTCGGCCCTGGGGGTCCCGCCCTGTTCGCCCTGGTAGCCATAGTCCTCGACGATCAGGACCGGCTGACCGCGACCGGCCGGGATCTCGACGCGAAACAGATGGGCGCCGAAGTCCGCAGGCGCACCGAAGTCGACCGTCTGCCGCTGGTCAGTGAGGGAATGTTGCTTCACCTGGCATGCCAAAAAAATAATATAATCAGTGGTTAGCTCGTCAACACGCGAGATCGGCACGCGCCCGGGACGGGGGCGCGGGGTTGAAAAGACGCGACCGGACCAGCCCCAAGACGGCAAGTGCGGATCAGACAGTATAAACTTTTCCAGGTCATTCGCAGGATTCACCCGGGGCGATCATGCTGACACAACAGACGTTGGACGAAATTTCCAGACGCATCGCTGCCGCTTTGCATCCGGAACAAATCATCCTGTTCGGGTCCCATGCGTGGGGTACTCCGACGGAGGAGAGTGATGTCGATCTACTCATTATTCTCTCGGATTCGGAAGAACCGCCTCACCGGCGTGCCGTGCGGGCTCACCGCGCACTGCGAGGTTTGACCATACCTTGTGACATCCTGGTCAGAACCCGAGGCGAGATCCAACCAGGGCCTTGACGGAAGGGCGACGCCTGAATGCCTGACCCGACGCGACCGGAGGCGCAATCATGGCTCCGGCGCGCCCACGATGACTTGGGCGAAGTCCAATCCGCACTTGAATTGGCTGAGTGGGTTGCTGCAGCGATTGAAATCCGCATCCAGGGGCAGATTCCAGACTAAGCACGCGTGAATATCCCGCAATCATTGCTCCAGGTCACCCGCCTTGAGTTCGATCCCGAGCTTTGCGGCGAAGTCCTTGAGGTCGTGGCCGGAGAGAAAATGGGCCTTACGGAAGGTCATGGTGACCGGGGTGTCCGGCGTGAACTTCTCCAGGACCTTGATCAACAATGCCTCGACGAACGGACCTTCCACCCGGACCTCGCCCACGCTGACGGCGATCATCTGGCTGCCCTGCCCCACGGTGAGGCTGATGCCCTCGAAGGTGACTGAACGCTCCGCGGCCTGCTTGAGCCCCTCGAAGGTCTTGGCGCGGGAGTCGAGCTTGCGACCGGTGCGCGAGACGATGTGTCCCGGTTTCACCGGATCGATGTGGATATCCTTCTCGCCGACGGCGGTGAAACGAAACTCGGCCTTGGCCTCGATGCCGTCGGCCTCGGCAAAGGCGCGGACCAGGGTCTCGTCGCCGCCCAGCGGGATCGGCTCCTGGTACTGGGTGCCGTCGCGGGGCTCCCGGCCGTCCAGGGTGTAGCGGATGGTGCCACGGGGGGCAACGAACAGTTCGACGCTGCGTTGCTCACCGTCGTCGGTGAGGCGATTGCGCAGGATCAACTTGTTGGTCCAGGTCACGGGATCGCCGATCTCGTACTGACCGGACGGGTCGGCGACCTTGAAGCTGACGCGCAGCGCCGTGGTGGTCAGGGCCTGGTCCTGGAGCGCGGGACTCGAGTCGGAGACGGGGCCGTCCTCCGCATAGTGGACGCGCGGTGCCGGCCCGGCATATTGGGGTTCGACACGCAGGCGCACCCGACCCTCGTCATCGGGTCCGGACTCGACCGTAACCTGAGCCGAGGTTCGCTTCTTCTTGGGCCTCTTGGTGACATAGCCGTTCTTGAGGTCCTCCCACAACCCGCGGTTGCAGGCGAGATTCAAGAGGCTGTCCAGGCCCTTGGGCGGCAGCCAGGGCATACCGGGTTGTTCGGCATAGCGGTCGACCACATCGGACCAGCGGGCCTCGTCCTGATTCTCCGGCCAGAGCAGGTCCTGGGCCTTGTCGCGGATGGCGTCGAATTCCTGCTCCACATCCAAATAGAGCTTGAGCGGGTTGGCCGTCAGGGTCTTTTCGATCTGTTCCTCGCCGTTGAACGGCTTGCTGGAATCGCGGGTCATGTCCAGGGGCTTGGCGGCGAGCTGGGCGGGCCGGCCGGCGCGCTGGATCGGGAACAGCACCTTGTCGAAGAGGCCCAGGATAGTGGCGTTGAAGTCCTGCTCGTAGCCCTGCTGAAAGCGTTCGAGGTCATCGCGCTGGGGGTGACCCTTCGGGATGCGGCTGTCCGCCTGCTGGGCGGCATAGAGTTGCCGGGCCGCCTTCTCGACGCTGCCCATGGCGGTCTTGTCGCCGGTCAAGACACAGAGGTGATTCTTCTGGCTCAAGCCCTCGAAGAGGCGCTGCACCTCCTCGGGCGGGATCTTGGAGTCGGGGCTCACCACCAGCAGCACGCGACCGCGACGCACCTTCTCGCTCACCTCGGCGAGCTTGGGCAGGGGCAATACCTCGTCGTAACAGGTCTTACGGGTGGGTTTGAACATGTCCCGCAGGCGGTGCCGGATCAGGTCGTCGACCTGGTTGTCCGGGGCATCGTGGGCCAGGCTCTGCAGGAGCTTGATCAGGTTCTCCTGACGATCGAAATACCAGCGACCCTCGGTGGTGTGGTGCAGGTACCAGGCAATCTTCTCGAATGCCTCGAAGGTGCCGAGAAAGTCGGACGGCTCGCGCAGGGGGGAGATCAGACACTCGACGAGTTCCTCCCGGGTCAGGCCCTTGACGGCGTTGACGGCGGTGGAGAGGCTCGCGGTCAGCAGCAGCGCGCCGATCTGGGTGGCTGCCTCCTTGCCGGTTTGCAGGTCGATGATCTGGGCGTGGGCCGACTGTTGGGAGTCCCACAGGTCCTTGGCGATGACATCGCGCAGACCGGAGATCTCGGTCAACTTCTCGCGGACCTCGGGGATACCAAGGTCGAAGTGCTGGGGACCGATCAGGAAGCAATCGTTGGCCGGTCGGTCCCAGACGGAGCGCAGCAGCCGGGACACGAGTTCGATCAGGCCGCGGGTCTGGCGAAACTGCTCGTTTTCCTTGAACAGGGCGATGATGTTCTTGAGCCGGGGATGGAAGGGGTAGGTCGCGGCGATCTCGTCGGCCAGGGCCTCGGCGCCACGGCTTGCGGTCTTGGACTTGGATGCCTCCGCGAGCTTCCGCCCGAAGGCGTCGGCGATGTCGTCGATCTGCGTCTGGTCCGGCAACCGGACGAAGAGCCGCTTGCGCAGGATGTCGTAGATCTCATTGGCGGAAAGGTCGACGGGCGTGATGCTGCGCTCCTGCCGGCCCAACTCCGAGCGGGCATCCGCCAGGGCCTCGTTGATCAGACGGCTGCCGGTCGCGTAGGCCGCTGCCAGGTCCGAGACCACGACACAGACGTTGCGCTTCTTGCCGGCGGCCGTCAACAGGTTGGCGAAGGCGCGCGTGACGATGCCCGCGACGGTGCCATTGCCGACCTTCTGCGTGTCCAGGTAATGGAAGTAGGGTGGTAGCTCGTCGAGCAGGATCAGGACGGGGCGGTCGCCCTCGAACAGACGTAGCCAATCTGCCTCGTCCGGCGCCTTGGGGCCGCTGGTCCAGAAGGCGCGGAACTGATCGCCCTTGCCCAGTTGGTTGGCGATCTCGCCCCAGAAGAAGTGGTCGGGATTGTTGCGGCCGTTGAAGGCGGCGATGTCCGCGGTTCCGAAGGCATCCGCGTGGGCCACGCCGGCACAGTGGGTCTTGCGCAGCGCCGGATTGTTGGCGAGCAGGCCGAACCCGACGAGCAGATGCGTCTTACCGCCGCCCATGGCCTGCTTCAGGTGGAAGATGGCCTGGGCCGAGTTGCCGGCAAGGCGGGCCATGCCTTCAGCGATCAGGTCCTGCATTCCCTGAGTGATGTGGGTCCTGGAGAAGAAGGCCGTCCCATCCCCCTCGGCATGGATCAGCTCATCGAGCTGCTCGACCTGATCGCTTAGCTTGATGGAGAGCGCCTTCGGTTGAAGCTGGCAGGCGTCGCGGACCGTTTTCATTGCTATACCATTTCCATATTTCTGCTATCTCTTCGGGCTACCAGCGTGTCAAAATCCGCATTTAACGACGTCTACGGAACGGCACAACTGTAGACGCGGTGTTACCTCCGGGTACCGAAGGCCGCTTCAACTTCGACAGTGCGATGATATCAGCTTCGCAGCGAGCCCGAACAGTGGTTGGGGCGGCCCCATCGCGGGCGCCGTCCGGCGTAAAGTAACGAGAGACTGGCGATGTCTGCGACCAAGGCCGTCGATCTGCACGCGAGCATTTCCATCGTGCGGTTCTAGGGACTGCTGCCGCCGCCCCCGGCCGCTCGGAGCAGCCACAGCTCGCTGGTCCCCAGCACCACCAGGAGGTCCCCCCACCAGGCGATGGCGTACACCAGTCCGTCGATGGCGATGGTCCTGCCCGCCGGGCCGCTCAGGCGGGAGGTCCAGGATACCGCCTCGCCCTCGTCCCCCCGCCGCCGCTGGGCCCACAGCAGGGGCCGCGGACCGGGCACCAGCGCGAGGGTGCCCCCGGCCGTATCGCCCAGGTCGGTCTCCTCGATCGCGCCCACCCGCCCGGTCGCCGGGTCCAGCGGCGCCAGATAGGCGGTGGACCCCAGGACCCAGGCCACCGCCACCCCTCCGGTCCAGGCCCCGATCGCCACCGAGTCGGCGCGGCCGACCGGCAGGGCGAAGGGCGCCGCCTGGGCACCCCGTACGGCGAGCCCGTGCGGGGCCCCGGAAGCGGTCCAGAGCGCCCAGGCGGCGCCCGCCCCGAGGGCCAGCTCCAGGGGCGGTCCGCCGACCGGGAAGGACCGTTGTCCGGTCAGGCCCGCGGGTCCCAGGTCGGCGACCTCAAGCTTGCCGGGCCGCGTCTGCCAGAGCGCCATGGGCCCGTCCAGACAGCCCGGCAAGGGCCAGCGGCTGGGCGGCGGACCGGTGATGGGGGTCTGCCAGGCGATGGCCCCCTGCGCATCCAGCGCCACCGCCAACGGGACGCCGGCGGGGTCGGCGCCGGTCACCAGCACCAGGGGCCCGCAGGTCGTCGCCCCCGCGGCCACCAGCGGCAGGCTCGGCAACTCCCGCGGCAACCGGTCGGACCCGATACGCAACTGGAGGGTGCGCCCCGTTCCCGGCCGATTGATGAACACGCGCAGACCCTCTGGGTCCGCCACTGTGAACGCGGCGCTCTCCACGGCCGCTGGGAGTGGAATGACCCCGGCCGGGACCAGCCAGGGGGTCGCGGACGCCAGGACGGCGTGCATGGCGAGCGGTGCCAGGGTACTCATGGGTTTTGGCCTGGTCGGTCAGGGTGGGCGCCGCGGGCGGGGCGGTCAGCGGGAAGCCCTTGGCGGCCACCTTCATCAGGTCCTCGGCCCAGGAGGCGGCCCAGGTGGTGGTGCCGCTGCGTACCCCCTGGGCCTCGCCATAGAGCTGCCCGACCCAGTCGTTGGCCCAGGTGAGCCGCTTTTCCAGCTTGGCCAGGGCCAACTCCAGGACGGGTCGCTCGGCGGCGGAGAAGCCGGTGAGGGTATCGGTGGCCGGCGTGTCGATACCGGCGGGCACCGCCGCCGCATTACCGCTGGTCTGGACCTCCCGCAGGAACAGGGCGAAAAGGGCGTAGTTGTCTGAATTACGCAGGCGGTCCGCGCTCGACAGGTGAAAGAGCATGCGCTCATGGCGATAGGCCAGGTCGAGCGTCCCGCTCCCGGCCGCACCGCCCAAGGGGGAGGTGCCGTGGGCGCTCTCATGGATCAGGTTGCGGGCCCGGTCGTTGAGGTGCAGCCCGCGGAAGGCCGGGACGCAGAGGGTCATGGGGGCGGCCAGGCCAACCCCCGAGTTGTAGGCGATGGGACCTTCTGCACAGCCGCCGACGTCGCACTGGCCCCCGCACTGGGTCACGGCCGCCAGGCCGTCGACATGGGCCTTGAGGTTGCCGATGTTGGTGCGCAGGGTGGTCAGGGTGGCGGCCGCATGGTTGCCGAAGAAGCGGTCGATGACGGGCGCATCGACGGCGTTCGGCGTGCCGGTGACGGCCGTCTGAATGCGGGCCATGGCGTCCTTGGCGACCGTGAGCCCGTCCTGGAAGGCGGTCTCGGTGGCCGGGTCCATGGTCGGGCAAGGCTGGGTGGGCGGGTTGACCAGGGCGCCCAGCGCATTGGTGGCCGCACAGTTCACCGTGCTCGGCGCCGCGGCACCGACCAGGACCTCCACACTGCGCGCGCCAACATAGTCGCTGCGCGTCGCGGTGGCCGCCGCATTGCCCACGGCGGAGGACACGGTGACCGCGTTGGGTGCCGCGGTGAGCGCCAGGCGCACCGCGTCCGCCCGGTCTTGTGCCAGGGTAGCGGGCTCCTCGGCGCTGGCATAGCCGATCAGGCGCAGGCTTGCGGGCGCCAGGGCCTTGATCGAGACGACGGCGGCGCTCGCCCCGGCGTCCAGGGCCGAGGACCCGGGGGCGAAGGAGATCCGTGAGGTCGTCGAGGCCCCGACGCGGTTGAGGACGAAGTCCGTCGGCCCCGGGGTCGGGACCGTCGCCGGCTGGGTCGCTGGTTTCGGCGGCGGGGCGCGGCGCAGGGTCGGGGCGCTGGCCCCTTGCTGGATGGTGTGGGCCAGTTCATGGCCCAGGAGGTAGCGGCCGTCCTGGGTGTTCGGGGCATAGCGGCCGGGGGCGAAGGCGATATGCCGTCCGACGGCATAGGCCTGGGCGCCGACCGCCAGGGCGGACCGACCGGCCGCGCCGTCCGTGTGGATGCGCACCTCGCCCAGGTCCCGGTCGAGCCGGGGCTCGAAGAAGGCCCGGGCCCCGCGGTCCAGGGGCTGTCCGGGTGCGTTCAGGACGGTGTGGACGCCCGGCGGGGCCTCCCGTGGGTCGACCCCTGGCGCGTCGCCGTCCGGGGTCCGGCGCCGCAGCGCCTCGTCCTCCCGGGCGCAGTCGTCGCAGACCCGGCGCACGGTGGGCGGGGATGGTGCCGGGGCGGCGGCCGGCGTTGCCGGGTCCGGCATCCGCAGCAGCCGCTGCGCGAGTGTGTCCGCCTCCCGCTCCAGAGGGTCGTCGGTGCGCCCCACCGCGAGGCGCGCCTGAGCCGCGGGTACCCCGGCGGTCGTCCGGCGCAGCGCCAACCGCTCCCACTGTGGATTCTGGGTCGGGAGCACGGCCGACCTGGACCGGACGCCAACACCAACGGCAGGGCGCGGCGCGGCGACCGGGGCGCGGGTGCCTCCCGTCTTGACGCTGGTTGTCTCTTTGCGAGCCGGAGCGATCATTGTGCAGGCCCTCTATCTGGCGTCTCGCCGCGCAGCGCGTCGTCGCGGATGACGGGATGCGTGTAAGCGGCAAGCTCGTTGGCGGATTGACGTTTGCCGGACCATCGCAGGGCGCCGGTTGCGGGATAGATATAAAGGTGGTCAATCTCCCAACCGTCGGCCGCGAACGCGGCCGTGAAGGCCCACCAATCGCCGACCTGGCCTTCAAGCAACGCGATGCCCGGGCGGTAGCGGCCTGACATGGTGAGTCGCGCGATCTCGCGGGCGGCGGCCAGGCAGACCGGACCCTGGCCGTCCAGATAATCGAGCAGATACGCAAGATCATTGGCCCAGGCGCGCAGATCCGCCGGGCCCGCGGCGGCGGCCTGGGCGCGGACCTGTTCCAGGAGTTGTCGATCGTAGCGTCCGCGCTGCGCCGCGCTGACGTACTCGTCGACAATGGCGATCAAATAGTCCCGCTTGGGGCACCGCGGGTCGGCGGCCAGCGTGATCAGCAAGGGCAGCAGGCGCGGCTGGCTGAGCGCGGCGTGCTCGTCCTGATCGGTGAGCCGCAGGTCCGGTGCATAGGCCCATCGGCGAATCTGCTCGTCGGTGGGGTCGAAGGTGCCAAGCACGCGGGTGGCCGCTTCGGAGGGTTCGGGCCAGGGCACGATCGCGTAAGTCTCGGGGTCGCGCAGATCGACCACCCCCGCCAGCGCGATCCGGTGCAGCACCAGATACTCACGGTGACCCGCGGCGATGAACTCGCTGTCCGGCAGGGCGGGCTGAAGCTCCCGCAACAGCCAGGAATAGCCGCGATCACGCTCCGGCACCGGGCGGGGGCCATGCGGTTGCCCGGCGCGCAAGGCCTGCACCATGGCCCTGAGGTACGGCGGGAAGGCCTCGTCCTCGCGCCCCGCAAGGACGCACAGGTCGGCGAACGCCGCCCGCGTCCGGGCGCCGGGGGGCGCGCCGGTCAGCGCCGTAAACAGGTCGGCCAGTTCGTCGCTCGGGCTCATCGTCGGCTACTCCGGGAACGTGGTCACGACACGATAATCCGCCGGGGTGCCGGGGTGCGCGGTCGTCGGATCGAAGATGATTCTAAAGCCTGCCACCTGGCGCCGCACCAGGGTGCCCCCCGTCAGGTTGCCATGGGCATCCAGCGTACCCCCCTCGATGCGGTAACTGTAGCCCGCCCCACTCAAGGCCGGTGCCGTGCCGTCGGCCGTGGCGAAGCTGTGGCGCCCGCCCGGCCCGGGACCGATGGCCCGGCCCGCGGCGATCTCCGTCTGCAATTGCGCCCGTCCGAGCCGGACCGCCTCGAGTTGCGCGGCGTCGGAGGCAAAGACGCTGACCTCCGGCGGGCGCGGCCCGATGATGACCCCGCCGCCGGCCGCGGGTACTGCCCCGGTGCGCAGCCGCCGCTCCACCGGGGACATGACCCCCGGCGCCGGACTCCTCGCCATCGCGGCCGAGTGCTCCGAGGCATGTCCCAGGGGCCGGCCGGTGTGTGGGTTCCGGGCCGGGTCGTCGAGGGCGGCAACGCGGGCGGCATTGGCCGCCCGATCCGCGGCGGTGTCGCCGGCGTCTGCCAGCAGTTCGGCCGGACTGCGGGTCGCCGCCAACCGCTCCAACTCGCCCGGCGGGCGATTCGCCAACTGCTGCATATTGAATGCGGTCATCCCCTCGAACTTGGCCAACCGGGCACCGGGTAGGCGCAGATAACGGTCCATGGCCGCGACCTCGAGCAGGGCGAATTCGGCGACGAAACGACCGGGCAGCAGCGCCAGGCGGTTCAAACCCGCGCTGCCGGCCCCGTCGGCGAGCTTGCCGAGGGTGAGTGCGTCCTCGGCCGCGAACCGCGCCAGGGTCCCCGGTGGAACGCCGCCCCACACGGCCAGTTGCGCCTCGGTCAGGGTGCCGAACCTGGCCAGTCGGTCGGGCGAAAGGCTCGCGAGCCGACGCACCGCGGCCGGGTCGAGTCGCCCGAACTTGCGCAGGTCGCCGCCCGCCACCTGCGCGAAACGCTCCAACTCCGGCGTCGCGAGTCCGCGGAATGCGGCAATCTCACCCGCCGGGAGTCCGGCAAAGCGCTGCAGGAGCGGATCATCGGCAATGGCCAGAAAACCGCGGACCTCGCCGGCGCTAAGGGAGCCCAGGGTGGTCAAGCGCTGCGGATCGGTACCGACCCGGGTCACCAGGCCATCGATCTCGGGACCCGAGAGGCCCCCCAGGTTGCCGAGCGTCGTGGCGTCCAGGCGCTTGGTGAGGAAGGTCAAGTGACCGTCGCTCGTCACGGTCGCCAGGTTTTGCAGG
>Ga0247840_10004188_pt1 | contig 23124 bp, 16 predicted proteins | sample LaCruzMarch2015__FD_192404 | JGI IMG/M metagenome (GOLD analysis project Ga0247840, IMG submission 192404) | Freshwater microbial communities from meromictic Lake La Cruz, Castile-La Mancha, Spain - LaCruzMarch2015_17m | ecosystem: Environmental > Aquatic > Freshwater > Lake | place: Spain... | reverse complement strand
TCCCCGCTACCAACCAAGTGGCACAAGGCCTCCCAACCGGGGGGCCCTGTCCCATTTCGCCCCGGTTCAGTAGCCCCTCGCGGAGGGGTTTGTTGACCGGTTTATGGACGATGGACGGATCGCGTTGTGCGCGTCCGCTGGTGCCCGCGCGTCTGGGCGGCAGCTCCGGGTGGTCGAGTTGGTGTGCGACATCCAGTTCAACGGCCGGAAGGTGGTCGGTACCTCGCAATCGTGACGGGGGCAGGGACGATGACGCCTGAGCCGGCGGCGTGGGATAGTTGCTGTAACGACGGCGATGGAGGGGCCATGGGCAAGCGGGATATCACTGCTGCTGTGCGGCGCGGTTTCGTCGTGCGTTCGACTAGGTCGTCGGCCCGCTTGGAGCGCCGGGAGGTGCCGGCTGGTCATGTTCGTTCGGTCAAGGTCCAGGAGTTCGTCTCCTCGCTCCGCGCCAAGGCCGAATGACCTTCGATGGCACTGTTGCGTTGACGGATCGCCTGGTATCGGTGCGGGTGACGTGATGAGACGCAACCGCCGCGCCAGGCCGCTCGTGCAGGTTCCGCCAGCCTTCACCGGGTTCCGTTTCCCTCCTGAGGTGGTCCTGCTGGCGGTCCGCTGGTACCTGCGCTACGGCCTTTCGTACCGGGTCCTGGAAGAGCTCCTCGCCGAGCGCGGCATCGACGTGGACCACGTGACCTTGTTCCGGTGGGTGCAGCGGTGCACGCCGCTGTTGATCGACGCGGCCCGGCCGCGGCGGCATGCCGTCGGCGACCGCTGGTTCGTTGATGAGACGCACACGTCGATGACCTGGCCGTGCTGGTCGATCGCCCGGTAGGCGTACCGCCAGATGCCGTTGACCTTCACATACGTCTCGTCGACGAACCAGCGGTCGGCGCTCGCCTGACCGAAGTGCGGATCGGGGCGAACTTCCTTCAGGATCCCAACGGAGATCCGAACCTGGTGCAGCGCTTCAAGGTGCGCAGTATCCTGTAGCCTCGCCAGGAGCGTCCGACAGGTGACGCCAGGCTGCCTTCGGGGGAACTATGTGCACGAACTTCAAGACCAAGAAGGCCTCTGACGGAAGCGTCGTTATCGGGCGCAGCCTGGAATTCCCGACCGCGATGCCCACGGCGCTTGCCGCACTTCCCTCCAATTTCGCCAGCGTCGGTGTGGCATCAGGTGGAAAGTCGGGAAAGGCCTGGGCAGCGACCCACGGCATTGTCGGGATGTGCGCCTTCGGCAAGCCCGAACTGCTTATCGATGGCATGAATGATGCAGGGCTCTCTGCGCATCTCCTCTATATGCCCGGTGGTTACTGCACCTACCAGCCGTTCAAGGGCGACGGCACCGATCTTTCCGAGGCTGATCTCATCGCCTACCTGCTCGGCACCTGCTCGAGCATCGCCGAGGTCAAGGCGGCCATGGTCGGCGTGAATGTCTGGGGTTTCGATCCGGGCATGGGCTTCGCTCCGCCGATTCACTGCCTGGTGCACGACGCCACCAGTTCGATCGCCATAGAGTTCCATGCCACGGGCTGGGCGATTGTCGACAACCCGACTGGTGTGGGCACGAATGCGCCGTACATGGACTGGCATCTGACGAACCTGAATAACTACGTCGGCATCAGCAACGACACACCCGCTGCTCAGACCTTCGGTTCATTCACGATCACAGCCTTGGGACAAGGCCAGGGCTTGATTGGCTTGCCCGGTGATTTCACCCCGCCTGCGCGGTTCGTGCGCGCTGCTGCGCAGGTGGCACTTTCCGACGTTCCCGCCACGGGCGCGCAGGCTGAGCAGTTCACCATGCACATCCTGAACTCCTTCGACATGGTGCCCGGCATCGTCAAGGAATCCCTCGGGGCCTCAGGTCTTGTCGACGAAGTCACTGTCTGGGACACCATCTGCAATCTCACGGGCAAGCGTTACGCGTATCGCACCGTTACTGATCCGACCTGGTACGTCGTGGATCTTGCATCAACGGACTTCACCAAGCCTGCGCGCGTGCAGGCGATCTCGTTCACGGGTGACTTCGCCCTGGTGAGCATCTGATGAGCGCCACAACTGCCGCACCGGCTTCGAAGCCGCTGTATGCGAAGCTCGGCAAGCGGGCGTTGATCTCGACCATCGTGGTACTGATCAGCGTTATTCCTTCTGTGCTGCTGCTGGCCATTACCAAGGAGCCTGCGGTCACCTGGGCGACCGGTGCCTTCATTCTCGGCTTCGTCGCCCTGCTCATGGGCGGTACCGGCGTAGCGACCTACACCGTATTCATCACCGCGATCGCGACCCCGGTGGCAATCGTGGTCGGCGGCACGCCCATTGCGGGTGCGGCATTCATGGCGCTGATGTGTCTGGTGTTGGGGCGCATGTCTCATTACGGTCTGCATCGCGCGACGATGCTGGTGCCGATGTTCATGGGCTGGATGATCATCTCGCCGCCGTTCTGGGGCGCTGACAAGGTCGTCGATCGCACCGACAGCACCTTCCTGATCTGGATGGCGATCACCTTCTTCGTCGGCGGCATCTTGCCGGTTCTCGTCTTCCCGCACTTCCTGCGCAAGGTCCGCATGCCCGCACCCAAGCCGCAGCCGCGCAGTGAATCGGCTCCGTACACGATCGTCATCACCGTGCTCTGCACGAGCGTGACCTACTGGGTACTTGCCGACACCAAGCAATATGCAGGTGCCTGGCTGATCTCGACCATCCTCGTGCTTGTTCAGGTAGGCGATGTCGGCACGTTAAGCAAGACCATTCAGCGCGTGGTCGGCACCCTGCTCGGCATGGTCGTCGTCTCTGTGCTCGTACTTCAGGTTCACTCTCTGGTCGTGCTCTACGTGATCGGCCTGGTCTTCGGAATCGCCGCGCTCACAGCGAAGTTCAGCCCGCACTACTGGGTATACATGGCCCTGATCACCCCGACCATCATCTGCTTCACCGCATCGTCGAGCGCACAGGTTGCGAACCTCGGGGAGCAGCGGGCTCAGGATGTGCTGATCGGCGCGGGTCTCGTCCTGCTCGCCTCGGCGATCACGATCGGGTACTCGCACTTGGAGAAGAAGCGCGGGAATGCTCCGACTCAGGATGTTCCCGCGGTCGCCGGCCACTAAATAGAAGTTCAGATGTAGGCGGTAGTCCGCGTCGTAAATTACGTCGACAGCCTTGCTGCTGCGGGTCAGGCAAACGGACTCAGCGGTGCGTGAGGCGCGGTCGGTGTGATCGGGCACCTCGAAAACTTTGTGCCTGCGGGGGTCAGTGGATATCGTGGTTGTGGATGTTAAGACTTGAGAACGCCACGCGAGCCGGTGCGCTGGGCCTAGTTGGCTTGGCCTTGGCCACCGGGCTGACCGCATGCAGCGGGCCGGCGGACACCGCTGCCGTGCCGCCGATCGTCTTCGCGCCCGGACTGGGGATGAGCGCACTCGCGGTCGATGTCGAGGGAGCGAGCTCTTTTAGTTTCCTAGTCCCAGCCATGACGTCACCAGACCTGCTGCCACCGCCGGCGACGAGTGCACTTGACTACTCCCAGCACAGTGGCCTCGCTGAGTCTGACGTGGACCGCGTGCGCGAATGGCTGGCACTGGACATCGACAGTACGGGTCGAGCGACCAACGCCCCGGGCGTGTCAGTCGCACCGGTGTCGCTGGGTGCGGATTTTCATGCCGAGTGCCCCCAGTACCTGCCGTTGGCGAACCTGCTCAGTGAACAAGGCTGGACGACCGACGTGTCCCTTCGGTGCTTGCCATACGACTACCGGTATGCACCGGGTGCGAACTCCTTCGCCGCGGACCTACAAAAAGTTGTGGAGCGATCCGTCGCGGCGGCCGGTGGATTAAAGGCTGTCATCGCCTGCCACAGTCAGGGCTGCCTGATGGCCGATCATGCTTTGCGCACCTTGGACCCCGCATGGGTGAGCGACAATGTCGCCTCCTTGTTCGGCTTCGCCGGTCAGTACTCCGGGTGCAGTGATTGCATGCGGTGGGCTTTTAGCGCGGGCTGGTCTTGGGATCCAGGCGCTGTCGATGCATCGCCCGTCGATCCCACCTGGGTTGGACAACTGGCGTTGGACTTGCAGTACTCCGTTTACGGCGACAACGTGTTGTACAAGATCGGGGAGGAAGAGTTTCGGGCTCTGGACAACACATCCCTGCTACAGGAGGGAGGGGCGGTGGCGATGGCGCGCGCAACGGAGCGCTACGCATTGCAGCGGCAGGAGTGGTTCACGAGCGGTGATGAGAGCGGGGTGCCATTGCCCGTCCCTGCCCGTTTCGTCTACGGGATTGACCTACCCACCACAGTCGGTTACGCCTTCGACGCTGCGCCCGAGATATCCGATCAGCCTGACGCCCCGTCGATCGAGGCCGACGGCGACGGCGGTGACAGCGCATGGATGAACGAAGCCCCGGCGCGTTGGACCAGTGATCGTCGGTGCGACATGCTTGGGCTCCCCGGCATCAAGCACATGGCTATCGTTACCGATGCCGACGCCGTCAGACTGCTCGCGACGGTTGCCCGTGGCGGCGTCGCCGACGATGTTCCGTGCTTGAATCCCTGAGCGCTAGCACCTGCGGCGGTGGTGCGGATCACGGTGAGGGACCAGCCAGTTATTGGAGTGGCCCAATGCGCTTACGCAAACAACCGACCCCAAGCCATTGGCGGTCTGGGGTCGGCAGTGCACTTGAAATTTCCCGCCTAGCGGTAGGGAACAGCGCTACTATTCGTTACCCTCAAAGCACGAGTAACAAAATAGGGTCTGGGAGGGGCTTAGGGTTCCGTCAATACTGCCGGCACCCGGGCGCACCCAACTAACACCAAGGGCCAATCGAGCACTGGCCGCTACTGGCGACGAATCTCAATGAGAACACCAACAAGGCCAAAAGGCAATGGCAAAACGCCTATCGATTTCTCAGTTACCGCTAGCCACAAGTTACCGTCGCCGACGCTGCGGAAGGTTACCTAAGGCGTTTTTTTGACACCTAGCAAGTTGCGCGCGCGGTGAACCCAGGATGCGGCAGGGCGTCGGCTGGCTCCGGGCCCGGGAGACGTACTGCCCTGCAGGGCGCCGAGCATCGCGGCTATGGCGCTGTCAACCGGCAGATCAGCCGCATCATCGGTGGCATCTTGGGGCCCGGTCAGCTGCTGTCGAAGTACCGCTAGGTCACCGACGATATGCACACCGCTGGCTTCGATGCGGTTAATCATCTGGCCGGCAAGTTCGGCGGCTCGGTCCATGGCCCATTGCGGGGTCGCCATGCCGGCTTCGTCAGGGTCAGGTGCCCGGCCCTCCACCAACGCCTTGACCATCGCGGCCTGTACCCGGTTCGGGTAGGCCCGCCAGCCCTCTGAGCCGCCGACCGCCACATTCAGGCGGCGCAGGAAGGCGGCTTCGGCCAGCGTCAGCGACCTGTTCGATACTTCACCGCGCCGGTCATAAAGGGTTTGTCTCGGTAAGCCGAGGAGGTCCTCGAAATTGTGGAAGATGCCCTCGCGCGCTCGGTCATCAACCACCACCACGGTCACGTGCTCGGCACCGACAATGCCGGCCCATCTTTCAACCAACAGGTCGTGGCGGTGGCGCCGCCAAAAAATGGTGTTTCGCGTGGCCTCGTCATCTTGGAAGAGCATTCGCTGCAGCCAGGGCAAATATGGGATCTCGAACCCGGATTTTAGGTTTTGCTGCCAAGCCGAAGGCAAGATGCGGCCAAGATTGCGCAAGGTGACGACAACCCGCAGTTGCTCGCATGTCATGTCTTTGGCAATCCGGCGTACCACTTCGTCTGGGGACTCCGCGAAGAACTCACTGGAGATAACCGTGATGCCTTGGTAGGCGTGGGCCGCCTTGACCACCTGGTTCCACAGTGCCTGCTGCGGTGGCCGGGCGCCGTCGGTGCGCCAGCCAAGGGGGCGGCCCATTACCGATGAGGCCACGTCGCGATGGGCCATCAGTTGCCCCGGGTAGCGCACCTGCCAGTTACCCAAGATGTCACGGGAGTTAGCCAAGGCGGTCTGGACGGCGGTGGTGCCGGTCTTGTGGACGCCAATATGAAGGAGCATTGACCCGGGCGGGGTCCCGAGGCGTAAGGGCCCCGGTGACGAACTCATTAGGACCTCAAGAGAGGTTTTGCGTCTCCTTGGGCGGAATCGGGACGCTGATCGCGTTCGACGTTGCCGGGAGGCCGGCCGCCTTGGCATTGCGAGCCTGGACAGTGAACACGTACGTGTTGCCCACCGAGAGCCCTCGGATGGTGCATCCAACCGGCTTGCTGACCTTGCAGGTCTTACCGGAAGGACTCGCCGTCACGGTGTAGCCCTTGATCGGCGACCCGCCCGTCGACTTGGGCGCGACCCAGGTGATGGTGGCGTTGGTGTTGGTGCGCACTGCCTTCACGTTCGTCGGCTTGCCCGGTCCGGCAAGTACCTTCGCCGCTGGGCTCGCGGGGGATACACCGCTCTGGCCCGCAGCGTTAAAGGCCGTGACGGTGAAGGTGTAGGCGGTGCCGTTGCTGAGCCCAGCCATCGTGCACTGGAGTTCGGAACCGCTCTCGCACGTCAGTCCGCCTGGTTCGGACACCGCGACGTATCGGGTGATGGGCGAGCCACCTGTGTTGGCCGGCCCTTGCCAGGTGACGTTCACCTGCCCGCGTTCGAGTAGGAATCCCTGTACCGCCTGCGGTGGACTCGGGGGCCCTATGGGGGTGACAGCGTTCGACGCAGCCGCCTGACCCGTGCCAGTCTTGTTCGTCGCAGAGACATAGAAGGTGTAGGCCACCCCGTTGATGAGGCCACCGATTTGGCACGCGCGTTCTGCCGTCGTGCACATGGCTCCGCCCGGTCTGATCTCGACGTTGTAGGTGAAGGTTTGCCCTGCTCGTCCGGCATTGGACGGAGGCCCCCACGTGACGGACGCAACGCCGTCCCCGGATGCCGGTGTGACGGATGTCGGAGCAGCAGGGAGCTCGCAGCAGAGCACGAAGGTCGCGACGGCCTCGTCACCGATGTAGGGGTTCCAGGCCTTGACCTTCAGAGTCACCGTCTCGCCGTAGGGCAGTCCGGAGACAACGCACGAGGTTCCGTTGATGACGCTCGAGTTGGCGGCCCCCTCGCATCGGTTGGTGCGGTAGCCGGAGGTGGTGACGGTCAACCAGTACGAGGTGGGTGCAATGCCCATGTAGTTCGCGGGGTTGGGGGGATCCCAGTTGAACTGCGTACGCCCGCCCCCGAGGTCGGTCGCGCGCAGGTTTTGCGGCGGTCCGTACCAGTAGGCCTGAGCGGGCGTGCTGGGAAGTGCGATCAGCACAAGCACGACGGTCATGAGGATGGCGCCAGCCGTGCGCCAGGACAGGGTTAGCCCCATGGTGATGACCCCCGTTCGTAGCGATGCACCCACGTTAGCGAGCATGTTGAAGGATGTCGCAACGGGGGGCCTCATTATGCTACGTTCGCTTCGTTGCTGATGCGAGTGGATCAGATCGGGGGAGGATCGGTCGTGACGGCTGTCGTGCGGGGCGCGCCGCGCATCCCGAGCGTGCGGTGGGTCGGTACCTGGGCGATCGTGGCCAGCGGCCTCGGCATCGCAGGATCCGTGGCTGAACTGACCTACCGGTTCGGGTTCGAGGCCCTGACGTCCACCGTCTGGGACGTCCTTCCTTGGCTCGCGATCCTCGTCTTCGCCATCCTCGCCCGACTGCTGCCGGGGGCGCAGTCCCTTGGGAGTGCTCTGGGAGTCGCGGTCCTCGGCTCCCTGGTCGCTGGTCCGCAGTTGGTCACGGCGCTTGTGCGGTGGGCCCTCGTGGTCAGTTCCCTTGAACCTCTCGATACCTCCATGATCTCCCCGGTTCTCCACGCGGGCCTTGCTCTTCTGACCGTTGCCAGTCTGATGCTCCTGGTCGCGGTGATCGTGCCCGTGGCCCGCCTAGCCGTCCTGGACGGGTCGGGGGTGCCGCGTTCCCCCTTCCGCGTCGAGGTGCTCGCTCTCATTGCCGTCCTCATCCTCACGGCGCTCGCCACGGTGGGATCCTTCACGGACGAGTTGGCGTACCTGACCTACGTATGGACCGACGCGCCCGCCTGGATCGGCTCCATGAGTGGACTGGGTGCGCTGCTTGCCTGGCTTGTGCCCCTGGCCCTGGTGCTGGCGCTCTCCCTGCGCTCGAGCGGATCGGCCTCCCTGTGGGTGGTGGGAGCCCTGCTGGTCGGGGTGCTCGTCGAGCCGCTCCTGCGTGCTGTGATCAGCGCCGTGATAGGCGGAACCTCGGGCGGTGCCGTCGACCTGGCGTCCTTCGCGGCTCCGGACGGACCCGTGCTCAGCCGTGGGCTTGCGGTCGCGCCGTCCTCGTTCGCCATCGTGCTCCCGGCAGTCCTCATCGCCCTGGTCGTCCTGCTGTGGAACACACGCCCCGCAGCGCCTCGGCACCCCTCGGGTGGGGCGCCACCCTCGGCACCACTCGACACGTGGGCGGCCGTCGCGTTCCTGCTGTCGTTCTTGTCGGTCGTCCCGCTCATCGCGATTCCGGCGGTCATCCTCGGACATACTTCCTACGAGGGAATCGTTGCGCGCGGTGAGATGCATCGAGGCCGACTGCTGGCCGCAGCAGCGATCGTCGTGGCGATCCTCCTCGCCTCGCTCATCATCCTGATTCCCGCCAGTGGGCTTGCTCTGCTGACCGACCTCATCCCCGAGAAAGTGATCCCGTGGTGACGTCTGTGCCCCCGACCTCCGTACGACACGTTGGCGGCGCAGCCCTGCTGTCGCTGAGGGAGGGTGCGGGCCTGTTCGCCCTGGCTCTGCTCGTCCCGCTGGCGATCGAGGGGCTGTTCATCGCCGCGTTGTGGCCCCTTACGACGTGGGGTCAGCGGCCAGGCTTCGAGGGTGGCAGCACGATCGCCGTCGGAGTTTTCGTCTTCCTCCTGTTCGTCACCCGCTACGTCCTCCTCGCGACCTACTGGACGTGGCTCGCCCTGACCCACGGCCAGCGAGTCCGGCTCGGCCTGCTCAGCGCACTGCCCATCGTGGGTATCGTGTGGGCCCTGTTGCTCGCGGCCCGGGTAGCCCGTGGTGACGGTCGCTATCGCGCTCTGCCGATGGCGACCCGGGCCGTCCTCGTCGCGATCAGCGTGCTCGCACTGCTGCTGGTACCCGTGACGATGCAGTTCGCCACCGGCTACCACGTCGTCGGGCAGGAGCGACTCGCGGAGCCGTGCACGATCCTGCCCCCGTCAACGGAGGAACAGGGGACCGTCGTCTCTCTCGGTGATGATGGCGTCTCGCAGGCCATGCTTGACGGGTGGGCTGTCGACGTGGCTGCGGCGCAGGGTGCCGCCCTTCAGGATCCGAGCCTGTGGACGCAAACCATCGCCAATACTTACCTCCAGCTCGCTCTCGTGGATCGCACGGCCGAGCGACTCGGCATCACGGCAACCGTCGGCGAGATGCGCAAGGTGGGTGATCGGTTCCGTGGGGACATCGCCAGCACTCAGGGAAGCTTCGACCCTGTTCGCGCCCTGAAGATACAGAGTGATTGGGAAGGCCCTTACTACTGCGCGTTGGCCGTCTCCTCCCAGATGCTCGAGCGGTACCCCAACGACAGCGAGGATCCCGAGACCGGCCGAACCCCGTACGACGAGCAGATCCTCCTGACGGCCAATCGTCTGGGCGTCGACGTGGATCCCACTCTCGGCTACTGGAACCCCGAGGTCCTCGCCATCACGGTGGATCCTCCGGCTCCGTCGGCGGTAGAGGAACAGGAGGCCAGCGAGGCCACCGCTCCCACCGTCAGCTACGACACACGGGTCGAGTACGAGGCCGCGAGCATCCCGCAGGGTGACTTCCCGGGCACGCGGGAGTGGAACGTTGACATCTGCATCAGCGACACGGCACTGCTGCAGCAGACATATCTCAACCGTGTCCAGCTGTTCGAGCGAGTCGGGGGTGATTGGCGGCGAGTGTCCAGCGCCCGGGCCACCGCGGGTGGCGGACGATGCGAGGGTGGTCAGGTCAACATCCGCATCGGCACCGAAGCGAATGAGTCACCCGAGGTCTGGTTCGACAAGGGGTGGCGCACCTGCGCCCCGTATCAGGTGCGCGTGCCGGAAACTCCGCGCTTCCAGCCGGTGAGCGTCGATGTGTGCGTGTCGACCCAGGCGGTCACGGAAGGGGATGCGGCATGACACTCCCCGTGTTTCCCGTCAGGCCGCTGGCTGCCCCGGATGCCGGCGTGGTGCGCTGGCTTCAGCGCGATGGTTCTCTCGGTGCGGTGGACGCCGCTGATGCTCTCGCCATCGACGGCTCGGCCGTGTCTCAGAGCCAGCTCCCACAGGAACTTCTCCTGCGCGAACTCGAGCATCGTGGCGCCAGCCCGGTCGAGGCGCTCGAGTCGCTCACGTCGGAGCAGGCCGAACGGCGCACGGTGACCGCGGCAGCAGCACTGGCCGACCGTCTGCGTGCCGCGACTGATCCGCACGTGTTGAGCGCTCGAATGGCCGCCTGTCGGGGTATTGAGATGCGCAGCCGCGTCGCCCACTGGTGGTGGGCCGGTTCCTGGCCGGCACTCATCGGTGTGGTCGCCGCTGCCTTCATCGTCGGTGGCGTCGCCGCCTTCCTGGCCTGGAACGGCAGTTCTTCCACGTCAGTGTGGGTTCTGGGAATCCTCAGCGTCATCGGTATCGGTATCGCCGGGGGTCTGCTGGCCCTGCGCGCAGGCCAGCGGGGCGCGGGGGCACGCGAGCTGACCGACGACCAGTGGCGGCAGTACCTGTCGGCCGAGGCGCTCAGGGCTCCACTGGCCGACGTCGCCGTGTGGGATCGCATGGGTATCGGCTCGGCGGCCGCTGAGCGGCTCCTCTCCGAGGCGCTCCAGGAGGCTCACCGTGAGTACCGCGTCCTCGTGAAGGCTGTTCGCGACAGCAGCCCGGACGATGCCGCTTCTCAGGAGCATTGGGCTGAGCTGCAGGGCTCATCGGGCTCTCCGGAGGCAGCCGCACCTGGTGTCGCAGGCCGACCCACGGCACCCTCCTGGACCCCCGTCGTCGCTGGCGTCCTCGCCCTGCTGTTCGCCGCAGGTGTCACGGGTGCCGTCGTCCGAGCTGCGGGCGCCATCCCAGCCGCGACCGCCTGCAACTTCGCCAAGCCCGAGGTGCGAATCGAGTCGTGCGAGGACCTCGTCGGCCTGGCTGCTGCCGGGGTCCAGATTCCGGAGGCCGACCTGGCTGAGCGGGATCTCTCCGATGCCGACTTCAGTGGTGCGTCGCTCGTCGGTGCCGACCTCACCGATGCGCAGATGGTCAACGCCACACTCACCGACGCCAACCTCTCCAGGGTCACGGGCGCGCGCGCCGATCTCTCGGGCGCTGCAGCATCAGGGGTGAACCTGACGGAGGCTCATCTCTCCCGGGCGAGCCTCTCGTTCGGTGTCTTCAGTGGGGCCACCTTCACGAAGGCGGATCTCAAGAAGTCGACCGTGGAGGGTGCGGATCTCAGCGGGGCCGTCTTCACCGAGGCCGATCTGACCGACGCGAACCTGTCCTCATCCAACCTCAGTGGCGCCGACCTCGCGACGGCGAACCTGATAGGCGCGAACCTTTCGTTCACCGATCTGACCAAGACCAACTGGTGGAAGGCCACGTACGACGACGCGGACTTCACCGGTGCGGATATGTCGGGTCTCGACCTGAGCGGGCTCGTGCTCGATGACATCGTTCTCGATGGCGTGGACTTCTCCGGAGCGAATCTCACGGGCACTTCACTGAAGAACGCCTCCCTCGTGGGTGCAACGCTGACCGGAGCGACCATCGACGGGCTGATCCTCGAGGGAGCCTCCCTCGGGGGCGTGTCGGTCAAGGATCTGCTTGATGCGGGAGCGGACCTCACCGGTGTCGATCTGTCAGGGGCGGACCTGTCGGGGCTCGCCGGTATCGAGTTCGTCCTGAAGGACGCCATCCTCCGGGACGTGGACCTCCGCGGCCTCGACCTGACCGGTGCCGTGCTCGATGGCAGCGATCTCAGCGGCGCAGACCTCTCGGGCGCAGAGATCGCGGGGGCAAGCCTGATCGGCGTGGACCTTTCCGGCGCCTCTCTCGAAGGAGTCGAGATGTCCGGCGCGAATCTGAGCCGCGCCAATCTCTCCGGGGCAGACCTGTCGAACTCGCGAGCAGTGAAGACCAATCTGACAGAGATGATCTTCACCAATGCGCGACTGACGGGCACTGAGTTCGCGGGATCGAACCTCACGGGTGCGACTGGCCTCGGCAGCAATGCTGAGTCGGCGATCTGGGGTGGGGCCACCTGCCCGAACGGTTCCATACAGGAGATCTGCCGCTCCTGACGCCGGACTCTTCGATCACCTCAGAAGCACGGGGGAGATTGGTTCCATCACCTCTCTCGCTTGTCGAGGGAATTCGTCAGGAGATCTGCTGCTCGGGCTTGGGTGGTGCAGGGGGCTCCGGTGCGGGTGCGGGCTGCGGTTGAACGGGTGCAGCAGGCGCACGAATCCAGGCGGTCGTTGATGCCGCGCTCGCTCCCCGACCGTTGATCGCGCGAATCTGGAACCGGTAGCGGGTCGAGTACTCCAGACCGTCGAGGGTGCAGGTCAGCGCGGTGGTGGTGCACGTGTGAGAGCCGGATGAGGCCGTGACGTCGTAGCGCAGCAGGGGGATTCCGCCGAGGCTCGTCGGCCGCTTCCACGCGACGATCGCGGACGTGCCGGCCACGCGGACGCTCGGGGCTCGCGGAGCAGAGGCGCGGGTCGAGTCGGAACTTGGCCGGGAAGGAGCCGATGCGGCGCCTGCGCCGGCCGCATTGCTGGCCACGACGGTGAATGTGTAAGGGACTCCTGGACGCGCCCCGGGTACCGAGCAGGTCTGGATCAGGTCAGATGTGGGAGCACTGGAGCAGGTCAATGAGCCGTCGCTGCTGGTGGCCACGTATCGGGTGATGGGGGAACCGCCGCTCGACTCGGGGGCCACCCACGTGGCCGTGGCCACCGATCCCTTGACGTACAGCAGGACGCCTGTCGGAGCGCCCGGAACGGAGATCTCGATCGGGGTCACGCCGAGCTTGGTGAACTGCTCCTTGGCGAGCCGCTCCGCACAGTCGACCAGAGTGGACGGCGCAACCGGCTGGAACGTGTAGGTGCGCTTCGTAGCATCCCAGTGCACCGGGGGTGTGCAGGAGGCGGAGACAAGCCAATTCCCGGAGACACGAGCAGACCAGCCCCGCGGATACCATCCACCATCGTCACGAAACGCCGAGACTTGCAGCGGAGAATTCCTGAGGACATCGGGTGATGTCCGAAGCTTGTCCAACTCCTGCACGAAGGTTTCTGGGTTGCGAGTCCAGCGCACCCTCATACCTCTTGGGAGAGGCACTGCGGGCCACGCCTGACCGGAGTAGGCGTCTCCCCAACTGCCGCCACCCCAATTGTCGGCACAGTCGACGCCCATCTCAGGTGAGGCCGCGCACGTGCGGTCCTCTCCGCCCTCGGTCATGACGAGACCGGAGACACCCAGAAAGGTGGTGGCATCCTGCGGCGTCAGAATGCGGGCGAGTACCCACGAGTTCTGCTCAGGCCACGGCAGTGTGGAGAGATCGGCAGCCGAGGCCGTGCCCGTCGCCATCAGCGTGCTCACGAAGGCCGCCGTTGCCATGGTCCTGCCGAGCCGCGACCTAGCGGTAGGGAACAGCGTTACTCTTCGTTGCCCGCGAAACATGTCCCATCACAACGGTATTCGTATATTGTCACATTTGAGGGGCTTAGGGCGCCGTCAATACTGCCGGCACCCGGGCGCACCCAACTAACACCAAGGGTCAATCGAGCACTGGCCGCTGAACTAACCGGAGCACTAACTTCACTCTTCGACATTATGGTTCCTTCCCATTCGTAAGTGGCGCCTTCGTAAGTGGCGCCTTCGTAAGTGGCGCCGCTGCTGGCGAAGACTCTCAATGAGAACACCAACAAGGCCAAAAGGCAATGGCAAAACGCCTATCGATTTCTCAGTTACCGCTAGCCACAAGTTACCGTCGCCGACGCTGCGGAAGGTTACCTAAGGCGTTTTTTTGACACCTAGCAAGTTGCGCGCGCGGTGAACCCAGGATGCGGCAGGGCGTCGGCTGGCTCCGGGCCCGGGAGACGTACTGCCCTGCAGGGCGCCGAGCATCGCGGCTATGGCGCTGTCAACCGGCAGATCAGCCGCATCATCGGTGGCATCTTGGGGCCCGGTCAGCTGCTGTCGAAGTACCGCTAGGTCACCGACGATATGCACACCGCTGGCTTCGATGCGGTTAATCATCTGGCCGGCAAGTTCGGCGGCTCGGTCCATGGCCCATTGCGGGGTCGCCATGCCGGCTTCGTCAGGGTCAGGTGCCCGGCCCTCCACCAACGCCTTGACCATCGCGGCCTGTACCCGGTTCGGGTAGGCCCGCCAGCCCTCTGAGCCGCCGACCGCCACATTCAGGCGGCGCAGGAAGGCGGCTTCGGCCAGCGTCAGCGACCTGTTCGATACTTCACCGCGCCGGTCATAAAGGGTTTGTCTCGGTAAGCCGAGGAGGTCCTCGAAATTGTGGAAGATGCCCTCGCGCGCTCGGTCATCAACCACCACCACGGTCACGTGCTCGGCACCGACAATGCCGGCCCATCTTTCAACCAACAGGTCGTGGCGGTGGCGCCGCCAAAAAATGGTGTTTCGCGTGGCCTCGTCATCTTGGAAGAGCATTCGCTGCAGCCAGGGCAAATATGGGATCTCGAACCCGGATTTTAGGTTTTGCTGCCAAGCCGAAGGCAAGATGCGGCCAAGATTGCGCAAGGTGACGACAACCCGCAGTTGCTCGCATGTCATGTCTTTGGCAATCCGGCGTACCACTTCGTCTGGGGACTCCGCGAAGAACTCACTGGAGATAACCGTGATGCCTTGGTAGGCGTGGGCCGCCTTGACCACCTGGTTCCACAGTGCCTGCTGCGGTGGCCGGGCGCCGTCGGTGCGCCAGCCAAGGGGGCGGCCCATTACCGATGAGGCCACGTCGCGATGGGCCATCAGTTGCCCCGGGTAGCGCACCTGCCAGTTACCCAAGATGTCACGGGAGTTAGCCAAGGCGGTCTGGACGGCGGTGGTGCCGGTCTTGTGGACGCCAATATGAAGGAGCATTGACCCGGGCGGGGTCCCGAGGCGTAAGGGCCCCGGTGACGAACTCATTTTGTCAGGATAGCCCACCGGGGACGGGCCCACTGGGCACGGCTCGGCAGGGGTCTGTAGGGGTCTGCCCGCCCGTGCGCTGTGGGGTATCCTCGAAAACCTGACCGCCACTTGGTCGCTCCCAGCCCAAGTCACCTGGAGATTTTGTTGCCCGAAGCAGGTAAGCGCAGTCGGGCTGTCGGTATCGCCAAGTTATTCGTCGCCGGGCTCAGTGTTGCGGTGGTGGTTGCAATTCCGGGCTTAATTGTCCAGCCATCGCCGCAGGCCACCGGGGCGGAGCCGGTAGCAAGTGCTACCCCGGCACCGCCGAGTGCAGCGCCGACACCGGATTCAAGCCGGTCGCCGGCACCTGCGATTGCGCCCGCGGGGTCAGCTGTTGATCCCGACGATGATTCTGACGATGGGTCCGGTGTAGCACGGATAAAAAACGTAGTGCTATTGCTCGCGGACGATTTGGACTGGCCGCTATTTCAGGAGGTCCCGCGGCTGACCGCGCTCGCGCAAGCCGGCACCACTTTGACCAATTTCGTGGTGACCGAATCCTTGTGTTGCCCATCACGTGCTTCAATTATGCGCAGCCAATACGTGCATAACCACCGGGTGGATTCGAATGTGCCAGAGACCGGCGGTGGTTGGGACACCTTCTACCGGCTGGGGCACCAGAAGGACAATCTGCCCACTTGGCTGAGTGCAGCCGGGGTGAGCACCGCGCACATCGGCAAGTACCTAAACGGATTCCCGGGCCGCCGACTCGACCCCGCATACCTGCCGCCGGGTTGGGATCACTTCGTGACCGCGGTTCGCGGTGGCGGCTCGCCATATGACGGTTATAACTACTCGTTGAATTCAGATGGAGTCATCAGCCGGCACTACGAGGGCCCGTATGACTTCTTGGAAGATGTGCTCACCGCCGATACCAACAGGTGGCTCGAAACCGCGACCACGCCGTTCTACCTTGAGTTCACCTCTTATCTCCCGCACGCGCCAGCGCCCACGGCGGCGCGCAACCTTGGGTCCCGGGCCGGGGCGCAAGCGCCAAGGGGCGCGGCCTTCAACGCGAAGGGCACTTTCGAGCCGAAGTGGCTGCGGTCGCTACCGCTGCTAACCCCGGCGCAGTTGGTCGGGATGGACGCGCTCTGGACCCGGCGCCTGGAATCCGCGGAGACCTTGGCCGACTCCTTTGATGCCATCATGGCCCAGTTGCGCACCACCGGGCACCTTGATGACACCTTGGTAATCATCACTTCCGATAACGGGTATCACGTAGGGAGCCACCGCATGCCTTCGGGTAAGCACGCGCCATTCCGCGAGGATTCGGTGGTGCCCGCGGTCTTGATCGGCCCCGGTATCGCTGCCGGTGGCGTAGTTAGTTCGGTGACCTCCACCATTGACCTTGCCCCTACCATCGCGAACTTGCTTGGCGCTGAAACTCCTAGCTGGGTGGACGGACGCGATCTACTGCCACTTATCACCGCTCCGACCTCAGCGCCGTGGCGTACCGGCGTCCTAACTGAAAACCTGCAGGCGACCTTGCCGGGGGATCCGGATTACTCGGACTTTGAGGCGCCCGCATATCAAGCGTTGCGCACCGAGGATTACCTATACGTCTCGTACGGTAAGAACGAAGTCGCGCTATATGACCTGCGCACCGATCCGCAGGAGATAAACAACGTACTCCGATCGACCAGCCCCGCGGTGGTGGCGAGGTTGGCCGCCCAACTTGCTGCCTTGTCAGTATGCAGTGGCCCCAGTTGCCGGGTGGCCGATACTCGGTAGCCAGTCGGCAGTTGGTGGCCAGTCGGCAGTTGGTAGCCAGTCGGCAGTTGGTAGTCAGCCGGCTTGCAGCATGGCGTCGATGACGCGCTCGGCGGCCCGGCCGTCGTCGTAGGTGCAAAACCGAGCGCGGAATTCGCTCCGCAGCTGCTCTGACCGCGGGCTGAGGTATTCACGCCCGGCCAGCACCTTGGCGAGCTGGCGGGCATTGCGCGCCACTAGGCCAGGGGGCGCGGCCAGCAGATCAAAGTAGGCACCGCGCGTTTGGAGGTAGTTGTGCCAATCATCGGCGTAGATGACAATAGGACGATCCAAGAGTGCATAGTCGAACATCACTGATGAGTAGTCGGTGAGCAGCAGATCGGCGGCTAGGTAGCACGGCAGAATCCGTGGCACTTTCGAGCCGTCAATGACCCGCCCCGATTCCATCAGGGATCGAATCGCCTTTGTCTCGGTGGCCGTGTGGTGCGCGCGCACGATGAACACGGTGCTCTCGGGTAGTTCGTCAAGGAGAGCCTTGAGATCGATCCGCATCGACGTATCGCCCGCCGCTTCGCGAAAGGTAGGAGCGTAGAGGATGGCCGTTGCCCCCACCGGCACGCCGATAAATTCCCGGGCGGTGGCCACCTCCTCAGGAGTCGAAGTCACTAGCGCATCGTTGCGCGGATATCCAAACTCCAGCCACTCATAGCGGCATGGGTATGCGTGCGACCACATCTCGGTTGAGTAGGCGTTGGAACTGAGGGCAAAGTCCCAGCGATCGCTGCGGCGTAACAGGTTCTCGAATTCCCGCAAGGATTGCGCCGCATCAGTTGCGACCAGCCTGCCCTCGCTGCGCTTTGGCTGACGGACCGGGTCCACCGCGGTGCTTGCGACGGAGCTGCTAAGTACGTCAAGACCGCAGTGTTTCAAGGGGGTTCCGTGCATGGTCTGCAGGTGCACCTGCCCCGGGCGTTTGACTAAAGCGCCGGGGAAGTTGACATTGTTGACAAAGTACTTCCCCCGTGCGAACAGGGAGTAACGCCGCCAACTATCAGGTGCCAGGTGCGCGGTGCCGGGGGGTAAGTGTGCCGCCTGCTGCGCGGTGATCAGCCAAACCGCCTTCAGGTTCGGTGCCACCTCGGCCAGCCGCTCGAATACGGCCCGTGGATTGCATCCGTACCCGTTACCCCAATACTCGGAGAACACCACCAGATTTGGGTCAATTGGCCGCAATCGCTCGAGGAGGTAGTAAAGACGGCCGATTTCGCGCACCCGACGCACCGCTCGTCGGGTAGGCCAATAAATCGCACTCGCGGCTCGGCGGAGGCTTACGCGCATTGCGTCGAGGCGGTTGTAGAGAGTAAATGACCGGTAGGAACGACTTAAGAATAACTGGATGCGCAGGTTGCTGGCGGCGTTCTGTTTTGGTACTGCGGACCAGTCCTGGTTGTGCCTGCGGACCGACCTGCGCGCCTGCTCGTAGAACCCGGGCCGATCTGCGGGCGCGAGCCGATCTGCGTGGCGCAGGATTTTTACATAGTGGTTGACCATAATGTCGAAGATGTGCTTGCGCAGAGGTAGTGCGATACCGCGTCGATCCAATTCGTCAAACACGTCGTCGTAGCGGCCGAACACATCAACATGTCGCGGACTCGTGCTACCGAGGATGCTACCCGCGCGACGCTGTCGATACAGCAGTACGACCATATTGAGTGAGACAGCCGATGTCGCCTCGAGCAACACCGTGTAGGTAAATGCGATGTCCTCGTAGTAACCGGTCGGAAATTTCAGCCCGAGCTGTTGGAGGAAGTCGCGCCGATAGACCTTATTGCAAGCAATAGGTAGGAGGTTGAAAAGTCGGGGGTGCTCGCTCGGGATGAATACCGAAGCCGACAAACTCGCCAAGATCTCGGCGGCCCAACTGGCGGTGCGGTGCCCGTCCCACCAGGTGCGTGCGTAGTCGTAAATGAGCAACTGCGGGTAATCGCCGTATTCGAGTCGGTCAGCTATCGCTGCCAGCGAACCGGGCGCAAGGGTGTCGTCGCCGTCGAGGAAGAGTACGTACCGGCCGGTTGCTGCAGCGAGCCCTGCATTTCGAGCACCGCCGAGCCCTGCATTTTCAGCCAAGTGCAGTGGCCGAACCCGCGGGTCGCCGGCGGCGACGTCGTCAATAATTGCACCGCTCTGGTCAGGGGAGCAGTCGTTGACAGCAATAATCTCGACGTCGGCGAAGTCCTGCTCGAGAACAGATAGCAAGCACTCACGAAGATAGGCCTGCACCCCATAGGCGGGCACGATGACTGAGATCAAGGCCACGTCTGCGAATCCTACACAGGTGCGCGCCGAGCAAGGATCACCCAGAAGCTGTTATAGGGTCGGTGAGTGCCAGCCGCAAGTGTGACCAACCCAGTACTTATCGGGGGCACGGGCCGCAGCGGCTCCACCATCTTGGGGCGCATCCTTGGGCACCACCGGGATCTTTACCTCACCGATCCCGAAGAGGTGCGCTTCATCGCGAACAACCCGGGCCTGGCCGTAGCTCTCGGTACCCGGCGGTCCCGGTGGCCGGCCAGCATGCGGGCGCAGGCGGCGGCGCGCAAGGCGGTTGAGCGGGCCCAGGGTGCGCATTTTGCACGTCCCAATAACAGCGGACTGCAAATGTGGCTGACGAAGGATGAACTGCGCCAAATCGGCGATCGCTATCTAGAGCGCTTTGGGGCGGAGCCGGTATTGGCGACCCGCGAGTTCGCGCAGTCGGTGATGGACAAGGTGGCGGAGCCGGCGGCGGGCCGGCGCTGGGTTGACGGCACACCGGCAAATGCGCGAGTAACCGATCTGATCGAACCTATCTTCCCGGACTGCCAGGTAATTGCGATCATCCGTGATGGTCGTGACGTAGCGGCCTCCTTCGTCGAGCAGACCTTTGGGCCGAACGAAATATTGGGTTCCTTGCGCGAGTGGCATAAGCGCAGCTTGCGCATGCACCAGGCCGTCAAAGCCTGTCGCCCCGGACGCATTCTGACAATCGACATGCTCGACATGGTGCAGAACAAGCGCGAGGAGTCGATGACGGCGATCTGCGCGTTCCTTGGTATTAGCGTTGATCCGCAGATGATGGATTGGTTTGCCAATAATGTCAGCGTCGACCGGGCCCATGTTGGTCGTTGGCGCACCCAATTCGATCCCAAGACGACGGCCCAGATCGACGAGCTTTATTCAAGGCTGGTCACCGATCTGCGGAAGCACGGCGTTCCTATCCCGCTTGAAACTTGAAGAATCTTGTCGCGACCGCGAACCAATTGAAACCGAGGGCTGATCTTTGAATCAATTACCTGGCTCAGGGCTCAACGATGTAGTTACCACCAAGATCCCGGTGGTTTCAATGGCAAATTGGCGCGCCGGTGGCGCACAGCGCCGTGACTTCGCTGCTGATGTTGTCGAGGCCTGCCATCAGACCGGGTTCCTCTTGCTAGTCGATCATGGTGTCAGCGAGGATCTCATCAAGCGATACTTCAATGCATTGCAGATGTTCTTCGCGCTGCCGGCCCAGACCAAGGCCTTGATGGCGAAGAGTAAGTCCCGGCACTTTCGTGGCTGGGAGGCCATCGGCGCAGAACTGACGAACAATCAGGTCGACTATCGGGAACAAATCGACCTGTCCGCTGAGCATTCACCGCGACCGGCCGATGTCGCGCCGGCTTACCTGCGCCTTGACGGGCCCAACCAATGGCTGCCGGAGGAGGTACTTCCCGGTTTTCGTGAGGTCGTCACCGAATACTTCGACACGATGGTGGCACTTGCCAATGAGTTGATGGGTGTTATCGCTGTCGGCCTTGGAACTGCGGAGGACACTTTCACCCGCCGCTTCGGCGAACGCCCATTGGGCTTCATGAAACTCATCTCTTACCCCCCGACACCCAGTGGGCAGGCCGGAGTCAATGGCCACCACGATGCCGGCTTCCTCACCTTGTTGTTGCAGCATGGGATTGGTGGCCTTCAGGTGGAAAATGAAAGGGGTGAGTGGATTGATGTGCCACCCCGCGATGACGCTTTCGTTGTCAACCTTGGCGAAATGTTGCAGGCGATGACCGGCAACTATTTGGTCGCCACCAACCATCGGGTTATTACTTCAGCCCAGCGCTTTTCGTCGGCCTACTTTCACGGTCCTGATTTGCGGGCGAGCCTAGAACCACTCGACCTTGACCCGAGCTTTGCTCAGGCGGTGGCAAAGAGCCCGCGTCATAGCTCGGCGGGGTTCATGGCTAAGCGTGAGCAACTGCTCGATGGCAGTGAAGGCCTCGCCGGAGCCGCGGTTCCGATCTTCGGCGAGCAGATGTGGAACTACTACTTGCGCAGTTATCCGGATCTAGTGAGCGCTCACTACCCGGAAGTGCCCGCACCTGGATAGAGCCGCGCTGGGGTTTCGGCAGGCCATGTCGTCGCCCTCGAACTAGACAGTGCTTTCTAGATTAGGAGCGCAGGGCGGCTCGCGAGTTCGGCCGCAGCTATCGAATCATGCGCATTGGCTTCCTCGAAGAGTCGCAGGCAGCGGCGCACACCCATCTTGCGAATGGTCACCTCCACTTTGCGGAAGGTTTGTTCTCCGAGTTCGATCAGGGCCTCACGCGAGTCATCTGCTTCTGCACCGGACAGGCCCGACGGGTGTATGCCGAAGACGAGGGTCACCGGATTGGCTTTGACTAGTTCGGCTTCGTTGGCTATTAGCCGCGCAACAATGTCATCGACCGTGGCATTGCAGTTAACCAGAGCGCCCCCGGGGTTGATCTCGATGTCCTTGCCGAGCGGAAATGGGCTTTGCGCGAAAGTGGCGGTCTGACGAGCGGAGCTTAAGTAACTTGAGTGCCTAAGTGCCTTCACAACCAAGACCGCAATGGCTAAGGCCATAACTAAGGCAGCGACGGCCAGGGGCGGGGCCAGGCCAAGCCAAGGCACCCCGGTGGCTGAGTTGACTGGGTTCGATACCGATCGAATTCCTACCACGAGCATGAACGCCAACCCGATAGAGCCCAGGATTGGTCCGACCCCGACGAGTAGGAAGCCTTTCAAGCTGGCGGTCACATGCTTGCGGTAATAGACGACGCAAGAGATACCCGTAAGCGAGTAATAGAAGGCGACAAGAATTCCGATGGACGAGAGCGTGTCAGTTAGCGCGTTCTCACTGATGGCAGAAACAGCGACGTACCAGGTGGTTGCGATTAGGCCAAGAAGTAGCAGTGATGCCCAGGGAGACTTGAATCTGGGATGGGTAAGACCCAATTTAGCGGGCAGCGCTCCATGGCGCGCCATTGATAGCACCGCTCTTGATCCGGGGACCATTGTCGACTGCGTGGAGGCAAGGGCGCTCAGGGCAACGGCGACAAGATTAAGGAAGGCGAAGGGCCCGAGGACCACCTCGGACATGTCCACTATGACAAGGCCGGACTCACCTAACGGGTAGAAGCCGCTCTGGCCAAGGTAGATAACCACGAAAAATGCCACAGATACATAGGTGATGAGCAAGATCACCGTAGAAATCGCGCCGGCCCGGCCGGCATCGGCCGGTCGGCGGCATTCCTCGGACAAGTTGGTGGCGGCCTCCCAGCCCCAGAAGGCAAAAAACTCCGAGCAGCATCGCGGCGACCAACGGCTCCATGCCATAGGTGAACGGATTTAGCCACTCAGAGGTGATTGCGGGAATTGAGGTGCGGAAGGCGAGGACGGCGGCTGCGGCGGCAAAAATGAGCAGGATGGCTATTTGCACGAAAGTGAGGACGGTCTGCAGGCCGATACTTGAATCCGTGCCAGCAATTGAGAGCCCGGTCATAAACAGGATCAAGATGGCGGAGCAGGTGATGATCAGCCAGCGGTTGGCGGCGAGTGAGTCCAAGCCGAAAGTTAAGAGCCCATATTTAATCGCGGTCTCAGCCAAGGATCCAAGTACCAACACGCCGGCCGCTGCAATCGTCCACCCACCCAAGAATCCGGATCTGGGGCCGATGGCACGGGTTACCCAAGAAAACGTGGTGCCGCAGTCGGGGTCTCGTCGGTTTAGATACATGAATGCCAACGATGTCAAGGCCATCGGGATGAAGGAGATGATAAGTACTAACGGCGTCGCATAGCCCACCAGCAGGGCCATCGGAGCCAAGATCGCGGCGAGGGAGAAAGCCGGACTTGTGGTGTTGAC
>Ga0247840_10004187_pt1 | contig 23133 bp, 13 predicted proteins | sample LaCruzMarch2015__FD_192404 | JGI IMG/M metagenome (GOLD analysis project Ga0247840, IMG submission 192404) | Freshwater microbial communities from meromictic Lake La Cruz, Castile-La Mancha, Spain - LaCruzMarch2015_17m | ecosystem: Environmental > Aquatic > Freshwater > Lake | place: Spain... | reverse complement strand
GAAGAAGCGCGCGATGCGCGGCGTGCCTATCTGGCCGCATCATCGTTCTCCGACGCACAGCTGGGCCGCGTACTGGAAAAACTCAAGGAACTTGATCTGGATAAAAATACCATCATCGCGCTCGTCGGCGACAACGGCTACCAGCTCGGCGAACACGGGCTGTGGGCTAAACAAACGCTTTTCAGAGGAGGCACCAGCGTTCCTCTGATCATTTCCGTGCCAGGCGGAACAACCGGCGTATGCTCGGGTCTTGTCGAGCAGGTTGATATTTATCCTACACTGGCCGGACTGGCCGGACTGCCCTTACCGGAAACTGTACAGGGAAAAACCATGCAACCGCTGCTGGAAGATCCGTCGCTGCCCGGCAAGCCCTATGTGTTCAGCGTCATGCAGTCCACAGCGACCAAGGACAAGGCCATGGGTCGCAGTGTGAGTGATGGACGTTTCACTTATATTGAATGGGACGAAGGTCGCGCCGGCCGCCAGCTCTACGATAATGAAAAAGATCCGTTCGAACTAACCAACCTTGCCAACTCGCCCGAACAGGCCGAATTCGTTAAGGACATGCACAAACGGCTGAAAGCGCATCTCGAAGAAGTGCAATAGGGCGTTGATAAACCGATCTATACCAAAGCAGAATTTTTGCTTCGACTGGAGCCGTTTGGAGTGCGGCGGCTTGACGCCGCTTTTTCCTGCAAGCTGCTGACAGTGAAAGCGGCGTCAAGCCGCCGCACTCCACATTTTCAAACGCAGTATCCTTTGCGGATGTCGACGATCTCTGCAGACAGGTACTTTCCCAATGGTCTGAAAGCCTCCCTATCGGGAAGCCGACGGTTGCTTTTTCGGAGCCTGAACCGGCGAGCCGGGTTTGTAGGGAACACTATTACCGTTGCGCACCTTGTAGCCCCACAGATCGATATAGTATTGCCCGTCGCGAAATTCATCGCCGCGCTTCTTGAGCTCGGCCTGCAACTTTCCGTCCAGTTCTGTCTGCAATGCCGCATACTCGGGCTTGCCCGCCAGATTGTTCATTTGGTACGGGTCTTTTTCGTCGTCATACATCAGCCAGGTGCCTTTCAGGTCGCGCACATAGGTGTAACGGCTGGTGCGGATGGCGCGGTATTCCCGGTTATTCTCTTTCGTTTCCGTCAGCATCGCAAACGGAGCAACGTTCATATAAAGTGCCGCACGATCTGCCGGGGCAGACGGGTTGCGGACTACTGCAGACAAATCTTCTCCATCTACACTGGACGGTACCGGGACGTTCGCCAGCCCGAGCAACGTCGGCAGAATATCCGGAGTTGTTATCGGTGTCTTCACAGCAACTCCTTGACCACCTTGAACGGCCGGGAAGCGCAGAAGAAACGGCACCCGGGCGGACTCATCCCATGGAACCTGTTTTTGCGCCGGACGGTTCCCATGCGATCCCATGGTTTCGCCGTGATCTGAAGTAAATACCACGATGGTGTTTTTGGTTAGACCGGCTTCGTCCAAAGTAGCCATCAGGTCGCCCACGCATTTATCGAGCGCGGTACAGTGTGCATAATATCCCTGCAACTCTTTGCGGGCGGCAGCCTGCTGGGATTCCGGCACGTTGGGCAGAAGTTTTATCCCTTCCGGCGGGTAGAGCTTCTTGTATTCTTCGGGAGCTGAAGCATGGGGAAAATGCGGGGTCCCGTAAGAAATCACCAGCGCGAACGGCTGCCCTTTGCCGGCTTTTTCTTTCAAGTAATTCTGTGCATCTTTCGTCTGAGCAAAGGCATCGTATCCTTCCCAGAATTTTTTCTGTGGATCATTCCCGCTGTAATAAAAGGAGTTATTGTAGTTATGACTGCACTCGCCAACCTTCCAATATTCCCAGCCCTGCTGCCGTTCCGGCGGAATAAAATCACTGCGGCCGTGCCCGTCAATGTGCCATTTTCCGATATAGCCGGTGGTATATCCGGCCGGTTTCAGAATCTCGGCCATGCACAGCTCTTCGGACGGCAGATAGGCATCGTTCAAAAACATTCCGGTTGAAGTCGGGAAGCGGCCCGTGAGCAAAGAAGCCCGGTAAGGCGTGCAGACCGGACAGACCGAAACGGTATTACAAAAGTTGAGCGATTGGGTCGCGAGTCGATCCAGATGGGGCGTCTTCACATTCGGGTCGCCGGCATAGCCGGTCGCATTACCCCGCCATTCGTCAGCGAAGATAAAAAGAATGTTCGGTTTCTGCTCCGCTGAAGGAGCCGCGGATACACGCATCGTGCCGGTCAGCGCCAGTGCACCGGTCACCATGGCTGTGGTTTTTAAAAAGTCACTTCGTCCTGTTTTAATCTGCATTACGCCCTCCTTATAATTAAGGGGGGGATAATACCATTCCCTCTGGCAATTTCTCGAATGTAATTTGACGTTGGTGCTTGCTGATACCGGTCATATTTTACGGCTTAGGCAAATCCCCCGCACGAAAAGCCGCCGTCGAAGCGCGCGGCGGCCTCGGCTCCCGCCTCGGAGACGCCGAGTTTCACATTGCCGCGAATATCAAACAATGCAGCCGAATCGGCAGACATGTTCCAGCGGTATTTAGCGGCGGCCAGCGGATCGGTTTCCGCCGCGTGAAGCGTAATTGTGCCCGCGATGAGCAGGCTGGTGAGGATGGCAGTTTTCATTTCGTGCCTTTCGTCTGTTTGTCGTTGCTGATTCGCCCTTAGTTCTTTTCGGATTCCCGGACCAGATGCGCGGGGTTGAGCGGCGGATTCTTCGCGTTCCAGGCCTCGAAAAGCGCCTGCAGGGATTTCACGCGCTCGGGATGCGCGGCGGCGAGGTTATTGGTTTCGTAGGGATCCTCGGCGAGGTTGAAAAGCTCCACCGGTGAGCTGCCGTTGTTGACCATCCATTTCCAGTCCCCCTGTCGCACAGCCTTGGCGCTCTGCCAGCTCCAGCAAAGGTGATCGTGCGGCGGATCTTTCATCTCGCCGGTCAGATACGGCAGGAGGTTCACGCCTTCGAGCGGGACGTCCGGCAGCGGTTTGACGCCGGCGGCGGCCAGCGCGGTGGGAAGAAGGTCGAGCGAGCTGACCGGGGCGTTGTAGGCTTTGCCCTCCGGCAGGCGGTCTTTCCACTGGATGACGAAGGGCACGCGGATGCCGCCTTCATAGACGTCGCCCTTCACCCCGCGGTAGGGCACGTTGAACGAGTAGTTCTTGACGATCTTGTCCGGCGTGGCGGTGCCGCCGTTGTCGCTCAGGAAGACGATGAGCGTGCGCCCTTCCTGGCCGGTGGCGCGCAAGGCGGCGAGAATTTTCCCGACGGCGTCGTCCATGCTCATGACCATGGCGGCGAGGACGGCGCGTTTGGGATCCTTGATGTGCTTCACTTTCTCCTCGTAGCCGGGCGGCATGACCATCGGCATGTGCGGCGCGTTGAATGCGGTATAGAGAAACCACGGCCGGTCGGTGTGGCGTCGGATGAAATCGGCGGACTCGCTCCCGAGGGTGTCGGTGAGATGGGATTGGCCGTCCCACGGCACCGGCGTGGTGCCGCGCACCACGGGGTCGTGGAGATCCTGAGGGCGCGGGGCGAGGTAGTTCTGGCCGCCGCCCTGGAATCCGTAAAACTCGTCGAACCCGTGCTTCTGCGGATGGCCGTCCGGGCCGTCACCGATGTGCCATTTACCGACGATGCCGGTGGCGTATCCAGCGGGTTTGAGATGCTCGGGGAAAATCCTCTGGCCGGTGGCGAAGCAGGCCGTGAGGTAGTTGTTATTTTCGTGGCCGAAACGCTTCTGGTTGCGGCCGGTGAGCAGGCCTGCGCGCGAGGGCGAGCACTGCGGCGCAGTGACGTAGCCGTTGGTGCAGCGGATGCCGTGGGTGGCCAGCGAGTCAATGTTTGGCGTCAGGATTTCCTTGCTGCCGTTGAAGCCTACATCGGCCCATCCGAGGTCGTCGGCGATTAGAATAAGGATGTTCGGCTTCGGTGCAGGCTGATCCGAGGCCGCGTGGAGGCTGAATGCGCCCTTGCAGAGCAGGATGGTGAGGAGGTTTTTTGGTACGCTCATTTTGCCCCGGCCTTCCTCGGTGTCTGATCGTCGACTTCCGGTTCCGGTCCCCAGAGTGGTTCGGGGAGAGTGGTGGCCCAGGCGTCGTAGGCTTTCTGAAGGGCATCGCGCAGTTCGGGCTTTTGCCCGGCTATATCTGTTTTCTCGCCGATATCGTCGGCGAGGTTGAACAGGCGGGCCGACTGGTGTTGCTGAAGCATGAGCTTGTCATCGCCGAGGCGCACGGCCCAGATGTCGCGGGCCTTCATGCGCCAGAAAAGATACTCGTGAGGGTCGCCGGAGCATCCCCCGAGGAGAAACGGCACGATGTTCACACCGTCGAGCGGTTGCGGGGCGATGCTCGCCGCTCCCGCCGTCGCCAGGGCTGTCGGCAGGATGTCCAGGCTGCTCACGGGACGCTCATAGGTTTTTCCGGCTGGCAGCGTGCCTTTCCACTGCACGACGAATGGAACGCGTATGCCGCCCTCCCAGACCTGGCCTTTGTGGCCGTTGAGCGGGGTGTTGAGCGAGCCGTTCTTTTCGAGCGGACCGCCGTTGTCGCTGAGGAGGAAGATGAGCGTGCGGTCTTCGAGTCCATCGGCGCGGAGTTGCGCGAGGATGGCTCCCACGGCATCGTCGAGGCCGACGACCATCGCGGCGTAGGTGCGGCGCTTTTCGTCGGCGATGGTCTTCACGCGATCCAGCAGCGCAGGGGTGGCCTGCAACGGGGTGTGCGGGGCATTGAAGGCTGCATACAGAAACCACGGCTGATCTTTGTTCCGATGGATGAATGCCGCGGCCTCGCTGCCGAGCAGCTCGGTGAGGTAGCCGGTGTGTTGTTCCACCACGCCGTTGCGCTCCAGAAGGGAAAGATAGTGTGCGTATTTTTTCCGGTTTGCCGGAGGGGACGCTGTATAGCTCTCGCAGAAGTAGTCGTGCCCACCGGTGGTGAATCCGAAGAACTCGTCGAACCCGCGCCGGTTCGGATGAAACTGAGGGGACTCGCCGAGATGCCATTTGCCAACGATGCCTGTGCGATAGCCGACCACCTTCAGTTGGTCGGCCATCGTATTCTCGGTGACCGGCAGGCCCCGTGGATCATTGGGAATACTCTGCTCCCAGTTGACTTCATGTCCGAACCGCGATTGCGACCGCCCGGTCAAAAGGCCGGCCCGCGATGGCGAGCACATCACGGAACTGACGTAGCCGTCTGTGCAGCGCACGCCGTTTTTAGCCAGTGAATCCATGTTCGGCGTCGGGATGTCTTTGGCACCCTGAAATCCGACATCCGCATAGCCGAGGTCATCGGCGAGCAGGATGAGGATGTTCGGTTTTTGCGGAGGCTGCTCCTTCGCGTGGAGAGTGATTGCGCCCGCGATGAGCAGGATGGCGTGGAGGGGTTTTCTCATTTCGTTCCTTTCGATTCGTTGTCTTTCGGGGCGGCCATCCGTGTGTCAGACACCTGGCCGCCGGTCCGATACGCTGTCCAGATTGTTTTCATTTCCCAGGTATCGAAGGAAATCCCGCCGTCTTTTTCCGAGCGGATCGAGGCGACCACTTCGTTCGGGTTCGGGAAAAGCAGGGTGGCCGTGGCGACATTTCCTTCCTCAGTGAAAACTTCGACGAGCGAGTTATCGAGAAAGATTCTCAGCGTCCCGCCTGTGCGATCCGGCAGCGGCATGATGAACCGGCCCGGCTTTTCGCCGCTCATACTGGGTTGCCAATCGACTTTGGTGGTGTCCATCACAAGCTGGTTGTTCCCGATGGTCAGCATCAGCTCTTTCCCGCTCTGGCTGAAAGTGAGAGTCTTTTTATCGGCGAAGTTGTCGAACGTCAAAAGTAGCTCGCGTTGAAAGCCCGAGACTCCTTTCAAGGGAACTTCTTTGCCTGCGGGCAGTTTCAGGCCTGCAACGGAAACTTTGTTGGCACGCAGTGATTCCAGCTCGCACAGCGGGAAGAACCCCAGCCGAGGGCCAACCATCAGGCGAACCTCGCGAACCGGATAATAGGAAAACCAGCCGAATTTCACACCGATCTCGCGGGTGTTCCGGATCATTCGTGAGAACAAGACGCGCCCCTTGTCATCGGCTCGATAGTAGGTTGTCGAATCCAGATTGTCCTGATCTTTCAAAACCGCTTTGGCTGGGCCGTAATCCACGACATTCGACTGCGCCTTTTTGATGAATCTAAAATCACGGATATCGCCCAGCAAATAAGCCGCCTTGTCGTCGATCCGCTGGCAGGCAGCCAAAATATACTGGTCGCCGATCTTTTCGAGAACCGGAACCTCCAAGTGGTTGCGATCCTGTTTGAAGTCCCCTTCGTAGAAAACACCCTTGTATTCGAAGTTCGCCAAATCCTTTGTGAAGTAGGCAAACAGGCGGCGATCTTTGGTATCGATCTCGGTCGCAATGGCCAGATAGCCATCGAGATATTTCATCAGAAACATGTCGCGCACGATGCCCTTGGGCGGCTGAGGAAAGTTGATCTTCGAACCGTCGAGCTTCGTCCAGCGGGTCAGGAATTTATCGTCCGCCGCTGCAAGACTCAGCGGGGTGGGCAGGACATCTCCGCCAGTGAATTTGTCGAAGCCGATAAAATAGAATGCCTTGCCCATGCCATCGCCGATGACTCCGCCATTGGAAAAATTCCAGAGGGAGTCCGCTGCGGGCGCCAGTTTCCAGCTAACAAGGTCTTCGCTGTAAAGGTGTCCCCGGAAGAATGCCGCTGCGTCGGCATTCAGATTGTGGTTGTAGTAGGTATTGGGAAAGAGGTGCCAGACACCCTTGTGAAAAAACAGGGTGGGATCGTGGGTCTCCGTCGGCAGGGAGAGATGGTATTGCGGAAAGTACGAATCCTCGTTGACCATTTTCCCCATCGCCCGCCGCTGCATTTCCGAAATACCGGCCACATAATCGGTGGTCTCTGGATTTTCAAAGATCGCCCTGTCCGTGCCGATGATGGGCCGTTTGGCCAGTTCTTTTTTAGCAGGCAATTCCGCCAATCCGAAAACTCCACAGACCGCCTGATCGTCGAGAGCTTCATCGTAAAACCGGGCCGAATGGATCATCCCGCCTCCGTAGGCTTTTGAAAAAGTTCCAGAGTCCATGCCCACCCGGATGGCAAGCAATTCACCGCCCTTGGCGAGTTCCGAAAATTTCTGGTTCAGCTTCGGCGAGTTCCAGACCTTGGACAGCTCGCCGTTAATGAAGAGCCGGCATTCGAATTTATTCTTGGTGAAGAGAACCTTGTAGCGTCCGGGTTCCAGCGCATTGGGCATGTGCCAGCGGAGCGAGTCCTCGCGGACGCCGACCAGTGTCTTATTCGGCACGAAGACCGGAGCGGCGATCAATTCGAATACGGGGGCCGACGGCTTGGTTTTGTAAATCGTCAGCAGGTTCTGCGGGTCGCCCGGATACTCGAATCCCTTGGACACCTCGAAATCGACCTGTGCGGAAAAGTTTCCCGCACTGCGGATGCCAGGATTTTCCCCCGGCTTGAGGTCGGTCTGCGCGCCGAAGCCCGGCGCACAGCTCAAAAGAAGCAGGCCGTTGAAAAGAGCCGTCCTCAATACATTCTGATTCATGAATCAATCCTTTTCGGCAGATGCGCGGGCCGTCCAAGCCTTGATATTAATGAAGTTCTTGCCGTTCCGGCTGAAGGAGACCTTCCCGGTAACCGGATGGCGGGCTTCCATAAAGCGAATAAAATAATCATCCACATAAATTTCATAGACATCGTCGGTAAGTATCATGCGTAACTGCGCCTGTGAGCGAAAAGGCCGGTCTATGTTTCGCGTCGAACGATGGATGAAATTTGAAGTGCCTTTTTTCAGCTCGCCGAAATGAACCCGTCCTCTCGGGTCAAATAAAACGCATTCGTTAAATTCACCCGTTCCTTCGAAGACAACCGCCGGAAGCGCTCCGTTAACATCAAAGAACGTTTCAGCATAAACATCCACTTCCGCCAACCCGGAGACCTTATACGAACGTAGCTCGATATCACCTTTGAGTTGATTGCTTGGGATGTGATTGAGCGGCGGCAGCTCGTATTTTATGTAGCGTGCCTCCTGATTGATATTTTCATAAATCAGTCGCAGATCATCCCGGAATGCGGGCTGAACCGATGTCCAGTTCGTGCCGTCCTTCGATACCGACAAGGTGGTTGCTTCAATAAATCGTGGTTGCAGAACCGGATTTGGCAAGGGTCCGGGACAGCGGGTCCAGCGGGTATAAATCGAGCCCAACGGTTTAACTCCACCCAGATCAAACGTTGCAATGGACGGTGAGCTTCTTGAGTCGAGATATTTCTTATATTTCTCCAGACCCATCTGGCCGAAATGAGAAATACCGAGGCAGTCGCCGATCCAGGAGCGCTCATCTTTGTTGTCGTTGATATATCTGACCGCCAGATAATCTTCCGCCCCTTCAGATTTCGACGCCGGCCCGAAGGTGTAGGTCTGGCTGGCTGACACCTTGGCATGATCTGCCAAATCAACAGACGGGATGACGGCTGAAAAATCAATTTTGCACTCAATAACTGAAACTCTTTTTATGTCGAGGGTCTGCGATATTGTTTTAAAGGAGCCCTCCTCATTCAGCTTGAAATAGACAGGATGCGCTTTGAGCAAATCATTCGGCTGCCAATATTTGATCCAAACGGAGCCCTCTTCCATGCAAAGCCGTTTCAACGGCATCATATACCAGGCCCTGTGGCCCTGCCCGTCTTTCGTCCACGTCGAAGAATTCAAAAGCGGCGCGTCCGGCACATCATTGTAAATGCGCCAGAAATTATCCGGATCGCGCGGCAACGTATCGTTTTTCGCCGGCGGATAGAACGGGCCTTCCAACCGGTCCGCCAGCAGGAAAATATCTCCCTGCCGACTGCCCCCCAGCATGACATACTTATTTCCAAGTTTTGTGATTCCGGCCAGCTCGCAGCCTTTACCCCACTCGACCTGATCATTAAACCGGTCTTCCGGAACACCAATGAACTTGACCGGCGGCAGGGGCTCAAAATGAATTCCATCTTTGCTTCTGGCGTATCCCATGCCGATATATTCCTTTGACTGCGCATACACATAGTGAGCCCACCCCCCATCCGGGTGAGGATAAGAAGCCGGGGTTAACCATTGCTTATAATACGTAGTCTCTTCGGATTTTATCACCGGCTCTTTCCCGTAGCGCGTCCATTCCTTCATGTCAAACGAGGTTGCAAAACGAATCTGACCGCAGGTTGTATAGGCCATACAGAATGGTCCGGCCTTGCCGAGCTTGTAAACCTCAGGATTGATCACCCCGAATTTTTCGGGATCGATGTCGGAATCGGTATCAAAATATGCGCCCTGTTCTTTCCAGTAGACCCCGTCTTTTGAAGTAATCAGATAATACGGCAGCTTGTTCTGCCCGAAGGTGTCATACACCAGGTAAAAGGTGCCGTCATTCCACCAGGCGAACTGCCCTCCCCAGATCATACTGGCTGGCGAAGGGCGTTGCGGAGAAAACGGCGCCGCAAACAAGCCCGCCGGTGGCGGCTGCGCTTTGTTGAGTTCCGCGACGGAAAGCTTGGAGATGTCGGGCTGCTCCGCCGCAGGCAAGCCTACGGCGAATAGCGTTACGGCCAAGAAACCTGTTATCTGCCAAAGGTGAACCATTTTTACGTTTTGAATTCTCATGGGGTGCTTCCATTTAAACATGGTTGCAGTTGTTCGATGGTCACCGGACCGACCAGTCCGGATGGAATCAGTTGCGTATTTGCTTTCATGCCGGAATCAACAGACGTCCAGGTGGTTCGTTTTTCGACCGGCAGTTTGCTGTCACCGAGCAGCCGATTGTTCCAATTATTGACCACGTCGATTTCCAGCTCGTTCGTGCCTTGTTTCAAAGCGTCCGTGATCTCGATCCGTCCCGGCAGAACCCATACAGCGCCGAGATCTCGTCCATTCAGTTTTACCCGCGCGATACTGTTGTAACTTCCGAGATTCAGGAAGAAGCGTCCTCCGGCCGGCAGATCGGAATTAAAACCGGACCGGTAAACCACGGTGCCGCTGTAGTATTTGATTCCGGCATTTGAGTTTTTTGTCCAATCCGTCAGCTGATCAAACGTCACCTCGCCCGGTCCGCCCCATTTCGGATCAAAAGTTACTTTCCACAGCGAATCGATATTTTGCACCGGCACAAAGGCAGGGAAGTTGCTGGCGCCCGACGCAACGAGCGGACTGCCGGTTTTCCGGAATACGATCAGATACGACTGCAACGGAAGAAATTCCAGCGGCACCTGAACGCAACCGGCGCTCCGCGTGAATTTCGGCAAGGCGCGCATTTCGCCGGTCACCGGATCCCATAATTCCGGCACGCCGTCGCTTACACGAAATGTAAGCGGAAGTGATTTCGGCTCATCACTCTGATTAGCCAGGAAATACACGTCGATATTGTCTGTACGACGGTGAATCCACGAAAAGCCCTCTCCTTTCCCAAGTGAAGCCCGCTCGCCGATTCCGTCAATGTCAGGCGGCGAGCTAAGTGCTTTAAGCGCGGTGGCCGCATCGGTGCCGCGGAAAACAAAACCTTTTCCGTACCGTCCAGCCGTGACCGTTTTGCCGTCGATCCCCTTCCACAGCTCTCCGGCCAGCTTGCGCACCTGCGCATCGCACTCCGGATAATTCTCCAGACTCGGAGAACGCGACGGCGGCGCGCCCAGAACGGCTCCGCCGGCGTGTACGAGTTCACTGATTTTTTTCAGCAGATCGGGACGCATCGTTTCGAGCGGCGGCAGCACCAGCAGGCGATAACTCATCCCATCAGGTAAAACAAACCGTCCATCTTTGACCTGAAGGTCGCGGAGTATCACTTCGCCGTTCATAAAATCGTAATTGTATCCCGGCGGAAGCGCTGGATCGCGAATTCCCGTTTCCTTTGGCGCATCCTCACCGGTAAAGTAAGCGAGATCGGCAACATAGTGTCCCTGCTGAAGGACGGCCTGTGTGCGCCGGAAGCTGGCGATCCAACTATCCATGTCATTAAACCAGGTGTTGTTCCGGTTAAACTCGGTTCCAAACCAGGCGCTGATTCCCGGCGCACGGTCAAACGGTTGGTGAATAAACAGGTGCAGAATAAAAGTATTTACTCCTTCCGCCATCGCCCAGTCGCCTCGCTGTTTGAGCGACCATGGCGTTTGAATCCATGGGGTGCCGCCATAAGTAAACGACTCGGCGGTCACCACCGGCTTGCCGTAGGTGTGGGCTGAAGAACTGGCTATCCGTACTTCAAAACTGCCCAGATCGCCGGAAGCCCAGAACTCGCCGGAAACCTCATCGGACTGTCCGCCATACTGCAGGCTTTCACCGGGGAATCCGAAGTGGCCGTAATTTTCCATCCATAGCTTAAGCCCGTGTTCATTGGCCTTTTCGCGCATCGGTTTTATGTAACCGGAAGCGACCTTGTCGGCCACCAGCCGCCGCAAATCCCAGAGGAACCGGTCCGATCGATCCGGATTGTCCACCACGCGTCCGGTCAAAACCGGAAGCCAAGGCAACGGATCGTAATGATAGCGGGCGCGGAATTCATCCTGAAGATCGTCCGTCCAGTTCTGCGGCCCCACTTCATAACTGTCCACGACCACATACTTCCATCCTTTGCGATCTTCAGGAGAAAGCGTATCTGCCAGCTTTCCGAGATAAGCATCGAAATGAGCCTTCACATGAGCAGCGTTCATCTTGTCGGTTTCCATCCCTTGAGCTTCTTTTGGCGCGGAATTATTTTTAACGCCAGTCGGAGTCATGCCAACGCGCAGAATGGTCCAGTTCCCCGGCGGAATTTCCCAGGTCAGCTTACCGGCAGAATCAAGCGATGCGCTGATGTTCTGAATTTGCGCCGGTTTCGCGGCGAACGTTCCTTCATCCGATGCCGACTGCGGTTTCCAGAGATAAGCATCCCACTGCGTATGCGGCGTCGGGAAAGCCTGACCAAGTTGCTTTTCTACATAGCGCTCCAGCTTAGGAGCTTCAGAAAGTGTGATCTCCGCGATGCCGGGATCTTTGTCTTTATCCTTTTTCCCGCCTTTCGCAAGCTGGGTGAAAATTACCCGGAACTCACTGGCCGTCACCGCAGGAAATGCCTCCACCACCGGCCCGAAGAGCATGGGACCGATATTTATTTTGCTCAGCCGTTCCATGGTGAATTTCTTCACCGGCTGATATTGTCCGGACGAATCTTTGTACTGAAGTTCGCAGTCAGCCTTCATCTGAACTTTATCCGGCACGACGGTTATATTTCTAACCGTCACATCTTCCGGACACTTGATATCCACGATGAACGGCTGTTTGATTCCAGCGCCGTCGGGAAACGTGCAAACGGTGCCGACGTTACCGTCGAGCATCAGAGCCGCGTCGTCTGCGGCAGGAGATGCCGTCACCTTGCTTTTCGCCAGAATTGACGCCGCCGAATCCTGCGGCTCTTCGGGAACGGCGAGTACTGCGACATCCTGAAACGGTTGCGCAGGCACCGGCAGAACCGCACTGAATTTTCCCGGTCCGCTGACTTTGGTTTCGGAGGCTGTCAGATAGCGCATGGACTGCTCCGGCTTCACCCACGGCCCGCCGGACTGGCTCCAGCCCGGGCAGTTGAACACGCCGATATCCACGCCGAGCCGGCCGCCCTCCCGAATAGCGTGCCGGGTCAGCTCCCACCACTCGTCGCTGAGCATTTTGACGGAAGTCAGTCCTTCCATCGGCGTAGTAATGTTGCCGATATACGCCCGGCCGATACCTACGCGCTTCATCGCTTCAAGGTCTTTGGTGATCCCTTCTTTGGAAATGATTCCGCCGAGCCAGTACCAGTAAACGCCCGGTCTGGTCGAGTCGGCGGGATGACAAAAGGCGTCAGAAAAAATATCGCCGCCGGCCGAGAGAATATTTTTTACTGCCGGAGTTTTCGGAATCAGCGGCGGCTGTACAGGAAGCGATGCCGTACGAACCGGCGCGGCAACAGATTCCGCCGCCAGCTGTTTTACCTGCCCGTCGTCGAGCGCCTGACCATAAATGGCCCAGCCGGTCATCTCACCGGTAAAGCGGTCGTTCGGCGGACCGGCTTTCATGGCGCCCGGATGCGCAATTCGCCCCGAAGAAATCCCGGGGGCCGTTTTTTCGCCGTTGATAAATAGAGTCGGGATGCCATCGCGATAAACTACTGCTATGTGAGTTCGCCCTTCAACTGAATGAGTCCATGTCAGTACCGGCGAAAAATATTCGGACGCATGTTCGATAACCATCACACCGTTCGTGCCGACAGAAATCCCAGCACCCGAATGGCCGTCGCCGTACTGCTTATGGCCGGGGTCTGGAAATAGAATATATTTCTGCCCTTGCGCCGCCGAAATCCCGCGGGTCGCAGGCGGGGTAAGCCGAATAGCGGCATTCGCCTGAATCCAGCCCGCCATCGTAAAACTGCCCGTCACGCCGCCACGATTTTCTTTATCGCCGAGCGGCTTGACGGCAGAGATTTCTCCGGCCAGAACGGTTGATAAAAAAAGCCCGGCAAAAAGCGGAATGATTAATTTTTTCATTTGAATGTCCTTATTTTTTACTGCCCTGTTCGAAAACGGATTGAACCTGTCCGGCGCTCAACGCCTCGCCGTAAAGCGTCCAGGATGATGAAGACCCGGGATGCACGATGCGTCCGCTGACAATTCCTTCCGCCGCAAGTTTCCCGTTGATGTAAAGCGCGGGCTGTCCGTTCCGATACACAACAGCCACATGCACCGGTCCGGAAAGCGGCTGGGTTAAAGTAAGAACGGACGAAATATATTTTCCGGAATGTTCGATGACCATTAAGCCGTTGGTGCCGGCGGATATTCCCACGCAGGATTGATTCTCTCCGTACAGTTTGTGCCCCGGCTCGGCCATGACAGCAAAATCCTGCCCTTTCAATGCGCTCATTCCTTTGTCCGACGGCGCACTTAATGAAACGGCCTGCTTCGGTGTAATCCAGCCGGCCATTGTAAAGCTTCCGGTCAGATCCACCGGTAGATGATCGAACGACAGCGGTTTCGGTAGCGGACCGGACGGCTCGACTTGCGTTTTCAGTGCCGGAACAATTTTCTGATCCGTCATTCCAGGTATCGGATCAGCGCGATGAATCGTTGTCTTTTCCTGCCAGACAGCCGTATCCGAAACCTGATCATACGTCATGGTACGTCCGCCGCTTCCGGGCGCCGGCGCCAGCTCCACTGCCGGTATCCACTTCCGGTGATCTGCCAGTACGGGAGCATATTCCGGATTCTGTGCGAGATTGTTCCACTCATGCGGATCATTCTGCATGTCATAAAGTTCTTCACCGCCGTCGGCGTAGTGGATGTAACGCCAGCGCTCACTGCGGATACCGTAATTCCCCTGATTCGCCGTCGTAATGGCCGGCCGATCGATCTGCGCTTTATCATTTTCAAGCTGAGGCCGAAGGCTGATTCCGTCCAGGTCGGTTCGCGGTGGAAGTCCGCACAGGTCGATGAGTGTGGGATAAATGTCGAGCAGTTCAACCGGCTGCGTACAGCGGCCGCCGGGCTTAATTCCGGGGCCGGCGAAAATCAGCGGAACACGGGCACTACGTTCCCAGAGCGTGTTTTTTCCGGTAATCTCTTTTTCACCGAAGTGATAGCCGTTGTCGCCGAAAACCACCACGACGGTATTTTCGTCCAGTCCAGTTTCTTTCAGCGCGGCAAGAATCCGTCCGACCTGTTCGTCGATAAAGCTGGTCGCGGCCAGATACGAATGAACCATGTTGCGCCACTGGCCGTATTGCTGAATTTCATTCAGGCGGTGTTCCGGAAGCTGCCAGTGCAGATACCAGGCGAAATGCGGCAAGCCAGCGCGTTCATCCGGCTTAACCGGCGGCAGAATACTGTCGTCGTCCGGATAAAGATCCCACCACTTCTGCGTCACATAGACCGGCACATGCGGCAGATGAAATCCGGCGGCGAAAAAAAAGGGCTGCCCCTTGGGAGCACTGCGGATCTGTTCAACCGCCCATGTCGCCGTTTTATAATCGGCTTTATCTTCGTCGCGATGCGGAAATACGCCCCAGTCAATGATGGCATTCGGCATCGGATCGATCAGTCGTTTCGGCGGCTTGTTTCCGGAAGCAGCTTCTGTTTTACCGACATCATCAAACTCCAAACCCTGCTGCTTAGGGCCGGTAAAGTGATAGACCTTGCCCGCCGCCGTTGTCCGGTAACCGTTGTTGTGGAAATACTGCGGCAGGGCAACCCAATCCTTCCATTGAGGAATATCCCTGAACCACGGAGACAGTCCATAGATACCGGTAGTGGAAGGACGGAGCCCCGTCATAATTGCCGTCCGCGACGGATTGCAAAGCGGCGCAGGCACATGCGCATTCAAAAGCGCCGCACCGCGAGCGGCCAGCGCGTCCAGATTCGGAGTTTTCACTAGCGGATGTCCGCCGAACGCGCCCACCCAGTCGTTTTGATCGTCTATGACAATCATCAGAACGTTCGGTTTTTTTGCCGAGGTCTCTGCTTTCGCTAATCCGGTACTGCAAACCGTCGCGACCAATGTCCGGACAATCCATTCTGTCCCCGACCCGAAACGTTCTTTTGTTTTCATAATGATCCCCTCCGAATATAGACCATCTTGCCAGCATGCCGGTTGTTTTGGCCATTAAACATCGTCTTTTTATTTTATAAAAAATGTAAATGTTTATAAAATCGGCGCATGAAGAATATAGCGTTGGTTTTCGGCTTTCAGGAAAATTCGATGTTCGCCCGAAACGTAGTTCGCGGCGTGCTGAACTATAAGAGTACGCATCAGTTGCCGTGGCAGATCCACCTGGTCGAGCAGACTTCTTTCGATCCAAAATTATTTGTCCGGCAAAAATATGATGGGGTCATCGGCATTCTGCCCCCGCAGGGCGTGCCTGCCAAAATTCCGTTCATTCACATTACCGGCCAACGCGTTGAACACCATCCCGGAAGTTTCTGCATTGAACAGGATAATGAAGCGGTCATCCGGATCGCGGTAGACCACCTCTGGAGAAAAGGATACCGGAATCTGTCGCTGTTCGGTTATCCGAGACTAGCTGTACTGCGCTGGCAGGAAGAGCGGATTGAGGCTTTCACACGGATTTGCACTGAATACGGAGCAACCTCGAGCCTGTTTTTTCCAAGCCGTCGCATTGAACAGTCCGGAAGAAAACATCAGTTTCTCGAGCAGGCATTAACATCACTTCCTAATCCTTCAGGCGTCATTGCGGTCAACGACTTCAAGGCTCTCGATATACTTGAGGCGGCAAAACGATCTGGGGTTCGCATCCCGGAACAAATCGCGGTCATGGGAATTGATAATGACGAGATGCTGTGCAGTCTTTCCGTGCCGCCGCTGACCAGCATTGAACATTTCCCTGAAAAAAAGGGGTATCATGCGGCCGGTATGCTGGACGCGCTCCTTCAGGGTAAAAAAGAAATCCGCCCCTTCGCCGCTTCGCTGCAACTGATCGAACGCGGCTCAACCAATTTGCTGGTTCATGAAAACAGACAACTGCTCACGGCCCTGGAATATATCCGGTGTCATGCCGGAACGGCGTTGCGCACACAAGACATCGCGCAAAACGCCGGAGCTTCACGTGCAACCATTGAACGAATGTTCCGCACAGAACTGCGAAGCACCGTAAACAAGGAAGTAACCGCGGCGCGGATAGCGATGGCGAAACAAAAACTGTCAAAACCAGATGCTTCACTAAAAGAAATCGCCGAGCAGTGCGGCTTTCAGAATGTTCACTATTTCACCACCGTATTCAAAAAAAGCGCCGGAATTTCTCCCGGCGCTTATCGAACCTCTGTCGTCAAAGATCCAGCCTGAACCTTATTCTCTCGTTTTAGCGGGAGCGGTTTTTTTCGTAGCTTTTTTCGCCGCGGCCTTAATTCCGTTTTTGGCATCGTAGTCGGCTTTCATTTCCGTCACATGCTTTTTAAACGCTTCGCCAAAGTCCGGATCAAGGAAGGGATCTTTTGTTTCGATACGCCATTCCTTCACTCTTTTGGTCATCTGCTCCACCAATTCTTTGTACTCCGGATTATCCGCCAGATTGTTGAACTCAAACGGATCTTTCTCCAGATCGAACAGTTCAAACTCCGGCGGACACTTCACATGATCATAAACCGTCCGAATCGGCGTACCGGCATAAGCGGGCTTCTGAATTTCCCACCAGGCGTAACAGAAGTTGTAGGCTTCTAGAGGACTGTCGGATTCTCCGGCGGCAACGTTGTAGATGAAATGATATTTACCGTCCATCACCGTGTAGCGCGGATAATAGTGCCATGGAGCATGCGTAATAAATTCGGTGCCAAGTTGCGTACGCCATTCCGGGTTTCCGGGCTCCATCAAAGGCTGTAATGGACGACCGGTCTGGCGCTCGTCGGTGATTTTTCCGCCAGCTGCAGCGATAAAGGTCGGAAAGAGATCGATGGTCGAAACCAGCTCATCGCGCACCAGCCCGGCTTTTGCATGATCCGGCCAGCGGAGCAACATTGGAATGCGCGTAGCCGACGCATAGGTAGACATCTTGCCGCGAGTAATGTCCGGCCCATTGTCGCCGATCATCACAATCAGCGTGTTCTCGAGCAGGCTCCTTGAATCCATCATCTCCAGTAGTTCGCCAACGCCAGTATCCAAACGTTGCACACAGGCATAATAATCCGAATCTTCCATCCGGAGCTCCGGACTGTCTACGCCGAGAAAAGGAATCGGAACGGTTTCTTCCGGCGTCGGAGGATTCACCGGCAGACCGACCCGCAGACGTGGAAATTTTTCATTTTTGTCCGGCGCGTAGCGGCCATCCCCGCCACCGCGGTGCGGATCAACGTAGCTCATGATCAGAAAGAACGGCTGATCCTTCGGCTGAGCTTTTAGAAAAGTTTCCGCCAAACCGTTCATCCAGCGCACATCGCGCTGGAAAATCACCTTTTGAATGTCTTCGTTGTAGTAGTCAAAGGTGAATAATTTGAAGGGTTCGAAGTGCGACTTGCCAATCAGCCCGGTACGATACCCGAGCTTTTTGAGTTCATTCGGAAGTTTCGGCACATCGTCATGCATCTTCGCCCAGCCCGATTGCGAAAGACCGTACATTCCGTGCTGATGAGGATAGAGTCCGGTCATCATACTGCCGCGCGACGGCGAACAGCTTGATGCCGTCACATGCGCCTGATTAAAACGGACGCCCTCCGCCGCCAGTTTATCAATATACGGCGTCTTGGCGGTGGCATCACCGTAACAACCTAGCGTCGGGCCAAGATCGTCGGCAATAATGAGCAGAATATTCGGCTGTTCGGTTTGCGCAGCTTTACCAGCCAGCGGAAAAAGCGTTCCGGCCAAAGCGGCGGTCATCATCCATTTTTTGTGATTCATCTTATTCTCTTTCGTTTTTTAACACTGCGGCAGGCACATAGCGATTGCCGCTGCCTTGGTCGCCCATATGCGCTTTTATCAGTGAAGCCTTGCTCTCATCCGCAGCTCCTCCTGTAGCCGAATTGTACCACTTTTCCCAGGCGCTTTTCAGTTCCTGAGCCACTTCCGGATTTTTCTCGATCAGGTTTTCGGATTCTGTGCGGTCGCGCCCGACGTTATACAGTTCCCACGGCTGGCCGTCGACGGCAACGAGCTTCCAATCGTTGCGGCGAATGCAGTGATGATCGGCCAAATAGCTCATCATTTCAAAGTCACGGGTTTTCACGCCGGCTTTCCAAAGCGCGGAAAGGTCAGTTCCTTCAATGTCTTCGGGACGTTGTGTGCCGCCAGCCAGCGCGTAAAAGGTCGGCAAAAAATCAAAGATATGAACCGGGAGCGGCGAAATACTTCCTGGGGCATAATTTGCGGCCGGACCGTGCATGATCATCGGCGCGCAGATTCCCCCTTCATGCTGATTGCGCTTGTAGAGCCGGAACGGCGTGCCGGAAACGTGCGCCCACGCCGTGCCCAGGCCGCCGAACGGGTTGGCTCCGTTATCGCTCACAAAAATGATCTGGGTGTTGTCCCACTCACCGTTCGTTTTGAGCCAGTTGATTACCCGTCCGATGTTCTGATCCATCCGGTCAATCATGGCGCAATAGGTCGCCATGCGTAAATCTTCTGTCTGTTTCTGAGAATCCGTCAGTTCATTCCAATGCGGCAGATTCTGCGGCCAAAGAGACATTTTCGAATCCGCCGGAATCAGGCCGAGTTCTTTGATCCGGTTGAAGCGTCGTTCCTTAAAAACCTCCCAGCCTTCAAGATGTTTACCGCGGTATTTGGCGATCTCTTCTTCCGGGGCCATCAACGGGTCGTGTGGCGCATTAAAAGCCAGATAAAGGAAGAACGGCTGTTCGTTATTATTGGTTTTGGCTTCCTGGAGAAAACGCACAGCATAGTCGGCGAAAGCGTCCGTAGTATAAAATCCTGTGTCCGGAACTTTGAATTTTTCGCGGTCGAGCTGAAGGCGGCCTGAGCCGGTGTAATAGTTGCAACCGCCTTCTTCCATCCCGAAAAACCGGTCAAATCCGCGATCCATCGGATGACGCGAAACATGCCATTTCCCTGCCAGCATAGTGCGGTAACCCTGCTCCTTCAGAACCGCGGGCATAAACGTTTTGGCACGTTCGGCCAAAAATCCGATCTCTTTTGTATTGTGGCGGCCGGTCATCAGCCCCGTGCGAGTCGGTTCACATTTGCCGCAGTTATAAAACTGATTGAAACGCACTCCCTCAGCGGCCAGCCGGTCAAGATTCGGCGTAGCCGCTTCGCCGCCGTAGCAACCGAGGTCTGAAAACCCGAGGTCGTCGGCCATGATAAAGATAATATTCGGACGGACGGCAGGACCCGCTGCCGCTACAAAACCTGCAGATAACGTAACCAGCGATGCAATTGATCCGGTTGTAAAATTACGGTGTTTCATTAATCATTCCTTTATTCATTCCGCAGCACACTGAGAGAATCGACCGCAAGCGTTTGGCCTCCAGTCTGGCTGATTACCACCGACTTCCAATCGGCGGCGGTATCCGTCCACGAAATACTCAGCGTCTTAGCAACACTCTTCGTGACATTCGTAATCAGCGCGACAGCTGACTTGTTTGTCATATTCAAACTAAGCGACATAATCAGCCGGTCGCCCAGCGCAAAGCCGCCGAGCGAAACGTGGCTATCAACATTATCTACAACATTGGTGCCGTTCAGCGTCGTCACACTCGCCAGCATATTTCCATTCGGATTCATGCGTACATAAATGTTTTCACTGCCCGTACCGTTGAGCAAAGTAGAACTTCCATCTCCGAATCCGAGCCAGACACCCGGAACGCTTCCCGAGGCATTCGCCTGATGAACGTAGTCCATAGTAACGGTCACATTGCTGACCGGCACATAAGAAAACAAGAGTAGGTTATTCTGGTCTCCGTTCCCGCCCAGTGTGTAGGTGCCGTTCCCCGGCCCGGAACTGCCCGAGAAACCAGTCGGTGTAGAATCATCTGACCATGCAACAGTGGTTCCCGACTGCACCATAAGATTATTAATGTTGGTTCCCGCAACAATTGATTCGCGATTGGACACTCCGGGACCCCAGTCAAAATACTCTTCAACCAGCGGGCCGGTAACGGCTGTTGTCGGCATGGGATATGGCACATAGAGTACGCCGGTACCTTGGTCGCCCATGTGCTCGTCCGGAACCTCGGCAAAAGATCCGGTGGAAAACGAATTGTACCAGGCATCCCAACTGCCCGCCATGTCAGCCACCCGTTGCGGATTTTGACTGGCCAGATTCTGTGTCTCCGTCCGATCCTTACTCAAATCATACAGCTCCCATGGACCGAAATCGCAAGCGACCAGCTTCCACTCGTTACTGCGGACGTAACGGTGGTCGGCCAGATAGCTCATCATTTCATAGTTGCGGGTTTGAGCTCCGGCTTTCAAAAAACCGGAAAGATCCGTGCCTTCAATTCCGGCAGGGCGACCCGTTCCGCTGGCCAGCGCATAGAACGTTGGCAGGAAGTCATGAATATTCACAGGCAGACTGGAAATACTCCCTGCTGCATAGTTCGCCGCCGGACCGCGCATGATCAGCGGAGCACAGATTCCCCCTTCATGCTGGTTGCGCTTGTAAAGCCGGAACGGGGTATCGCAAACATGCGCCCACGCCGTTCCTAAATCCCATTTCGAATCCGGGCCGCCAGGCAGAATCCCGGCATTGAGCATGTCTGTATGGTCGCCGTAAAACGGGTTGGCTCCATTATCGCTCGCAAAAACAATCAGCGTATCGTCCCACTCGCCGTTCGCCTTGAGCCAGTCCATCACCCGTCCGATATTCTGATCCATCCGGTCGATCATGGCGGTATAGGTGGCCATGCGGAGATCTTCCATCTGCTTCTGCGATTCCGTCAGTTCATTCCAGTGCGGCAGATTTTGCGGCCAGGCTGGCATTTGCGAGTCGGCAGGAATCAGGCCTAGCGCCTTTGCCCGGGCAACCCGGCGTTCTTTGAACACCTCCCAGCCTTCCATGTAGTTGCCTTGATATTTGGTAATCTCCACCTCCGGGACTTGGAGCGCCGCATGCGGCGCATTATAAGCCAAATAGAGAAAGAAGGGTTGCCGGTCGTTCTGTGTTTTAGCTTCGTTAAGAAATTGCAGGGCATAATCCGTAAAGGCGTCGGTCGTATAAAAACCGCTGGCTGGGACATTGAACAAACTACGATCAAGTTGAAGAAGACCTGATCCGGTGTAGTAGTTACAGGCGCCCTCCTCCATCCCGAAGAAACGGTCAAACCCCCGATCCATCGGATGTTGAGAGACGTGCCATTTACCCGCCATCAGTGTACGGTAGCCGCGCTGCCGCAGAAGCGCCGGCATAAAATTCTGCGCACGCTCTCCCAGAAATCCGATTTCCTTTGTGTTACGGTGGCCGGTCATCAGCCCGACGCGGGTCGGTTCGCATTTGCCGCCATTATAAAACTGGTTGAAGCGAACTCCGGCGGAAGCAAGCTGGTCAAGATTTGTCGTCGCTGCTTCTCCGCCATAACAGCGAAGGTCGGAAAACCCGAGGTCGTCGGCCATAATAAAAATAATATTCGGCCGGGTGTCTTTTGCGGCCAGCTCCACCGAAAAGCCCGGAGACAACCGGGCAAAGGCCGTTGTTGCACTGGCAGCAAGCATCATTCTTTTAGACATAGACACTTTTCCCGATTGATTGCCGCGTAAGGACATATCCGGGGGCTTTGCCTCTCCACTGCCCGGTCAAACTCAGGAACATCACCCTACTACAGCAGGCTCTGTCTGAACCTCTACAGAATCCAGCAACAGGATGCCGCTGCCGGTCTGATTGATCATAATCATTCCCCAGTCCGGAACTTTCCCGGAAGTCCACTTCAGCGTCCTGACTTTTACATTACCCTCGCCAACGCCAGTAATTTTAACGTTCGCCGTTTTCTGCGTCACGTTGATCGTCAGTTCCATCTTTACTAAATCGCCCGGCGCAAATTGGATCGGGCCGTCAGCTCCAACCGCTTGATTGGTCACACCGCCGACAACTGAACGAAAAATAATAGCTCCGCTTGAATTCATCTGTACGGCAAGGCGGTCTGTCGTTTGATTATTCAGCAACTGATTATCCGCTGCGGAAGACTGACACCCGATCCAGAAACCGCGCACCTGTCCGTCGCCGGGATACAATCTCCCTTCGGCTTTCACGATCGTAACTCCGGAAACCGGATAATTAAACCCGACCGCATTATTCAACCCCTTCATCAAAAGAACGCCGCGACCGGGACCGCTCGCGCTTGAAAAAACGCTGTGGTCGCTTGCGCTCTCCTGAAAAACCGCATTACCGGATTGTACGAGGACGCCATTAACTGAACTGCCCGCCACGAACAATTCTCTTCCGGGCACACCGGGCCCCCAGTCAAAGGATTCAACGACAGAACCCGCATATACGTTGCATCCCTGCACTACAAGCACTACACACGCTATTTTTTTTACGGGGTATGCACTTAGCTCAACTCTCTACCTTATGTTGTTTTGACCGCCTATGATCTTATGGCGAGGAACCGGCTTATTGTGGATCGATTGTTCCATCAGACGGTAAAAAAGCAGCCCGCGT
>Ga0247840_10004181_pt1 | contig 23139 bp, 19 predicted proteins | sample LaCruzMarch2015__FD_192404 | JGI IMG/M metagenome (GOLD analysis project Ga0247840, IMG submission 192404) | Freshwater microbial communities from meromictic Lake La Cruz, Castile-La Mancha, Spain - LaCruzMarch2015_17m | ecosystem: Environmental > Aquatic > Freshwater > Lake | place: Spain... | reverse complement strand
GCAGCCCTAATAATTCCGAATTAAACTAACGAAAAACTTCCAAATGAAACCTCAACTCAAAGGCATGATCCTTGCCGCAGGCCAAGGTACACGTGTACGACCTCTCACCAAAGATATGCCCAAGCCGATGATACCTATTTTAGGTAAGCCGGTGATGGAATACCTGATTGAACATCTTGCCCGGCACGGTGTAAAACAAATCATGATTAACGTTGCGCATCTTAACCGTAAGATCGAGCAGTATTTTGGTAATGGACAGCGATTAGATGTGCAAATCGGTTACTCCTACGAAGGCCATTTTGAGCACGGTGAACTGGTACCCAAGGCTAGAGGCTCGGCCGGAGGCATGAAGTATATCCAAGACTTTGGTGGATTCTTTGACCAAACGACGATTGTGTTATGTGGTGATGCGTTAATTGATCTGGATATTGGTGCAGCACTATTTGAGCATAAGCAGAAAAAAGCCATGGTGAGTATTGTGACCATGGAAGTACCTAATTCAGAAGTCGGTAATTATGGCATTGTAGAAACCGACAAAGAGGGCAGGGTCATATCATTCCAAGAAAAGCCGCAACCTGGTGAGGCCCGCTCTAACTTAGCGAGTACAGGCATTTACTTTTTTGAGCCGGAGGCGATTGATTTAATCCCGTCAGGAGAAGTCTTTGACATTGGTAGCCAACTGTTTCCATTGCTTGTTGAGAAAGGCTTGCCGTTTTACGCACAAAAGCGTTTTTATCACTGGATTGACATAGGGCGTATCTCAGACTACTGGGAAGTGTTGCAACGCGTTCTACGTGGTGAAATTCGCTTTATGGACATGCCTGGTACAGAAGTTAAACCTGGCGTATGGGTGGGGCTGAACACTAAGATTGATTGGGATCATGTTAAGATTGAAGGCCCAGTCTACATAGATTCAAGCGTACAAATTGATGCAGGTGCAGAGATCATTGGGCCATGCTGGATTTCGCATGGTTCACACATTCGTGCAAATGCCAAAGTGATTCGATCCATCTTGTTTGAATACACGCGTATTAGTGCAGATGTGGAATTCTCAGAAATGATCGTTTCTGCCACTTACTGTGTAGATCGTGCTGGTGAGACATACTATGTAGGTGACGATCGTTGTCACCATCGTTGGGGTGATGCTCGAGCATAATGAACGCTAAAATTCTTACATTATGAATTTTTAAAGTATTCCAATAGTCCAAACGGACTATTGGTAAATTATTTTTTTGCTTTAAAATTCATCAGTTAATAATTTAGCGGATGTTTCTATATGATACGGAAATCGTTCTACTTCTTATCTGCAGTTTTAGCAGTTCTAATGTCAAACAGTGCTCAGGCAACCATTGTTGATTTTGAAGCGGTTGCCCCACTCTATGTTCCGCAGCAAGTCATTACAACGAATTCATTTCATTTTAGCAATTCTTTCAGTACGTTATGGAAGTTTGATTCAGACCATCCTTATGACGGTGAAAGTTTCAGCGGCGCAGACAATCAAACAACATTCCTCACATTTAGCAGCTTTAGAGATACTCTAAACATCTCTCAAATTGATGGTAGTGCATTTAATTTAACAAGTATTGATTTGGGCTTGGGCTACTTTAACGATAGCAATACTGCTTCAGTTTATTTGAGTGGTCACTTGGTCGGTGGTGGTGTTGTGTCGCAATCATTTGAAATCAACAAATCTTTTCAAACTTTCAATCCTATCTTCACGAATTTAACTTCATTGAGTATTACTTCATCGTCAGATGGTTACTTAGTTGCAGACAATATTAATGTCTCAGCTGTACCCGAACCAACATCCTATGCTTTGTTTATGCTTGGTATTGGTCTTATTTTTTTAACGACCCAACGTCATAAAAATCAAGCTTAAAACTTCATGATGACATGGTGTGCATCACTAACACTCTGCATAAAGCATGCGTAAACCTTATTTGATTCAATTGAAGCGTACTCAAGAATTGGGCTTTACCTTGATTGAGTTGGTAGTTGTCATCGTTATACTTGGCATTTTATCAGCAACTGCTTTACCTAAATTTATTGACTTACGTACTGAAGCAAATGCTTCAGTGATAGCAAGTATTGCAGGTGCAGTAAGTTCAAGCTCTGCCATTAATTACGCTGCTAGAAAAGTCAACATTATAAATGGTCAGGCTGTTTTGACTTGTACGGATGCTGCTACCTTATTACAGGGCGGATTACCTGCGGGTTATTCACTTGCTGTAACGCCTGCAATTCCTCCAGACCTCACGGTTAGTTGCCTGTTGTTAGGGCCAAGCTCGACTTCAGCGATTGCTAAAGTGACAGGCATCAATTAAGCGATTAGCGCCCTAACGCTAGAATTGTTTCAATAGTGTGACAGGCTAAAAATTACTGTTAGTCCATTTGGACTATTGTTGAAGTTTTTCAATCCTTTAGAATTCACATAAATCTTAAAGAAACACATTTTTTGAAGTTATTAAAAGGAAATAAATATGAAATTATTAAAACAAATGTTAGTTGGTGCAGCTTTAGTAACAGCTACCTTTAGTGCACAGGCGGCCGTGTACGAATTGGGCACATTGACTGTTGGTGAAAATTCATTTACATACAATGTTGCAAAAACAGCTTTTGATGACACGTTAAACTTTAGTGTAGGAAATAGCAGTACAGATTTCCTTATTTCATCTTTATTTGCAAGTGGCAAGGCTGGAGTTAAGCGTGATATAGCAGGTCTTTCTATGTCACTATTCAATGCGGGCGGCTTAATATCTACGGGTCTTGATTTTACAGCATTGACCTCAGGTGATTATTTCATGAAAGTTTCAGGAACTGGTGTAGGTTCATCTGGTGGTACATATGGTGTTGATTTAACTGTTTCTCCAGTACCAGAAGCTGAAACATATAGCATGATGTTACTTGGCTTAGGTTTAATGGGCTTTATTGCACGTCGCCGTCGCGCTGACTAATAGAAATTTTTAATGAAAGGTCCTTAGGACCTTTTTTATTTGCATGACTTACATATTTTTCTACTTGAACAGAAAAGGCATATTTGCCATTAGTCCATTTGGACTATTGTACAATTTTTTTAAGCCTATAAAATGCGCTTAATCAATGAAGCAATTTAAGGAATATAGATGAAAATATTAAAACAAATACTAGTCGGTGCGGCTTTAGTGACTGCTACTTTCGCAGCACAAGCAGTGTCAATGAATTTAGCAGATATTACGCATACGCCAGATTCAAATGTCGCATTAAATGCAGAAGATTATACGTTTTCACAGAGCCTAACTAACGGCTTGTTTAGTAATTTTATTGCATTCACTTTTGACGGGACTCGTGACCTTGTGGCATCAATTTCAGGTTCTGCGGTAAATCAAAATGGAATTCAATTCACAGTATTTGATTTGTTAGGTTCAGATAAATCTACAGTAATTGAACATGGTGGATTTGTAAATGTTGGTCCAAGACTCTCTTTTGGCGGATTAGAAAGTTATGGTTTAATAGGTAATTACTTTATTCACGTGGCTGGTGTTTCAACTGGATCAAGCCAGTATAGCGGTAATATTTCATTAGCATCACCTGTATCTGAAGCTGAAACATATAGCATGATGTTGCTAGGTTTAGGTCTAATGGGCTTCATCGCTCGTCGCCGTCGTACTAACTAATATCCCTGATTTGTATAAAGGCCCTTCGGGGCCTTTTTTCTTTTGCCAATTGTTTTAACATTTGTCATTAAAAGTATTCTTGGCATATCATAGCATTAGTAAATTTTAGCAGTATCGAATTGAGTCTGAATTGGTCGTTATTTAAAGTTTAATTTAGTGAAAATTTTGGTGTGAATTAGGGGTTAATTTGCAAAAGTCAGCTAAAGCGATGTTTCTTAGAATGCACTTCTTAGTTAAGTCGTTTGCTTTAGTATTGTTATATCTCGCAGCCGCTAAGATAAGTTTAACATTTGGTACAGTGGGTAGCAGCGCTACTCTATTTTGGGCCCCTGGTGGCATTGCACTCGCGGCATTGTTATTAGGTGGTATGCGTTATCTTCCGTCCGTTTTTATTGCAGCAATACTCGCTGGGATGATGGTCGATGCCCCTATCTTATTCGTCTTCGGTGCAGCTTTAGGCAATACAGTAGAAACCTATATTGGCTATTCGTTAATTAAGCGGTTTTGTCATTTGGATTTTTCTTTCAGCCGAGTTAATGACCTGTTTTACGTCATTGTTCTTGGGGGAATGATTCCATCCTTAGCATCTGCTATTATTGGTCCCGCTTCTTTGATGATGTCTGGTCTAATTACACAAGACCATTTGCTCAGCATTATTGGGCGCTGGTGGCGCTCAGATGTGCTGGGCATCGCATTTTTTACGCCACTTATTCTGTTATTTTCACAAGAAAAATCATTTTGTAACCATGATTGTAAGCGTTGGGAAATCGTTGCAATCTGGGGGTTGTCAATTGTTGTCGGCCATGTGGTTTTTTTGGGGTGGACGTTTGATATTACGTTTGATCACATGCCTAGTGTTACATGGCTTTTCCCTCTCATTATCTGGTCTGGTTTGCGTTCAGGCACTAGGAATGTTGCGTTAATTCAATTGCTATTTCTGACACAGTCTTTAGTGAGTGTGTCTATGCAGGTTGGCACTTTCTCTGAAGACTTTGAGCATTACGGCATGGCTAATTTTTGGATGTTTGCGATGTTGTTGGCTGTTGTGGGTTTGGCAATTGCAATTATGGCATCAGTACAACGTCTTACAATTCAGCAATCTGCATTGAATGCAAAGATATTTGAGTCACAAGAAAGTATGTTAGTTACTGATGATGAAAATGTCATTCTTCGTGTGAATGCTGCATTTACATCAATCATGGGTTATTCTGCTGCCGAAGCCGTCGGACAAACACCTCGTATGTTTAGATCGGGTCGGCATGATGCTGCATTTTATACAGAGATGTGGACGGCAATTAAACGAACGGGATCTTGGCAAGGGGAAATTTGGAATAAGCGCAAAAATGGTGAAATTTTCCCAGGGTTTCTAGTCATTACAATGGTGAAAGGGATTGATGGTGTGGGCACCAATTACGTTGCCTCTCTGACTGACATCACCAAGAGCAAGGCCGCTTCAGATGAAATTAAGAGCTTGGCCTTTTATGATCCTCTTACCCAATTGCCCAATCGAAGATTATTATTAGATAGACTCAAGCAAGCATTCACAGCTAGTGCTCGGAGTAAAGCCCATGGAGCATTACTATTCCTTGATTTAGATCACTTTAAGATGCTAAATGATACATTGGGACATGATGTAGGGGATTTGCTGTTACAACAAGTCTCCATGCGTTTATCTTCTTGCGTTCGCGAAGGAGATACCGTAGCGCGTTTGGGTGGGGATGAGTTTGTCTTATTATTAGAGAATCTTAGTGAATCATCAATTGAAGCGGCAAACCAAACAGAATTGATTGGCCAAAAAATTCTTGGCTCCCTCAATCTACCCTATAAGCTTGGTGATTACGAATATCAAAATACACCTAGTATTGGTGCAGCTCTTTTTAACAATCATGAAGATTCGCAAGAAAATCTTTTAAAACATGCTGATATTGCCATGTATCAAGCAAAGCAGGCCGGACGAAATTCAATGCGCTTTTTTGATCCGCAAATGCAAAATGCGATAAACATTCGCGCCGATCTTGAGCAAGAGTTACGCAAGGCAATTAGCAAGAAGCAATTTCAACTTTATTATCAAATTCAAGTGAACAGTGCGGGAAAATTATTAGGTGTTGAGGCGTTTATTCGATGGGATCATCCTCAACGAGGATTAATGTCCCCCGCAGATTTTATTCCTCTGGCTGAAGAAACTGGGTTAATCGTTCCAATTGGGCAATGGGTGCTTGAATCTGCTTGTGAACAAATCCAACGGTGGCAGGATAGTCCGCTGACACGTGATCTCACATTGTCTGTAAACATCAGTTCGAAACAATTGCATCAAGCAGATTTTGTAGCGCAAGTGCAATCGACCATTGCACGTTATGAGATTAACGCAAGTCGACTAAAGCTGGAACTGACGGAAAGTATGTTGTTAGAGCGTATTGACGAAATAATCACTGCAATGAGGGTGCTTAGCGAAACAGGCGTCAGGTTTTCACTAGACGATTTTGGTACGGGTTATTCATCACTTAAACATTTAAAACAATTGCCTTTATTTCAACTTAAAATTGATCAATCATTTGTGCATGACCTAGATACAAATGTTGGTAATCAGGCAATTGTTCGTACAATCATTGCTATGGCGAATAGTTTAAATTTAAGTGTGATTGCTGAGTGTGTTGAGAACGAAGAACAACGACAATTTCTAAACAATGAAAGTTGTGAAAATTATCAGGGTTATTTACTCAACAAGCCTTTACCGGCAGAAGAGTTGGAAGCAATACTTAAAAAGGCTGAGTTTTTCTAATTTCAGAAAAATCAGCCTGTTAGTTTCGTCAAATTTGATTTTTTAAGCTAATTTTTTATTTCTTCGACGCGCCATAAATCCTATCATTCCAATACCCGCAAGCATCATGCCATAGGATTCTGGTTCTGGAACCAGTGTCGTAATATCTGTAAACTCCGTGTAGTTATTAGCAATTACGTTGAGCTTTACTTGAAATGAGCTTGGCAGGTATTGCCCATTTTGAGCAACCATGCAACTTAGTCCGCTACAATGACGAGTTCCAGGTTGGAGGAATGTGGGTGTCCATATTTCACTTGTGAGTGTCACTTCAATTGGTTTGTCCAACTCACCACCTTGTGAAGTTGGAAGTGTCTCGGTCAACCAGTATGATCCTGGATTGTTCGTGTTGCTTGGATCCCACTCAAGATCGAACAAGTTGCTATTATTTCGATCTTGAAGAGCTATGTAAATTTTTCCTGCGAATTGAAATCTTGTTCCAGCGACAAAAGACTGATCTAACCCAACTGAAAGTAGACTTGGGAGATTGGATACTTCATCGATAACCAACGTATTTTTATTTCCTGTCAGTGCATCTAAGTAGTAGATTGAATTTACTTTTTCTAATGTACCGGTACTTGAAGAAATTTTTGCCGTGAAGTTATTTTCACCGTAGGCAGATGGGGTTGAGATAATCGAAGGTAATGTGTTGGTGCCAAAGCTTGAAATAGATGAAATGCTTCCGCCAATAAAGTTACTATAGTTAGTAGCGGTTTGTGTTCTAGTTCCAGCGAAAATGAAATTACCTTGATCATTTGTATCGTAAAGATCCTCAGTTTGAGAAAAGCTAATGATAGTTTGTTCTGTGGCAATTGGCGTTATTGAGAACGACAAATTTTTCAGAAAAAAGTCAGAGGTGATATTGGATGTGTTTTCAAAAGACAGTGTCGCAACTTTTAATCCTTGATCATAAATAAGCTTTGAGGTCCAAGAGCTATCAAGTTGAGACTCATCGTAAGTAACATTGAAGCCGTAACCTGATAATGTTGCGGCCTGCACCGAACCCATAGATACCAATAAAAATGCCACCGCAGCACTTATTTGCAATTTTCCTGACTTTGTCATTTGTATTTCCGATTTTGTGAATTTTAGGTTAGATAGATTACTCAAATATTAACTGGCATCAATTTCCACAGTCAATAGTCCATATGGACTAATGCATCATCTAATAGGCTTTTGAATCTCTAAAGACTAATAACACCGTTTTAAGAATAATTTTAAGGTCAAGTGAAAGTGACCATTTTTTCAAATATTCCAAGTCATATTCAATACGCGACTGCATACTACCAACTGACTCCGTTTCACCTCTGAATCCATTCACTTGCGCCCAACCAGTAATGCCTGGTTTGACTTTGTGTCTCACCATATAGCCCTTAATGACTTTTCGATATATCTCATTATGACTAACTGCATGTGGCCTCGGACCGACAATACTCATCCTTCCTTGTAAAACGTTGATAAACTGCGGAAGCTCATCTAATGATGTTTTTCGAATGAATTTGCCAAATCGAGTTACCCTTTTATCATTTACTGTTGCTTGAGTGACCTTGTCACCATCTTCGCTAACGGTCATTGATCTGAATTTATAAACTACAATTTCGTGACCATCTAATCCATAGCGTCTTTGCTTAAATAAGACAGGACCAGATGAACTTAATTTAACACCCAAACTTAATGCAATTAACAACGGTGAAATCAAACATAAAATTAGGGTAGCCAAGATTAAATCACTTAAGCCTTTTATAAAGCCATTAATGCCCGAAAATGGAGTTTCACATAAGGCGACTACCGGCATTCCATCAATCTCATCAATTCGCGCCTGAATTAAATCTGCAAGAAAAAAATTGGGGACAAAATAGATTGATGCAGTGGTGTCTTTTAAGTCATCTAACACCGTCAAGATATCTTCATGAAGAGAGGGTGGCAGCGCAATGTAGATCAAATCAATTTTATTCTGTTTGATATAGCTTGGTAGCTGTGTAACGCTGCCAATCAGTTGATGATTTTTTAATGGAAATTGACTCGGACTTTTTTCTGAAACTACATCAAAAAAACCTTTCACCTCAATTGCTAATTCGACACTTTTTCTGATCCTATCCTGAAGTTGAAGGCTTAATTCATTCACTCCAATAATGACCGCTGTCTTTTTTACACTGGCAAGGTAATGTTTACTGGATAAATATTTCCCAACCAAAAGATGAGAAAAAATTAGAATAAGTGGTGTAACAATTACCCACAACAAAATCACTTGTTGCATGAAGTGATTTAAATATCCGGTGCCATATCCAAAAAATAAAAGAATACCAATAATAATAAACCACTGCCCAAATGTATTGGAAAGTTCCGAATAAAAACTTTTAGACTTCATCCAAGAACCTGGGAAACTTAGGGCAAATGTGATGACGGAAAGTACGACGTAAGGAGATGTCACACTATCTTCAAAATATATTGCAAGAAAAAATAAACTCGTCACCATCAATACTGGGTCAATCAGTATTTTTATTAAGGTGAAAAAATTTAATTTTTTATTAAAACTGAGTTGCTGCTGAAATTTCATTTTGGATGCTTCATTAAATTACTATAACCATACAATTTAATTTAAAAATGTGACGATATGGTGTATTTGAAATAAAAAGTGCGTCATGATTAATTAAAATATTGTTGCACTCTATTTTTTAATTTAACGAATCAACAGCTTCAATAAAAAGATAGAAAACGGGGACCGAAGTCCCCGTCAATATTACTTAACTATTTGCTCTTAATTAAGCTTGATTATTCTTGCGACGACGTGCTACAAAGCCCATTAAGCCAAGACCCATCAACATCATGCCGTAAGTTTCTGGTTAAGGAACAGCAGCAATTTGAACTGTTAAATCATCACCACCGTTTGGGTGTTGAATGTTAACCCAAGCTAGGTTAGGGTTAGTTTTGCTGAAGTACAAACCACTAAACTCAGAACCATTGATACCGTTAGAAGCCCAACGTGCCAAGCCCTCACCAGCATCTAACAAATCGCCATCATGGTTAGCGTCATTGGCAAACCAGATGTCATTATCTGTAGAGCCGTTACGGTCTTCGATGATGTAAACGTTACCGTTGGCATCGATTGCGATATTGTCTGCGCTTTTTAAACCAGCACCTACTGCTAAACCTGTTGCCAAATCAATCGTGTTGCTATCAGCAAATAAACTGAGTTCGTTAGTTACCAGGTTTTGGAGGTAAACGTGGCTATTACCATTGCCAGAGTTGTTGTCATTATCGCCAGCTGTTGATGCGAAAATGAGTGCTTCGTTACCGTTAGCTAATTTCAACAACTCCAAGTCCTCTGGACGGTTAAAGCCGATTGCACCTGCAGCGTCAGCAGCTCCACGACCATTTACACCTGTAATTGTTGTCCAGTTTGTAGCGCCACCAAGTACTAATGAAGTGCCTTCATCTGCAGCACCAGAATTTAATTTCAACGCAGAAACTGTACCAGCCGCAAAGTAATCATTACCATTGGTTGCATTTGCATTGGCTGAAGTGAATTTATAAACGCTGCCGCTTGCGAATTCGTCAACAAAGTAGAAGTTTTTAGCAGAGTCAAATGCCATACCTTCGTGAGCCACTAGCGGTATTACGCTGTTGCGTTGTACAAAAGTGCCGGTGCCAGCAGTTGCTGTTAAAGGATTAGTTACTTCAAACATACGACCTTGGCCATTGCCAGAAGTCACAGTGCCATTTGATAAGTTTTCTTCACCTGTTAAGTAGCTACCCCATGGTGTAAAGCGTGAAGCGTCACCGCGGATAAAGCCTTGTGAATTTGATGTGTTCGGCGTAACAATCACTGTTGTACGTGTATTGTAGTTTGTGTCTTGCGTATCAATACGCAATACACCGCCAGCACCTTGCTCTAAAGGCATAAATATATAACGACCACTTGGGTCAGCGTCAATCATATCTGGTGCATTTCCATCACCACCGTTATTAAGCACAGTTGGGGCATATTGTGAGATGCCATTGTTAAAGCTGTTTGAGATGATGGTTTGTGAGAAATTTGGGCTAGAGAATAAAATTGGTGAAGTTGCTGGTCTAACTCCTGATGACGCTGCTAATGGTGTGAAATTATCAAAGTATGTGTTGTCGGCAGCATAAGCTTGGTTTGCAAAAGCTAATGCAATAAGCACTGAAATTTTTGAGAGCTTCATGGTCGCTCCTTCCTAGTGTTGAAAAGTTATTAAATGTAATTTAGATAATGCAAATAGTTAGTATGTACGCTTTAAAATATAAAACTATTTGACGCTAATATATATTCATAACATGACATTTGTATTTATATAACTAGCCCGAAAAGGCTAGATAGCCTTTGAATAACAATCCTTGCATCCCCTGTTGACGACTTAGTTAATTTAGTTCTGCCGTCATCAATGTTTAATAATCATAATTTAAAGTGCTCGATTGATTTGTAAATAATATTGCCAATTTAAAATTCAATCTTTAACTTTTAAAGAAGTAGAAAGCCAAACCAATGAAAGCCATGATTTTAGCTGCAGGTAAGGGTACACGTGTTCGCCCTTTAACTTATGAACTTCCTAAACCGATGATACCTATTTTGGGTAAGCCGGTAATGGCATATTTGATTGAACATCTGGCTAAGCATCAGGTAAACGAAGTCATGATCAATGTGAGTTATTTACATGAAAAGATTCAACAGTATTTTGGCGATGGACACAGATTTGGTATTGAGATTGGTTATTCATTTGAAGGTGATATTAGAAATGGGGAAATTATCCCAAGCCCAGTAGGGTCTGCAGGCGGAATGCGTAAAATTCAAGATTTTGGACAATTCTTTAATGAAACGATTATTGTCATTTGCGGAGATGCAATCATTGATTTAGATATTACCGCTGCAGTAGCGGAACACCACAGGAAAGGCGCGATTGTCAGCCTGGTTGCAAAAGAAGTGCCAATGGATAAAGTTTCTGGTTATGGCATTGTGGTTACAGATGACGATGGGAAGATAGTGTCGTTTCAAGAAAAACCTAGTCAATCAGAAGCACGTTCAAATTTAGCAAGTACTGGTATTTATATATTTGAACCAGAGGCATTAAATCTAATTCCATCAGGTAGCACATTTGATATTGGTTCGGATTTATTTCCTTTGTTGGTCGAAAAAGGCCTGCCTTTTTATGCAATAAACCATCCTTTCAACTGGATTGATATTGGATTAGTTTCTGATTACTGGGAGGTCATGCAACAAGTGATGCGTGGAGAGGTGCCATCGATGAATATGCCAGGCAAGCAGGTTAAGCCAGGTGTCTGGGTCGGACTGAATGTTCGCGTTGACTGGGAGAATACAAAAATACAAGGACCTGTTTACATTGGCTCTGGAGCACGTGTCGATAAAGGGGCCGAAATCATAGGGCCAACTTGGATTAGTGATGGCTGTCATGTTCAACGAGGTGGACGCGTAGTGCGGAGTGTCTTATTTGAATATACACGTGTAGGGCAGGACTATACCTTTGATGAAATGATTGTTTGTGGTGAATATTGCGTTGATAGGAGTGGCAGAATGATGCATGTAGATGATGATACATGCGACTTAATCTGGTCTGATGCGCGAGAGAAGGTGATTTATCCGGCAAATTATGCCTTAGCAAGAGTTTAGTATTGGGAGACGTCAAAAATTAAAACCGATTGCAGTAAAGACTCAATTTTATCAGTTAGCGCGTAAAACCTCGCCCTTCAGAGGCTTTCAAGCCCACAACCTGATTAAGTTGCCACCTGTCAGACACAAACACCACGTCGCTATGTTGTGCAAGCTGTCATATTTTCTTAATAAAAAGTTTTCATAATTAATAAAACTTAAACTTAGCAAAATATTCGTCTGAAAAATAAGGGTCGGGTTGAGTCAAATGGATTTTTTAAATAAAGTGCAGCCGTTACTAGACAAATTAGTGATATCCAAAATGGATTTACTGACTTCTCTATTGGTAGTTTGTATATATGATTAAATTTACTAGCATTTCCGCCAGAACTTGCCATGTCTGATATTGCTGAAAGAGCCTTACATACTCGTGTTGGCCGTTCCGTGGATGCGTTACGTCGCTCGTTAATTGACAATCTTTTCTACGTAACAGGACGCTCCCTGCGCAATGCAACCCCCAGCGACATATACACTGCATTAGCCTATACAGTGCGTGATCGTATGTTGGAGGGTTTTATAACCACTGCCGAAAGCTACAAATCCAGTGGTACCAAAACAGTCTGCTATTTTTCTGCTGAATATCTACTAGGGCCGCATCTCGGTAACAATATTCTTAATCTGGGTTTATGGGAAAATCTTGCTCAGGCCATAGATGAGATGGGCTTAGATATGGATGCCATCTTAAATCAGGAGTTGGAGCCAGGTTTAGGTAATGGTGGATTGGGTCGCTTGGCGGCTTGCTATATGGATTCTCTTGCTACGCTACAAATCCCAGCCATTGGTTACGGCATTCGCTATGAATTCGGTCTATTTCAACAAGTGATTAAGGATGGCTGGCAGTTGGAGGTTACTGACGCGTGGCTTCGTCACGGTAATCCGTGGGAACTACCTAACCTGCAGCGGCGTTATCCAGTCAAACTAAGTGGCCACACTGACCAATATCACGATGATAATGGCTGCCTACGGGTCAGATGGGTGCCTGATTACACGGTTTATGGTGTCGCTTATGACACGCCTATTCTTGGTTATGGTGTGCTCACTACAAACTTATTGCGACTTTGGAAATCTGAGGCACACACTTCTTTCGATTTTCAGAGCTTCAATATGGGCGATTATCACGGCGCTGTAGAAGATATGGTCGTCGCTGAGAACCTTAGCAAAGTGCTATATCCTAATGACGACTCCGAAATGGGAAAGGAATTACGATTAAAGCAACAGTATTTCTTTGTTTCCTGCTCCTTGCAAGATATGGTGCGTATTGTTTTGCGCGATTTGGGAAATCTAGCTCTTTTCCCAAAGAAGTTCGTTGCCCAGCTTAACGACACCCATCCCGCCATCGCGATAGCTGAGTTGATGCGCCTTCTCATAGATGAACATGCTTTTACATGGGAATCAGCGTGGGATATTACCCGCAGTAGCTTTGCCTATACCAACCATACGCTATTGCCAGAAGCATTGGAAACGTGGTCTTTAGATCTTTTTAAACGTGTTTTGCCGCGCCATCTCGAAATAATTTACGAAATCAATCAGCAATTTCTTGATGAAGTCCGTATGAAATTTCTTGGAGATGAGCAGCGTATCAGTCGTATGTCGCTGATTGCTGATGGAGAAAACCAGCGCTTACGTATGGCGCACCTTGCCGCCGTAGGCAGCTTTGCTATCAATGGCGTTGCAGCGTTACATACTAACTTGCTAAAAACTACAGTAATGCGCGACTTTCATGAACTTTGGCCAGAAAAGTTTAGCAACAAAACCAATGGTGTAACCCCTCGCCGTTTTATTGCTTTGGCTAATCGTCCGCTGACAAAATTGATTGATGATGCTATTGGTGGTAACTGGCTATGCAACATGGATTTACTGAAGCATTTGCAACCATTGGCTAACGATGCGAGTTTCCAGTCTCGCTGGCGCGAGGTCAAGCTAAATGCCAAGCACCAATTGTCGGACTACATTGGTAAGGTCACCGGCATTCGCGTAGACCCTGCTTCTATGTTTGATGTTCAGGCCAAGCGTTTCAATGAGTATAAGCGCCAGCACCTTAGCCTGCTGCATATCATTAGCCTTTATCATCGACTTAAAGCAAACCCAAGTCTGAGCATTGCTCCGCGCACATTCATATTTGCTGGCAAGGCTGCGCCAGGTTATTACATGGCAAAATTAATTATCAAACTGATTCATTCGGTAGCTGGGATTGTCAATCACGATCCACAAGTTAACCAGACAATAAAGGTGATTTTTCTGCCTGACTTTAACGTCAAAAATGCTCAGCATATCTATCCCGCTGCAGATTTATCCGAGCAGATTTCCACCGCTGGCAAAGAGGCCTCAGGCACCGGTAACATGAAGTTTTCAATGAATGGGGCTCTAACTATTGGTACGCTAGATGGAGCTAATGTGGAGATACGTGAAGCGGTGGGTGAAGAAAACTTCTTTCTATTTGGCATGACCGCTACACAGGTGCAAGAGCGATTAAGCGCAGGCTATCAACCTTGGGATGTTGTGGAAAACGATTCAGAATTACAGCATGCTTTAGATTTAATCGACTCTGGCCTATTTTCGCATGGTGATCGGCAACTGTTCGCGCCACTTACCAATAATCTCCGCACGCAGGATACTTATCTGGTGTGTGCTGACTACCGCGCTTATTTGGATTGCCAGGATTACGTAGGTAGTCAGTATCTCGATACAAAAAGCTGGACTAATAAGTCTATTCTCAATGTAGCGCGTATTGGTCGATTTTCATCTGATCGCGCCATTCGCGAATATGCCGATGAAATATGGAAGGTTAAGCCAGTGTTGGTTAAAAATTAATGGGTATCCCTAAAACTGTGATAAAGGAAGAAAATCAAAATGACTGAAACTAAAACTGTGACAAAAAAAACTGTAAGCGCTGAAGCACCTGTAAAAAAGGCTCCTGCCAAACCTCGTGTTAAGAAAGCGGAAACCGCAATTTCTTCTCAGCAACGTTACGAAATGATTCAGCATGCGGCTTATTTCATCGCTGAATGCAACAGTTTTGAGGGTGACCCTCATACCTACTGGACAGAAGCTGAAGCACAAATTAATAATGCTTACCCACAATAGTCCGTCAATTGAAAAGCGTTTGATTCAAGTCAAAAATTTCAATTCACATGCTTTAACTTAAATACTGTTGCGCATCAATATATAAGCCTAATATTTTGTGCGACTTTTTGGATTGTGACAAAAGTGTCATAAATTTGAAATTATTCTGAAAACAAGATTACCTACAATTGACACATAATTTTCAATTTGTGTAAAAAATATGTCAATTTTAATTAAATCGGATGGATTCAGTTTAAAAGTAAAAGGATTTACTCTGCTTGAGTTATTGGTCGTCATGGTCATTATCGGATTGCTTGCAGGTTATGTTGGGCCAAAGTATTTTGAGCAGATTGGAAAGTCGGAAACTAAAACGGCGCGTGCGCAAATAGACTCACTTGGCAAGGCCCTGGATCAATACAGAATTGACGTAGGCCAGTACCCAAGCACGGAGCAAGGTCTTGCTTCGTTAAATAAAAATCCTGCAAATGATGCTAAATGGGCTGGTCCCTACCTTAAAAAAAGTGTCCCAAACGATCCTTGGAATAAACCTTATCTTTACAAATCTCCTGGTGAACATGGCGATTTTGACCTTTATTCTTTTGGTAAAGATGGTCAGCAGGGTGGCGTTAAAGAGTCTGAAGACGTCGTAAGCTGGTAGATAGCCGTCATGGATTATCAAGTTAAAGCGGTCAAAGGAAGAGAAGTTGTGCTGTTGAGTATCTCAGCAACGCATGCCGATGACGCACTTGCGCAAGTAAAGTCAAGAGGCTATACGCCTATTGATGCTAAAAAAAATAATCTTAAATTATCTTATGCATCTGATAAAAAATTCCCACTTGCCTTATTTAGCCAAGAATTATTAGCCTTGCTGGAAGCTGGGCTTAATCTTGTTGAAGCGATTGAAACCCTTGCAGAGAAGGATCAGCGAGGAGAAGTAAAACGAACATTAGATGCTCTGTTACAGTCACTTTATCAAGGACAGAACTTCTCATCTGCATTGGAATTACAGGCTAATATTTTCCCGGTTCTTTATATCGCAACAGTTAGAGCAAGTGAGAAAACTGGGGATTTGCCAGAAGCATTAAGCAGATACGTGAGTTATGAACAGCAACTCGGATTAGTGAAGAAAAAAATTGTATCCGCATCTATCTACCCAATCTTACTCATGGCTGTCGGTGGCTTGGTGATCTTGTTTTTGCTTGGTTTTGTCGTACCAAAATTCAGCCGGATTTATGAGGGTACTGGTGGAGATTTGCCGTTTTTGTCACAGGTGTTATTAGCGTGGGGCTTGTTTCTAGAAAATCATGGTAAAGAGTTGTTAATCGGATCAAGTATTACTATCGGTGCTATGGTCTATGGTCTATCTCAAGCCTCTGCAAGAAAATGGATAACGCAAATAATTTGGCGCATTCCAGCATTAGGTGCCCGTCTACGTATTTTTCAATTAGCTCGATTTTACCGTACCCTGGGTATGTTGCTAAAAGGTGGCACCTCAATCGTTGTTGCCTTGGAATCTGTGGCAGGGCTATTAGATATGGCATTGCAAAAGAAAATGAAGCAGGCTTCTGCTGCCATTCAAGAAGGTCAAACCATTTCATCGGCAATGGATCTGGCAGGATTAACCACGCCGATTGCGCTGCGCATGCTGAGAGTAGGTGAGCGCGGCGGAAAAATAGGTGACATGATGGAGCGCATCGCTGCCTTTTATGATGAAGAGTTGGCGCGCTGGATAGACTGGTTTACTAAACTCTTTGAGCCAATCCTGATGTTACTTATTGGTTTGGTAATCGGTGTGGTGGTGTTGTTACTCTATATGCCGATTTTTGAATTGGCAGGTAATATTCAATGATCGAGTTACTACAAAAACAAATTGTAGAAGAGCCGCATTATTTGCTACCGCACCTACATACACCAAATATTGAGAGCATTGCTTTAATCAGTGTTGAGCAAATCAGGCAAGCTAAATCACTTGCAATCGTTCAGCAAAGGCGTGTAGTAGAAGTGTTGGAGGAGATTGTTGCAACCGACCAAGAAATCTTCTTGGCGTCGTTAAGTCAATCGCTACATTTTACGTCAATTAGTATGAAAGAATTGCATGCCTTAGCTGTAGCATTTGACATTCTTCCGTTTCAAAATGCACAGAAAAAAGAGTGTCTAGCTTTTTACGTCAATGATAATGGCTCAACAGATAATTTACTCTTAGTATTTTCTGATCCATTTAACGAAAGTCTGCAAGAGTGGGTAATAGAAAATATTAGGCAGCCATTTACTTGGCGTCTAGCACATCGCAATGATATAGCTGCATTTCTAGCTAAGCATGAAGAAACAATGCGCGCGATGGATGGCCTGCAAGAAGGCGATGAAATATTGCTTTCTGATTCAGATGAAGCTGTTGCAAATTTATCATTAAAGTCGATCAATGAAGATACCAACCCAATCATTAAGCTGATTAACTCAACACTTTATGATGCGCTGAAAGTTGGCGCTAGTGATATCCATCTTGAATGCTCAAATGCTGGGTTAGCAATTAAATATCGGATTGATGGCGTAATGGCGGCTATCGGCGGAATGCAGGGTCTAGAAAATGCTGATCAAGCGATTTCACGCATCAAAGTGATGGCTCAGCTTGATATTGCAGAACGACGAACTCCACAGGATGGACGTTTTAAGGTGATTGTACAAGGTCGAGATGTAGATTTCCGTGTTTCTATTATGCCAAGTGTATTTGGTGAAGATGCAGTATTACGTGTACTGGATAGAAAGTCTTTGTCTGAAGAGGCGCAAGGCTTAAGTTTGCAAGCATTGGGCTTCGATGCAAAAATCATCTCGCAGTTTCGCCGTTTAGCGAGTGAGCCATATGGCATGGTACTCGTGACTGGCCCAACTGGTAGCGGTAAAACGACTTCACTTTATGCTGCAATCTCAGAAGTGAATACGGGGCATGACAAAATCATTACGATTGAAGACCCTGTGGAATATCAACTTCCTGGTGTATTACAGATACCGGTGAATGAGAAAAAAGGGCTTACTTTTGCACGTGGACTTCGTTCTATCCTGAGACATGACCCAGACAAAATAATGGTTGGTGAGATTAGAGACTCAGAGACGGCTCAGATCGCCGTACAGGCAGCATTGACGGGCCATTTAGTATTTACGACGGTACATGCCAATAACGTGCTGGATGTGATTGGGCGGTTTATGCATATGGGTGTTGATCCCTATAACTTTGTTTCTGCCATGAACGGCATCATGGCGCAGCGTTTGATACGTGCGATCTGTGTTCATTGTGCTGAAGACTATCAGCCTGATGAGCAGTTGTTAGAAGATTCAGGCATTACCCCATTAGTCGCATCGACAATGCATTTCAAGCAATCTAAGGGTTGTGGGCATTGTCGCGGCACAGGCTACCGGGGCCGCAAGGCGATAGCAGAGTTGTTGATATTAAATGATGAGTTACGCGAGATGATTGTTGCACGCGAACCAATTCGTAAATTAAAAGAAGCGGCAAAGCGCAGCGGTATGCGTACCATGCGTGAGGCAGCACTCGAAGCCGCTGGAAACGGGCTTACTACATTGCAGGAGATCAATCGTGTCACTTTTATCAGTTAATCAACTAATAGCGGTGTTAGGAACAGATAGTATCGCGGTAGTTAGTCGACTGCGTGGGTTAAGTAATCGCATGCTTGATCAGAAGCACGTAACATTTACACAGAATGCGGAAGATATTTCATGGAGTCTCGCCACAAGTCAATTAGATAGCATTTTGGCTTCAATGCAGGTTAAAGCCAAATCAAAGCTTTATATTACCTTGGCAAGTGATTTTGTCCGATATTTATCACTACCTGCCCAACAAGTTTCTATGAGTTCAGCAGAAAAGTTAGCCTATGCAGCGGCATCTTATCGAGAGGTCTATGGAAATATAGTGGATGATTGGGAAATTAAACTGCATGACACGCCCAATCATATGGTTACGCTTGCAGCAGCGATAGATAAAAAATTTTTGGAAGCGATAAAGCAAATCGCAAGTAAGTATCAAATTAAGCTTGTTACGGTTCAGCCGTATTTGATGACGGTATTTAATAGTCTATCAAGTCAAATCGCTAAAACTAATGGCTATTTGGTTATTGTCGAGTTTAAACGATTGTTACTCATTAATTTACATGAAGGCAATTGCCAAAACATCCGCACTTATCCTTTAGCAAATGGATGGCAAATAGAATTTAAAAATTTATTGATGCGTGAATTATTACTAGCTGATACCAGTCATCGAGACCTTTTAGTCTACGCCCCTACACAAAAAAATATTCCGATTAACGCCATTGAAGGTTGGCAGGTAAAGCGGATTAGTACAGCCAAAAACCTATTGAAGAATTATCATTTTGCGATGCTTGAGGCCTCAATATGAGTCAAAAGCTTGGTTTAGATTTTGTTGAAGAGTCACCATTTTTGCCAACTAGCTTTAGTTGGCTTGGTTTAAGTATTTTTTTTATAGGGGTAGCGTTCGCATTTTTTACTTGGCAACATTATCAAGCTCGGGTGCTTGCAAATGATGAAATAGTATCGAAACAGAATCAATTGAACGAACCTACTCCTGCTTTGATAACAGTCGATGTTGCTAGTGCGTATATCTCACCTGAAACAAAAACACAGATTGAAGCAACAGTAGCTACTTTAACAACACCTTGGAATGCACTCCTAGTAGCAATTGAGAAATCCGATATTAAAGATGTAACACTACTTGGTTTGGAACCAAGTAGAAAAAAACAACAAGTTTTGCTAAGTGGTGAAGCTAAGAATTTACAGTCTGTCATGAACTACATCAATCGTCTAGAAGAGCAATCAATGCTGACGCAAGTCTATCTTCAAAAGCATAGTGTAGATGAAGCCAATATATCGAAGCCTGTCAGATTTACTTTGGTAGCGATATGGCATGCAGAAAAAGTTGATTAAAACCATGAAATTTTTTAATCATTCATACGAATATTGGTGGCTTAGTAAAGCTACAAAAAATTTGGGTTTATGGGGTTTGCTTGGCATTGCACTCATTGTCTCGAGTTTGTTGTTTTATGTCACTCAGATCATACCAATGGAAAGAGCACTAAATTCCGCTTTAGCCGAGCTGGAGCTTAAAGCAGATAATAAAACCGTATTGGCAGAATCTGAGGTTGATACTAATCAGACGACAGAACAAGAACTTACTGATTTTTATCGGATGTTCCCTGCAGGCGCTAGTTTGCCAAAGTGGCTAGGGCTGATTAATGAAGCTGCGTTAAAGCAGCATTTAATTTTGAAGCGCGGTGATTATAAACTTTCACAATCTAAACAAGGGCAGCTATTGCGATACGAAATAGTATTACCTGTAGAGGGAAAGTACACGGAAATACGGCAGTTAATTGTAGAATTGCTGCATAAACTGCCAGCATTGGCAGTCAGTGACTTACAAATTAAGCGTGAAAATTCTTTATCCCCAACGGTAGAGGCGCGACTTGTATTCGTGCTTTTTTTGCAAGGGGATACCTGGTAATGCTGAATAAAGATTCTAGTGCCGGTGCAAACTCATCCAACAAGTTATTAATGTTGGTTTTATTGGTCACTGTGGTTGCAACAGCATGGACAGCGGTAAAAGATGACGGGTCGATTGACGAAGCTTCTGACGAATTGCTAGTCACTAAAACATCAAGAACAAAGATAGCAACGAACGTACAACAAAATAACACGAAGATTCCGTCGCAGAATATAAATACACTATCAAATAGTGGAAAGCTCATTCCGTGGCAAAGCCTAAAGCGTGAACCAATGTCTGACAAGCCTGTAGATTTATTTAAAGTGCATTCATGGCTGGTGATACCGCCAGTTAAAAAAATGAAACCAGAACCACCCCCAGTTCCAGTAGCTCCTCCTGTGCCATTTTCCTATATCGGAAAGTTGGAAGATTCACCAAAAGGAACGCAGATTTTTTTGATGGCAAGCGGTAAATTATATTCAGTAGTTAAGGGTGAAAAAGTAAATCAGCAATGGAGATTTGACTCTGAAGATGCCAATGCGCTCCGTTTCACTTATCTACCATTTAATTTAGCTCAAACCTTATCAAAATCTGCAAAGCAAGTTGCTGTTGCAGTTACACCAGTAGCTGTGACGGAATCGATTCAGTAAAAGGACTCAAGCATGACTTTTAGCAATAAAGCGCATCAAGATATTTGTCTTTATAAATATTGTTTGCTTATTATGAGCTCAATGGTGCTACTTACCAGTTGTGCCTTTGCGCCATGGGACAAAGCAATTGAAGTGAATAAAAATCCCGAGGCGCAGGTCGCAGACGCAAAAGAAAAAGCCGCAAAGCAGCCAGAAGCAACAGTTGCCCGTAAAAATTTACTTGTGACTAGTGAATTGGCAGTGACTAAGCTCCTTACACAAGCAGAAAAAGCTCGCGCCAAGAATTTACATGAAGAGGCGAAAAGTCTCTATGACCGCGTGCTTAATATTTTGCCAGATGATCCTAGTGCTCTTAACGGGAAAGCAGAAGTTGAGCGTGAATTAGCCCAATTATCCAAGCTCAGCAAAGCCGCTGAGTTGATGGAAAGCAATAAACTTGATGCTGCGAAAGAAAATGTGCGTGAAGTTCTGATGGAGAATCCGCAACAAGCTCAAGCGATTGAGCTGCAGCAGAAAATCAACGAAAAATTAGCACCCACAAAGGCTAAACCGCCGCAACTCAAGCCACAATTTGATAAGCCAGTTTCCTTAGAGCTACGCGATGCGAATATTAAAGTGGTATTCGAAGCCTTATCTCGCTCGACTGGCATTAATTTTATTTTAGATAAAGACATTAAGCCAGATACTAAAGCGACTATCTTTATTAAAAAAGCACGTATTGAAGATGCTATTGAGATGGTGCTTTCCAGTAATGGCTTGCAGAAAAAAGTGTTGTCAGAAAACACCGCCTTGGTATTTCCAAGCACGCAGGCAAAATTAAAAGACTACCAAGATCTTATGATTCGTAGCTTCTACTTTACAAATACAAGCGCTAAGCAAGTCTCTGCTTTACTCAAAACCATGCTTAAAACAAAAGATATTTTTGTTGATGAACGTCTAAATATGCTAATAATGCGTGACACCCCAGAAGTCATCCGTATTGCCGAAAAATTGGTAGCCGCAAATGATTTAGAAGAGCCTGAGGTTATGCTGGATATTGAGGTATTGGAAGTGAGCCGAAGCCGATTACAAGAACTGGGCGTTGAATTCCCAAGTCGCATCAGCGTAAATAGTCTTATTCCGATTGAAACGGTCACGGCTGCAACTGGTGTGATAGCTACATCTACTGTAAACACATCATCACAGTTAACGTTGGCAGGGCTACTTAATCTCAATAAAGGCAGGTTGGATGTATCACCCAATCCTGCTGTTAATTTTAGAAAAGTGACTGGAGATATCAACTTACTTTCAAATCCTAGAATACGAGTAAAGAACAATGAAAAAGCCAAGATTTTAGTCGGTGACAAAGTGCCGATTATCACCACAACTTCTACCGCAAATGTGGGTATATCAGAAAGTGTGCAATATGTTGATGTTGGCTTGAAGCTCGATGTAGAGCCTCGTATAACGTTGGATGATTTTGTGAATATTAAAGTAGGACTAGAAGTAAGTTCTCTTGGCGAAAAGACAGTTACTAAAAACGGTGCGACTGTTTACACCATTGGTACTCGTAATGCGAGCACTGTATTACGTTTAAAAAATGGTGAAACTCAAATATTGGCTGGTTTGATATTAGATGATGAGCGTAAAAATGCGAGCAAACTACCAGGTTTAGGTGATATTCCATTATTAGGCAGATTGTTTTCAAATCAAGAAGATAAAAAGAGTAAAACTGAGATTGTGCTGGCAATTACACCTAGGATTATTGATAACTTAAATCTACCAAAAGC
>Ga0247840_10004178_pt1 | contig 23145 bp, 14 predicted proteins | sample LaCruzMarch2015__FD_192404 | JGI IMG/M metagenome (GOLD analysis project Ga0247840, IMG submission 192404) | Freshwater microbial communities from meromictic Lake La Cruz, Castile-La Mancha, Spain - LaCruzMarch2015_17m | ecosystem: Environmental > Aquatic > Freshwater > Lake | place: Spain... | reverse complement strand
CCTCGTTCTGCTTTGTGTTTGCCATGTCTTTCTGGTGCGGCCAGCAGTTGCGGCGGTCGTGACCTACGTCGGCTCGGAGACCGGCTTGCCTGGAAACAACTATTCTGTCCAAAACTGGTCCAATCCAAGCGTGGCCAAAACCTATGACATCGGCGGTAGTGAAGTCTATGGGTCAGCCGGCTATTACCAAATCCGGCCGACGCCAAACTCCTCTCCCTCGGATGTGAGCGAAGCCGCTGGTGGCGGCAACAACCTGGGCACATCGGCAGGAACGAACCCGACGCTTTTCTCCCTCCCCTCTTTTCTGAGTTCCGTCACGGGAGATGCAGGCACGTTCGTGAACTTTGGTGGTTATTCCACTTACCGGGGGCCGGATGGATCGGCCCTCTACCGCCAGGGAGCGCTGTCCGTCTCGGTCAACAATGGCCCGTTCGACTCGCCGGCAGGAGCAAATGCGAGCTACTATGGCACGGTCATGAACTTCACCCTGAACACCACGGCAAACTTCCGGCTGGGCTTGGCGGTGGACTCTGTGGGTTCCGGCAGTTTCGCGCCCAACTACATCGGCATCTACAACTCGGGCACCGGCACCGTTTTCTCCAATGCGCTCACGCGGGATGGAAACGCCGACATGGCCTTCTTCGATATTAGCGGCACCAACGGTGACAGTTTCACGCTGGCACTGTGGCAAAATACAGGGACTCAATCGGTGGCCGCGCTCAGCTTGGCGACCTTCGACGTGGTTCCCGAGCCCTCGGCTGGTCTGCTTGTGCTGGCCGGCTGCGCCGCGCTGGGTGCCTTCCACCGTTCTCGCAAACACCGGGCAAGCGCGGCCCGCCAGAGAGCTGCATCCCAGCGCTAAGGGTCAAAGGGATGCTGGAAACGATGTTCTCCGGTTTCCCGCACACCTGATCGGCTTCTTCCGCAGACCGCCGTTGTCTGCCGGGGTGCTGGACGTATCAACCTGCGAAAATAATGAGTGTCGTTCCATCAGACCGCATCCGCGTTGGATGCTATTATTTCCCCAACTACCACGCGGACCCGAGGAACGGAAAAGTTCATGGGGCGGGCTGGACCGAGTGGCAATTGGTCAGGCACGCGACGCCGCGTTTCCCCGGGCACCAGCAGCCGAAGGTGCCCCTGTGGGGCTACGAGGACGAGGCGGATCCGCTGGTCATGGAGAAAAAGATCGATGCGGCTGCCGACCATGGTATCGATCACTTTATCTTCGACTGGTATCACTACGAGGACGGCCCCTTCCTCGATCGCTGCTTGGAGGAGGGTTTCCTCAAGGCCCGCAATGTCGGGCGGATCGATTTCGCCCTCATGTGGGCCAATCATGACTGGATCAACATCCATCCCATGGGACGAACCTTCGGCAAGGAGCTGCTCTACCCGGGGCTGGTTTCTCCGCGGATGTTCCGCTTCATCACGGATCTTATCATCGACCGCTACTTCAGCCATCCGTCCTACCTCACGCTGGATGACAAGCCGTATTTCTCAGTTTACGACATTTCGAAGTTTGTCGCAATTCATGGGACAGTGAAGGCTGCACACAAGGCGATCGACGATTTCCGCGAGAGGGTGCGTGCGGCCGGATTTCCCGATCTGCACCTCAATGCCGTGGCATGGGGCAAGCCAGTGCTACCCGGCGAGGTTGTCATCAAGGACCTGCCGCAATTGGTCGCGGCACTTGGTTTCGACAGCGTGACGAGCTACGTGTGGATCCACCATGCAGACTTGGACAAAACGCCGTTCACGCAATTCGGGGAATTGCTGGCCAGATATCTGAAGGTGTGGGACCGCATGGAGGAGGAATACGACATTCCTTACTTCCCGAATATCACGATGGGGTGGGACAACTCGCCGCGCACCCTGCAGTCGGACATCTGGGAGCCCTTGCCCGAATCGACGTTTTCCAACTGCATCGGAGGCAACACGCCTGAGGCTTTCTGCCGCGCGCTGGAGATTTATCACGAGAGGCTCAGCCGCCGTGCCGGGCCGAATTTTATGAGCATCAATGCGTGGAATGAGTGGACGGAGGGAAGCTATATCGAACCGGATGAATTGAACGGCATGGGCTACCTCGAGGCGATTGCCGCGGTCTTCGGGGGCGCGGCCAAAGTGTCCGAGCGCGTGGCGGCGCTGGCTTGAGCTGTTACCCCGAAGCGTGGGCGTCGCGGGAAAGCCTCGCGGGGAAAGTGTTTTTTGGTATCTTTCAGACTCTTGCTTCTCGCTTTATGACCGACGAACAAAGGCTGGGGACTTTGCCGCACTGTAATCAGAAATCGATGAATCTTCGGCTTGCTTTGATTTTTCTCGTCTTGTCCTCTGCAACCGTCGTTTTGGCGGAAGTTGCCAGCGTCGGGTCCGGCAGAGAATCTATCAACCCCGGCGTGCCTTGGCCGGCAACCGATGCGCTCGGCCGCGAATTGCCCCTGACCGGGGAAGTCGGACCGCCGAAAAGGGAGCGGTTCGCCGGTATTTTCTATCTCCCGTGGACCGGCGACGAATATAGCTACGGACCATACGATGTGACCAAAATCCTGGCCGGGCAGCCAGACATGCGGACGGCCCCGAGTTTCCGGCACACGGGACCGAATGCTTGGCACATGGCATATTGGGGCGAGCCGCTCTTCGGCTATTACAAGCTGACCGATCCGTGGGTCATCCGCCGCCACATGCACATGCTGGCCGATGCCGGGATCGACACCCTTGTGCTCGATGCGAGCAATGCCGAGCTTTACGAAAACGTGCTTAATCAGTTTCTGCCGGTGCTCATGCAGATTCGTGCGGAAGGCGGTCGCACTCCGCAGGTCTGCTTCATGCTCAATACGGACATGGGCAACATGGCGGACCAGTTGCTGGAGAAATTCTACCGGCCGGGCCGCTTCAATGATCTGTGGTTCCGCTGGGAGGGGAAACCGCTGATGCTCTGCGACCCTGCGGCGGCAGGCCCGAAAGTCAGAGACTATTTCACCCTTCGCACCGCCTTCTGGCCCGGCAGTCCTCCCTACAAGAACACGCCCTACGCGTGGCACTGGGAGTCCGTTTACCCGCAGGCCTACGGTTTCACCACGGATCCCAATGTGGCCGAGCAGATCAACGTCTCGCCCGCGCAAAACATGAACTGGGAGACCGGCGCCACCGAACTGATGCACACTGGCAAGGCGCGCGGACGCGGTTTCCACGGCGGCAAGCAGGACCCGTCCATCGAAGCCATCCAAGGGGGGGGCAATTTCCAGGAGCAGTGGGACCGCGCGCTCAAGGTTGCCCCGAAGTTCGTCATGATCACTTCCTGGAACGAATGGATCGCGGGGCTCACCCACTCCATGCAAAGCCCCTGGGTGCAATGCGATGGCTTCAATGAGGAATTCAGTCGCGACATCGAGCCGATGAAGGGCGGATTCGGCGACAACTTCTACTACCAGGCTGTCGCCAACATCCGGCGCTTCAAAGGCGTGCCGGAGATCCCCGTGGCCGGATCCTGCTCCCCCAGAGACCAAAAGAGGGTCATCGACATTGACGGATCGTTCGACCAGTGGAAAGAAGTGACTCCGGAATATTCCGGGCATGCTGGCAACACGATCCCACGCGACCACGACGGATTCGGGCGCGCACCGAAAACCCGCATCACCCCTCCGCAACCGGAGTTCGAAGGCAACGGAATCACTTGGCGTGGCCAGGAAGGTCCTCGCTACACGAACAAGACGGGCCGCAATGGTCTGCTATGCATGAAAGTGTGCCGTGACCAGGACAACATCTACTTCTACGTCCGGACGGAAAAACCGATCAGCCCGCCGACCGACCCGAACTGGATGATGCTGCTCATCCGGACGGGCAATCCGGCGCACCATGATTGGAACGGTTACGATTACATTGTCAACCGTGTGCCGCCGGGTCAGGACGGCGCGCTGTTGGAGAAGAACAACGGCGGCTGGAACTGGCTGAAGGCGGCCGACGTGAAATTCAAGGTCGCCGGCAACGAGATGCAGATGGCCGTGCCGCGCAATGCGCTGAAGTTGACGGCGGATCCGGTGCAGTTCGATTTCAAGTGGGCTGACAACGTCCAGCTGCCCGATGATCTGACCGTCTTTTACGAGCAGGGTGATACTGCGCCGCTCGGACGGTTCCGCTTCCGCTACCTCGAGAAATAGAAAGCAAACGACGCCTGTTCACACCCGCTAACATGAAACACTGCCAGGCTCTTGGGCTCGGTCTCCTGGGCGCGGCGTGCCTGCAGAGTTCTCCGGCCGCTTTCCGGGCCGGGAGCGGTGAGGAACCCCGCCCGAACATCGTATTGATCCTCGCCGATGATGTGTCGGCCGGAGAGTTGTCGCCATACGGTGGTGCCATCGCCATGCCCAACCTGCAAAAGCTGGCCGATGGCGGTATCCTGTTCAAGAACGGCTGGTCCACCCCTCTCTGTTCTCCCTCCCGGGCCATGTTGATGACCGGAAAATACCCCCGGCAAACCGGCTATTGGGAAAACGCCGTCTCCCCATCCGTTCTCTTTGAGCACGATCCGCGACATCTGCCGCTTCTCAAAATGATGCAGGAGGCGGGCTATGCGACTTGCATGGCCGGGAAAAAGCATCTCGGTGATGCCGAACTCGGGAGTTTCGGGGCAGACGATTGGCTGCTTGCGCGTTACTGGGACGGCTACGACGGACCGAAACAAAACAGTTGGGTAGCGGACCGCAGCGGCATGTATGGCGTTTCCTGGTATTGGCACCCAGGGTTGATTCGCAATGGCAAGGGCGTGCCCACCACGCCCGATGACTTCGGCCCCGATCTCGAACTGGAGCACATCCTGAAGTTCATCGCGGCGAATAAAGGCCGCTCCTGGATGGTTCACTGGGCGACCAACCTCCCGCACGCGGCGCACGATGAAACGCGCCCGGGACCCCAACAGTGGTATTACACGGATGTGCCCGAGGTGGACGCCTCGGGAAAGCGCACAGGCGGGCGGGTCGACGGCTCGCTCAAGTCGACCATGCAATACCTCGACCATTTGCTCGGCCGGCTGCGCGACGGGCTCGCAAAGGAGGGACTGGCTGGCAACACGATCATTATTTTCACGGCGGACAATGGCACGGCCAACACCGACAAAGGGACCTACCGGCGCGACGATGCCATCCGGGTTCCCTTTGTCGCCGGTGGCGGACCGGTCAAGCCGCGCGGCCCAAGCGATGTGTTGGTGGACTTCACCGACTTGTGGCCCACCTGCGCCCGGCTGGCCTCTTATCAAGGCGCTATGAACACGGACGGTCACAGCTTCGCGGCTTATCTGCTGGGCGGGTCCTTCACGCCGCGGAAAATAATCCGCATGGCGATGAACAACGCGCGCTGGATCCGCGACCGAGATTGGCTCCTCGACGGCACAGGGCGATTCTATGACACGCGCGGCGCGGCCAACCGCGATGAATACCGCGACGTGAGCACTTCGGACGACCCGGAGGTGGTCGCGGCCCGCCGCCGTTTCGAAACCTATCTGCGCGACTTCCCGCTCCCGGACGAGAAAGAACCCAACACTGCGGCCAGTTGGAAAGCCTTCCGCGCCTCGCCGGTCGGTGTCCCGGTGGAAGTGTTTCGCCCGGCATATCTCGAATGATACCAATGTCCTGCAGTTTTTGGACTTCTGTTTGACGGGGTGGGACAAGCGACTGTTCGTCCCGCGCCGATTGCCGTGCGCGGCAAAGGAACTGATTTGCGGTTTAATGAGGTCGGTATTCTACGCTTCGGCGGCCGTGCGTTGCGTGTTCTGCCTTTGTCTCCGTGCCAGTTGCACATATTCGCGTGCCACATCTTGACGGTCGTGATGATGTGGACGCTGCGGACAACGGCGTTGTCGCCAACAGTTTTGGCACTGGGGCGAAGGACGCCTTGTGCGCGCGACGGCAATACTGCCAACTCAGCGTCGGACTGAAGTGCTGAGGCCCGATTTTCCATGTCATCGAAACCGAACCAACCCGCGGATCCGCATTCCACACCCCATGTGACCCGGCCGGAAGACCGCGTGCCGCCCGGCGAGAAGGCCGGCTATGCGGCGGGTGGCATGTCTTACACCCTGATGGGCAACGGGATCGGGAACATGGCCAATGTGGTTCTCAACGTAGCCCTCGGGATGAACCCTCTCCTCGTCGGTCTGCTCATGGCCATCCCGCGTTTTATCGATGCGCTGATCGATCCGCTCATCGGTGCGTGGTCGGATAATTTCCGTTCGCGCTGGGGGCGGCGCAAGCCCTTCATGGTGGTCGGGGCGTTCGGGGCGGGGATTTTTTTCGTTGTCCTGTGGTGTTTGCCGGTTTCCTGGAGCGAGATGGGGCAATTCTGGTATTTCCTTTTTTTCTCGATCGTCTTCTACCTTTTCATGTCGCTTTTCGCTGTGCCTTGGGGGGCGATCGGATTGTCGTTGACCGCCGATTACAACGAGCGCACGCGTCTCATGGCGACCAATGCCTTCATGAGCGCAGTGGCGGCCATTCTTCTCTCCTGGCTTTACGCGCTGATCAAGCTGCCAGTATTTCCCGACACGGTGCTCGGCGCACGCTGGGTCGCCGTCGGGTTCTCCGTGGTGCTCACCGTCCTCGCGCTCGCCGCGGTCTTCCTTTGCCGCGAGAAACAGACCTTGGCTCAAGCCGCGCACAAGGCCGAGCCGCTGCTGCCGCAGATCAAGTCGGTCGTGACCAATCGCGCTTTTGTCATCCTCGGCAGCATCGTGTTCTTCATGTGCGTGGGGGTTTTCAGCATTTCCAGCCTGCCGACCTACCTTGCGATCTACTACATCTATCGCGGCGACGAGTCGGCGGCCGCCCTGCTCGTGGGATGGAACGGCACCGTGTGGCAGGTGAGCAGTCTCTTTTTCGTTCCGCTGGTCAGCCTCGTGGCCACGCGCATCGGCAAACGCCACACGCTCATCATCGCCATGTCCTTTGCCTTGGCCGGCAACCTCATCAAGTGGTTTTGTTACTCGCCCGAACATCCGTTGCTTTTCCTCATCCCGCCCGTCTTCATCGCCCTGGGGTTTAGCGCGCTCTGGACCATCACCGCATCCATGCTGGCGGACGTTTGCGATTTGCACGAATTGCAGACCGGCAACCGCACCGAGGGGTCGCTCAACGCAATGTATGCCTGGGTCATGAAGGTCGGCTCGACTGTGGCTTTTGCCCTCTCCGGCCTGCTGCTTAATCTCACGGGGTTCCAGCAGTCGCTCGGCGCGAACCAAGGAGCAGACACCATCCTCGCCATGCGCCTGATGGACATCGCCTTGCCGGCCGCAGCCGTGGTGGCCGCCATCCTGCTGGCCTGGATCTATCCGATTTCAGAAAACCGGGCTTATGAAATCCGCGGGGAATTGGAACGCCGGCGTGGTATGCTCAAACGGTCATGAGGCGCCGCGAGAGCCGCCCCGGCCAATGGCGGGGTGGATCCGCCCCTGAGATGGCGTTTCCACCTTGATTCTTGTCACCGTGGCAAAGGCTGCCTGTGTGGATTACACTATCATGGAAGTTCAAATCTTTTCCGTATGAAGAAGAACATCCATCCCGAGTCCGCCTGCGGCTCCGGCCTGCTCCGGTCGCAATGCTGGTCAGACAGGAATGCCGCGTTCTGGTCGCTCCGCATGAGGATGAGTCTGGTGCTGTTGTCCGTGGTCATCTTGGATTCCTTGGTGTTTGCGGGCGGACCGCTTGAGGTCAGCGGCCGCGCCGAGGATGTAGCGGACTGGCGAGACGCGTCGGATCCATCGCGCGTGGCGGAGGCATTCGGAAGCAGAATGCATGTCAACGGATGGCTGTTTTTTGGCTCTGAGCAATTGTCGGACAACTTTGGGGACACCTCCCACCGGATTGAGAGCCTACCGGGCTATGTCGCACAAGTGGCCGTAGCGCAAGGAACACGTGTGGCACGCTTTGTCGCATATGCCATGATTCCCGTGCCGCAGGCCAAGAAACCTCTAGCGGGGACACTGACGCTCGACGACGCCGTGGAACAGACCGAGTTACTCACGATCCGCGTCGGTGCCGGAGCACCACCGATGACAAGGCTTGCGGTGCTGGTGGACAATCTGGGCTCGCCTGACTATGTGCCCCGCGGCATCAGCCTAGCGGTCGACGGCAAGGAGGGGCCCTGTGCCATAACCTCGCCCAACGGAACACCTGACTGGCTGTTCTGGGATCTCGCCGATCTGAAAGAAGGAAGCGAAATCTCTTTGCGCATGCAGCCCGATAAGGGAGTGGCGACCGTTGGAGGCTTGATGTTTCTCTCCACCTCCGTGGATGTTCCCACAAAGCCCGCCGCCACGGGACCACTGCCGGTCATCGATCACAAGATTGGGGAATTCTCGCGAGAGGGAGAGTATATGAAGGACTACTACGTCTTTCGCGAGGGCGATACGTTCCATCTTTTCTACAACGTAGGCAATGCGGGTGAGTCGCAACAGTGGTTCGAAGCAGGCAACGAAAAAGCTTTCGGTCACGCGACGTCGAAGGACCTCAAGACCTGGGAGCACCATCCACGCGTGCTCGAGGCAGTGCCGGGCTCTTGGGAGGGCATGGTGGTATCGGCTCCGTCGATTATCAAACACGACGGCATCTACTACATGTTTTACACCGGCTTCGACGACCGCGTGCCGGGCAAGCAGACGATCGGTCTGGCCACAAGCACGGACCTCTTCAATTGGGAGCGACACCCGGGTAACCCGATCTACGAGGCACCGGATTGGGCTGAGCGGCGCGCGGACGGTTGGGTCGACTGCCGCGATGCGCACGTCATCAAATATGGCGATGAATTCCTCATGTTCACCATGGTCAAGGCGAAGGAAGGCAAGGGAGCCATCGCGCTGGCCTCGTCAAAAAATCTTCTGGAGTGGAAAGATCTTGGTCCTGCGGTGTTGCTTTTCAAGGAACCGGAGAGCCCGCGCGTTTTTGAACACGACGGGGACTTCTACATGTTCGCCACCAGCGCCTTCGGCAAGCAACTCCTGCGGACGAGCGACCCCAAATCCGGCCCATGGGAAAAAGTGCCATTCCGCTGGCCTGCTCCAGGGCTTTGGTCAGGGTGGGAGACAGTTGACGACGGAGCGCAGACGATCTTATCGGCTTTCGAGTGGAAAAACTTCGGCAACTATATCCGCTTCTGGAAGGTTCGTTGGAGTGACGAAGGACCCTCGGTGGTTTACTGAATTTCACCCCGCCTGAATCATGAAACCAACGTGTTCAACCTCACCTTGTGTAAATCCACTCCAATCGTCGTTTTCATGTCAGATTTCTTTCTGCCTTACCCCTCGTCCCCAAAGACTCTTTGCCAAGGGCAACATAGGCTTCACCCTCATCGAACTGCTGGCCGTCATCGCCATCATGGCCATCCTGGCGGCGATCGTTTTTTCCAAAGGTCAGGGTGCCCTGCAATCGGTCGCCTCTGCCAAGGCTCTATCGAACCTGAAGCAGACCGGATTGCTCGTGGCGAACTATACGGTGGAGAACAATAACTGCCTGCCGCCTTCCGCGGACTGGGGCGCTATTATGTATGGGGGAGGAGCCAAGTTCTTCCAACGCTACTTGAACGATTTCGCCGGTTTTGCGTGGGATGAAAAAAAGCCGGTTGGTCCTCTTTCGGACGTGTTCTACGATCCCGTATTGAAAGGCAAGCGCCAGCATCCATGGGGAGGCTTTGGTGTAAATAGTTCGATCGTTTTGAATACCTGGGACTGCCGGAGGTTCGGGCACGAGTTGGGAACACCGGTTCTGGCTGTTCCAAATCCAAGCTCGAAGGTTATCTATTGCAGCGCTAGGGAAAGCACCTGGGACAGCACTTGGCTTTTCGTAGGAGATGATTTTGCCCAGCTGGGTTGGAGTTCTGCCATTGGCCTCGATCCCCGCCATGGCGGCATGGTCGCCGCTCTGCTTCTCGACGGCCACGTGGAGAAACTCGACGTCAAGAACATGGATCAGGCCGCACGTCGCCGCCACTTCACCCTCGACCCCTAGCCCTGCTCAGCGCGCTCCGAGATCAATCTGATGAAACGACTGCAACTCCTCCTCGGCCTCACCATTGTCAGTGGAATGTCTGAACGGTGCAGCGCGGAGAGCACGGTTCAATTCAAGCAACTGCCGACAGAAGCGTGGTCGTCAGTCATCCCTGCCGAAAAACAATTGTCCCCGGAATGGGAACAGTCGTTGTTCGGGCGCGGTGCTCCGCGGAGTTACGCGGGTGAAGCGTTGATGAATATCGGCATGCCCGTCGGCGGGATCACTACCGGCGGCCTGGTCTACCTCGGCGGCGACGGCAAGCTCTGGAACTGGGACATTTTCAACCGGCCGCTCAACGGCGTGAACCCGCGCCAGATCCAATACAAGGATCGTTCGTGGCACGGGCTTCCCAAGGGACTCGGGGCGTGGCAGGGCGGCAACTATGTTGAGCCGGTGAGGGACCAGCCGTCGCCGTTCGCGCAAGGCTTTGCGCTCAAAGTCACCGTCGATGGCAAGGAGCAGGTGAGGACTCTCGATCGCAAAGGTTGGAAAGAAGTGGTCTTCACCGGCGCATATCCCTTCGGCACGGTCAGCTATTCGGATCCGAACTCACCCGTCAGAGTGACCCTGGAAGCCTATTCGCCATTCTGCCCGCTGAACTACGAGGACTCAAGCTACCCCGCCACCATCATGAGTTACCGCGTGGAAAACATCTCCACGAATCAGGTCGGGGTCGAGGTCGGTGGATGGATGGAGAATCCGGTGCTGATCGACACGATCGGAAACTTTCCCGGCGTCTTACGCACCAATTCGGTGGTCACGAATGATGGCACCGTCATGCTGGTGAGCAGAGCGGTGGACCAGGCTGGCGGGAAAGCGGCGCGTCCGGACATTGTCTTCGAGGATTTTGAAAAGCCGACTTATGAAGATTGGGAGGTCGAGGGCACAGCCTTCGGCAGTGGTCCCGTGGCAAGAAAGGACGTTCCGGCCCACGTGGGAGAAACCGGCATGAAGGGTGACCGAGCCGTCAACTCGCACGCCTCGGCGCCGGGTGATACGGGCGTCCCGCCGGATCCCGCGAAGGACTCGGTAACCCGCGACTCAGCCAAGGGCAAGCTGACCAGCAAGCCCTTCACCATCGAGCGCAATTTCATCACCTTTCTCATTGGCGGTGGCGGATACCCGGAAACTGCCGTTCGTTTGCTGGTGGATGGACAAGTGGTGCAAAGCGCGAGCGGTCCGACTGGCAGCGCTATGCGCGAGGGGACCTTCGATGTCGCATCTCTTGCCGGCAAAACTGCGAGAATCGAGATCGTCGACCAATTCGATGGCGGCGTATGGGGACATATCGGGGTGGACCAGATTGTTTTCCGCGACGTGGTTACTCCTCTCGAAAAGCAGCGCGATTGGGGCAGCATGGCGCTGGCGGCCATCGGCGGGAACAAGAGTCGTGGCAGCGCGCAACTGGCGCCGCCACCCGAGCGATCGGTCTTCACTGCGGACGGCCCCGTGTCCGCTTCGTCACATGCAAGTCAACCCCTGCTCGGCGGAGTCGTGCAGTCGCTGAGTCTTGCTCCCGGTGCGAGCGGCAAGGCTGCTTTTGTCATCGCGTGGCACTTCGCCAACACGATCGAGACGGTCAAAGGTGCCGAGACGGGGCTTTATTATGGCAAGCGCTTCAAGGATGCGGCTGCGGTGGCGGCCGATGTTGCCGCCAACGCGCAGCGTCTCGACAAGGTGACGCGGCTTTGGAACGCAACATGGTATGATTCCACGTTGCCTTACTGGTTTCTTGAGCGTGCCATCATCCCGCTCGACTCCCTCGCGTCCCCGACCTGTTACCGCTTTGCCGACGGCCGTTTTTATACTTACGAAGGAATCCGAAGTTGCGCGGGCCATCCGAACCACGTGTGGCATTACGCGCAGGCACACGCACGGCTGTTTCCTGAGTTGGAACAGGATGCGATTGAACGTGTTTGGTATGGCTTCGGATTCAAACCGGACGGCTCGATGGCTTACCGAGGCGAGATCGGTGGGGACAGCGCCATCGATGGGCACTGCGGGGTGATCCTTGCGGTGTTGCGCGCACACCAGACAAATCCTGACGACAAGATGCTCAAGCGCCTCTGGCCACGCGTCAAAAAATCCATCGAATATGCGAATGCGCGCGATCGCGATGGCGACGGTTTGCTCGACACGCCCATGCTCACCACGCTGGACGAGCCGTGGCACGGGGTTATCCCTTGGACCAGCAGTCTCTACATCGCCGCGCTCAAAGCGGGCGAGCAGATGGCGCAGGAAGTGGGCGACACGGAGTTCGCCGCCGATTGCCGCCGGCGGGCGGAGAAGGGACGATCGGCGATGGATGCCAAATTGTTCAACGGTGAGTGGTTTGTGCAGATTCCCGATCCGGAAAATTCGAAGAAGCTCGGTGCCTACGAGACGGTCCATATCGATCAGGTCCTGGGGCAGGGGTGGGCCTGGCAGGTCGGACTTGGGCGGGTCCTCAACAAGGACACCACCCGGTCCGCCCTGCGTTCCATCTGGAAATACAACTTTTCGCGGAACCTTGATGCCTACGACGCGCAGGCTGATCCCAAGGGCCGTCCCTATTTCACCGACGGAGAAGGGGGTGTCGTCATGACATCCAACGCGCTGGGTCGCGAGTTGCCGTTCGGGGTGTATTCCGGCTTTGCCTGTTACCTCAACGAGACGATGAACGGCTTCGAATACCAAGCGGCAGCGCACATGATCGCCGAGGGTTTGGTCAAGGAGGGGCTGGCCATCATCAAGACCCTCGACGAGCGCTACGACGGCAACAAGCGCAACCCATTCAACGAAGTGGAGTGCGGCGACCACTACGGTCGCTCGATGGCCAGCTACGGTGCGCTGATCGCCATCTCGGGATTCGAATACAACGGCCCCAATCGGCACATTGGCTTTGCGCCGAAACTCACTCCGGAAAACTTCAAGGCCCCATTCACCACAGCCGAGGGGTGGGGGAGTTACACCCAGAAGATTGCCGAAGGGAAAATGAGCGCGGAACTCGCAGTGAAATATGGCAGAGTTCCGCTCCGCACCGTTTTGCTGGTGCCTCCTGCCGGAGAGACGCCGCCAAACGTGTCGGCCATGCTCGATGGAAAACCTCTCGCCGCCTCCATCGAAGAGAAGGATGGTTCGGTAGAAATCGTCTTCGCTCCCGAGATCTCCGTTGGGGAGGGACAAAGTCTGAAAATCACTTTGTCAGGGGGCAGGTGACGGGCGCGCCCGGCTTTGGCACCGCCGCGAAGCTGTTTGGCACCGCGACCAAGGTTTCTTTCCATCGGAAAATCGCATATTACTTTGCCATGGACTCCACGCGCGCCGCCGCTTTCCTTCTTCTTGCCTTGACTGCCTCCGCACCCGGTCTTTTCGCGCAGTTGGCCGATGCCCGGCAGGATTTCTCCGCGCCCGTGCAATGGGGACCCGGTTCCCTCCAGATGCAGTGGGGCGCCAAACCGGAGTTGCTGCGGATGAAGGGAGACGAGGGTATGCCGGACCAGTCCGGCGAGCATTTCGCTGTCATGAATGTTGACGACTGGATAACGAGCGGCGATGAGCCTTACTCGCGCAGTATCGTCAGTCGCGTGGTTTGGCCTTTGGGATTGATTGCGGCTGGAGACGCAGGAAAAACCATCAAATTCAGCGCTCTCTTCGGCTGGTATGGCGGCGAATCTCTCCGCGTGAAGGACCTTTTGATCTCGGGCCATAGCGGTTTCATGGCAGGCGACAAGTTGCTCCAAGGTCTCGATGGACTGCTGGACTTTCCGTTCGAATTGATCGGAGAGAAGGAATGGGGCGAACTCTCGATCAGTTACACCATCAAGCCGGAAGACGTCGGCAAGGAGTTGAAATTCTTGCTGCAGGTGCAATCAAAGCAAGAGGCGCGGGGTTTTCCTACCATCGCGACCTCCGACTGGAAGGTTACGGTTTCCGATTGAGCCTTCGCGGCACCGGCGGATTTGCGTTCATTCCCCATGAAAACCTTCCTCTGCGCTTTACTCTCATCAATCGCATCAACATCTTTGTTTGCGGCCCCTGAACAGATGAAAAATCCACTCTCCACCTTTGGCGAAGACGTCGCCTTCCTCAAAAAACATGCTGACGTGGTGGTGTTGCGCAATGGCGATGCGGCGGTCGCTGTGGTGCCTGCGTATCAAGGGCGCGTCATGACCAGCACGGCAACCGGTGACGGCGGGAACAGCTATGGTTGGCTGAACTACAAGTTGATCGGCAAGGGGGTCGTGCCGCCCAAGGAGGCCAAAGGAACGCTCGAGTCCAAGATCCATGTTTTTGGCGGCGAGGAGCGTTTCTGGCTCGGACCCGAGGGCGGGCAGTTCGGCATCTTTTTCGCGCCTGGGGCAAAGTTCGCTTTCGAATACTGGAAGACCCCGGCGCCGCTCGACACGGAACCCTTCGACATCGTTTCTTCCGATAAAACACAAGCTGTCTTTGCACGTTCGTTCCCGGTCGCCAACCAGTCCGGCACGAAATTCAATCTCGCCGTCGAGCGCACGGTGCGTCTGCTCGATCGCGAGGAAACCGGGAAAGCCCTCGGCGTCTTCATCCCCGAGGGCCTCTCATTCGTGGCCTACGAGACGGTCAACCGCATCACCAATCGCGGCGAACAAAAGTGGGAGCCGGAGACGGGGCTGCTCTCGGTCTGGCTTCTCGGTATGTTCAAGCCGTCGCCGACGACGGTGTTGGCCATCCCATTCCGCGAGGACGGTGAGGGGCCGGTGGTTAACGATGCCTACTTCGGAAAAATTTCCGCGGATCGCCTCAAGGTCGGCAAGGGGGTCGTCTTCTTCAAGGGTGACGGCGCTTCGCGCGGCAAGATCGGCATCCCGCCGTCGCGCGCCACCGGTTTTTCCGGAAGTTACTCTCCCGACTCGCAGTCACTCACCATAGTCCGCTGCGACCCGCCGGAAGGCGGCAAATATGTCAATTCGATGTGGGAGAAACAGGATGACCCCTATGCGGGCGACGTGATCAACGCATACAACGACGGTTCGCCCGCGCCCGGCGAACCGCCGCTCGGCCCATTCTACGAATTGGAAACGTCGTCGCCCGGCGCGCAACTCGGGCCAAGAGAGAGCCTCGAGCACAGGCAAACCACCGTCCATTTTGCTGGCCAGCCCTCACAACTCGACCAGATCGCCGCCTCAACCTTGGGTGCCAGCATCGCTGAGATTCGCGGTGCTTTTGCAGGGTCGGTTGACTGAGTATCCGCTGCAACTTCCCGAATGGACAGCTCTTTGATACGGTTCCCAACAAATGAACTCTTCCCGCATCTTTTCCGCCGCCGAGAACGGCAAGAGCTATTTCATTCCCTTCCTCCTTGTCAGTTCCCTGTTTCTGCTTTGGGGCTTTTGCAATGGAATGATCGACGTGATGGACAAGCATTTCCAGCAGGAGCTCCACCTCACGCTTGCCCAGTCCGCCTGGGTTCAGTTCGCACACTATCTCGGATATTTCCTCATGGCGATGCCGGCCGGGTGGCTGGCCGGCAAGCTCGGCTACAAGGGGGGCATCATCGCGGGCCTGCTTATCGTGGCGGCCGGCGGATTCTGGTTCATCCTGGCCACCAGGATCGCCACATTCCCCGCATTCCTGCTCGGCGTCTGCGTCATCGCCTCCGGCCTCACTTTTTTGGAGACAGTCGCGAACCCCTACACCACCGTCCTCGGCCCGAAACAGTTCGCTGCCACCCGCATCAATCTCGCGCAATCCTGCAACGGGATTGGATGGATCTTCGGTCCGATCGCCGGAGCCGCATTTTTCTACGGCAAGGATTCCAGCGGACAAAGCACCGGTTCCTCGACCCTGTGGATTCCTTATGCAGCGATAGGTGGGGTGGTGCTGATCCTCGCGCTGATCTTCTATTTTTCAAATCTCCCCGAGATCAAGTCGGAAGACGAATTTCACCTCGATGATTCCGGTGCCGCACCAAGCAGTGCTCCTGTGGCCAACCGGGGTGTGGCCCTCATCCTGCTTTGGTTGAACATTGCAGTGCTCGCGGCCGCTGTCGGCATGATCATCTCCGCCATCGTGGCCATCCCTTCGGTCGGCGCGATGCTCGGGCTGAGCGAAAACCAAGCGCTCCTGTATTCCTCGGGAACTCTCTTTGCCATCGGCACCGTGGTCTTCCTGCTGAACAACAACCGGATCACCAACCACAGCATCTGGAGCCACCCGCACTTCTCGGGGGCCACGCTCACCCAGTTCTTCTACGTCGCCGCACAGTGCGGGATCTTTGCGTATTTCATCAATTACATGACCTCGCAGATCCCGGCCATTCCCGACGCGTGGACACATGGCGCGATGGGCGGATGGTTCGAGGTTCACAAGAACGGCCTTCTCGGCCTCAGCGATCAGGGGGCATCGAATCTGGCCTCCGGCGGGTTTGTTTTTTTCCTGATCGGACGCTTTATCGGAGCCGGCCTGCTCAAGAAGTTTTCCGCCCACAAGGTGCTTGCCCTCTTCGCCTGCCTGGCGGGCCTCTGCAGTCTGCTCGTGTTCCTCAAGCTCGGCTGGCTTTCGGCCGCTGCTGTCTTCCTCAGCTACTTCTTCATGTCGATCATGTTCCCGACGATCTTTTCGCTGGGCATCCACGGCTTGGGCGCCCGTGCAAAAAAGGCCTCGTCCTTTATCGTCATGGCAATCATGGGCGGTGCCATCATGCCCAAGCTCATGGGTCACGTCGCTGATCTGCACGGAATGTCGGCCGGGTTCATCGTTCCGATGGCCTGCTTTGTCGTCGTCGCGGGCTACGGCTTCTTCTGGTCGAAGCTGAGCGGAACATCCGGCGTTGTCGGAATGGCCGCCACGAAAGGCCACTGATTTTTCCATGGCAGGGGACACCTAAGCTGAATCTGCAATGGCGTCGCCACCAAAATGCTCCCGCAGATCGGAAGTCGGCTTTTCCTTCAAGATTTGAAACAGCTTCAACTACCGCTTAACTTGCGGTTTATGATCTCTGTCAAACCTATGCCAGCCATGTGAGACAAGATTGAATTCCCGGCAGTTCGTTCGACTGTTCCATTTTTTGGATCGAAGCGCGGTCTCGCGGGTGATGAACTGATGGCTTGGTCCGGGATTGTCGTTTTCCGCTGCCAAATTCAGCAGGCACCGAGTAGTATGCATTCTTGTGATGCTGTCGCCCATGAAATGCGGACTGGTTTTATTGTTTTCCCTGGGAACAACCGCCATGGTGACCTGCGCGGGGGATAACCCTCCCAACCCCGGAAAACCGAACATCTTGTTCATGGTGGCCGATGATCTCGGCATCGGTGACCTCGGGTGCTACGGTGCGAGCAGGATCAAAACTCCCAATCTCGACCGGCTGGCCGCCCGGGGCGTGCGCTTTCTCGACGCCCATGCGACGGCCTCCGTCTGCACGCCTTCGCGCTACGCGATGCTGACCGGCGAGAACTACTACAAGATGCCCAGCGAGGCGGGCTGGGAGGGACAGTTGCTGATCCCGCCGGGGATGCCAACCGTGGCCTCAATTCTCAAAGATGCCGGATACCGGACGGGGTATTTTGGCAAGTGGCATCTGGGGTGGGGGATTTCTGATCCCGCCAAACCGCGCAGCCATCGCAGTGATTGGAATTGGAATGCCGGCGAGCTCAAGCCCGGGGTTTTGGAATGCGGGTTTGACAGGTTTTTCGGCACTCCGTTTTCGGCGAACGAGCCTCCGTTTGTCTTCGTGGACCAGCGTACGGTCGTCGCTCGTGATCCGAATGATCCTATCGTCGTGACAGGCCCCAAGGAAACCAAGGAGGGCTTTGGGTGGGGAGTGAGCAGCGGGGCGGCTGCCGCGCACAAGGCTAGGAGGCTCGATCACATTGATTTCCTTGTTGCCGATAAAGTGTGCGAGTTCATCGAGCAAAACCGCGAGCGGCCATTTTTCGTCCAATTCGCCCTGGTGGCACCTCACGTGCCGGTGGCCCCATCGTCGGAATTTCAGGGGCGGAGCGGTTCGGGTGCGTATGGCGACTTTATCGAGCAAATGGATGCAGCGGTCGGACGCGTGCTCGACACGCTTGAAAAGGCCGGTTTGGACGAACGCACGCTGGTGGTGTTTACGAGCGACAACGGAGCCATTGGCGTTCCGTATGTCCTCGCCCGGGGGCACCGGCAAAACCTGGGCTATCTGGGACAGAAAACGGACGCATGGGAGGGTGGGGTCCGCATTCCATTTATCGCGAGTTGGCCGGGCAAAATTCCCGCCGACACGACCTGCGATGATCTGCTTTCTCTCGGCGACTGCCTGGCAACGTTCTGTGCCGCAGCAGGTGCTCCGGTTCCAGCCGGGGCCGCGTCGGACAGCATCAATCAACTGCCTGTCTTGGAGGATCCCACCCGCCCTGCCGTGAGGGATGAGATGGTCTATCAGGCCATCCAAGGCCGAGCCCTGCGCTCGGGAAAGTGGGTTTACATTCCCAAGCCGGGATCGCTCGGCGTCACCACCGATCCGAAAATGGGATGGGCCATGCAGTTCGGAGAGTGGAATTTCGTCAACAGCGATTACGACAAGGACGGCAATCTGTTGCCGGGTGCTCCCGGGGCACAGCTTTACGACCTTTCATCCGATCCTGCCCAAGCGAAGAATGTGCTGAACGACCATGCAGACGAGGCGGCCCGGCTGGGGGCCAGGCTCAGGGAGCTCGACCCGCGGTCAGAATAGTCCGCCTGATAAAAATCAGTGGCTGCTGAGGTAGTCAGCCGTGCCGTCCTTGGTCGCCTTCATGGCGTCCTTGCCGTGCGACCAGTTCGCCGGACAGACCTCGCCGTGCTTTTCAAAGTGCTGAAGCGCATCGACCATGCGGATCGCCTCCTCGACGCTGCGGCCGAGTGGCAGGTCGTTCACGACCTGATGGCGAACGATCCCTTCGCGGTCGATCAGGAAGAGACCGCGGAAGGCGACTCCGTCGGGCGAAAGGACATCGTAGTCGCTCGCGATCGCGCGCTGGATATCGGAGACGATCGGATACTGGACGCCCTCGATGCCGCCCTGCTTTTTCGGCGTGGTCAGCCAAGCGAGGTGGGAAAACTTGCTATCGATGCTACATCCGATGACCTCGACATTGCGCCTGTGAAAATCGTCGAGGCGGTCCTGAAACGCGTGGAGTTCGGTCGGGCAGACGAATGTGAAGTCCAGTGGATAGAAGAAGAGGACGACGTATTTGCTGCCGCGGTAGCTGGAGAGTTCGACCTGGGTAAACTGCCCGAGGTGGACTGCTTCGGCTTTGAAATCAGGTGCTTGTTTTCCGACGAGAACGCTCATGTTGGTTTTTAATGGTGAGCTGTCCAGATAACACCATCCGCACTGTGTGCCAGTAATTTTTTTCCCTTCTTGCAATGGGTGGCGTCTCCGCGCCAATGGTATTGGCGTGTTTCAGGTGATATTCAACAAGCTCAGCGCCGCCGAGATGGCCGCGCTTCCGAAAGATCTGCAGCTCGACCTGCTGTCGGAGTTCCATTTCCTTCCGGAGGATCTGGATTCGCTGGAAAAGGACGAGTTCGGCCGCGTGACCAGGGAGGGGCGCACCCTGCACCGGTATCGCGCAAAGGACTACCGGATCTATTTTGAGAGACATGCAGAGGGGTTGCTGATCCACCGGGTTCTGCACAAAAACACGATCCGGGACTTTCTGTTCCGGTCAAATCTCCCGCTCGATGACGAGGACGGAGGCTTGGCGGACACGAAGGATTTCTGGAAGCTGATCCGCGAAGCCGAGGAGTCGAGGCAGTGAAGCTTTTTGCCGACGAGGCGGCCCGTCTCAGGGCGTTCCCGGTGGCGGGGGAGCGGATCTTTCTCGCTCATGCGGGGGTGACCGTCCTTCCGCGCTGCGCGGCCGATGCGATGTGCGCCCATGTCGAGGCCAGCTGCGCACACCATCAGGAATTCGGAGACGTACTGCGTGATGTGGCCCGCACCCGTGCGGTCTGCGCCTCGGTGATCGGGGCGGATGCCGGCGAGATCGCCCTCCTAGGCCCGACATCGCTTGGTCTGAGCCTTTTTGCAAACGGTCTCGACTGGGAGCCCGGCGACGAGCTGGTGTGCTACGGGGACGATTATCCTTCCAACGTCTATCCGTGGACCGCGCTTGCTTCGAGAGGAGTTGTCATCCGCATGATCCAGCCGGATGTCCCGGGACGTATTACCCCCGACCTCGTGGCCGATGCCCTCACTCCGCGCACAAAGCTTGTTGCCCTTGCCTCGTGTCACTTTCTCACCGGGTGGCGGATCGATGTCGACGCGATCGGGCGTTTCCTGCACGAGCGGGGGATCCTTTTTTCCGTGGATGCGATCCAAAGCGTGGGAGCGGGGCCGTTTGATGTGGCTCATGTCGATTTTCTGAGCGCCGATGCGCACAAGTGGATGCTCGGGCCGCTTGCGATTGGAATCGTCTACGTTGCGCGCCGGAATTTCGACCTGTGCCGCCCGACGCTGCTCGGTTCATGGAATGTCCGTTCGCCGGACTTTGTTGCCCAGAGCGAGATTGTCTTCGAGGAAACCGCCCGGCGCTATGAACCTGGCGTGCTCAATATCGCCGGCATGTATGGCATGAAGGCGTCACTGGAGATGCTCTCGAATACGGGATTAGTCAACGTGCGCTCCGCGATCCTTGAGGTCCGCGATCACCTGCACGGACGGCTGCGGGAGGCCGGGTTCGCTTTTCTTTCCCCGGACGAGGGCGATCCGATGCGCAGCGGCATCCTGACCTGCCGGCATCCCGGACGGACCAGCGCGGAGCTTTTCGCAAAGCTTGAAGAGCAGGGGATCGTCGCCTCGCTCCGCTCGCTGCGCGATGCTTCGCAGTGGTTGAGGTTCAGTCCCCACTTCTACAACACGGTTGATGAGATGGACCGGGTGGCGGGTGTTTTGGCACGCGCCGTCGCCTGAAGGAAGCCGGCTGCTCGCAGAACGAACGAGAATTCCTGCAATTTTCGGATGGAAACTCCTCTGCTTCCGGACTAAGCAGAGGGTTGACTTTCATGAAAGCAAACTTCGTTTCTCCCTGTCTCGCTCTTCTTCTCGCAATCCTGGTCCCTGTTTCCGCACGGGCGCAATCGCAGGGGGCATCTACGGCGAATGATGCCGCCTATGCGCTTTACTCCGCAGGTGACTACGCCGGTGCGGCGGCGGCGTATCAGCAAGTCCTGAAGGATTATCCGACTGATGCCGTGGTGCCTGTGGCCACCATCCAACTCGCCTTCGCTCAGTATTTCCTTGCCCAACTCGACGCCGCCCAGGCGACTCTGATGAAGGCCCTTTCCTTTCCAGGTCTTCCACCCGATCTCGCTCAGATTGGGGATGGCTTCCTGCCGCAGATCCTTTCCACGAAGGCCGCCGGGTTGCCAGCTGGCGACCCGAAGCGCAAAGCCGCGTTTGAGGAAGCGGTGAAGAAATTCTCCGATTTTGCTACGAAATACCCCCAGGCTCCGGAGGTCGAGAGTGCAATTTCCGGTCGTGCGATCGCGAATTTCCAACTCGGGAATTATGACAAGGTTGTCGAAGACATGCAGTCAAACCTCAAGAAGTTCGCCTCCAGTCCCACGGTCGACTCCAGCAAGAACCTCCTTGCCCTCGCGCTCGCAACCCAGGCGAGCATGGAGTTGAACAAGGACGGTGGTGACAAGGCGAAGGGCATGGATTTGTTGAAGCAGTCGGAGGCGCTCCTCCAGCAGATCATCTCCGGAAAAAAGGATATCGCCCTGATCAACGACGCGAATTTCCAGCTCGGCGAGATCCTGTTCATGCAGGCCTCGTTCAGCCCGGAGGCTGACCGCCCGGCGCTCTACCAGAAAGCGCTCGATGCCTACCAGGCGATCCTGGCGAAGGACGAAATCGTCAAGCTTCAGGAGGAAAAGGTGAAAGCGTTTCCGGGCTTGAAGGCCGCAGCGATCCGCGCGAACAACAAGAACCTCCAGAAACAGCTCAACAAGGACAACGAGCGGGAACTTCGGAAGCTCGAGGAGCTCAAGGCGAAGCCGGATCAGATTGCGTCCGCGATTCTCAAGATGGGCGAGATCTATTTCAACGCTCAGAAGTACAACGAGTCGAGGGTCGTGATCCGCCACGCCACGCCGTTCCTGACGAGCGACGACGAGAAAATGCGTGCGCTCTACTACAAGACGATGGGCTACGCGATTCAGAAGGCCGTGGACAATGCCGTGCAGGGCTACACGGAATTCACGGCGTCCAACAAAGGCAAGCCGATCGCGGAGAACCTGCCGTTCCAGATGGGCAACATGTATCTCGCCACCGGCAAACCGGTCGATGCCATCAAGTATTTCGATGAATCGCTGACCATCTACCCGAAGGGGCGCCTCGCGGGACTCTCGGTGGTTAGCAAGGCCCAGGCGCAGGTCTCCCTCAAGCAGTTCGACGAGGCGCTCAAAACGTTCCAGGACCATCTCGCAAAGAACCCCCCGCCGGAAATCGCTATCGTTGCGCAATACGGACTAGCCGGAATTTACAAGGATACCGGCAAGTGGGACGATGCGATCGCTGCCTACAAGGTGGTCAAGGACAAGTTCCCTGGAACGCCTCAGGCCGTTGAATCCGACTACTGGATCGCGATCGCGACCCAGCAGAAGGGCGACGATGCCGCGGCGGTGCCCCTCCTGGAAAGCTTCATCAAGGCGAACGAGAAACACCAGCTGACTCCGTTGGCGATGTATGCCCTGGGAGGAGCTCAAATCAAGCTTGGTAAGCCAGCCGAGGGAGCGGCGACCCTTGCGTCCCTGGCAGAAAAATTCCCGGAAAACCAGGCTGCTCCCTACACGTATTTCATGCGGGCCCAGCTTGCAGCGGCCGCCCAGAAGCCGGACGAGGTCACCGCGCTCATGCGCCAGTTCCTCGACAAGTATCCGGCCGACGACAAGGTTTTCTTCGCTTTTGACTCGATCGCGCAGAATGCGGTGAACGCCGGAAAGCCGGATGAGGCGATCGCCGCCTACACGGATTTTGTTCAGCGCTACTCCCAGAACCCGCAGGCTGCGGCCGCCCTCGGCAAGGTCGCCGAACTTCAGCGAGGGAACGCCGAGCGCATCGCCGTCAACTACGGCTCGCTCAATGCGGCCGACCAGACGAAGTGGAAGGACGCCATCCAGTCGTCTG
>Ga0247840_10004174_pt1 | contig 23179 bp, 25 predicted proteins | sample LaCruzMarch2015__FD_192404 | JGI IMG/M metagenome (GOLD analysis project Ga0247840, IMG submission 192404) | Freshwater microbial communities from meromictic Lake La Cruz, Castile-La Mancha, Spain - LaCruzMarch2015_17m | ecosystem: Environmental > Aquatic > Freshwater > Lake | place: Spain... | reverse complement strand
GTGACTGTATTCAAAAGAAAAATCGGAAATAATCAATGCAGATGCTTGAATTTTTTCCGATTCGTAAAAAGTAGAAAGTCCGTTTTGAATGATGTCGTTCGGAACACCGTAATTACCAACTAAAGGAAAAGTAACGGCTAATATCTGTCCGGCGTAAGATGGGTCAGTAAGACTTTCGGGATACCCGACCATTGCTGTGTTAAAAACTACTTCTCCGGCAACCGCTTTTTCATACCCAAAGGATTTCCCTTCGAAAACGGTACCATCCTCCAAAACTAAATGAAAGGGCTTGTACTTTTGCATAAATATTTATTGTCCAAATTTGTGCAAAAGTACTGCTTTTTTACGTTCTGTGCAAGTTCAGTTTTGCTTTTTTTTCTGGTTTTTTGCTTTTTTAAAATGCAGTCTATTAAATTGAATATTAACAGCATAAAAATGCATTTCTATTGATAAATCGAATATAAATCTGTTTTTTTAATAAAGTTTACTTACACTTCATTCTATTGCTACATTGTCAGTACGAATGCAATATTTTGTTAAATAAAAACATTAGCATAGAGGCAATTTCTTAATTTTGAAAGATAATCATTACTTTTGTTGTTGCTTTTAAAAAAACAGATAAAATTTAAACCAAAAAAAAACGTTGTTATTCTGATTACTTTATTTTAGCATATAACAAAGATGACTTTTAAAATAATTAGAATTACGTTTGCAATAGTTTTAGTGTTATTTGTCGAAGACGCAAAAGCACAAAACGAATATCGTTCTGAAATTGGAGTTTTGGGCGGTGGGTCTTTTTATTTGGGTGATGCCAATAATCAATTGTTTGTAAACAATCAACCATCGTTTGGCTTGATTTACCGACAAAAACTGGATACCAGATTGTCAATTACCGGCATTTGGAACAAAACAAATGTAGTAGGTACCGGAGCAGGTGGAACTTTCGATAATATAGTGAATGCAATTGACATAGTTGGTGAGTTTAATTTTTTCGATTACGACGATGAAATTTACAAACCAAATAGCAAAAAGCACAGCTTGTATATTTTTGCCGGTATAGGTGGAATGTTTTTTCCATACACCAATGTGTCGAGCACCAAAACAACGTTTATGTTTTCGTATCCTGTAGGGATGGGTTACAAATTTATGCTCGGCGAGCGGTTTCATTTAAACTTAATTTTGTCGCAAAGATTATTGCTTACAGACAAAATGGAGGGGAAGTTTCAACTAAACAATGCGAACGATTTAAATGGTTCGAATTTGTTTAATAACGATATGCTAACAACTTTTTCGATAGGATTGACTTACAATATTTGGAAAAAAAGCTGTAAGTGTTTACAAATGAACAAATAAACAACACATATCATACGTATAACACGATTCAACTATGTCATCTTTTAAAGATAAAATTGATAAAAGTCGCTTACCCAAACACATAGCCATAATAATGGATGGCAATGGCCGATGGGCAAAGGAACGTGGATACGACCGAATATTCGGGCATCAAAACGGCGTAGTGTCGGTGCGCGAAGTTACCGAAGCAGCTGCCGAAATCGGCATCGAATACCTCACATTATATGCTTTCTCAACCGAAAATTGGGGTCGCCCTCAGGCCGAGGTAGATGCATTGATGGAATTACTAATTGATACCATAGAGAAAGAAACGCCAACGTTGAATAAGAATAATGTACGATTATTGGCTATAGGTGATTTAAACCGACTACCCGTAAACGCTGGCATAAAATTACAACGATGTATAGATGAAACGAGCAAAAACAGCGGCTTAGGATTGGTATTGGCATTGAGTTATTCGTCGCGCTGGGAAATTAAAAATGCTATGATTGAAATTGGAAAAGAAGTTTGTAAAGGTAACCTCACACCCGAAGAAATTACGGATGAACTTATTTCATCTTATCTCACTACCAAATCAATACCCGATCCCGATTTACTTATTCGCACAAGTGGCGAAACACGTATTAGCAACTTTTTACTTTGGCAAATTGCCTACACCGAACTATATTTCACACCTACTCACTGGCCCGATTTCCGCAAAGAAAACTTCTTCGAAGCAATCTGCGATTTTCAGTGCCGCGAACGCCGGTTTGGAAAAACAAATTAATCGAATATCACAGCATTCGCCGATTTACAGCAAAAAAATATGCAGTTAAAAAAACTTTTCTCAGTCATTTTATTCTTTCTTGCAGGTCAACTACTAATTGCTCAAGATGCAATTCCCACTGACAGCCTTCCCGTAATTGAATACTCCAATGCAGCTCCAAGTTATGAAATTGCAGCTATAGCAGTAACAGGTGCCGCCAATTACGAAGATTTTGTTCTTGTTGGTTTCTCCGGCCTTTCGGTAGGCGACAAAATAAAAGTACCCGGCGATGCCATTACGGGTGCTGTAAAACGCTTCTGGAAACAAGGTTTGTTTTCGGATGTCAAAATCTTTGCTACCAAAATTCAAGATGGCAAAATATGGCTTAATATAGCATTAAAGGAACGTCCACGTGTTTCGGAAATTAATTTTTCGGGACTAAAAAAAGGAGAAATTGAAGATCTTGAGCCGAAACTCGGTATTGTAAAAGGCAATCAGATTACACCAAACATTTCGGACAGAGCAGTAAAAGTGATAAAAAAACACATGGAAGAGAAAGGCTTTTTAAACGTAGAAGCCAATGTGTTACAAAAAAACGACCCCAACAAAGCCGGACATGTAATTGTAGACATTCAGGTAGATAAAAAATTGAAGACTCGCGTACATCAAATTATTGTAACAGGCAATAAAGCCCTTACCTTTAATCAGATAAATAAGGCGATGAAAAAAACAAACGACAAAAATTGGCGTAATTTTTTCAGAACTAAGAAGTTTGTAAAAGAAGAATACGAAAAAGATAAAATTGCCTTAATTGAAAAATACAACGAAATTGGTTATCGCGATGCGTATATTGTAACGGACAGTGTTGTAAAATTCGACGAAAAAAGTGTAAGCGTATATTTAACTGTAGACGAAGGGAAAAAATATTATTTCCGCAACATAAAATGGATTGGAAACACCATATACCCATACGATTACCTTGATATGATTCTTGGTATTAAAAAGGGAGATGTTTATAATCAAAAACATTTGATGGAACGTTTACAAACCGATGAAAATGATGCTGTAAGCAAATTGTATCAGGATAGAGGCTACCTTTTTTCGCAAATTGAACCTGTAGAAGTATTGATTGAGAATGACTCTATCGATTTCGAAATGCGAATTTACGAAGGAAAACCTGCTACTATCAACGAAATTACAATTAAAGGAAATACACGTGTTTACGAACATGTGGTTCGACGCGAACTACGCACTAAACCCGGACAGCTTTACAGTCAGTCGGACATTATGCGTTCGCTGCGTGAGTTAGCACAAATGGGACATTTTGATCAGGAAAAAATAAAGCCGGACATTGAACCAAATCAGGAAGACGGAACAGTTGATATTACTTATAATCTCGAAACAAAAGGGAGCGATCAGGTTGAATTTTCGGCAGGTTGGGGAGCTACAGGAATTGTGGGAAGCATTGGTTTAAAATTCAGCAACTTTGCTATTCAGAATTTATTCCGTCCCGAAACCTATCGTATTGTACCACAAGGCGAAGGTCAAACTTTCTCTATCAATGCACGCACCAACGGGCAATCGTACACCTCTGTGAGCATGTCGTTTCTCGAACCTTGGTTGGGAGGCAAACGTCCTAATTCGCTTTCTACATCTATTTATTTTTCGAGCCAAACAGCTATTGCCGACCGCTACCTATCAAGTATGCAAAACTCCTATAATAGTGGCTACGGATACTCACCTTATGGCTATGGTGGCAGCAGCAGCTACGGCAGTAGTTACGGCAGCAATTATGGTGGCTACGATAATGGATATGCACTGAATTACGACCCCGAAAAGTACATGCGTACTCTTGGATCTTCAATTGGTTATGGAAAACGGTTAAATTGGCCGGATGACTTTTTTACATTTTATGGAGAGCTATCTTACCAGCGCTTTATGCTTAGTGATTGGTATCCACAAATGTTCCCTATGACCGAAGGACAATTTAACAACTTGAGTTTAAACCTAACATTAAGTAGAAACTCAATTGATAATCCGATATTTACGCGTAGTGGATCGTCATTCTCGCTGGGATTGAAAATTACACCACCATATTCGTCACTAAACGGTGGAAAAGTAAATGGCAAAGCATATTCTGATGTAACAATGAGCGAGCAAGATCGCTATAGTTGGATTGAATACCACAAGTGGACTTTCTCTGGCAAAACATTTACACCGCTCGACGCAGGCAATAAATTGATTTTGATGAGCCGTATGATGTTTTCGTATGTTGGTCATTTCAATAAAAACGCAAAATCACCTTTCGAAACATTCTATATGGGTGGCGATGGCATGTCGGCTTATACCAGTTATGGTACCGACTATGTAGCAATGCGTGGTTACGAAAGTGGTTCACTAACTCCACGCGACCCACGTACAGGTTCTTATGCCGGCTATTTGTACAATAAATTTTCATTAGAATTACGCTATCCATTGTCTCTCGAGCAATCGGCAACAATTTATGCACTTACGTTTTTAGAAGCAGGAAATTCGTTTAGCAAACTGAAAGATTATAGTCCGTTCGACCTGAAACGTTCAGCAGGTATAGGTGTTCGTATTTTCTTACCAATGTTTGGTATGATGGGTATCGACTGGGGCTATGGTTTCGACAAAGGTGTTGATAATAAACAAGGTGGCAGTCAATTCCACTTTGTATTGGGACAAGAACTGTAAGAGAGTTTATAGTTTGCAGTTTATAGTATATAGTTTATAAAACTGCCCCAAACCCCTAAAGGGGCTTAAAGAGTTGTATTCGAAGTGATTTACAACTAAATAAATGATTCGAATATAAGAGACAAAGCTAACTTCACATCCCCTTTAGGGGCTTGGGGCAGTAACTTTAAGAATTTGGCAAAGTATTTGTTTAAGGCATGAAAATGGTTTTAAATTTAATCAATAAATTCGTTATAATATGAAAAAAGTATTTTTGATAATAAGTTTTGTAGCGGGAATGTTTTTAACTTCATCTGCTCAAAAATTTGCAATGGTGGATATGGAATATATTATGAAAAACATTCCATCGTTCGAAACTGCTAACGAACAAATCAATCAGATTTCGAAAAAGTGGCAATCGGAAGTTGAAATTCAACTTCAGGAAGTACAGAAAATGTACAAGAACTATCAAACCGAATTAGTATTCCTTTCAGATGATATGAAAGTGAAACGCGAAGAAGAAATTATTGCCAAAGAAAAAGAAGCCAACGAACTAAAAAAGAAATACTTTGGAGCCGAAGGTGAGTTATTCAAAAAACGACAGAGTTTGATGAAGCCTATTCAGGACGAGGTTTACACAGCCATCCAGGAAATTAGCAAGGAAAAAGATTATGGCATGGTTTTCGACAAAGGCTCATCGATGAATATAATTTTTACGTCTCCAAAATTGGATGTTAGCGATTTGGTACTTCAAAAGTTAGGTTATTCAAAATAATTTTTTAACTTTGTAATAGATTAAAGAAAAAATATAAATTAAATATCAAAATAAGAAACATGTTAAAAAAAATTGCTTTAGTTGTGCTATGTGCACTACCCGTAGGTCTTTTTGCTCAGGATGCAAAATTTGGACATATTAACTCGCAGGAGGTTATTTCACTTATGCCTGAAATTGCCAACATCGAAAAAACAATCGATGAAGTAGGCAAACAATACGAAGGTGAGATAATGAAAATGCAGGAAGAATACAATGTAAAAGTAAAAGAATTTCAGGCAAAACAAGATAGTATGCCCGAAGGCATTAAAAAAGTACGTGTGAGCGAAATTCAGGAAATTGAAACACGCGTAAATACTTTCCGTCAAACTGCTTATCAGGAAATACAGAAAAAACAACAAGATTTATTTGTTCCTATTCGCGACAAAGTAACAAAAGCTATAAATGAAGTAGCTGCCGAAGGAAAATTTACCTATATCCTCGATTTAGGTTCACAAGCCGTAATTTACAAATCGCCAACTTCGAACGACATTACCGTTGCCGTTAAAAAGAAACTTGGTTTAAAATAAGACATAAATAGAGTTAAAACAAAAGGCTGTATCAACTAAATATTGATACAGCCTTTTGTTTTAATGCTGTGAGCAAAAAGATTTTACAACCGCAATCCAAAAGTTAAATTTACCATACCACCATTTGTAATAAGATTCTCTACCTGTGTAATGCCATTAGTACTATTTTTTTGAATGGTGTAACGCAAATCGGTAGTTATAAAACCAAACACATTCACACCTGCTCCTATTTCCCAGTTAATAACAGCCTTTTCGGTACTGTCCAACAGCTTTAAATACGATGGACCACCATTTACATGTAAACTTACTAATCCAATATCAAAAATTTCCCAACCAAGCATTATGGGAGCTTTTACAAAATTGATTTTTGAATTTGAAGAAGCGTCGGTTGTGTAAGATGAATAATATATTTCCGGTTGAAAGTATATTTTTTTGCCCAATTGCAGAAACATACCAACTTGATAATTTTGTTTTAATTGGTTGGTAAGTGAGGTTAAATCGGCTGTTGAAGATGACAAATCAAATCCGAATTTTGGACCCAACCAAAATCTCTTTCCATCAGCCGAGTCATCCTGAGAAAATGTATAGGCACTCAAACCAAGAAACATAGTAAGTAAAAAAAGTTTTGTAGTCATAAGTAGTTGTCCTTATTTTTTAAAATTTAAAAATGCAAAGATACAATAATTTGCTATCAATTAAACGTTTAAATTGCATATAAAGTGTTTTATTGAACAAAAAACATGCAAAGAACCTAATTCAGACTTTTTTTTACTCATTCGTAAAAACATTTTTTAGTATAATGTGTTTAAACAATAATATGGTACAATTATTGTTTAATAATAAAATTAAAATATTTTTTCACATTAAAAATCAATCACAATGAAAAGAACAATTTTAACATTAGCAGCTTTGCTCATAACTTGGTTATTTGTCAACGCACAGTTTAATTTCGGGGTAAAAGCCGGATACAATTCTTCGCTTAATTTAGACAATATCACAGCAGTATCAACTGGCGAATACGATTTGAATTCGGTAAAGGGAGAGTTAAATAATGGATTTCATGGTGGTGTATTTATTCGTGTTGGTGGAAAAATTTATGTACAACCTGAATTGCTGTATGGCATGCAGAAAAAAGCATATCAATTGACAATTGAAGATGCTACAAATCAAAACATACCTATTGATAAACTCGTTACATTTAGCACTATTGATATTCCGGTATTAATTGGTTACAAAATTGTAGATGGAAAGATATTCAACATTAGAGCTTTTGCCGGACCAAAATTCAAATTAAATGCCGGTTCAAAATTCAGCTTTGAAAATATTCAAAATTTAGATGAAGAAACCCTCAAAGACGATTTGGGTGGCGAATTCAAAGATGCATCAGTGGGGCTTGAATTGGGTGCAGGAATTGATTTATTTATGTTTACACTCGATGCTCGCTTCAATGTAATAAATGATGTTTATACCTCTACCTGGCAATCTAAACCCGATTTAACATCAAACTTAGTTGTATCGTTGGGCTGGAAATTTTAAAAATGGGAATAATTATTGCATTTATCATAATCTTACTTTGGGCGGCAAATCTAATTTCCGCCCTTCTTTTTCAGCAACTCACGCTCGATAGTGGTTGGATATATGTTCAAATTATAATACAAACGTGGCTTTACACCGGCCTGTTTATAACTGCTCATGATGCTATGCACCGCACAGTGAGCAGTTCTGCATTTATTAATACTGCCATTGGGTCGGCGTGTACATTTTTGTTTGCCGGACTTTGGTATCCTAAATTGTACGCAAAGCACCAACTGCACCATTCCGAAGCAGGCACTGCAGGCGATCCCGACTACAAGACAGGGAACCAAAACTTCTTTGTGTGGTGGTTTTCGTTTCTAAAACAATACGTTACCGTTTGGCAACTGCTTACTATGGCGGTTCTCTTTAACATTCTCCTTCTTTGGTTCGACCAATGGAGTCTTATTATTTTTTGGATAATTCCTTCTTTATTAGCCACATTTCAATTATTTTATTTTGGCACCTATTTGCCTCACAAACTGCCCCACACCCCCGAAATGGAGCCATACAAGTCGCGCACATTAAAGCCCAATCACTTGGTCGCGCTACTCACTTGTTACTTTTTTGGTTATCACTACGAACATCATCATTCGCCACAAACTCCATGGTGGCAATTATACAAGATAAAAAACAATTCATTACAAGTCTGAAAACATTTTTCTGAAAAAAAATCGCTACCTTTGCGAACAAACAAAATTTTTCAGTAAAAATGGAATATCCAACTCTCGAGGGCAAGTTAATTATGCCCGAATATGGTCGCAACATACAACAAATGATTGCACATGCACTTACCATCGAAGATCGCGAAGAACGTACCCGCTGCGTAAAAACAATTATCAATATTATGGGAAATATGTTTCCCTATCTGCGCGATGTGAACGATTTCAAACACAAACTTTGGGATCACGTAGCTATCATGTCCGATTTTAAACTCGATATCGATTTCCCTTACGAAATTGTTCAGGAAGAGAATTTATATACACGCCCCGAAACAATTCCTTATAAAAATTCGCGCATTCGATACATGCATTATGGACGAACGTTAGAAGAGATGATAGAAAAGGTTGGCGAATACCCTGAGGGCGATGAAAAAAATGAACTTATCAGACTGATTGCTAACCAGATGAAAAAATGTTTCCTTACATGGAACAAAGAAGTGGTTGACGACCGCAAAATTTTTGACGACTTGCGTGAACTTTCGCACGGTAAAATTGACGTTACTTCCGACTTTTTAAAATTGGTAGAATCGCGCGATGTACTGAATGGCCACAAACGAAGCAATAAACCGCCGAGAAGGAAATAGTTCGTTTCGTGTTTTGTGTTTCGTGTTTCGTGTTTTGCTTTTTTTCTAATTTCTAACCCCGATAGCTATCGGGACTAATTTCTAACTTTAAAAAATGTCTTCATTTAAAATTGAAGGAGGTAGAAAACTCCACGGCGAAATAACTCCTCAAGGTGCTAAAAATGAAGCACTACAGGTACTTTGTGCGGTACTACTTACCCCCGAAAAAATTAGTATAAGCAACATTCCCGACATATTAGATGTAAACAATCTAATTCTATTACTTCAAAATATGGGAGTCGAAGTGCAAAAAAAAGCAGCAAACACCTATACATTTGAGGCTAATAATATCAATCTCGATTATCTGGATACGGACGATTTTTATCGTCAGAGTGCATCGCTGCGAGGTTCGGTAATGATTGTAGGCCCCTTAGTTGCTCGCTTTGGCAAAGCTATGATACCCAAGCCCGGAGGAGATAAAATTGGTCGTCGACGCTTGGATACTCACTTTTTGGGCATTCAAAAATTGGGCGCCGACTTTGAATACGATGCCAATAAAAAACAATATAGTATAACTGCAAAAAAACTGAAAGGGTGCTATATGCTTCTGGACGAAGCATCGGTAACAGGAACTGCCAATATTGTAATGACTGCCGTACTGGCAGAAGGAATAACAACAATTTATAATGCCGCTTGCGAACCCTACTTGCAACAACTTTGTAAAATGCTAAATAGCATGGGTGCAAAAATTAGTGGAGTTGGCTCAAACCTTTTGACCATCGAAGGTGTTGTATCGTTGAACGGGTGCACACATACAATACTGCCCGATATGATAGAGGTGGGTAGTTTTATTGGAATGGCGGCCATGACAGGTTCACAAATAACCATTAAAAATGTTTCGTACAAAGATTTAGGGATTATTCCTGACAGTTTCCGCCGACTGGGAATACAATTAGAGCAGCAAGGTGATGATATTTTTATTCCGAAACAAAATGGTTATACAATCGAATCGTTTATCGACGGTTCGATAATGACAATTGCAGATGCGCCTTGGCCTGGCTTGACTCCCGACTTATTGAGTGTTTTTTTGGTAGTGGCTGCCAAAGCTAAAGGAAGTATATTGATTCATCAAAAAATGTTTGAAAGTCGTTTGTTTTTTGTGGATAAAATTATTGATATGGGTGCTCAAATTATACTTTGCGACCCGCATCGTGCCACCGTTATTGGATTAGGAGAGCATCTTCACTTACGTGCTTCAACAATGAGTTCGCCGGACATACGTGCCGGCATAGCATTACTCATAGCAGCTTTGGCCGCTGAGGGTACAAGCATTATTCACAACATCGACCAAATAGATCGTGGTTATCAGGATATTGATAAACGACTCAATGCGCTTGGCGCAAATATTGAAAGAATTTAAAAAATAAAAAAGATATTTATAATACATTAAATTTACCGTTATGTTACATAAAAAAATTGTAGAATTACTTAATACTCAGATTAATCGTGAGTTTTTCTCGTCGTATTTATACTTAGATATGTCGAATTATTTTTTCGACAAAAGCTTAAATGGTTATGGAAATTGGTTTGATATACAAACACAAGAAGAACATGCTCACGCAATGCTATTTGTAAAATACATGCAAAACAATGGCGAAAGAGCTGTTTTGGAAGCTATTGCTAAACCAGACATTGCATATACCGAGTTTAAACACGCTTTGAACGAGGCCTATCAGCACGAATTGTTTATCAGTCAATCAATTAACGATATTTATGCAGCTGCTTATGACTTGAAAGACTTTAAAACCATGCAGTTTTTGGATTGGTTTGTAAAAGAACAAGGCGAAGAAGAAAAAAATGTGGATGAAATGTGCAAACGTTTCGAGTTATTTGGCAATGACCCACGCGGCTTGTATATGCTCGATAGCGAAATGGGTACAAGAACATTTACGCCTCCATCACTGGTTTTGTAAATTCATTTTTTAAGGTTGGTATTATAGCCTAAAAAAAAACACCAACTTAACGAAAATCATTGAATGAAAGCAAAACGAACAACCTGCTCTAAACGGTACAACCTATAACAAAAAAAAAGACCTGACAGATTTTAATTTTTGTCAGGTCTTTTGTAATTCACAAAAAAAATTGGATGCAAAAAATCCTTAAAAATATCCATCACTCAAATCATGCAACGAGTACATATAATTGCCACAGGTAGTGCTACAATGCATAATCTGGCTATTGCCATCAGTAAAAAAAGTAATTTTGTGGTTACAAGTTCTGACCAAGAAATTGCAGAGCCAGCACTGTCGCGATTAAAAGCGCATGGTTTGTTGCCCGAAAAAATGGGTTGGTTTCCCGAACGCATTCACAAAGGACTTTCTGCAATAATTTTAGGCAGAAATGTTGAAACAAATAACCCTGAATTGTTGAAAGCAAAAGAATTAGGACTGAAAATTCACTCTTTGCCCGAATATCTTTTTCTGCAAACAAGAAGTAAAACCCGTATTGTTATTGGTGGTAGTTTTGGCAAAACAACGATTACTGCCATGATACTTCATGTTCTGGGTAAACTACGTATCGAAACTGATTATTTAATAAATGCTGATTTAGAGAATTATAACTGTCGTATAAAACTCTCTTACGATTCACGAATTGCCGTTTTCGAAGGTGATGAATTTCAAACATCAGCAAACGAAAATCGACCAAAGTTTCATTTTTACAAACCTCAAATAGCAGTACTTACCGGCATCGACTGGAAACCAAGTGACGAATACTCAACGCTATCTGCTTATTTAGAGCAATTTAGAAAATTTATTGATTTAATGGAGGTGCAAGGGCGATTGATTTATTGCGACAGCGACGAACATTTGAAATTAATGACCGAGAAACTTCGTCGCGATATTGTGGCTTTTGCATACAATACACCTGCTCACGAAATTCGAAATGGCTTAACGTATTTAAAAACAAAAAAAGCCGACATTGCCTTAAAAGTTTCGGGCGAGCAAAACCTACAATATATTGAAGGAGCCCGACTCGCGTGTAAACAAATTGGTGTTACCGACGATCAATTTTATAATGCTATCGGTGATTTTGATGTGATGATGAGTTAATGTGATAACATAATAACGGCGAAGCCTAATAGTGGCACAGCCTAATAACTATTAAGAAAATGAACGATAAACAACAAATATTAGATACTCGTTATATGCGTATGGCACGAATTTGGGCCGAAAACTCATACTGCGAACGTAGACAAGTAGGAGCATTATTGGTAAAAAATAAAATGATAATTTCGGATGGCTACAATGGTACGCCATCGGGATTTGAAAATAAATGCGAAGACGAGAACAATGTATCCAAAGCCTATGTTTTACACGCCGAAGCAAATGCAATTACAAAAATTGCACGTTCGCACAATAGCAGCGATGGAGCCACGTTGTATGTTACAGCTTCGCCTTGCATCGAATGTGCAAAACTGATTATACAAGCTGGCATTAAACGCGTAATTTATGGTGAGAAATACCGCATAATGGATGGTGTAGAATTGCTCGAACGTGCTGGGATTGAGGTGATGTTTTTGGAAAGTTAAGTTGATGTGGTAATGTGGTGATGTTAAGATGTTAAGATGTTAAGATGTGATAATTAGAATTAAGATTAAATAGATGTAGAGACGAGGCGCACCTCGTCTTAAAATTGTTAGAAAAAGAAATATGAATAAAAAAAATCTGCTGTTAGTACTGGTCGTTTTTGTGTCGATAATTATAGGATTGGCACTTGGAAATATGTTAGCAAACCGTTCAAAAATACGGGATGTAGGTTCGTTGCGTGGAATATTATCGGGCATGGGAACCAATAAAATTGATGAGGTTTTATCAATGATTGATTCGAAATATGTGGATTCGACAGATATAAATTCCATGACCGAAGATGCCATTGTAGATCTGGTTGCTAAATTAGATCCTCATTCGGTATATGTACCCGCCTCCGATCTGGAAGCAGTAAACAGTCAGCTCGAAGGTAGTTTTAGTGGTATTGGTGTACAGTTCAATATCCAAAACGATACCATTATGATAGTGTCTGTTATCAGTGGAGGCCCTTCCGAAAAAGTAGGTTTAATGGCTGGCGACCGCATTGTATTGGTAAACGACACTATTTTTACAGGCAAAAAAATTACCAACGAAAAGGTAATGAAAAAGCTTCGCGGAAAAGCCGACACAAAGGTGAAACTGGGCGTAAAACGTCATGGAACAAAAGAAACTCTCAAATACTCTGTTACACGCGGAAAAATTCCAGTTCATTCGGTCGACATAGCCTATATCATTGCGCCCCAAACAGGATTTATAAAAGTAAATAAATTTGCCGAAAACACCTATTCAGAATTTTTAAATGCCATTGCCGACTTACGCGCCAAGGGTGCAAAAAAATACATTGTGGATTTGCGCGAAAATAGTGGCGGACTTATGGATCAGGCCATTAATATGGTAAATGAATTTTTACCAAAGGGACAATTAATTGTTTATTCGGAAGGGAAAGCCTACAAACGTTTCGAAGCACGCGCCGATGGAAAAGGTAGTTGCACCAATACAGCAGTTGTAATTTTAATCGACGAATTTTCAGCTTCAGCCAGCGAAATATTTGCCGGAGCTATTCAGGATAATGACAGAGGAACAATAATAGGCCGCCGTTCGTTTGGCAAGGGATTGGTACAACAGCAACACGACCTGTCGGATGGTTCGGCACTTCGACTTACCGTTGCGCGCTACTATACACCTTCGGGCAGAAGCATTCAAAAGCCATACATAAAAGGAAAGGCCGACGACTACGAAAATGATATCATGAACCGCTACTTACATGGCGAGTTCGACAATAAAGACAGCATTCAGGTGGCTGATTCGCTAAAATATAAAACGCTCAAGGGTAGAACGGTATATGGTGGTGGTGGCATTATGCCCGATGTTTTTGTAGCCCGCGACACCACTGAATATACTCCTTATTTGAATAAAGTATTGAATTACGGCTATTTATATCAATTTGCTTTTAAATACACAGATATAAACCGTAAAACTTTAAGTGCTATTAAAACATGGCAAGCTATGGATAAACACCTAAGTACTCAGCCTCTGTTGAAAGAATTTACAAGTTTTGCAGCAACGAAAGGTGTTACACCGAATGAGAAAGAAATTGCCATATCGCAACGACTAATAAACAATCAATTAAAATCGTATATTACCCGAAATACTTTGGGCGATACTGGTTTTTACCCGCTCTTTTTCAGAGATGACAAAACGGTAAAAAAAGCGATTGAAACTATTTCGAAAGTAAAATAACAAGCAGTTTTAATGACTATCGACGAAAATACACCTTACTTTTATAATCATACGCTTGCCAATGGTTTTCGAGTTGTTTACAAACCCGAAAACGGCACTGTAAGTTATTGCGGTATTGCCATAAATACTGGCTCGCGCGACGAAGATAACCACGAACAGGGCATGGCACATTTTACAGAGCACATGCTTTTTAAAGGAACTTCAAAACGCAGGTCGGCGCATATAATAAACCGCTTGGAGCATGTGGGTGGCGAGTTAAATGCTTTTACTTCGAAAGAAGAAACAGTGGTTTATGCAGCTGTACTTAACGAATATACAGAACGAGCCATTGAACTCATAGCTGATATTACGCTGCATTCCACTTTCCCGCAAAAAGAAATCGACAAAGAAGTAATTATTATTTTAGACGAGATACAATCGTACAACGATAGTCCTTCCGAATTGATTTACGATGATTTTGAAGAATTACTTTTTGGTGAACATCAGTTGGGACATAATATTTTGGGAAAAGCCGAAGTTCTACAGCAACTAACCACCGAAAAAGCGTTGGATTTTGTAAATCGTCAATATTTGCCACACGAAATGGTGTTGTTTGTAACCGGAAAATTCGATTTTAAACAAATAATACGATGGGCAGAAAAATATTTGAGTATTCCCGAACGCAAAACGTTACCATTGACAAGAGTTGCACCAATCCAATATTTTCCTCAAAAAAAGGTTGTAAATAAAAACACGAATCAAGTGCATTTTATGTTAGGAAACATTGCTTATAGTCTGTTTCACGAGCAAAAAATGGGAATGTATCTGCTCACCAATATTTTGGGAGGCCCTGGCATGAATAGTTTACTAAACCTTTCGCTGCGCGAAAAACACGGCTTGGTATACAATGTAGAGTCGAGTTTTCAACCTTTTACCGACACAGGTATGTGGACAGTTTATTTTGGTTGCGACCCCGACAATGCTCAACGATGCGAAGACTTAGTTTACAGCGAATTGGCAAAACTTAGAGACCAGAAAATAAGTGAGTCGGCCTTAAAAAAATACAAACTTCAACTGATGGGTCAAATGGCTATTGGCTCCGAAAGCAAAGAAAACATGGCATTAAGCATAGGTAAAAGTTTTTTGCGCTACAACAAAATCGATACTTTAGAAACGGCTCGAAAAAATATTGAAGCCGTAACTGCCGAACAATTACAGGAAATTGCCCAAACAATTTTCAAGCCCGACCATTTCAGTACGCTTATTTACAAATAATTGACGTAATGACAACCGACGAATACGTATTGGCACATACCGACAAAGAACCCGATTATTTGGCAAAAATTAACCGAGCAACGCATTTGCGCATGATAAATCCGCGTATGCTTTCGGGACATTTGCAGGGGCGCGTGTTGGCTATGTTTTGTAGCATGATTCAACCCAAACGTATACTCGAATTGGGCACTTACACTGGTTATTCGGCACTTTGTATGGCCGAAGCTTTGCCTGAAGATGGCATTTTACATACCATAGAGTGCGACGACGAGCTGGAAGATTTTATAGTTGAAAACCTTAGCTGTGTAGAGCATGGCAAAAAAGTAAAACTTCACATTGGTAATGCTTTGGACATTATTGAAACACTAAACGAAACATTCGATTTGGTATTTATCGATGCCGACAAGCGCGAATATACAGCCTATTTCGAAGCGGTGATACCAAAACTCAGAAAAGGAGGTTTTATTTTGGCCGACAATACTTTGTGGGATGGGAAAGTGCTTAAACAACCGGAAACAAACGACCACCAAACTATTGAAATTCAAAAATTTAATACGTTTGTTGCCAACGACAACCGTGTTGAAAAAGTAATGCTCCCCCTTCGCGACGGACTAACAATTATTCGAAAAAGATAATTATTATTTAAACGAAGCTCCGATAATATCTAACAATTCGTTGGTGATGGATTGCTGACGCGATTTGTTGTACTGCAACGACAATTCCTGTAATAAATCGCCGGCATTGTCAGTTGCCATTTGCATAGCCATTGTACGAGCAGCGTGTTCGGAAGCACTGGCTTCGAGGGCAGCGCTAAATACGCGCAAACGAAGTACCATAGGAATCAGATTATCAATGACTTCCTCCCGCGAAGGTTCAATAATATAATCAGATTGATAGCCGTTTGTCTTTGTAGGCTTTAAGTCGATTGGTAAAAAAGTATCTGCTGTAAGTTTTTGTGAACCTTTACTTTCGTAGTGAAAATAAATCATTTTTACGCGGTCAATTTCACCCTTCAAATATAAATCCATTAAGGTGTTTGCCAGTTCACTTGTTTCTTCAAAAGTTGGTTGTTTGGCAATATGTTCGTAATCGGCATAAATGTTTAATTCAGCTTTTCGACATGCCTGAGCTGCTTTTTTTCCAACCGGAAATACAATAACATCTTCTTTTCGCACATCACGGTGAGTGGCTATTGACTGATGCAAACGTTTTATTAAATTTGCATTGTAACTACCACATAATGATGAGTTGGATGCAAAAACCAACACAGCCACCTTTTTAATATCACGAATTTGTGCAAAAATCGATGGAGTTTCAATTTCATTCATCAAATAATTATGCAAAATCTCAGTCATCCCATTTTTATAGGGTAAAAAACCGGTTACCGCCCGTTCAGCTTTTCGAAGCTTTGCCGACGATACCATTTTCATGGCCGATGTAATCTTTTGAGTTGATTTTACCGACTGAATTCTGGATTTAATTTCTTTTAATGAAGCCATTCTTTAATGTGCCAATATGCCAATGTGATTAATATGCTAATTTACTCCCCCTTTTGGGGGTTGGGGGGCTTTTTACAACCCTTTTACTACTTCTGAAGCCACTTTTTCGATAATGTCCGTTACTACATCGTTGATAGTTCCGCTTTTTATTACATCGAGCACTTCTACTTTGTACTTCAGCTCAAGCATTTCCAAAAAATTAGTTTGGAAATCGTCAACTTTATCCAACGCAACATCTTTCAACAATCCTTTTGTGCCGCAATAAAGCACTGCCACTTGTTTTTCGACCGACATTGGGTTGTTTAAGGGCTGTACTAATAAGCGTGAATTTTTCTGTCCTTTATCAATTGTCATGGCAGTTACAGGATCCATATCGCCACCAAATTTGGTAAATGCTTCCAACTCACGAAACTGTGCCTGGTCCATTTTAAGTGTTCCGGCCACCTTTTTCATGGGTTTAATTTGTGCATTTCCACCCACGCGCGACACCGAAATTCCCACATTCACAGCTGGGCGATTCCCCTGATTAAACAAATCGGTATCGAGGAAAATCTGTCCATCGGTAATCGAAATTACATTGGTAGGAATATAGGCCGATACGTCGCCGGCTTGCGTTTCGATAACTGGTAAAGCTGTGAGCGAACCACCACCTTTTACGCGTCCTACCAAGCTGGCTGGTAAATCGTTCATTTTTTCGGCTACTTCTTGTTGCGCATTAATTTTAGCCGCACGCTCAAGTAAGCGGGAATGTAAGTAGAAAATATCGCCCGGATATGCCTCACGCCCCGAAGGACGACGAAGAATAAGCGAAACTTCGCGGTATGCTACTGCCTGTTTCGACAAATCGTCGTACACCACCAAGGCATGGCGGCCAGTATCGCGGAACAATTCACCAATGGCAGCACCTGCAAATGGCGCGTAATACTGCAACGCAGCAGGATCGGAAGCATTGGCAGCAACAATCACTGTATATGCCATTGCGCCATGCTCTTCCAATTTATTTACAATAGATGCCACTGTAGAACCTTTTTGTCCGATAGCAACATATATACAATAAACAGGATTGCCAGCTTCAAAATTGGCTCGTTGGTTAATAATGGTATCAATAGCAATGCTTGTTTTGCCTGTCTGACGGTCGCCAATAATCAGTTCGCGTTGTCCACGACCAATAGGGATCATAGCATCTATCGCTTTCAAACCTGTCTGAAGTGGTTCGTTTACAGGCTGACGGAAAATTACTCCCGGCGCTTTACGTTCGAGAGGCATTTCTAACTTTTCGCCCGTAACAGCTCCCTTGCCATCTATAGGTTCGCCAAGTGGGTTAATAACGCGCCCCAACAAACCTTCGCCCACCTTTATCGATGCCACTCGTTTTGTACGTTTCACAGTAAAACCCTCTTTGATACTACTCGAAGGTCCCAGCAAAACAGCGCCCACATTGTCTTCCTCCAGATTCATCACAATGGCTTTCATACCATTTTCGAATTCGAGTAATTCGTTCGCCTCTGCTCTGTTCAAACCATATATACGTGCTACGCCATCGCTTACTTGAAGTACAGTTCCAACCTCGTCGAATTGAACCGATGTATCAATTCCAACAAGTTGCATTCGAAGGATTTCGGAAACTTCACTCACTTTTATTGTTTCAGACATATTATTTTTTCAATTTTCAATTTTTCAATTTTCAATAAATTGCCAACTCATTTTTAATAGTTTGCAATTGTCTTTTGATACTTGCATCCCAACGGGTATTATCCACTTCGAGTATAAACCCTCCAATTAGTTCAGGGTCAACCGATTTGTGAATTTCTAATATTCCTTTTTTTTGACTTTCGATAACCGAGATCAGTTTTTTTTCTGTCAATGCATCAATATTACTTGCTGTAATAAGTTTTCCTGAGTAAATATTGTTATTAACTCGATACAAATCAATGTATTTGAGCATAATGAAATGCAGAAAAGTTTCGCGTTTATTAGTTAACAGGAGTTGAATAAAATTCTCAAAAACCATGTCGGAGATGCTTCCTGCAGCCGTAAGCATCAGTTTCTTTTTTATATCAAAATTCAACACCGGACTTTCGAGTGCAGCACGCAACTTGGGCTGTTCGGCAAAATTGCGAACAATTATTTTTGCCATTTCGTAAATCTGCTCATCTTGTTTATTTTCAGCAGCATAAGACAATAAAGCCGTTGCATAGCGCGTTGGAATCATTCCTATATTCATTCTCTAACTTAGCTTTGTATGTATGTTCAGGATTTTGATATACTAATTTCGTCTAACAATCGTTGAATCATTTTATGTTGTTCGGTAGAGTCGTTTAATTGATTACGCATAACTTTTTCGGCAATAATAACGGAGAAATCGGCTACTTGCGTACGAATTTCCTTTAGTGCCTCATTTTTTTCGTGTTCGATTAAACGGCGCGAGTCAGCAACAACCTTATCGGCTTCAATTTGTGCCAACACATGCGCATCCTTTACTAATTTTTCTTTTAGCTCAGCTGCTTCAGTCAATATTGCCTGATACTCCTTACGAGCACCAGCAATTATTTGGTCACCTTCTACTTTCACTTGTTGTAATTCAATCCGCGCCTTCTCGGCCATCATCAACGAGTCGTCGATATATGCTTTTCGCTCTTCTATCATTTTAATAATAACCGGAAACCCGTATTTTGTTAAAACAAAAAGAACGATAAGGAAAGGGATTAACATCCAAAAGATCAGACCGACCTCAGGAGTAAACAGTTCCATACTACAAGAAAATTGCTAATGCACAAACGATAACTGCAAGTAATGCAACACCTTCGATAAGGGCTGCAATTACGATCATATTTGCTCTGATATCGCCTGTTGATTCAGGTTGACGGGCAATAGCATCCATTGCTTGTCCACCAATTTTACCAATACCAATTCCAGCTCCAATCACAGCTAATCCTGCTCCTATTGCAGCTCCAAGTTTTGCTAACCCTGCACCTGCTGTAGCTTGTAATAAAATTGTAAGTAACATAATTTATTTGTTTTTAATGCACCAAACTCTTTATGAATTTAATGACCCTGATTATTAAATATATTTTATTAATTCTGATTTGATTCGATATTTGAGTTTAAAGGCTTTGAGTGATGCTCCACTTGTGCTAAACCAATAAATAAAGCCGATAGCATTGTAAATACATAAGCTTGAATAAATGCAACTAAAACATCTAATAATAACATGAAAATTGAGAATAGTATAGAAATTATTGATACTCCCATAGCTGCAAATGGACCAATAGCAATATAAAAAATAAAAATCAATCCCATTAACACCAACAAAATCATGTGCCCAGCTAAAATATTTGCAAATAAACGTACCATTAAAGCAAATGGTTTAGTGAAAACACCCAAAATCTCAACCAAAGGCATTATAGGTATCGGAAACTTCAACCACCAAGGCACATCAGGCCAAAAAATTTCTTTAAAATATTCTTTACCGGCAAAAACATTGGTAATTACAAATGTTATCAATGCCAATACTAATGTTACTGCAATATTGCCTGTTACATTTGCCCCAGCAGGGAATATTGGGATTAATCCTATTAAATCGTTTAAAAGAATAAAGAAAAACGCTGTTAGCAAATATGGAACATATCGTTTATAGTTTTTGCCAATACTTGGCTTAATTACATCGTCGACCATTGCCACAATAAGCATCTCGAGAGCACCAAAAACACCTTTATGCGACTTTAATGGTTTTCTTTTGTACGAATTTGCCATCGATACAAAAACGAAAATAAGAACAAGGCATGATAAAATTATTGCTGTAGCATCTTTTGTTAGCGATAAATCCAAGGGCCGAACCTCATTTCCATTTTTTGTTTTTTCAACAATTTTGCCATTGTACTTTTCGCCGTGGTTTATCCGAAATCCTTCGTAGTTTTTCCCATCGTGCAAGTGCGCCGACGAGAATACAAACCAGCCTCTTTCGGAACTTCTAACAATTATTGGAAGTGCCACTGAATAGTCATTCTCTCCAATAGTTATTAAATGCCACTCGTACGCATCGAGAACATGATGAAAAATCATTTCCTTTAAATTAAACGATTTTTCTTCATGACCTTCTTTATTGCTTGCTTGTAAAACTGAAATGTTTACATAGAGCAAAAAGAGAACCAGTGCATACAATATATTTTTCTTGTTTATATTCATTCCGACAACTATTTTTTGCTTAATCCAAGTAGAACTTTTGTTTCGATAACCGAAAAAAGCACATAAAACAAGACATAAATTGTTGTTAATGAGATAGCATGCTCTCTATCGAAAAATAAACCAACAAATAAAAACATCAAGCCGATAACAACAACTATAAGCCTTGCTCCCAATAAAACTTGCATTGATAAAAACAGCTTATTTTTCGACGCTTTTACAGCAAACCAACTCAACAGAACTGATGCAATGCCGTAATAAGTGGGGATTAACCAAAAATTAAGCGGTAACCATTCCGGTTTTAATGTTTTTAAAATATAAAAAGTAAGTACAGACAGGATTGTAAATAATCCAACTGTTCCAATCAGTAATTTTAATTCTTTAATCATTGTATATCTCTTCTACGCAAATAATAATACGATTTTTATTTACTTCAGCAAATCCCTCACTAACTGTTACTTCTTTGTCTATTTCGTTTGCTCTAAATCTGAGTATTCCTTTTTCAAGTTTCGAAATAATAGGCGCATGATTTTCGAGCACCGTAAACCTGCCCGATTCTCCGGGCAACGATACCAAAGATACTTCGCCTGAGAAATAGACTTTTTGAGGTGATATTAGTTCAAGATTCATTATTCAGCAATTTTTATATAACCAATTGGATTTCTTTTTGTCGTATCCTTTTTTGTTGCTAATTGCGATAGAGCAATATAAATATCATCAATCTCAGTTCGAACATCTTCGCTTAAATCGTTAATTGCAGCGAGTGTATCTTCACCCGATTGTTCTAATTGCTCAATTTTTAATTTCAGCTCAGCAATGCTGTGAAACAACTCATTATTTTGTATGATGAACTGTCTCATTTTTACAAAAGCTCTCATAATTGAGATATTAACCTCAATTGCTTTTTCAGACCGTAATATTCCTTAAAGCATAGCAACTCCTTGTTCAGTAAATGCCATCGGCAATGTAGCTCCAAAGTTGTAATCAGGGGGTATCACAATTTGTGATACCCCATTGTAAAACAGTTGGTTAAGTTCATTTCTGGTAAGAACAAACATAAAATCTTGTGGAAATCTGTTTATATTACGTCTAACTGATTGTTTTAAAACTCTATTTTCAATAGAAAAAAGAGCTGCCAAATCAAAGTCAAACATTACCCGAACGCCCCGTATTTCAAAAATTTTATGCTGAATAACTTCAATGTCTTGCATAAAAATTAAGCATTTTATTAATTTTTAGTCGCTTTACGTGCTTGACGCATTAAATCATGACCTTTTGCAATTGCTTCATCAATAGTACCAACGTTCAAAAACGCCATTTCGGGCATTTCGTCCAACTGTCCATTCAAAATCATTTTAAAGCCTTTGATAGTATCCTCGATCGAAACCATTACACCTGGAATTCCTGAGAACTGCGTTGCCATGGCAAATGGTTGCGAAAGAAAACGTTGCACCTTGCGCGCACGTTGCACTGTCAGGCGGTCTTCGTCCGACAGCTCTTCCATTCCCAAAATGGAAATAATATCCTGAAGTTCTTTGTTGCGTTGTAGGATTTGCTTTACCCGTTGCGCAGTTTCGTAATGTTCTTCGCCTACAATTTGTGGATTAAGGATGCGAGAAGTTGATTCCAACGGATCCACAGCAGGGAAAATGCCCAACTCAGCAATTTTACGATTCAATACTGTTGTAGCATCTAAGTGCGAAAATGTAGTAGCTGGGGCAGGGTCGGTCAAGTCATCAGCCGGCACATAAACAGCCTGAACCGAAGTGATAGAACCATTTTTGGTGGAAGTAATGCGTTCCTGCATACGTCCCATTTCGGTTGCCAATGTAGGTTGATAACCCACAGCCGATGGCATACGTCCTAAAAGTGCCGATACTTCGGATCCTGCCTGTGTAAAACGGAAAATATTATCAATAAAAAATAA
>Ga0247840_10004173_pt1 | contig 23186 bp, 21 predicted proteins | sample LaCruzMarch2015__FD_192404 | JGI IMG/M metagenome (GOLD analysis project Ga0247840, IMG submission 192404) | Freshwater microbial communities from meromictic Lake La Cruz, Castile-La Mancha, Spain - LaCruzMarch2015_17m | ecosystem: Environmental > Aquatic > Freshwater > Lake | place: Spain... | reverse complement strand
GGCCGACGCCCTCGCCCTTTTGTTGTCCAGGTCGCAGGAACGGCCAAGGTGCGCCGTGGAGCAGGCATTTCTGATCAAGGACTTGCTTGGGCGATTCGGCTGGTCGGTCAAACAGGTTGCGCATCGAGATGGAGTATTGTCAAGTAATATTTGTTGTATTACTGTAGTAATGACTGTTGTAGCTTACGGATTTAGGATCTACGAGGAAGACTTCCTGGGCTTCTCCTATGGGGTCCGGCCGGGACGCGGGGCGCATGATGCGCTTGACGCGCACTTTGTCAGTTTGACCCGCAGGAAGGTGAACTGGGTGCTCGATGCGGAAGCGGTTCCATGTCTGGCGAAAGACGATAAAGAAACGTCTCGTTGCATTCCTAACGCGGGTGAAGGTGGTTTTACGCAGGCGAATGCACGACCCCATCGAAGAGGTCGGCGAATGGCTGCGGCGAGTCGTGCTGGGGTACTACCGGTATCATGCAGTGCCTGGAAATTGTGACGCGCTGAATACGGTTTGTCAGGAACTCAGCCGGTACTGGCTGAAAGTACTGCGACGGAGCGGCCAGAAGCGACGCATGAACTGGGATCACTTTTCCCCATCGTCAGAAGTTGGATACCAACGCCCAGAGTCATGCATCCCTATCTAAACGAGCGCTTCTACGCCAAACACCCGAGGTAGGAGCCCGGTGCGGTAATTCCGCACGCCGGGATCTGTGCGGGGGGCCGCTCGAAAGGGCGGTCCCTACCGCGCCCGCATCCCTGAATGGACGCTAGGTCAAAGTGTGAACATGGAGACCGATCTGATCGGCAAGTACGTGCAACGCATGCTGGCCGCCTGGGTCGGGCCCGCGGCCGGAAAGACCGAGGCCGCGCCCTCGCGCATTTCCGAGGCGTTTTTGCGGGAGCATGGGTTTTAGAGCATTGTAACCTTGAGGTGCTCCTTTGACAGTGGTCGTTCAGGGCCAGCGTATGTGGACAGATTCAGTCAAAACAGCTCTACCGATCGGATTGCCCAACGCTACGGTGTCGGTGACGGTGACGCCCCTAGCATTTAGAGCATTTCAAAGTTAAAATACTCTAGTCCTCGAAATTCTGTTTTTTCAGACGCAGCTCAGGGAAACGGCCAGGACCGCCCCGAGGCGCTGAGCCGGCGCAGGTCGGCATTGCCGATGAGGCTGCAATTCCCACTGCAGGCGTTGCGCAGGTCGCTGTTGCCGATGAGCGAGCAGTCTTTTTTGCAGTGGTTGCGCATGTCCTGGCTCTGTATGAAGCCGCAGTTCCCTTGGCAGTAGCGCCGCAGGTCTTCGTTTTGGATGAAGCCGCAGTCGCGGCGGCAGAGGTGGCGGATGTCGTTGTTGCGGATGAGCCCGCAGTCGCCTTTGCAATAGTTGCGCATGTCGGGGTTGCCGATCAGCCCGCAATCGTCGGCGCGGCCGTGCGTCGCGGCCAGGAGCAGCAAGCCGCATGCCGCGGCCAGAAGGGCAAGCGTGGCGCGTCGTTTCATATTATCCTCCTTCACTGTCTTGCGGCAGCCCTGGAATAGCGGCCGTCGGGGCTGCTTGTCTGTGATCGTTTTTCAGCCTAACAAAAAACTACTGCGCTTGTGTACCCAAAAAAACCTTTAAAACAGGGGCATTTCATCCCCCTTTCCCCACAAGCTCTCAGACCGGCAAAATCGGAGGGAACGTCGACCTAACGTAAAACAGCCTCCAAGCCCGCGATCATCGTAACTCCTCAATAACAAATGTCGAAGTCAAGTCACACAAGCATATCCCGCCAACAAGACCAGAGAAAAGAGTATCTCTCCTGATTTTCCGGCACCCGGCGAGGGTGACGAGTTTGCAGTAAAATCGCATACCTGGCGCTTAACCGCAACAACTTCGATTCCGATTTTCGGACGCCGGTTAGGTTCCCAAATCGGGAATCGAATTGAGGGACCTTCCCCGCTAAGGTTGAATCAGCATCCTCTCCTCAGCATGGTCAACACGCCACTCCTTGCTTCGGTCATCGGTCAGGATCACGGTAAAAACGGACCTGCCAATTGAGGCAGAACGGCCCTCCTCCGAATAGTCATCAATCCCGAAGTTGGCAGAGAGAACCGCCGAAGCCACAGCGCCAGGAAGTGCCAGTTGCCCGGCGTTCCGGTGGAGCGTTCTCTGGCACATCCCGGCAAGAATACGGTTCCTTTCGATGTCGAACTCAGCGGGTTCGATTCGCAGTTCAAGGAGGTCAATTGTCACCGTCCGCATCTGGTGCTGATACGCCAGCCAGGCATAATGCTGGGCCGAACAGGCAAACATATGGGCGATGCCACTGGCGAAGCCCTTGATATGTTTGCGCCCCAACTTGTTTTTCCCGAATGAGGTTTCTGCCGTTTCCACTGATCTCAATCTCCGCGCTTAGACTCAACCAGACAGGTTTACTCCGGTTGCCAGGCGCAACCTCCCCAGTGCTCTTCGTAGCACTTCACAAAGTCTTTCATCTCGCGAATGTTGGCCGCAGGTTCACGGCAGGCCCGGGCGCAGGTAGAAACAACATCCCGGTAGAACTCTGGAGCGACATGCTCTATCCCGTTATAATTCAAAAGCAAGTCTGGAAGGCGTTCGGTGATTTTTGCTCCGCGAGGCGCCATCACAATGCTTGGGGACTCGCCATATGAGATGATCAACACGTATCGCCAGCTTGGGTCTGCGGTTCCCTGGTAAGGAACAATCTCACAGGGGCTTGCATCTCCGCCGTTGGAAAGACCTTCATAGACTTCTTTGAGGGCCTGTGGTTTGTGGGCCATCAGGACATAAGGCCCTGCCCCCAAATACCTACCCCTGCTTGCGTCGTATTCGATGCCGAGCAAGGCTTCCAGGTCAAAACGCGCATGCCGGTCTAGGGAGGCCTTTCCCGAGGTGAACCATTGAAGTTCCCGCAAAGTGATCCCGGCACACTTGGCAATCTCTGCAGGCGGATTGGGCCAGCATGCCACGAGGTTCTTGGCGATTTCGGCTGCGTTGTCATAGTCACTGTCGGCCCAGAAATCATCATCCTCAACGATATCCTCCGGCGCCTTCTCACCTGTCAGCAGCCAAGTCCTGCCATCAAACCTATCGAGGTTGAAATAACGGGGCTGATCGGGCGGCAGGGAGGTCTCCCAGGAGGACAGCCATGGGCCGGGTTCCCAGTCGAGTCCACCGGTCACTGTTGGCACCGGCACTTGCGCCGGTAAGGCGGCCAGCCACTGCTGGATTCTGTCTTCAACCTCGCGGCTGTTCACGCCTCTGTGACCATCCCTGACACGAAAATCGTGGTCATATTGAGCGTCCCGGCAAAGGGCCTGAATCGACCCGGTAAGAGACTGGTCTTTTCCGTCGTGCTTCCTCAACAGCCACCGGCTGGAGTCCTGGGCTGAGCGCAGGGAAGCTGGCAGGGATTTCTCATTGGCATCGGCTACCTCGACCTGGACTCCGATTTCTGCCATATCACGTACCAGTTCAGGGCTGGCCGTCGCGAGGTAGCGGTTGATCCGCAGGATGTCCGGTTGGCCACGCAAGCCCTCGGCGTTACGCCACGCTTCCAGAAGAACCTCCCGGAAGGCCCTGGGCTGATCGACTGGGGTAAAGGTCATCCACCGAATGGGCAACCTGGCGACGGTCAATCCATAGATTATGAGGGGACTGAGCCCGTACTGCTCTGTGTCCTTGATCTTGATCGGGTCACGCACTGACACAATGCCATGCTCTGGATGGTGGAAAAGGAATTTGGCAATCGCTACGTAGAAATGATGCTCTCTTTGTGATGAAAGCGCCTGTTGATTCATGGTTCCTCCTGGGAAAACGAGTTGCCCCCCGAGAACTATCGTAAGCCGAACGCTCTGCCAGCATCCGAGCCTGCAGTAGCGCCATTTCCAAGTCGTCCGTCGGTTGTCCGGCGATGGTGTTCCATGTGCCGCCATCTGCAAGTTCCCGCACTCCATCCGGGTAGTTGCGGCGGATTTCCTCCGGCGACTGGAACTCGACCAAGCTGCCGAGAGCATCTCCGGCGAGCTGGCCAAGCAGACAGCCTTGGGCACGGCGTAGCTGTTTTGGGCTATTAGTTGACATTCCTTAATTCCCACCGATCAACCAGAACCTCCAGCAGATCCTTTTGTCTTTGCTCAACAACAGATGGTGTCCACACGTCCGTTTTAAGAACCTGGGTTGTCAGAACGTATGATGAGACCCCTCGTTTGCCTCCAAAATACGCTGTTTTCTTGGTGTCGAAATCGAAGTTTTGTGCTTTCGAATTTCGCTTTTGCGTTAGGGGTACAAGGTTCGCTATTCGATGAACCCAGCTTTTCCTTTCTTCTAGATTAGGCCACCCTTTTTCCCACTCGCTGCCCTCGGTTACGGTTTGAGGAAGAACGTGTTCAATGGTCAGCAGAGTGTGATCATACGTAGCCGCCCCATCTGACAGGAATGAATCTAAACGCAGGATAAGATAATTGCGGCGGCGAGCCGTCAAATCATAGATCTTGCCATCAAGGGCCTCTTTCATCTCATCGATTTCGGCACTGGACAACTCCACGCTGACGGCAGGAGCATTCATTGAATGTGACGGTTGCAACGAAGCAATAACCTCTGCATAGCGCTCAATGCGTTGGTTAACGTTCTTGGCGCAAATATGAAGATAAGCCGCCAGTCGCTCCAGTTTACAAAAAAACCACAGGACGTATTCCGGCTGATCTTTCTTTTGAGCAAGAAAAAGTATCGCTGGCGGTAGCCAGTCGGAGTTGTCAATGCGATTCAGCCATTTCAGAAGCAGATTTACATCCTCAGCATTCTTTGTTGACACATACTGCTGAGATTTTGCGATGAGGTATGACTCGGCATAGGGCTCCAAAACTTTTTCAACCAGATCTTCCGGTGTGGCAACAACACTCAGCACATGTTCCTTGAACTCCTCAAGCAAGGCACGTTTAGTCTTCTCCCGGGCATAGATCATTCGGATGTGACCAAAAAGATCGTTAAAACCGTTCCTACCCGTCTGGACTTCGAGCTCTTCCCATTTTTCAGTGAACTCATCTTGTCGCGCCGGGGCAATTCGCCCAATAACATCGGCTTTAACAATATCCGACGGAAGCAAATCCAGGCCCCGGTTGTTCAGTACGGAGAACACCCTGAAGGCGGATTGCTGACTTGGCGTTGACACCGCAACCAGAAAGCACCTCTGCACCAGAAATGCTCCAAAGGCACACAACTGATCTTCGTCATTGCCAAAAGTGTTCTTTAGCCTATCCAGCAATAACCGGCTGTTCGACTGGATATTTTTCTGAGATTCATTATCGAGACCGGCAAGGTCGAGCTCGAGCAGGGTGTCAAAATCGAGAGACTGAATGTGTTTCGCAAAAAAATCACAGTCTCTTTCTCGGAGCGCAAGTCTCGGTTTTGGCTTCAGTCCTTGGGAGGCCCGGCCCGGCTCTCTGATATAAGTCTCGAAATCATTCCTCAGATCGCCTGAGAAATTTGATGTTATCGATGCCAGAAGGATCGTCAAAGTCGTTAACCTTTGCTGGCCATCAATAACTTCGGAATATGGCTTTCCCTCTTCTTTGATCAGTACGATACTGCCGAGAAAATACGTGTCTTCCTTTTCACGGATATAAAAATCATACAAGTCGTCAAACAGCTCAGACGCCTGATCTACAGTCCACGCGTACGGCCGCTGATACGACGGTATGACATAATCGAAATCGGAACTGAATATTTTCGAAAGAGGATATTCAGCACCGCTGATTTTCTTGCTCATCGAGTCTCCTTATACTTAACAATCTTCTCGAAATTACAGCACCGCTAACCCGATCAAATGCCATAGCATCCAGTCCCAGATATCTGGCTCCTGCCTCTGGTTTGAGGTGTTACCTGGATATGGGTACTGATCCACTCCTTCAGGGCCGGTACGTGTGAAATTACGCCGATCAGCAGCGAATGTCCATGTCTCAACCCGTTGTTCAAACGCATACACGCCTATGACCCATCTCCCCCCCCCTCAACGTCTGGGCCAAAAAATGGGTAGTCAGCCGGTGGTTTTTCGGGCATAGTCTTCCTTTGTGGCCTTTTTAGCCTGATATTTTTATGCTGGATCGAGGTGTTTTGTATGGTGATGTGCACGTCTGAAGAAGCTATCGAAGAGATTCGGCGCGGCCGGATGATCATTCTCGTCGACGATGAAGACCGCGAAAACGAAGGCGATTTGACCGTGGCCGCGGAAAAAGTCACGCCCGAGATCATCAATTTCATGGCCAAGCACGGCCGCGGCCTGATATGTTTGGCCATGGCGCCGGATTGGATCGACAAGCTTAAGCTACCGATGATGGCCAGCCGCAACGAATCCAAGTTCGGCACGGCCTTCACGGTCTCCATCGAGGCGCGTACCGGGGTGACCACGGGCATCTCGGCTTACGACCGCGCGACCACGATCTTGACCGCGGTGAACGACGACGTCAAGGCTGAGGACGTGGTCACGCCTGGACACATATTTCCGCTGCGCGCGCGCGCCGGAGGGGTGATGGTCCGCGCCGGGCAGACCGAGGGCAGCGTTGATCTCTCCAAGCTCGCGGGCTTGAAGCCCGCGGCGGTGATTTGCGAAATAATGCGCGACGACGGGAACATGGCGCGTATGCCTGACCTGATCGAGTTCGCCAAGGAACACAAGCTCAAGATCGCGACCATCAAGGATTTGATCCGGCATCGGATGCGCTCCGGGCATCTTTCGGTCAAGCGCGTGAGCGAGGCGCGGTTGCCGACCGCGGTGGGCGGCGATTTCACGGTTATAGCTTACCAGAGCGAGGTCACGGACCGCGCGCACCTCGCCCTTGTCAAGGGCGAGATCACGCCCGACGAGCCCGTGCTAGTGCGCGTGCATAGCGAATGCCTGACCGGCGATGTGCTCGGGTCATTGCGCTGCGACTGCGGGGACCAGTTGAACAAGTCGCTGCAGATCATCGCGGCCGAGGGCAAGGGCGTGTTGCTGTACATGCGCCAGGAAGGCCGGGGAATCGGCCTGGCCAACAAGATCAAGGCCTATTGCCTGCAAGATCAGGGGATGGATACGGTCGAGGCCAACAAACAGCTCGGGTTCAAGCCTGACCTGCGCGACTACGGCATCGGCGCGCAGATGCTGGTCGATCTGGGCGTTCGGAAGATGCGGCTGATGACTAACAACCCCAAGAAGATCGTTGGGTTGGAGGGCTACGGCCTTGAGGTCGTGGAGCGCGTTCCGATCGAAATGGCGGCTAGCGCCGAGAATATCGACTATTTGCAGACCAAGAAGGACAAGCTCGGGCACTTGCTCGAACTGCGCAAGGCCAAGACTGCGAGGGAATCGAAAAAGGACGCGGCCAAAGGCGCGTCGTAGGAGATATCGATGTTGCACCTCAAGACTATCGAGGGCCGCTACGAGGCCAAGGGCTTGAAGTTTGCGTTGGTGGCCAGCCGCTTCAACGATTTCATCGTGGACCGGCTGATCGGCGGCGCTGTAGATTATCTGGTGCGGCACGGCGCCGAGCGCGATGACTTGACGCTCGTGCGCGTGCCTGGCGCCTTTGAGATGCCGCTGGTGGCCAAGAAGCTCGCGGCCAGCGGCGCCTATCATGGCGTGATTTGCCTGGGCGCGGTGATCCGCGGGTCCACGCCGCATTTCGACTATGTTTCGGCCGAGGTCTCGAAGGGCATTGCTTCGGCGAGCATGGACACTGGCGTGCCGATCGGGTTCGGGGTTCTGACCACGGACACGCTCGAACAGGCTATCGAACGCGCAGGCAGCAAGGCCGGGAACAAGGGCGTCGATGCCGCCGCGGCCACGCTGGAAACCGTGCGCGTGCTTGAGCAGTTGTAGGCATGGCCAATAAAGTATCACGGCGCCAAGAGCGCGAGCGGGCGTTTCAGGTTCTGTACGCCTTGGAATTTGCGCCGCCGGTGGACGTGGTCGAGTTGGCTGTGTATTATATTTCGACGCCGCAGCCCGGCGACGTGGTCGGGTCCTTGGGCGGACCGGCCGAGGGCTTTGGTTGGGAACTTGTCAAAGGCGTATGGTCTCTGCAAAAGGAGCTCGACGCGGTGATCGTCACCCATTCCAAGAACTGGCGCGTGCCGCGTATCGCCAAGACCGATCTGACGATTTTGCGGCTGGGGCTCTTCGAGGTGTTGCATCGGCCCGACGTTCCTGTCAAAGTGGCTATCAACGAGGCCGTGGAATTAGCCAAGCAGTTCGGGGACGATAATTCGCCCGCCTTCGTCAACGGTATTCTGGACGCTGCGGCAAAGGCTGTGGAACATGGTGAGATTGGGGTTCGTCAAGGACGCTGACCAGTGTCCGGCAGACTATCATAAAGTCTTTTTTCGACCGACCGAGACCGCCCCGTCCGGCCGGTTCGATACAACTATATACTCCCGGCCGGACGATGCCGGCCGCCAACGCTTCGAACTCGCGGTTGACGTGCCGCGCGGCGCGGAAAAGCTCGATCTCTGGGTCGGGCAGATGTCCTCGATGCTGCAGGGCATGGGCTGGACGCAGTGGTGGCTCGATTCTTTTTCGCTCAGCATGGTTCTCGACCGCTATATCACCGAGGCGCTCAAGCTCTGGGGCCGGATGTTCTGGGCCTCCTACCGCTCCGACTCCGTAGTGCTCATCCAGGTCGGCCTGCAGCGCGAAGCTGTGAACATGAGCGTGGCCTACTGGAAAGAGAAGTTCAAGCACGTCGTTTACGAGCCAGAATTCGATTTCGAAAAGAACGAACGCGAGCTAGCCGCGCAGACCAAGCAGCGGTCGAAGAAACTCAAGTCGTTCTTCACTCCTGGTTTTCTGGCCTCCAAGTCGAAATGAAGATGGATATACGAATGGAACGATACAATCCCGAGGCAATAGAACGGAAATGGCAATCCATCTGGGAGGAGCAAGGCTGCTTCCATTGTGAGGTGGACCCAGGCAAGCCCAAATACTATGTGCTGGAGATGTTTCCTTACCCTTCCGGACGCATCCACATGGGGCATGTGCGCAACTACTCCATCGGTGACGTGGTTGCGCGCTTCAAGCGCATGCAGGGCTTCAATGTCCTGCATCCCATGGGTTGGGACGCCTTTGGCATGCCCGCAGAAAACGCGGCCATCAAACACGGCATTCACCCGGCCAAGTGGACCTACGAAAATATCGACTACATGCGCACGCAGCTCAAGCGCATGGGCTATTCGTACGATTGGCGCCGCGAACTCGCGACCTGCGACGATTCCTATTACCGCTTTGAACAGCTCTTCTTCCTCAAATTCTTGGAAAAGGGGCTGGTTTACCGCAAGAAATCGCCGCAAAACTGGTGCCCGACCTGCCACACCGTGCTCGCCAACGAACAAGTCATCGACGGCGCCTGCTGGCGCTGCGACACTGCTGTAGAACAAAAAGACCTCGAACAGTGGTTCCTGCGCATCACCGACTACGCAGACGAACTTCTGGCCTGTCTCGAATCCATGCATCGAGGCTGGCCCGAACGCGTGCTGGCCATGCAGCGCAACTGGATTGGCAAAAGCGTTGGCGCGCGCATCGATTTCAAGCTCGAAGACGGCTCTGGCGCCATCACGGTCTTCACCACGCGCCAGGATACGCTCTTTGGCGCTACGTTCATGAGCCTGGCGCCCGAACATCCGCTCGTGCCCAAGCTCGTCGCCGGCCGGCCAGAAGCCGCCGAGGTCGAGGCCTTTATCCAGAAAATCCAGGACATGGACAAGACAGTGCGTGCGGCTGAAGACCTGGAAAAGGAAGGCGTCTTTACCGGCGCCTACTGCATCAATCCGGCCACGGGCCGGAAAATGCCGATCTGGATCGGCAACTTCGTGCTCATGGGCTACGGTACGGGCGCGGTCATGGCCGTGCCTGCTCACGACCAGCGCGACTTCGAATTCGCTCGCAAGTACAATCTGGCCGTGAAGATCGTCATCCAACCAGACGGCCTGCAGCTTTCCCCCACGACCATGGACAAGGCCTTTGCCGACGCGGGCACGCTCGTGGATTCGGGCCAGTTCTCCGGCCTCGCCGTGGACCAGGCCAAGGAAAAAATCGCGGACTGGCTCCAAGAAAAGGGCCTGGGCAAACGTGCTGTGAACTATCGGCTGCGCGACTGGAACATCTCGCGGCAACGCTACTGGGGCGCGCCCATCCCCGTGCTCTATTGCGAAAAATGCGGCATCGTGCCTGAAAAACCCGAGAATCTCCCGGTCAAGCTTCCGCTTGATGTCATCACGCACGCGGACGGCCGCTCGCCCTTGCCCGACTGCTCGTCCTTTGTCACTGCCACGTGCCCGGCCTGCAACGGCCCTGCCCGCCGCGAAACTGACACCATGGACACCTTCGTGGAATCCTCCTGGTACTTCTGCCGCTACGCTTGCGCCGATAACAAGGAAGTGGCCTTTGACCCAGAGGCCATTCGGTATTGGCTGCCTGTGGACCAATATATCGGAGGCATCGAGCACGCGATTTTGCATCTTTTGTACTCGCGCTTCTTTGTCAAGGCGCTGCGCGACCTTGGGCTCTTGCAGCTCGACGAGCCCTTTGCCAATCTGCTCACGCAGGGCATGGTGCTCATGGAAGGCGTCAAGATGTCCAAGTCCAAGGGCAACATCGTTGACCCCGACGAGATGATCGCCACTTTTGGCGCGGACACGGTGCGGCTGTTCTGCTTGTTCGCCGCGCCGCCTGAACGCGATTTCGACTGGAGCCAGCAGGGCATTGAAGGCGCGCACCGCTTTATCCAGCGGCTCTGGCGTTTGGTCGAGGACCTCGAATCCGTGCTCGAACCCGTTGCGCCCTGTTCGGCCACGGCTGCTGAGGCCCAGGACGATCTGGCCAAGGCCGTGCGGCAGAAGGAACACGCCACGGTGAAAAAGGTCGGGGACGACATTTCCGACCGTTTTCAGTTCAACACGGCCATTGCCGCGGTCATGGAGTTCGTGAACCTGCTTTATCAGTCCAAGGAAGAGCTGGCCAAGGGTCCGGCTGGATGCAAGGTATTATCCTCGGCTGTGAGCACGGCGCTTGTAGTGCTGGCGCCGGTCATTCCGCACGTCTGCGAAGAATTGCGCGCCTTGATCGGCCATGCGGCGCCGTTGGCGCGTGAACCCTGGCCGGGGTACGATCCTGCGGCCCTGGTTCTGGACGAGGTCGAGGTCGTTGTGCAGGTCAACGGCCGCGTGCGCGCGCGACTGGTCGTGCCGCTCGCAGCCAAGGTCGCGGAGGTCGAGGCCATGGCTCTGGACGAAGTCAACGTCAAGCGGCATCTGGAAGGGAAAACAGTCAAAAAGGTTGTGGTCATACCAGGGAAGTTGGTCAATGTTGTGGCAACGTAAGTTTATAGTTTTGGCTCTGGCCGTATGCTGCGGTCTGGCTGCGCTCGCGGCTGGCTGCGGCTACTCGATCGGAACCAGCGCACCGGCCGTGCTCCCCAAAGGGCACCGCTCGCTGGCGATCAACAAAGTCGACAACCCCACCACCGAGGTCTGGCTCGAGCCCAGGCTGCGGTCCAAACTCCGCGACGAGCTGGCTGGCCGTGGTCTGGCGGTATGGTCTGACCCTTCCAAGGCCGAGTCGCTGCTCAATGTGCGTATCATTCGTCTGACCAAGGGTGCTGCGGTCAAGGACAAACGCGACAAGACGTTGAAATACGAGGTTGAAATCCGGCTCGAAGGCAAGCTGGTCAACGCCAAGGACCGGACGCCCTTGTGGGAGTCCGGAGCGATTATGATCAGCGAGTTTTATTACAGCGATTCGGATCGGGGCACGGCCGAGGATATGGCCGTGACCATGGCCGTGCGCGAACTCGCCGACCGCATGGGCCAGGCTTTCTGATGCAGAGCCGCGGCGCGGCGCGCGCCTGACCGGCTGTCGCCATGTCCCGGCCAGGTTTTTCTTTTCTTGTCTGCCCTGACAGCGTCCTTATCCGGCACCGGATCGAGGTGTTGACGCGCGAGTATCCGGCCGCCGAGGGCAAGAGTTACGAGCGACGCGTGTTCTGGGGTGAGGACGGGCTCACGCCGCAGTTCTGGGAAGCCCTGACGCTGCAATCGCTGTTTGGCCGGTCCAAGATACTCATTGTTCGGCGTGCGCACGCGCTGCTCAAGGACGACTGGGACAAGCTCTCGACCGCCCTCAACCGTTTTTACGACCAGGCCTGGCCATTTTTTTGTTTGGAAGTCGCCTTCGAGCGCAACAAGCCAAAGATTCCGGCTGTCCTGGCCGAGCAAAAATACTGGATCTTTGCCCAGAAAAAGCGCTGGGTCTGGGAGTCGCCGCCGCTCACCCCGCAGACCGTGCAAGGGTACATCAAGGACTGGGCCATGGCCAACGATATGAGCTTTGGGCCTGGCGTGCTCGAGCGGCTGGCCGAGGTCATGCCCGCTGACGCGGGCGCCATTGCCAGTGAACTGGCCAAGATCGAATTGGCAGTGGACGGGCGCCGCGTGGTGGGGCCGGAGCTTGTTGAGCTGGTGTCGTCCTCGGCCGAACTGCACATTTTTGAATTTTTGAACGCCGTGCAGCAAGGCGCGCCGCCGGCCAAAATCTGGACCACGATACTTGGCGCCCAGCAGTCGGGCGAGAATTTGCTTTTTGTGTTTCTTGCCCTCCTGGTGCGCGAGGTGCGTGTCTTGTGGCAACTTTATCATGGCGAAAAGAATGTACGCGTCCAGCCCTGGCTTGCGGAACAGAAACGGCAGGCCGCGGCTCAGCTCGGGCCGGCGCGTCTGGCGCGCATTCTTGACCTGGCTGTGGAGGCTGAGATCGGCGTAAAGAGCGGCGCTTGCAACGAAGACCAGGCCCTGGAGCGGATGGTGGCGAGCTTGGCCGCGCTTTTCCAGCGCCGCGGTCAGTCGAGCCCGGCCAGGCCAGCCTGGCGCGAACGCGGATGAAAAGAGTGGATTTATTTTCGTTTTGCGGATAGATAATGAAGGGGCGGGCGCTTGCCCTTGGCGCTGCTTTGCTCGACATTTATTTGCTTGTGGGGGGGCTGGGGCTTACCCAGGGCGTGAAGCCTGTTTAATATGACCGAACGTCCGCATTTTCACGGCCATCGCCAACGGTTGCGCGAGCGGCTCTTGCGCGACTCCAAGCAGCTCGCGGACTACGAGGTCGTGGAGTGTCTTCTGGGGTTCGCGGTGCCACGGCGTGACACCAAGCCGCTGGCCAAGGACCTTTTGCAGCGCTTCGGCACGGTCCGCGGTGTGTTGCAGGCAAGCCCCCAGGAGTTGCGCGAGCTCGACGGGTTTGGGCCAGGGCTGGAAGCGTTTTGGATCGTGTTGCGCGAGTTGCGCGCCCGGTTCGACGAGGCGCCGCTCAAGGAGCGCGTGCCTTTCAACAACCCGCGCGTCGTTGCCAATCTGGCCATGGCGCGACTTGGCAACCAGCGGACCGAGGAGTTCTGGATCGCGCTCGTGGATACGCGCAACCGGCTCATTGGCTGGGAGTGCATCATGCGGGGTACGGTGGACCAGGCTGCGGTCTATACGCGCGAGGTTTTGAGTGTTGCGCTGGAGCGTAAGGCCAAGGGCATTGTCATGGTGCACAACCACCCGAGTGGGGATGTGAGGCCTTCGACAGCGGACATCGATTTTACGCGCCATGTATTTCGGGCAGCACAGACGCTCAGCATACTCGTTTTGGATCATTTGATTGTTACAGAAAACGATTTTTTCAGTTTTTCGGCACAAGGGATACTTTCCTGAACGGCTCAGACAAGGAGGGACTAGATATGGTGCGCAGCATGCAGATGATAGTCAGCGGAACCGTGCAGGGCGTGTATTTTCGTTCATGGATTCACGACCAGGCCAAGAGCCTTGGGGTCAAGGGCTGGGTGCGCAATCTGGCTGAAAGCAAGGTCGAGGTGCTGGCCCAGGGTGAGGATACCGCTGTCGAGGAGTTGCGCAAGCGTTTGCACGTTGGCTCTCAGTTGAGCCGCGTGGAGCACGTGGACGCGCAGTGGATGGAGTACGACAAAGAGCATACGGATTTTCAAATTCGTTAGGATGCTGGATTCACTTCCGCGCATCTTTTTCAAGCACGGAGGACGCCATATTCCGTTTTCGGCTGGCGCTGAAGCGGTGAGGATTTTTTCTGTCAACCTGGAGAGCGGCTTATGGCCTGCGCTCCCTTTTTGCGAGTAGCAAAGAACACAATGAGCGAAGAAGTAAAAAACAACGACAAGACGCCCGAGGCCAGCCAGGAAGAGACTCAGACGACGCAAAACGCTATGCCGACCGAGATTCCGCTGGAGCTGCCGGTCTTGCCGGTACGCGACATCGTGGTCTTCAACTACATGATTCTGCCGCTGTTCGTGGGGCGCGACAGGTCTGTGCAGGCCGTGGATTCGTCCATCAACAGCCATCGCTACGTCATGATTCTCACGCAGAAAGACGAGAAGATCGATGATCCCACGCCCGCGGAACTGTACCGTGTGGGCACGGTGGCCATGATCATGCGCATGCTGAAAATGCCCGACGGACGGCTCAAGGTCCTGGTTCAGGGCGTGAGCCGGGCGCGAGTCCTCGATTTCGTGTCCACGACGCCTTTTCTCACGGCCAAAATCGAGATGATCGACGAGCTGGAGACCAAGGAGATGACTCTGGAGCAGGAAGCCATGATGCGCGCCGCGCGCGAGCAGAGCGAAAAAATCCTCTCCTTGCGCGGCATCAATTCTCCGGACATCATGGCCGTGCTCAACAGCGTCAACGATCCAGGCCGGCTCGCGGACCTGATCGCTTCCAACCTGCGCATCCGCGTGGACGAGGCGCAGCGCATCCTGGAGTGCGCGAATCAGCTCGAGCGGCTGTCCATTGTCAACGAACAGTTGGTCAAGGAGGTCGAGGTCGCCTCGATGCAGGCCAAGATTCAGAACATGGCCCGCGAAGGCATGGACAAGGCGCAGAAGGATTTTTTTCTGCGCGAACAGATGAAGGCCATTCGCAAGGAACTCGGCGAGGCGGTCGAGGATTCCGATGAGATGGAAGAGCTTCAGAAGGCCCTGAAAAAAGCTGGCCTGCCCAGGGAGGTCAAGAAAGAGACCGACAAGCAGCTCAAGCGGCTGACCTCCATGCACCCCGAGTCGAGCGAAGCGGCCGTGGTCCGTACGTATCTGGACTGGATCGTCGATCTCCCCTGGCGTAAGCTCTCGCGCGACCGTATCGACATCAAAGAAGCGCGCCGCATCCTCGACGAGGACCATTTCGATCTGGAAAAGGTCAAGGAACGCATCCTCGAATACTTGAGCGTACGCAAGCTCAACCCCAAGATGAAGGGTCCGATCCTTTGCTTTGTAGGGCCTCCCGGCGTTGGCAAGACCTCGCTCGGCCGCTCGATCGCGCGTTCCTTGGGCCGCAAGTTCTACCGCATGTCGCTAGGCGGCATCCGCGACGAGGCCGAAATTCGTGGCCACAGGCGCACTTACATCGGCGCGCTCCCTGGTCGGATCATCCAGGGCATCAAGCAGGCCGGCACGCGCAACCCCGTGTTCATGCTCGATGAGATCGACAAGGTCGGGAACGATTTTCGGGGCGATCCCTCGTCCGCGCTGCTCGAAGTCCTGGATCCGGAGCAGAACCACAGCTTCAGCGACCATTATCTGAACGTGGCTTTTGATTTGTCCAAGGCCATGTTCATCTGCACCGCGAATGTTTTGGACACCATTCCGCCGCCGCTTTTGGACCGCATGGAGACCATCCGTATTCCTGGCTACACCGAACAAGAAAAGGTCAAGATTGCGCGTAAGTACCTCATCCCGCGGCAGGTCACGGAAAACGGCCTCAAAGAGGAGGAGGTCGAAATCGCGGACCAGATCGTGTCCAAGATCATCCGTGAGTATACTCGCGAGGCCGGGCTGCGCAACCTCGAGCGCGAGATTGGCTCTATCTGCCGCAAGCTCGCGCGCCGTAAGGCTGAAGGCGAGAGCAGCTCCTTCGTGGTCACGGCGCGGGTGCTGCAAAAACTTCTGGGCATCCCGACCTACCAGGACGACGCCAAGGAAAAGGAATTGCCGCCCGGCGTGGCGGTCGGCTTGGCCTGGACCCCGTATGGTGGGGAAATCCTGCACATCGAGGCTTCGATCATGCCCGGCAACGGCAAGCTCACCCTGACCGGCAAGCTCGGGGACGTCATGAAGGAATCGGCCCAGGCCGCGTTGAGCTACGCGCGCAGTCGCGCTGAGAAGCTGCTTATCGACCTTGAAACCTTCGAGAAACGCGACATCCACATCCACGTGCCCTCGGGCGCGACGCCCAAGGATGGGCCTTCGGCAGGCATCACACTGGTCGTGGCCCTTGTTTCGGCGCTCACCAACCGTGCGGTCACCAGCGACTTGGCCATGACCGGCGAGATCACGCTGCGCGGCCGCGTGCTGCCGGTTGGCGGCATCAAAGAAAAGATTCTGGCGGCAGTGGCGCACGATATGAAACAGGTCATCATCCCTAGCCAGAACCGCAAGGACATCGAAGACATCCCGCCCGAGTTGCGGCGCAAGATCAAAATCAGGTCCATCGAGCACATCGACGAGGTCTGGGACATAGCGTTCAAGAAATAACCCAGACAGCCATGCACCCGAGCGACAAGGACCTTCTGCAGGAACATCCGCTCTTCGCGCGTCTTTCTGGCCAGGTGGTCTGGTACCTGTTCGAGGAGCGAGGGTTCGCGCCCGAGGACATCGACGGGTTCATGCTCCGCTTCGAGGCGCTCAAGGCCGAGACCGCAGCCTTGCTGCGGCAGGTGCGCGGCCCGGACAATCGTGGGGGCTGGCTGCTGCTCGAGCGCGCGGTCGACGCCGCGTCGGGCGCGGTCTGTCCCGCATGCTCGCGCTATTCCGGCGCGTGCGCGCCACTCGACGCCCCGGAGATTCTGGCCTTTGTCCCACCCTTTTCGCTTGGCTGCCGGTTGCGTGGCCGCGTGGTCTCTGCTGCGGATTTTGAGCGGTTGGCGCCCAGGCCAGTGCGCAGAGACCTGGCCTTGCCGCGCCCTGTTTCGCGCTTGGTCTGCGACAACGACTGGATTTTCCGCAGGCCGTGGCCAGCCCAGGACAAACTCGGGCCGGTTGATTAGAATAGTCGCCTATGCTGACCTGAGGCCATCCCCGAGGGCGCCAGGGGGGCTCGCCTTTTTCTTGCCCCACCTCTCACTCACAGTGTTATTGTGGACTTGCAGCACCTGAAGCCATATGCTATTTTTTATTTCACGCAGCATTCGCCGCGGACAGAATAGCGTGACTCTCCGCCGCAACCGCGACTGGCGTCGCCCAGGAAATCGACAGCAGGCATGAACTCGCTCTTTACCGGCTCCATTCGCAGCACTCTGGTGTTGCTGGTGCTCCTCGCGGTCCTGCCGGCCTTGGGCATCATTCTGTACGACGGCGTGTTAGCCCGCAGCCACGCGCTCCAAGACGCCACGGACAAGGCCGGACTGCTTGCCCAGTCCACTGCTGCGCTGCAAGAACGTATCACCGACAACATCCGCCAGATTCTTGCCGACCTGGCCGAGACCCCGCTCGCGCAGGCGCCTTCCAGGTTCGAAACCTCGGCTTTTCTGGCAAAGATTCTCGACCGCAACCCCTTGCTGCGCAACATATTGATAGCCGATCTCCAGGGCGAGGTCATCGCTTCGGCATTACCGTTCGAAAAGATTAACATTGCCGACCGGAACTATTTCCAGGCAGCCGTGCGCAGGCAAGCATTTTCAGCCGGCGAATACATCGTTGGCCGAATCGCGTTCACGCCGGGTTTTTCCTTTGCCGCGCCAATCGTCGATACCCAGGGCAAGGTGGCCTCTGTCATCGCTGCAACGCTCAAACTCGGCGATATCTACGCCGCGCACTTCAATAAAATCAATCTCCCGGAAAATTCCATCGTCATCTTCGCCGACCGCAACGCCACGCGCACCTACCGCTACCCCTCCATCGACAATACCCTTCCACTTGGAGAACGCATCCATGATTTTGTCTGGCAAAGTATTTCCAGGCAAAACGAACGCGGGACATTCACCTATGGGCGCCTCGATGGCATCAGTCGCATTTTCTCTTACGCGCAATTACGGCTCGACCCCGAAGACAGTCCGTATCTGTATGTCATTATCGGTATTCCAGAACGCGAGGCCCAGGCCGAGGCCAATACTCACCTGTATCGCAACGTGGCGCTGCTTGGCCTGGCGACTCTGCTCGCCCTGATGACCGTTTGGATTGTCGGCGGCCTCACTCTCGGTCGCCGCATCGAATGCCTGGTCGCGACCACGGAAAGAGTCGGTCGCGGTGATTTGGCCGCGCGTTGTGACTCTCGCCAGGGCTCGGGCGAGCTGGACCGTTTGGCGCGCTCGGTCAACGCCATGGCCGAGGCCCTGGCCCACGATCGCGACGCGCGCGCACTGGTCGTTGCTCAGGCGCGCGATACGCTGGAACAAAAAGTTCGCGCGCGCACTGAGGAATTGCGGCAAGCCCTGGAAGCCCAGCAGGCCCGCGAACGCCTACACCGCGTCATTGTCGAAAACTCACCGCTGGGCATGATTTTCTTCGACAACCAGGGCGTTATCGTCACTTGCAACGACAAGTTCGTCGAGCTCATGGGCGCGCAGCGCGAACAACTTATCGGCTTCAACACCGCGCAACAATCTTCACTCGAGATGCGCGAAACCATCAAAAAAGCCTTGGCCGGGGAGGTCGCGATCTTTGAGGGGCCGTACACCTCGGTCACAGGTGGGAAAAACATCTTTTTGCGCGTCTGTTTTAACCCCGTGCAACCTGGCGTCTCGCCGACTGAGGTCATCGCCACGCTCGAAGACGTCACCGAACGCCGCGAAAAAGACGCTGAACTCAGACGGCTGTGGAACACCGTGGAACGTTGCCCGGCCTCCATTGTCATCACCGACGCTGGCGCGCGTATTCAATACGTCAATCCTTACTTCACGGTGAACACCGGCTACAGCGCTGAAGAAGCCCTGGGCAAGAACCCTCGCATCCTGCAAAGCGGCGTGCATCCCAGCGAATTCTACAAGGCCATGTGGAAGACTTTGCTCACGGGCCAGACTTGGCGAGGGGAATTCTGCAACAAGAAAAAGACCGGAGAGAGTTACTGGGAAGACGCCACCATCTCGCCTATCCGGAACGAGCAGGGCAAGATCACGCACTACATCGCGGTCAAAGAGGACGTCACCGAGCGCAAACGACACGAATCAGAAATGAAAAAGGCCATCTCAGAACTCGAAGCGCTCTTCCACAACAGCGCCGTGGCCATCATACACATCGAGAGAGGCCGCGTCTTTCATAGAGTCAACAATCGCGCCCTCGAACTGTTTGGCTACAGCACCACTGAACTTGTAGGCCAGAGTGCGGAGCTTCTTCACATTTCTCCTGAACACTTTCAGCATTTCGAGGACGCTTATTCAAGTCAGCTCGCCGCGGGCGAGCTGGTGCAGGTCGAATACCAACTGCGGCGCAGCGACGGGCGACCGATTTGGTGCAGTCTGTACGGAAAAGCACTCAATCCGCCTGACCTCGACGCCGGGGTCATCTGGGTCATCGACGACATCACTCCACGCAAGGAGCTGGAAGGTCTGCGCGAGGACGTGGAACGGATCATGCGCCACGACCTCAAATCGCCGCTCAACGGCATTATCAATTTCCCCCAGCTGATCGCGAGCGAGGGAAATCTCAAGGAGCACCAGCTCGAACTCTTGGGCTACATCGAAGAGGCGGGCCAGAGGATGCTCGACCAGATAGACCTTTCCCTGGACCTTTACAAAATAGAGACAGGCGCTTACGACTTCAGTCCAGTGCCAGTGGACCTGTGCGCCACGGTCGCGCGCGTCGTTCGTGACCTGGATTCCCTGGCCGGGAGCATTGACGTGCTGATCGATGTTTTTGTGCAGGGCAGGGCGCTCGTTGCCAGCGACCGGCTCTTTGTCGCCGGCAATAGCCTGTTCTGCGCCTCGATGCTTGCCAACATCGTCAAGAACGCCATCGAGGCCTCGCCTCCGGACGGCCGCGTGTCCATCCACATCGAGCAGGGCGACTGCGCTGTGGTGGCCGTCCACAATCAGTGCGCAGTTCCTGAACACATTCGTCCGGTATTCTTCGAGAAATACGTCACCAGCGGCAAAACAGGCGGCACCGGGCTCGGGACCTACAGCGCGCGGCTCTTGGCCCAGGCCCAAGGCGGCAGTATCGAGCTGGACTCCAGCGACGAGGCTGGCGCCACCGTCACCATACGACTGCCGCTTGACCGAAGCGCGGCAATTTGAACCCTAACGCGAGGCGTTAATGACCATTGATCTTATAGACCTGCGCGAATCCAACGAGTTTTTGAACATCCTTTTCGAGAAGATTCCTTCCCTGGTGCTGCTCGCGGACAGCGAGATGCGCGTCCAGGAGATCAACGACACCTATCAGGCCCTTTTCGGCAAATCGCGCGAAGAGGCCTTGGGACAGCGCTGCGGCAACGCCCTGGGTTGCGCCTTCGCGGTTGCCGAACGAAAACTCTGCGGTGAGACCTCGCACTGCGAGGTCTGCGTCATACGCCAGACTGCCCTCAAGACCCTGAGCGAAAACAAATCCGCGGACAGAATCAAACTGGCCCATAGTTTTGTCATCGACGACGTCACCTTCGAGCGGCATTTCGAGTTCAGCACGCGCCATATCCTGTTTCAGGGCCAGCAGATGGTGCTGATCATTCTCTACGACGTCACGGATCTCGAAAACCAGCAGGCCGAGTTGCGCCGCAAACAGCAGCGCATTGAGCAAGACCTTCAGGCCGCTGGGACTATCCAGCAATGTCTACTGCCGACGCAGCTCGCAGCGAGCGAGCGCGTGGCCTTTGCCTGGAAATTTCTGCCCTGCGACGCGGTGGGTGGGGATATCCTGAACGTCAGTCTTCTGGATGCTGACCACTTCGGCATGTATATGCTTGACGTCGCTGGCCACGGACCGCCCTCGGCCATGATTTCGGTGCTCGTCTACCAACTCATGAACCCACATACCGGCATACTTCTCGATACCACGGTAACGCCGCCGCGTATCCGCGAGCCTAAAGCCGTGTTGGACATCCTGGAACGCGAGTTCCCCCTGCATCGTTTCGGACGGCATTTCACCATCATTTACATGGTGTTGGACCTGACCACTGGGAGGCTGGACTACAGCAACGCTGCGCAGTGCCCGCCACTGGTGCTCAGGCAGGACGGCGCCATCGAGCGGCTGGACCCCACGGGCACGATCATTGGCATCGATGCTTTTCCCTTGGAGCAGGGGAGCGTGCGCCTGAACCCGGGTGACAAGGTTGTGCTCTACAGCGACGGCTTGATCGAGATGTCTAACGCCCGCGACGAATTTTTCGGTGAGGAGCGTCTCGAAGACCTGCTGCGCGCAAAACGCGACGCGGCGCCCGAAGCGCTGGCGCAGGAGCTATTCGACGCAGCCCTGCGCTTTGGCGAAGGCCAGTCCCCGGCCGACGACCTCAGCATCCTGGCCTTCGAATACAAAGGCGAGGCATAATCGATGCCCTGGAATCATTGGGTAAAAGGTGACCGCTGAACCTGCTTGAAAAACTCGGCGTTTCCCGCTAGGGTTAAAGCGGCCGCACGCGGCCAATCATATCTTTTGGAGGAATCATGGTCGAACGTACGCTGTCCATCATCAAACCCAACGCCGTCGAGAAAAATCGCTCCGGCGCCATCCTTAAAATGATCCAGGACGCAGGACTCAAAGTCCTGGCCCTGAAAATGATCCACCTGACCAAGGCCCAGGCCGAAGGCTTTTACGCCGTGCATAAGGCCAGGCCCTTCTTTAACGACCTGACCACCTTCATGGTCTCCGGCCCCGTGGTCATCGCAGCCCTCGAAGGCGAAAACGCCATCGCGCGCTACCGCGAGCTCATGGGCGCCACTAACCCTGCCAACGCCGCCGACGGCACTATCCGCAAGTTGCACGGCGAAGATGTGGAAAAAAACTCCGTGCACGGCTCAGACGCTTCAGAAACCGCGGCCATGGAAATCGCCTACTTTTTTAACCAACTGGAGATCGTCGGGTGAGCGAACGAACTATCGGATGCCTTGGCTGCGGCAACATGGGCTCGGCCATCATCAAAGGGTTGGCCGGATTCAAAGGTCTCTCCCTGCATGGCATGGACCTCGACCCGCGTAAGGTTGAAAACCTCGAGGCCGAATGCGGGCTCAACCCTGCATCCACCCCCAGAATCCTCGTCGAACGCGTCGAATATGTGATCGTAGCCGTGAAACCGCAGCACATCCGCGCAACGCTCGAAGGTCTGGCAGGATCGCTCAGACCCTCGCAAACTCTCATCTCCATCGCGGCCGGCGTCACGCTCGCGCAACTCAAAACCTATATCAACGGCGCCTGTCCTGTCGTACGTGTCATGCCGAACACCCCAGCCATGGTCCAAGCCGGCGTCTTCGCCGTCTGCTTCGATGACCCAAGCCTTACCGAAGAACAAAAAGCCTTTGTCAAATTCATCTTCACCCCGCTTGGACAGATTCATATCCTGCATGAAAAAGACTTCGACGCCTTCACCGCGGTCGTCGGCTGCGGCCCGGCCTACGCTTTCTACTTCATGGAAGCACTGGTCGAAGCCGCGGTTGCGCTCGGACTCCACCGCGACAAGGCCGCTGAAATGGTCAAAATGCTCTTCTTCGGCTCGTCCAAGCTCGCACTCATGAGCGATAACCACCTGAGCATCCTGCGCGAAACCGTCACGTCGCCCGGCGGCGCCACCATCGCCGCCACCAACGTCCTCGATGACCGCGCCGTCCGCGGCGCCATAATCGCCGCGATCAAAGCGGCAAAAGACCGGAGCGTTGAGCTGAGCAATATTGCATAGGGGAGTCGCTATGAGTCGGGCACACCCTAATGAATGAAAGATCGTCCTTGGACTTCCGACACCCCACTTCGCCCAAGCAACACCCCAAAATAATAAAAGTTTTGGAAGTGGGGGGTCTGGGGGAGGAACTTTTTTCAAAAAGTTCCTCCCCCAGGACTTTTCTTTCTTACTAAAGCATTTTAACCTTGAAAAAGCTCTAAATGCTGGGGGCGTCACCGTCGCCGACACCGTAGCCGAGCAGACGCTCTGCTCTCGATATCCGTACGGCTCGAAGACTCGCCTACGGCTAATCGGGCTCAGCGATCCCGGGTACGGCGAGAGCAAGAAGCCAGAATG